>ERZ773068.411-NODE-411-length-22833-cov-7.392045_pt1 | contig 22833 bp, 27 predicted proteins | sample MGYA00580620_ERZ773068 | MGnify/ENA primary metagenome ERZ773068 (study PRJEB29015, sample SAMEA2737983) | human oral metagenome | biome: human oral; feature: human-associated habitat; material: dental | place: China | collected 2101 ... | reverse complement strand
AATTATAATTAACGATTATTTTATTATTATGTAATTTATATTTATATAATGCTTTTGTGAAAAACATTTCGAAATATTACAATATAAAAAGGAAAAGAACTGTAAATTTCTTCTCCCTCAATATGACTATAAAATATACTTCATATTATCTATTCTTTTTATATTTTTTACAAAATTCATCAAATATCCTTTTAACATAATTATACAGAACTCCCATGATGATGCTTTCTATGATTGTTACAACTGATTTAAAAATCATTTCATCTTTTATCTCAATAGCATGATGGAGGACTATTATGTGAATCAGATATGCAAAATATGTCGAATCTGAAATCACTCTTATAATCCTGTTTCTGCTCTTAAAGTTAAATTTTATCCAGAAAGCAAAGAATGAAATGCTCATAAAAAATGTTCCCAGCGAATTTTTATCAAAAAAATCCGATATTCTATTTCCAGTTGTGACCAGAACATATTTTGTGGACAGGACACTTACAAAAAATCCTGCCAGATAAACTGCTATTATATACACGAACGGTATTTTTTCCAATTTATGTCTATATTTTTTGAAGTAATATCCCAGTATATAATACCCTATAAATCCTGTTATGGGAAAATGGGAAAACGGTATTTTGGGTAATCTGAAAAACTGCATGTACGGATTAAGAATATTACATAAAAACCACAGTACCACAACATAGAAAGTTTCTTTTTCAGCATACTGCAAAACCTTTCTAAGCCATGGAGTCAGCAAATAAAGTCCTAAAATCATATAAATATACCAGAAATGAGGTGCTGATATTTTTTTTATTGCTATGAAGGAATGATTATAAAAATAAATATAGACTATATTGAAAACTAAAAACAATGGCAATATGCTAAAAAATCTTTTCTTAAAGAAATCCTTTACCGTTTCTGCTTTATCCAGCAGCAGATATCCACTTATCATAATAAAAAGATTTACTCCTACTGAAATAATGGCATATCCGCTCATCCACACAGTAAGTCCATATTGCCTGTTCAGAGTGTGTAACATAACAATAAACACAAAGGCAAATATTCTTATAATGTCAATATTCATTATTTATAAAACTCCTTTCATGTAAAAAATATTGTTCAAGAAAATTTCAATTGTATCTATCGTACAATATTATAAATTATTTAATTTATCCCAGATATAATTAATTTAAATTTCTTCTTATTTTTTCTGCTCTTCTTCAACTAATCTTTTATCAATATTTTTATAGTTCTCTCCTAATAACTCTGTCAATACTTCATGAAATTCAGAATTAATTACAGTAAATATGTCTTCAGATTTATCATTTAAATATAGATAGTTTTGAACTTCTAAAGAATTGTATTCTTTTTCTAGATTAGTATTCATAATACCTTTTAATATCTTCTTTATAATTCTTTCCTTATCTTTATTACTTTTCAGAGTTATTTTTTTATAAAATAAAGGCTCTTCATATATACTCCTTCTATATTTAATTTTGCAATCAAGATTTTTACATTCTAAATCCCAAATTTCATTTAAATTTATGTTTTCTTCATATCGAAAATTTTTATATTCGGCTTCCTTTATATTTTCTAATAACCCGGTAATTCTAGTTTTTATTTTAATTCTTCTTTCATTTTCTAATTTTTTATAAAATTCTTCAACAATCCTATCTTCAAAATCATAATGTTTCTCATTCAAAAGTTTATCCAATAATTTATAAAATCCTGTATTCATTATATATGTTGAAAATACTTCCTTATTATCTAATACAAGACTATTTTCAGGATAAAAATCTGAGTGGCTTTCAGGATTTTTTTTGTTTTTCATACCTTTAAAAATTTTTTTTACCATTTTCTTCATTTCAGTAGTATCTTTTAAAACCATTTTCTTTGAAAAAAGTTCTTTCTTATCGCTACCAATAAAATATGAAACGTTGCATTCTAATTTCTCGCAGTTTAGCTCCCATATCTTAACATCGACTGTACTCTCACCTGTTAATTTTCTGTATACTTAAAACTATTAAAATCTTTTTCCAGCTCTTTATTATTACAACTAAAAAATAACATTAGAAATAAAATTAAAATCACTTTTCTCAGCATAAAATCCCCCTATTTCTATTTTATTTTCATAGGTATTCCTGATACTACAAAATATACTTCATCAGCAATTTCTGCAATTTTCTGATTCATTTTCCCTGCTATTTCCCTGAAATATCTTCCAAGAGGATAACCGGGAACAATACCCATTCCCAGTTCATTTGAGACAATGACAGTATTTTCAAATCTGTTTATAACATTTATGAGCTCATTTACCTGTTTTTCCACTGAAATATTACATTTTTCAAAATCTTTTTCTGAAGGCTTATCCCAGTTAATGTCCTGTTCCTCGAAAATAATATTGCTTATCATATTTGTAAGGCAGTCGACAAGCATATTATTCTTTCTTTCATCTGAAAGTACATCTTTCAGAGTTTCACTAAAATTTTTATAGCTTTCTGCCATAATCCATTTATCCTGTCTTCTTTCCTTATGTAGAGCCACTTTTGACTTCATTTCTTCATCAAATACAATGGAAGTCGCCAGATAAATATTTTTCTGATTTCCGTTATTCTTGCCAAGCAGTAAATCTTCAGCAAACCTGCTTTTTCCACTCTTAGCTCCTCCAGTTACATAAATCAGTGCCATATTTCCCCCATTTTTAACTTTTATATTTTTATCCAATATTTATACTTTTTGTGTTTCAACTTCTTACATTTTATATTTTATGACTTTATTTCATATAAATTACTTTTATCTATAGAATATTTCACCGTCTGCCCTGTTTCATATTCTTTTTTCCCGGAAATCATAACAGCATTCAGCTTTTTTTTCCTGAACAGTTCATCAGTAACCTCAATTTCATAGGAAGTTAGCGAACCCTGATATTCCTTTCCGATAATTTTCCCTTCTCCTGAAATTACATCTTTTCCAATTTCATTATTTATTTTTTCATTATCTTTTTCATTATAGGATATATTAACATTTTCAGGACGAATTATAAAGCTTTTTTTATTTATTTCCATAATATTTGCTTTTCCTATAAATTCGGCAACAAAAACTGTTTCAGGAAAAGTGTAAATCTCACGGGGAGTTCCTATCTGCTCTATATTCCCTTCATTCATGACAATTATCCTGTCAGAAATACTTATCGCCTCTTCCTGGTCATGAGTGACAAAAATCATTGTTATTCCTAACTCTTTCTGTATCTTTTTTATTTCATTTCTTACGGTTTCTCTTAGTTTTGTATCAATATTTGAAAGAGGTTCGTCAAGCAGAAGGACTTTCGGCTCAAGCACAAGGGATCTTGCCAGTGCTACCCTCTGCTGCTGTCCACCGCTCAGCTGGTCTATTCTCCTGTTTTCCAGTCCCTTCAGATTTACAAGATTTATCATTTTCTGAGTTCTTTCCTTTTTTTCCTTTTTATCCAGCTTTTTTCCAACCTTTAAAGGATATCTTAGTCCATATTCAATATTTTCATAAACAGTCAGATGAGGAAACAGTGCATAATTTTGAAAAACTGTACTTACAGGACGGATTTCAGGCGGATAGTCAGTTATTTTCTCCTCTGAAAGAAATATTTCTCCTGATGTGGGGGCTATAAATCCCGCTATCATTCTCAATGTTGTAGTTTTTCCGCATCCGCTCGGTCCAAGAATGCTTATCAGCTCCCCTTTTTCCACGTCTATATTAAAATTATTCACTACAGTATTATTCTGATATTTTTTATACAGATTTTTCAGCTGAAGATACATGTTTTCCCTCCTTCTTCTTTCTTAATATGAATATTGAAAATAAAATATTTACGGATAATATTACCAAAATGAGCAGAGTCGCGATAACCGATGCCATCCTGTAATCTCCATCACGAATTTCATTAAACAGCTCAACTGTTGCAACCTTTGCTGAGGGAGTAATCAGAAATATGATTGCGCCTACTGTAGTCATTGTTGTAGTAAAGGTATTTATAAATCCTACAAGAAATGCAGGCTTCAGCTGTGGCAGTATTATCCTGAAAAATACTGCTATCCTAGGTGTTCCCAAATCTCTTGCTGCATCTTCCGTCAGTGAACTTATCTGACTGAGATTGGCACTTGCAGCCCTTGTCGTTACAGGAATCTGTCTGAAAATACAATTCAGCACCACTATTGCCCCTGTTCCTGTCAGCAATAAAGGGGGATTCTGAAATGCCAGCAGATACGCTATTCCAAAAAACGGTCCCGGAAGTATATAAGGTAATGTGGCAATAAAATCAAAACTTTTAGAAAACCTTATGTTCCTTCTGTCTATATAGTATGCAAAAAGAACTCCAAGAAAACTTGCAGTAATTCCAGCTATTAATGAATATACAATACTTCTTACCATGCTTGGAATCTTTGTAAGGGAAAAGGACTGAAAAAACTCCATTGTCCAATGAAAATGCCCTCCGCTGTTACTAGATACCGCCGAAACAAAAATCGAAATATATTGAAGCAGCATATATACAGCAAAAGACAATGTAATCAGACCAAAAATAACTTTCAGATAAAATGGAAGCTTATAAGTTTTTTCTTCCGTATGACCCGATTTTTCTGAAAAATTTCCCATGACATTGGTTGCAGTCAGCTGATGCCTGTATATAAGAAAAATAAAAACTATAGGAAGAAATATAAGAAAACTGATTGCAGCGGCTTTTTCAATTTCACCATATGAAATTACACCTTTGTAAGCCTCGGTAGCAAGCATCTTGAAATTACCCCCTACTATAATCGGAGTTCCGAAATCTGCAATATTTTTTACAAAAATAAGAAAGAACACTGCAGTTAATGATGATTTCAGCATCGGTAATATTACTCTGTAAAGTATCTCTCCGGATTTTGAACCTAAATCCTTCGCAGCCTCTATGACCGACGAAGGTATTGAAGACAGTCCACCCGTTAAAATAAGAGCTGCCAGCGATATTTCACTGAAGGTCTGCATAATTACAATCCCATGCCATCCATACGGATTGAAATTAAGATGGAGCAGATCAGCAGTTATTATCCCCCTCTTTCCAAACAGCAGTATGTATGAAAGGGATGACAGGAAAGGTGGTGATATCATTGTAAGCATCAGAAGCAGCATCAGTATTCTTTTTATCCATTTTGATGCATAAGTTATGTAAACTGCTATTACGGTACCTATTATCACTGATAAAGCTGTGGATAAAAGACATACCCATATACTGTCCCTTATTACAGTAAAGTTTTCCTTAAATAGGGAATTATACAGTTCCAACGTAAATTTCCCGTCAGGAGAAACACTTCTTATAAACAGTGCAATTATCGGCCAAAATATAAATATTATTATTGGTACAACTGCAACAATGTAAAATAACCTGTCTAATATTTCCATATAAAAGAAAGAATGCCCAAAATCTTTCTTTTGGGCTCTTTCACTAATATTTTTCCGGAATAAATTCATAATCTATTTCCCCATTTTTTCTTTCCATAATTTCAATATTTCTTCTCTTCTTGTTCCCATTCCAGCGATGTCCATTTTCATAAGTTTATCAACTGTCATTCCTTTTAATTCTTCCGGAGGAGTAACATCTTTTCTTACCATCATACGTGGAGCAACTGTTTTAAGGAATTCCTGACCTTCTTTTGATAATGCCCAGTCAACAAATGCTTTTGCGGCATCTTTGTTTTCAGCTTCCTTGAATATTGCCATTCCTGCAGGAACCCATGGAAGTCCATCAGAAGGAATTACATTTTTAACTTTAAATTCTTTTTCCATTTTATATGTATCTCCACCAAGAGGTATTATTCCTACTGCCATTTCTGCATTCTTAACTTTTGCTGTAGGTTCTGAACCACGCTGTGCATAGAAAGGAATATTTCCTTTTATTGATTCAAGATAAGCCCATCCTGCTTCTTCTCCCATTGATTGTAAAAGATTGTATACAACTGCATAGTTTGTCCCTGAAATTGCTGGGTCAGCCATGATTAATTCATCCTTATATTTAGGATTTTTTAAATCTACCCATGATTTTGGTTCAGGCAGGTTTTTCTTTGCAAGTACGTCAGTATTTACTAAAAATCCTGCTGTTACGATGGAAACACCTGTCCAGTATTCATTTCCAATAAATCTCTGATCCATTTCCTTTTCTTCAGGCGACACATAATTTTCAAGATATCCTTTTTCCCCTGCTACGATAAAGCTGTCAGCTCCACCACCGAACCATACGTCTGCACCTATTTTACCATTCTGTGCGCTCAGTTTGGATAAAACTTCTCCTGAAGATATATCTAAAAATTCCACTTTTATTCCTGTTTTCTTTGTAAATTCCTCAAAAACCTTTTCTTTTGCATCATAAGCGGCTATAACTTTTAATGTTCCTTTTCCACTATCAGCGCTTTCCTTTTTTTCCTCTTTTGGTTCACTGCTCTTCTGACATGCTGTCAAAAGACCTACTACTAATAAAACTAATAACATTATTCTTTTAATTGCTTTACTCATTCTGTTCTCCTCCTTGATTTTGTATTATAGTCTTGTTATTAAATTTATTTTAGTTTATATTTTTATAAAAATGCTTCCCTATCTATGTCATGTGTATATACATTAATATATTGCATTATTTTTGTATTACGAACTAAAACAAACTTTATTAATTACATTATAGTTTAGAATTTTAGTTTAGTCCAATTTGATTTTCTTATGGTGTATAAGTAAAACAAATAAAGAATATTTATTTCTTTTCTTCAATTATTTAATTTATAGAAATAATAGCTTTAACTTCTCTAAAATTTAGATTATTAATCAGTTTAAAATTTATATCGCACATTTTTATTCAAAATTTTCATTTTGCAAATACCCGTGTAACTTCTTCACTTCATTCATTAATTTATTCATTTCATTTTTTCCAGCTTTTATATATTCTTTTAAATTAATGTGCAAAATTGGTATTTCATTTTGCTCTTTATAATTACATTTCTCTATTTTATAGATTTTAGGTAATTCATTTTGATATTCTTCAATAATATCATAAATTTTTTTATGTACAATATTATATCCAATTTCACTTATTTCTTTATAATTTAAAGTTTTACTATCTTTTCTATTTTTAAATATATAATAATAACTTAATCTTAAATAAGTTCCTTCTTTTAGAGTATCTACTCTCCAGAAAATACGAAAGGTTTCTCCTGTTTCACCAAATGAAATAATTTCTTTTTCTAATAAATTATATTGTGAAACAACAGGTCCATTTCCTTTATTTTTAAAACTTTTAACTCTTTCTTCTGAAAACATTTCTTTTAAGAAACAATATTGTGCTATGCTAGATTTTGCTATATTCCAATCCCAGTGAGAGTCTGCTTTGCACTCTAAATAATCTTTTTCATTTTCTTGAATTCTTAATTTTTCTGCAAGGTATTCATAATAACTATCTAAAATTTCATTTTTATTTCTATATTTTTCTAAAATTTCTTTAAACATTTTACCTGTAATTATTTTATTAGCTTTCACATTTTTATCAGGACTGAAATGAAAACCTGTTTTAAAATAAATAGTTTTAACTTCTATATTTTCATCAATTCCCAAATCTTTTTTTTCATCTTTACCTAATTCCTTAATTTTTCCCTTATATCCCCCTATTTGATCTTTACTTTCAGAAGAATGAACTTTATCCTCAATAATATAAACTCTATTTAATCCTTTCAAAACAACTAGTATATCAATTTTCTTAAATTGCCTTTTTATAAGAATTTCTTGATTATCAGAAACACTCTCTTCTCCAAACTCTTTTAATAAGTCAACAGCTAATGCTCTTAATCCACTATCCTCATTATTTAACCAATTTAAACACCAACATATAAAAGCATCCTGTGACAACTCTGATGTTGCAAAATTAAAGATATTGTTTCTTTCCATTTTAAATCCCTTCTTTCTTCATATATTTTATTTTATTGTAAACTCCTTAAACGTTTTATCCGAGTCATTTTCTTGCAAATTCCTGGAAAAAATCTTACCTTATTTCAATATTTCATAATCAACAACATAATCTCCCTGACTTCTTAGCCACATTTCTGCTCCAAAGCTTCCATAAACTTCGATTGAAACTGTATAGACTGTATATCTTGAATTTCCTTCTCCAACCACTTCTTCAGACAGCACTTCTGCTGTCGGAAATCTGTCCAGAACATATTCAAGATAACCCCTATATCTGAATTTTATTTTTATGAGAGGCCCTGAATGCATGAACTGTATGTATTTTCTAAATTCTCCATCTTTAAATTTTTCCAAATAGTTAATCTTAAATTTTTTATTTATATCCTTTATTTCAGTAATTCTGTCTATTCTAAAAATAGCAGGATATTCTTCCTTGTCTTCAATATATGCAATCAGATAGAAATAATATTCTGAAAACATTATAGATAAAGGTTTTACATTATATTTTCTGCTCTCATTGCTTTTCGTAGTGTAATTTAAGCAAAGCCATTCCTGATTTTTTACGCTCTGTGCCAAATTCCATATAACCGGAAGTAAATCTTTCCCATGCTGCAGAGGGATATAATTAAACCTTTCGTTACTTATCAGGTCTTTTATAATATTCCTGTCATTTCCTGACATCTGATTAATCAGTTTATCTATCATATTATCAGTTTCACCTTTATTAAAAGCCCTGCTTTCAAGTATTATCTTACTTATAGCCAAAATTTCCTCATTTGTAAGGGATTTGTTATCATTACTTTTCAGGTAATATCCATTCTTAGCTCTGGAATATTCTATATCTGAATCACTTTCCTCAAAAAGATAATCCCTCAAAGTTTTTATATCCCTCTGTATTGTTTTTGCATCAACATTAAATTCATTTACCAGATTTTCTCCATTTAATATTTCTTTCTGCTGTAACCTCTTTATTATTTTTAATATTCTAAATATTTTTCTTTCTGAATCTTTAATCTTTTCCATTATAACTAAGCCTTTGTATATTTTTATATTTTACTTAATTATATCTTTGATTTTGCTTTTTGTCAACGGCGAATTGATACTCTTTTTATTTTAGGTTTTAGTTTCTTTCTCCTATATCTCATGTCAGCATACTCATTTCTTATATCCAAACTTTCATTCTGTTTATTATACTTTTCTAATTTTTCGATTATTTCGTCTATTTTTTTCTCTATTTCCTTTAATGTAGTGTCCTTATTAAATTTCATATACATTAATGCAACTTTTTCTCTTCTGCAATAGAATTCTTCAATTATTGTAAAATCATCAAATACCTCTTTTAACTCATCCTGCATTAACTTTAAAAAACCGTCCTCCAGAGGTTCCAAAGTATAGTAACACAATTCAATCACTTCAATCGGATTCAAATCTTCATCTCTGGTATATGTAAATTGCAGAAAAAATTCATCTTTAACCCATTCCATGTAAGTAAGACTCTTATAAACATCATATTTATCATTCTTTGTTTCCATATATTTTTGTAGAATATCATGTAAATCTACAATTTCCTTTATATCATCTACTGAATCCTTCCTATTTATTTTCTTATAGTTATAATAGCTGTCAAATATGCTGTCATCTATATCTTTTTCAAAAGCTTCAAACAATTTCAGAAAATCTTCCCTGTCATATACAACCGTTGTTTCTCCAATTTCTTCACGAACATATCTGGATACTTTTTCATGTGTAAAATGTACAATTTTAATTTTTTCTTCCTCATCATCTTCTAAATTTTCATATTTTTTAAGTAATCTAAATAATTTTCCCCTATACTCTAAAAAATCTTCCGAATATTCGTCATCGAAATAATTTCTAAAATATAGATATTTCCTTGCCTTCTTATCTTGTCTATTTAAAATCAATAAAATTGATGAATCACTTAAAAGTCTCTGAATAATAGTATTGCCATATATAAGGCTATCAAAAGAACCTGCAAAATATATTTCAATCTCTTCTGTATCCAGTTTTTCTCCAGCGGTTTCTTCAATAAATTTTTTTGCCATATTCTTTAAAGCTGTTTTACTCTTATCTCCTTGCGTATCAATCACAAGCCACTTTAACATCCAGTGCATAAATATCTCGTCATCAAAATTTTCTGTATAAAAGGCATCATTCTTAGTGGGTTTTAAATTATTGTCCATAATTTTCATCTCCTTGTATTATTTTCCATATTATACTTTTCATGAAGGACAGTTTCTGTCTGTTTATATTTTTTTGTAATTTTTATTTACAGCATTTCTCTTCTTTTTTCAAAAATATAAGCTATAATTATATTAGACAGAAAATGAAGATGCTGAATATTTAAATTTAGGAAACTTATTAAAAAATTATTCTGAAAGGGGAAATCTGAAATGAAAAGAATATTGCTTTTATTAGGAATTTTATTTTGTTCATTTAATATGACAGGGACAGAAAAAATTACATCAGGATATTGCGAAGGACGCGGAAAAATTTTGAAAAAGGCTTATGATCCTTATTTTTTAACAGTTTTAACTACATATAAGACATGTCTTATTAACGATACAAAATATAATAATATCAAAGTACACAGAACTTATTCCAAGTATAAAAAAAATGCTGTAATACCTGAAAAGGAAGTTTTTTCAAAGAAGAGCAATTACTGTGCTGATGTAGATCATAGTACAGGTAATTTACTAATTTATCCTACTAATATTGAAGGAGAATGCGAAATGCTGCATTAGTTTTACATAAAAATAGCTTTATATGTGTAGCGTGCGAAAAATGAAACAAAAAATATCTTACAAAATAAAAAATCGATAACCTGACAAAGCTTATTAAGCTTAGAATTCTTATGGTTATCGATTTTTTCACACACTTAACTAATTTTCTCAAATATTTTAGAAATCAAATCCGTAATATTCAAAGCCACATAAACTACTTCATCAGGATCATGAATATAACAGATTATCTGCCCTTTCTTTCCTTCTTTAGCAGGGTCTAAATCCAGCATCAGATAACAGCTGTCACAATACTCTGCAAATGGAAACCATTTCCTATTAAAAAGATATGGTTTTATTCTGCTGTCATTCATTTTTTCAATATCCTGAACCGTGAAATATTCAGGAAACTCAGATAATAAAGCATCTCTATTCTGAAAATTTTTTTTTGAATTTTCTATTTCCTGTAAACTCATTAGGCCAAATGCCATTTCTCTTTCATCAATAACAGCCGGCAACACAAAAAAGAATCCGCTCCCATTTTTGTATTTATAGAGTTCCTTGAAATCATCAGGCAGTACAATATCAAATTTTTTCTCAAAAAATGCAAAATCATCCTGATACGCCCCTGATATATTTTCATATTTTTCAAAATAACCTTCTTCAACAGGATCGTCTAAATCCAGTTCTTCAAAGTTATTGCAAACATATTTTTCTATCTCTTTAATTTTATCAATCATTTTCATAACTGTCATCTCCATAATTTTTTTATTTTTTCTGTTAAAAATCTTCCTGTTCTCCATAAAGAGGACTACTGATTATGTAAAAATTTCTCCTGTTTTTTTCTCCATCTTCTGATAGATAATCCCACTATCAGATAAAGAATTGTCGGAATTATACCCACTGAAAGCGAAAAAAGAAATGCCTGACTTTTTTCCACAGAAACAATTCCTAATAAAAGTAACGGATTTATCACTGCATCTTCCATAGTGTGCATAATAACTGATGGCCACATAGATTTAGTGACTTTAAAAATTTCTGTATACATAACTGTCCAGCATGTAACTACTACTGTTCCAATCAGAAAAAACGTCAATCTGCTAACTGGCAGAGTACTTTGTATTTCACTTTCAGAAAGAAATATCATAATGTATGGCAAATGCCAGACCCACCATATACCTCCCGCAAGAAGATATATTTTTAAATCAGACAGTTTCAGTTTTAGCAGCTGATTTGTAAGATAGGCTCTCCAGACTGATTCCTCAAATATATTTTTTATAAACTGGGAAATAATCTGTGTAAGCAGAATTCCAATATAGGCTGTTATTCCAATATTCACAATGGAAAATCTGATACCTTTTGTTACTAATCCCGACAAAAGAACAGTTAAAGTAACAGCAGGATATATCAGAAAGCTTATTAAATACATTTTTTTATTATTTCTAAAATTAAATGAAAATCCTGTATTTTTCCATCCGTCACCTGCAAAAGTACGCAGTATTATTGTACAGATTAACGGAGATACAAGCCATATGAGTAGTCCCGGCGAACCATTATTACCTGTCACTGTGCCTATATTTTCATAATGTGCCTGCCCTGTTAATTTATCAATAAGATACCCTGTCCATCCACAGATTGTAATAAAAATTGTAAAAATAACTATATTTCGTTTAATCCTATTTATATCATTCATTCCATTTCACCTCATATAACATTTTATTTAAAATAAAATGCATAATGTATTTAAGCTATGTAACAATAAATTTTCAAAGTTATATTCTTTTCTTCAGTTTTTTAAACCACTCTATATTGAAAGCAGTAACATCAATTCCATAGTCTAAGGTAGCTAATGTAAATTTACTGATTTCTCTGATATTCTCAATTAATTCTTTTCCTTTATCCAGATTTTTAATTCTATCCTTATATTCCATATCTGCAAGCAGATATTTTTCTATTTCCTCACTTTCTTCTTCTACATCTATTGATTCCTTTAATTTTTTAAGCGCCTCATATTCCTCTTCCAGAGAAAGAATAATTTTATCAATAAGAGTTTTCTGATCTTTTTTCGAAACATACCCCATGAAAAAAAGTTTCCCAAAATCATAATTTTTTGTTTTTGAAGTATTGATAGGAATTTTTATCCACTCAATCAATGTTTCCTGTCCTGCTTCTGTTATTGAATATCTTTTTTTATTTACTCCCTTTTCAACAAGCTCCTCAAAAGTGACCATTTCAAGTTCAAACAGTTTTTTAAGAGCTGCCTGGATACTTCCCAGGCTGTCACTATACATAGATTTAAAATTATTTTTAATGAAATTTCGAAGTTCGTAAGCCGTCATTCGATGTAACATTAAAATTCCTAAAATTATTTTATCCATAATACACCTCCTAGATATACCTTATAATAACATACCTTTTAGGTATTGTAAAGGGTTTATTTTGAAAGGTGTATAACACAAGTAATTACAGTATATATAGAATAAAACTATAAAGTTCTATCAGCCGAAAAAGAAAAAAGAGAAGTATAAGATTACTGCTTTTACTTCCCTAAAATTTCAAGTTTAATTATCAATTATTTAATAAAATGAAAATTTATCAGTCAAGAATTTTTCCCATATAATATTCATCAACGAACCTACCATTGACTTTCATGGATTTCGGCCTTATCCCTTCCACTTTAAATCCATTCTTTTCATATAAATGTTTTGCTCCTGTATTTACACATTCGACTGTTAATTCTAAACGCACTATCCCGTTTTCTCCTGCCCATTCATCAAGCATATTAAAAAATTTGCTTCCTATCCCCTGCCGATGATATGCCTTAAGAATTCCTGTAATAATATGTGCCGTATGTGAAATACGGTTCATTTTTCCTCTTTCTGCCCATATGTATCCTACAATTTCCTCATTATCATTTACAGCAACCATCAGAAAATCTTCTCCTGAAACTGCAACTCCAATACGTTCTTTTAAATCATCCGGATTATTTGACTTAAGCTGACGTTCACCCGGTTCATACATCATATATTCAGTTTCTTCATCAAGCCGGCACATCATATGGTAAAAATTTTCAACATCATCCAATGTTATTGGTCTGATAAACATTTTTTCCTCCTGCTGCATCAAAAAATTTTCCGTTGATACTTATTCATTTTTTATATAGATTTATCAATTTCATTTGCTATTTTACTTTTTCTTAATTTTCTCTGCATTATGTATTTCAATAAAACGACAGGATTAAGACTGTATGATAATTGTAATTTATAGTAATTTACCCACTCTATCACAGCAAATATCCAAATAGTAAAAGAGAGAACCATTGTAAAAAACGTACTGTAATTTAATATTATCACTAGGACTCCCATACATAGCAAAATTACATCTAATATCTTTAGTTTATTGTAAATCTTGCCTGTATATTTTGAAGCAAATCCTGGTTTTGAAATCCTTTTTATCAAAATACACCAAAAAATAGATCCCTGTATAAGAATAAAACTTAGTATAAATAAGGAGAAAGAAATAGAAATTAGAGATTTTGTAGTAGTAATCAATTTTTTGAACAGGAAAAAATCTATCCAGAATACTACTACCGCCACTAATTCTCCAACAGCTAAATTAGTCAATTTTTGTTTCATAGTTTTTTTCAAATTAACAATTCACCTCCAGCTTTATTGTAGATATTTTCTCTGAAATCTATTTTTTCTTTTCTTTGTAAACTAGGAACTATTAAACTCTTTCATCGGTTATGATATGTTTAATTCCATTGTATCCTGACTGCAGATACTCCTTCATAAACGACGGGAAAGCCTTATATTTATGAATATCCTCAACAGGAATCCAATGCATTGTTTCTTTAACTCCCATTACATAGCTTTCACTGTTAAGTTCTCTTGTACCTCTAGGTTTCATCATAAAGTACATAGCTATCTCGTGACAGTCCATTCCTTTGTGCGAACCTTTATCGTCATTAAAGAAATTCTCATGGATTACAGCAAGATAATCTATTTCGTACTCAACACCTGTTTCTTCAAGAACTTCTCTCTTAACGGCGGTTTCTGCTGTTTCACCCATATGAACAGCTCCACCAATAGAATAGAAATAATCTTCTATTTCGTTTCCGGCAAATAGTACACATCCTTCTTCTACAATGATTGCTGCTGCTCGGTATCTAAACCACTTATTTCCTTCTATAAAACCACAATTGTATTCCATAATTACTCTCCCGAATTTCTAATTTGACGCAATGTAGATTATCCTCATTTTACATACTACATCTGAAATGCCGTTATCCAAAAACATATTCCGGCTATAAGTGAAAGCGGAGTCATAACATATTTTTCTTTCCTACTTTTTGAAATCATGTTCATAATAGTATTCAAAGATAGGTAAGCAGCAAAGAAGAAACAAATATATTTAGTAACCTTAAAAGACAGCCACAAGGAAATAAAACCTCCCGCTTGCAAAATAATTATCATTGCAAAAATTTGGATAGCCACTGAAATGACTGCCATAACTCTAAATTTCTTAGGTAAGATTTTATGTTGTCCACCCATTGTAAATTCGCCCAAAGGCAAACCGCAAGCAACAAGAACTGTCATAATTGCTATAACTCCAAATAATACTGCACCTAATATTGAAAACATAAATCAATATTCTCCCTTCACAAAATACAAAAAATTTTCTATTCCCTATTAAATGATTCAATAAGATTACCGTCAGCTTTATTGTAAAAACTTATTACACCCATGTTAGATATTTTCTTAAAAGCCTTATCTGCACATTGCTTTAAACCTTCTGTCTTATTTTCATTATAATTTACAAATACTTTCAGTTCGTATGGTTCTGTTTTAGATTGAATTTCAATTGAATCATATTTCATTTCTTTTGGAAATGGAAGCTCTGATACTACCTGTATTACTTTTGAGTTATCACCAATATATATTGGCTGATTTTCTTCTTTTGAAGTTTTATTTCCGCAACTTACAAAAACAGACATAAATAATAAAATACAAATAATCGCAGTAAATATTTTTTTCATAATAAATTCCTCCTTCATTATATAACATAAGTACTGTCTATGTATTTATGAATAATTTCATAGTAAAGTCAGAATAAAAATATTTTACAATCTCTTTATAGTTACATTATATCTTCAAATTCTTAGTTATTTCCCTCCAATATATTTTATATAGATTTGACAAGGATTCCACTCATCCCACAAGGTTGGAAAACACTCCAACTCCTTATATCCCATGGATATATAGAAATGATTAGTAATATCATATTCCTTATAGTGACCCATTTTAACTGTCTTTACCTGTGAATATGTATATCCAAGTTTTTTTGCCATTTCTTCATAGGCATCATTCAGTTTTCTGCCTGCACCCATACGATGATATTTTTTCTTAATTCCCATTACAAAAATATCTGCACAGTCCTTGCTTGTAGCATTTAATACAACAAAACCAGCCACCTCATTATCAATAAAGCACGCTAGAAATGGTTTATCCTGTGAATCTTTAATATATTCCTCTGTACTTTCTGGCATACCGAACCATTCCGGAAGATCATTCAGTATATCTCTGGATATTATTTCCTTTTCCTTTTTATCAGTTATTTCCTTTATCGTAAATTCCATAAGTCCTCCATAAAATTTCATCTATTTTTCTGATTCTTTTTCTTTATTCTTTTCCTTTGAATTTTCATTACTTTTTTTATCTTCTTCCTGTTCTATTCCCCACTCCGCAGGTCCGGGCACTCAAACAGGACGTCCTTCCGGTAGCATATCCCATAGTTTTTTTAATATTTTCATAAATAAACACCTCTTTCAATTTTTATTTTTTTATTTATATTTTTCTTTTAATATTATACTGAAAAATTATTTTTTTAAATAGCTGTTGAACCTTGCACTTGTCTTAAAGTTTCAGTACAGCAATGATTTCTCCTCCAACCGTATCTCCAGTTTCAACAAATCCAAACGAACGATATAGCTGACGGGCAACTTCATTCTCCGGTTCATAAGAAAGCCAGCAGTACTCAGACTTACCACAAGGGAATGATTTAATGAAATCCAGTCCAAGAGCAACGGCTTCCCTACCAAATCCTTTTTTCTGATAATTTTCATCAATCATCAAACGCCATAGACTATAGTTTTCTCTTGCTATATCTGGTGTATCCTCCCAATAATCAGCCGAATCATAACCAATCATCATAAATCCAACAGGAGTTTTGCCATCATAAATACCAAATGAAAATGCAAATCCATTTGCTGTGATAGTAGTGTATGCTTCAATAATGCTGACATCATTTGCGGCGACAAACTCTTTTTGCGATTCTGATACACGTAATTTAAGTATTTCCCATACATTTTTCCCATTTATCTTTTCTATACGAAGCATATTATTCACTTCCTTAAGTTTTAATATATTTTTTGATTTCATCTCTATTTTCTTATCATTTATTCTGGTAATATTCTCCCTGTATTTTAAATTCATCTCTGAATTATCTATTCTTAGCTGAAAGGTGACAGCTAAAAATACATTTCATTTCAATTATAATAATGGGAGTTACCCTAGCATTTCTCCTAATTTCTTGAATGTTCGTTCATTACGTATCGTAAGCATAGGATAAAACTTTTCTTTCATAAGTAACTTATGATATGAAGTACGTAAATATTCCTTTTCTGTATATTTCCCCCAAAATACAGCTTTTCTGCCAAAATATACAATTTCATCATGAAGAGGCATTTCATTTATTCGGGCTTTTAATTTTTCATAGTCAACCTCATCACTATAAAAAAGAACATCTCTTCTTGCAAGTGTTTCATTCCACCATTCCGGAAGATTTGAAACCTCTTCCAGATATTCTTCTCTTGTTATTATAACATGTTGAACAGGAAAGAAAACATTTTTTAACATTTCTGCTATTTTAATTTTGACAGTTTTTATATTATCATCTGTATCAAATATTACATTTCCACTATTAATATATGAAACTACATTTTGATATCCCAGTTCGCCTATATTCATTTTTAAGTCATTCATTGATACTTTATTTTTGCCACCAACATTTATTCCACGAAGTAACAGTACATATCTCATTTTTTTCTCCCTTGTAAATTTTTATTCACCTGTCTCTTTAATTCTATATTTCTAAAGGTAATAGCTAAAAATATACATTATTTTAAATTTTCTACATATCCTCTACAAGATGTTTCCAGTAATATTTTGGAAGATTGCTCTGCTGAAGTTTCTTATTTTCCCTTTCCTTTATTGAAATACTCTTATGGAAGATTTTCCAAAGCTCAGAATATTCCATTTCTTCATCACTCCACTCAATTTCAGGAAATTTTACAAAGAAAATTTCAACTTTTTCTGTATCATAGTAAGCTATCATTTCCCTTTCCTTATCAAAAATTGCAAATTTTTCCTTTTTCATTCTGTTCCTGAAATGGGAAATCAGAGCAGGAAGAATATTATTTTTCGGCTCAATCGTAGAAAACATTGTTCCATCCTTCATTTCCCTGAACCTTAATACTCCCAGATATTTATGCCGTTCATTCAGAACCTGTTTTATAAGCCGGTTCATCCGAAAAGCATGCTCATCAAGGGAATTCAGAATCTCCTCCCCCTGTTTTAATGCCTTGTATACTGTATGTACTATTATTGTATCCTTATTTTTATCACATGACAGAAAGCAGGTACGCATTTTATTTAAAAAATCCTGCGACAGTTTTTCACATATATTCTTTTCCACACGTCTGGCTTTTGAAAAATCAGTCATGATATGGATATCATCAAATTCCAGTATGAGCTGTTCCGTTTCAGAGGATACCCTGAGTGCCTTACTTTTCCTGTCCTCATATGCCATATAAATGACTGTCAGCAGTCCGTCAAAACTTCCATCATAATAATAATTCGGCATTTTTTCTGTATAAGATTGTCTGAAATACATATTTCCCCGTTTTTCAGACAGCTCCTGTACATTCTCCTTTCCTTCAGATGTGACAAGCTAGATATTAAAAAGTTTCATCTGCTGCATTGCCATTTTTTCCTTTTCTATCAGGGCATTTCTTATAAGTTCAGGACTTTCCTTCCTAAATCCAAGAAATTCACCATTTACAGTAATGAAATATTTTGCCCTCTTTATTACTACTCCTAATTTTTTAAGATGTTCATATTTTATTATGCTGTATTTTCTGGCCATTACTATACGCTTTGCCGAAGTTACTCCTATTCCAGGAATTCTAAGAAGATCCTTGTATGAAACCCTGTTTATTTCCATAGGGAAAAGATGCCAGTTCTGGACAGCCCAGTTTGCCTTCGGGTCAAGAAGCGGGTCAATAAAAGGGTTCTTCTCATCAAGTATTTCCCCTGCCTTGAAATCATAGAATCTTAACAGCCAGTCAGCCTGATAAAGCCTGTGTTCCCTTATCATAGGTACAGCATCTGCATTTGCCAGAATTCCTGATTTATTTACAGGAACATAGGCAGAATAATATACTCTTTTCAAATCAAAATTTTTATAAAGATTTTCACTTTTACTTAGTATCGCATAATCACTTTCTCCGCCTGCACCTATTATCATCTGTGTTGTCTGACCTGCCGGAATGAAAGAAGGAGTACTTTTGAACAGCTTCTTTTCTTCTGTATTCTGAATCTGATTTTTACGTATAAGACCCATTGATGTTGAAATATCGGTAGGTTTCTTATCAGGTGCAAGAAGTTTGAGCGCTTTGCTTTCAGCAAGTTCTATATTTACCGAAACTCTGTCTACATACAGTCCCATTTCATGAATAAGTTCCCTGCTTGCCCCAGGGATTACTTTCATGTGGATATATCCGTTAAATCTTTCCTCCAGTCGGAGCTTCTTAGCCACAGCAATCATCTGTTCCATTGTATAGTCTGCATTTTTTATTACTCCTGAGCTTAAAAACAGTCCTTCTATATAGTTTCTTCTGTAAAAGTTTATAGTCAGCCTTACAATCTCATCAGGAGTAAGTATCGCCCTTTCGATATCATTGCTTTTACGGCTAATGCAGTATTTACAGTCATATATGCAATAATTGGTCATAAGTATTTTAAGCAGGGAAACACATCGCCCGTCTGCCGACCATGAGTGACATATACCACTGATAGCCCCATTACCTAGACCGTTATTTGTATTTTTTCTGCCACTCCCGCTGGAAGAACATGAAACATCGTATTTTGCGGCATCACTAAGTATTCTTAGCTTTTCATCTATAGGTTTATTCATTGTTCTCCTCATATAATAAATTTATATCAATAATTTATTTAAATTGTATATTTTAATAATCATATTTCCCTTCATATCCTCTAGGAGTTATTATTTTCCCATTCTTTACAAATGTATTTGAGTTCCCAATTAGCACTATTGTAAGCATGTCTATCTCGTGATTGAGCATTTCATCGAGAGTAGTCAGAACATATCTTTCATCTTCCCTTCCTGCATTTCTTACTATTGCCACAGGAGTTGACTTAGGCTTATATTTCATCATTATTTCCCTTGCTTCTTCTATCTGTGTGACCCTTCCTCTGCTTTTTGGATTATAAATACTCACAACAAAATCCCCCTGCGCAGCAAGTTCAAGTCTTTTCTTTATCAGATCCCAGTCAGTCAGCAAATCGCTCAGACTTATTGTAGCATAATCGTGCATTATCGGTGCTCCTGCAATAGCTGCAGCAGCATTAGTGGCAGTTATTCCAGGTATTACCTCAACTTCCATGTCTTCATCGGCAATTTCCAGCATAATTCCCGCCATACCATAAACTCCTGCATCACCACTGCTTATAAGACTGACTATTTTCCCCTGTCTTGCCAGTTCCAGCACTTCTGTACATCTGTCCACTTCCTTTGTCATTGCGGAGCTTTTCATCTCTTTTCCCGGATAATATTCCTTTATCAAATCTACATAAGTTTTATATCCTACTATTATATCACTATTCTCCATTGCTTCATATGCCCTGAATGTCATATTTTCCTTTTTTCCAGGCCCTATGCCCACCACATAAATTTTTCCATTACTCATATATTTTTAGCTCCTCTTCATATATTGAAATCGTTATTCCGTTGTATTTTGCCTTCATCTCAATAAAATGCCCTTCCTGTGATGAAGCCAGCAGTGCAACAGGTTCTGATACCGCTCTCACTCCAATGTTTTTTTCTACAAAGTCCGAACCTTCAAACTGGTTCTGAATCTTTTTAATTTCTTCCCTTGAGATTATTTCTAAATCTAAATTTAAAAATTTGGCGGCATCAATCAATCCCTTTTCATTTTCCTTTACATCAACAGTCGAAATTTTTTTAACTGATTTTATATCTAAATTATTTTTATTTAAACAGTCTTCAATGGCAAATAATATATCCTCCGCTTTTGTATTCTTCTTACACCCTATACCTAAAATTAAGTTTTTAGGATAAATTCTGGTGTATTCAATATTTTTCCTATTTGAAACTAAAATAAAGCCGTCTGCTGAGTTTTTGCCATTCACCTTAACATTTCCAGGTAAAAGTATGTTCACTTTTTGCCCATTCACAATAAGAGAAGTTACATCTTTTGCTGATTTTAAATCTTCAAGCTCCGCATTTAATTTCTGGGATATCGTATCCACTGCTATTTTCCCTGTAACATCAGAACTCGTCGTAATAACAGGAATAAGATTTAGAGTCCCCGCAAGTAAATACGTCAGCTCATTTGCTCCACCTAAATGCCCTGATAAAAGGGAAATTACAAAATGTTTTCCCTCGTCTATTAAAAGCACAGCAGGATCCTTATCCTTTGTTCCAATCAGTCCCACTATCTTTCTAATTACAATTCCGCTTGCCATTATGAAAATATGCCCATCATATTGGGAAAACTTTTCATTTATATTGGTAGTGAAATCCTCTATCTGAATTGTATTTTCTACATCATATTTTTTCAATGTAAAAACATCTATATGATAACCTTTTAAATGCCCCTGTAATTGTTCCTTATATTCTCCTGCAATATTTCCCGCACCTCTGGTTACAGTCCAAAATGCTAATTTCATGAATTTTCCTTTCTATCTGAGTCCTTTATCTGACCGCCAGTATAGCTTTTATCTCTTAAAATACCTAGTTCCTCTGCCTTTTCCTGTTACATTGATATAGTTTTTCTGAATTAAACTTTTTAATAGTCTGTTCAGTTTGTTTGTCCTTTTTGAAATCAGTCGTAAATGCGACGTAAATTTTTACGTCTGATTTACATCGTAAAAATGCGATGTAATTTTTTATTTATTTCATAATTTATCATTGTAATTATTAGAAATTTATTCCTTTATTCCCTCTCTATACTCATGGGTAAAATATTTATCATATAATTTTGATTTTTCATATTCATTTCCTAAAAAATCTCCAACAAGTATCTGGGCAGTTTTATTTATTCCTGCCTCTTTTACTTTCTCTTCTATTGTTTCAAGCGTTCCAAAAACTATTTTCTGATCTGGCCAGCTTGCCTTCTGGACAACTGCCACAGGTGTTGTCAATGGATAGGAAGTTGACAATGTTTTTACAACTTTATCTATCATCTGAACTGATAAAAATATTGCCATGGAAGCCCTATGTTCAGCCAGGCTTTCCAGTTTTTCCTTTTCAGGAACAGCGGTCTTTCCCTCTATTCTTGTACAGATGACAGTCTGGGAAACATTAGGCAATGTAAATTCCTTTTTTATTGCAGCCGCAGCCGCTAAAAATGAACTCACTCCCGGAATAACTTCATATTCTATTCCATATTCATCAAGCATGTCCATCTGTTCCCTATGTGCCCCATAAATTGCAGGGTCTCCTGTATGAACTCTGGCAACTTTCTTTCCAGCCTTTACCGCTTTTACTGTAACATCTATGACTTCATCCAATGACATGGAAGCAGAATTATAAATTTCCGCTTCATCCTTATGACAATTTATAACTTCTTTCGGAACTAATGAACCTGCATAAATAATGACATCTGCCTCTTTCACTATTCTCTGCCCTTTTACAGTTATCAATTCCGGATCTCCGGGGCCTGCCCCTATGAAGTAAACTTTTTCCATAAAATTACCTCTTTTTTTAATTTTCTATTTTTATAATATTTCATTTATTTCAAAACTTACTGATATTTCTGTATTCAAAT
>ERZ773068.410-NODE-410-length-22924-cov-13.429577_pt1 | contig 22924 bp, 19 predicted proteins | sample MGYA00580620_ERZ773068 | MGnify/ENA primary metagenome ERZ773068 (study PRJEB29015, sample SAMEA2737983) | human oral metagenome | biome: human oral; feature: human-associated habitat; material: dental | place: China | collected 2101 ... | reverse complement strand
CCACGACCACGGGGTCGGGGACGGCGGCGTCGCTGGGGAAGGGCGGGCACAGCCGAAGGGTTTCCAGCGCCAGCTGGGTCACGCGACACACCGTGCGGGTGGCGTCCGAGGAGTTGCGCGTCCATTGCCGGGCCAGGGCGGGGGAATCGAACAGGGCCAGCGGTTGGGTCTTCGGGGCGGTCGAGGCGACGCGGCAGACCAGGTTCGCGGTCTCGTTGTCGTCGCCGCCGACTATCACCACGTCCTCGGCGCCGTGAAGCACCCCCGTCAGGTGCGGGTCGCTGAGATCCGGGAGAACCGAGACGCCCCTACCCGCCAGCCAGGCCTGGTCGGAGGGGTCGAGGTCGCCGACCACCACGACCTTCATCCCTGCCTTGCGGTAGGTGTCGTTGCCGGCCAGCGACGCCGCCTCCGGACCGTTACCGACCACGACGACGTGGTTCCTGCGCCTTTTGGCGTCGAAGAGTTTTTGTCGTTGCGTAAGAACTGTCAGGAGGACCTGCATCACCGCGATGAACGCGACTCCCACCGCAATCCAGCGCGCAAAGTCCAAGGGAATGGAGTAGGCCTCCTCCGGCATCTCCAGGACGAACAGTTGGATCGCGCGGTAGAACGCCTCCTCCAGCCCGATGTCCGGTTTCGCCACCAACCAGCCCCAGGTGCCGAGGCCCAGCACCACGGCGACCACCACTATCCCGAGCAGGTACCACCGGCCCGAGCTCCAGTCCTTGTGACTTTCCATGGCCACACCAACCTCCACGAATCGACCTCACGATTCCATGACGGACAATAGGGGGCGGGCCGGGACGGGGCGAGCTGACCGTGTTGAAACCGCGGTGAGGGTGTTCGGTGCTGGGGGCGGGTTCTGGCTGCCAGGCGCCAGTGGTGGTTTCGAGCCGGGTTGGAGAAGTGGAAGCTGGTTGAGTCGAGCCTCACGAGCGTCAGCGAGTGGGTCGTGTCGAAACCATCTTGCGCGTGTCCGGGGGCCCGGGGTCGGGTGGTTTATACTTGTGTTGCTCTCTTGTGCGGCCCGGCTCGACTGGCTTTGAGGGTGGTTCCCGGCGGGATGGGAAGTTTTTGGAAAACCCTGAAATCCTCGCCGCGGGGACCTACTGGGGAGTATGAAGAATATTTCGTTCTCTCGCCGGTTCCTTACGACCTGCGTCGTCATCTGCGTCCTGTTCGGGCTCGTCTCCTGTTCCTCCGATGAAGGCGAGAAGCCGTCGCTGACCACCGACGGCGTCGTCCTGATCACCAACTCGCACGCCAACGTGCCCAGACCCGACCTGTCGAAGGGTGTGTCCCAGCTGCTGGGCGACGCCCTCGACCAGGGGCTTCCCGTGTTTGTGGTCTCCGCCGACGGCACCCCTGAGGTCGCCGACCTCGGCGACCTGAAGGTGGACACCGTCAACCCGGATGTCCAGCGGGAAAGCCGGAAACGGGTCATGAACCGCATCAAGGCAGGCATCACGGTGCTCCCGAACGCCGACGGGGCCGCCTCCTACGACGCCTTCACGGTCGCGATCAAGCAGGCGAACTCCGAGGGCATGAGGCGCCCGACCTTCGTCTGCATCGAATGCGGCCTCGACACCCAGGGCCCGCTCAACATGACGCGCGAGGAAATCCTCAACAGCGACGCGGAGAGCATCGCCGCTTCCCTGAAGGAAACCGGCCAGCTCGTCACTTTCGGTGACAGGTTCGAGCAGGCCGACGTGATCCTCCAGTCGGTCGGCGCCACCGCTGCCCCGCAGCAGCCGTTCTCGCCGCGCGGCATCAGCCGGCTCACCGACATCTGGAAGGGCGTGCTGACCGCGGGCGGCGCCACGGTCACCGTCGATGAACACCAGCCCTCCTCCGGGGAACCCATCGAAACCGACTACACGGTGCCGACGATCACCCCGCCCGCCGACCCCACCGTCTCCCCGATAAAACCCTGCTCCCCGGAGGCCATCTCCTTCGACGGGGCCTCGGGGGCCAGGTTCCGGCCGGAGCTGAGCGAGTGGGTGGACGCGGACGAGGCCCGCGAGGCGTTGCGGCCGGTCGCCGAGTGGCTCCGGGCGGACACCACCCGCACCGCCGTCGTTTCCGGCACCACCGCCGATATTCGCTCCGGCGACCCGGAGGAGGGCAAGACCCTTTCCCTGGCCCGGGCGAGGGTCGCCTCCGACCTGCTCATCGAACTGGGAGTCGCTCCCGGGCAGATCACCGATGTCCGGGGTCTAGGCCCTCACTATTCCGGCCGCATCGAGGACCGGGAGGCCGACGGCACCCCGATACCGAGTCTCATGACGAAGAACCGCAAGATCATCGTCGAACTCGCCTCCCACTGTTGACCTCCGACCGAAAGGAAACCGACATGACCCGCGCACCCGAGACCACCCCCGAGGAGGCCCACATCCCCCAGGCGCTGGGAACCTTCCTGCAGGAACCGGAAAAGCCCATGAAGTACTCCTGGTGGGCCCGGTTCTGGGACCGCCGGGCCGGTCGTGCCGACCGCACGAAACCTCCCACCAACACCGGTGATGCCCCCGTCGCCGACACCCCTTGGCTGCGGAGGCTCCGGGGCGAATGCGGCACGATGATTGCCAAGGAGCGGGTCCGCACCGAGGCCCTCGTCGCGGTCATCGACCGGGAGCTGCAGGAGCTGCGTGCCCGCCACGACAGGGCGGAGGTCGTCATCGAGCAGGCCTCAAACGCGGAGGGGCGGGTCTCGGAGCTGGAGATCACCGACGACGTGGTGGGCGCCGGGGAGCACTACAGCAGCCCCGAGGAACGCATCCAGCGCCGACGCCGGGAACGCACCCAGGCGATGGACCGGCTGATGCGGCGGCGCGAGGCCGCGGAGGCAGAGCTGCTGGAACTCGCCCCCCGCATCGAGGTGCTGACCCAGGAACGCACCTCCCACTGGGTTCTTCTCCAGGAACGCTGCCGCCGGCTGGTCGAGCACCATCAGCGCCGCGCCGGCACCTACGTCCGTGCCATGGAACGCCGCCGCGACGGCGTCGTCTGGCGGGTCCCCGAACTCGACATCCCCGGATGGGCCGCCGCCCAACCCGGCACCGGCGGCCTGCCCGTCACCCACTGAACCGCTGGAACCCAGGAAGAGAAGAAAGGAACCGACAATGAGCCTCCTCTCGTGGCTGAAAGGTCTGCGACGCCGACCCGAACCGCCCCGCTTCCGCGAACGCGCCCTGCCCGAACCGACGCGGGTGAACCTCGCCGACGCGCAGGTCGAAACCGACTTCTTCGTCCGTCTCCCCGAGTGGAGTTCCTACGGCCCGAACCGGGTGGCCTGGGAGCTTCCCGACCAGGCCGGTCAGGAGGCGCGCTACCAGCAGCTCATCCAGGAACACGCCGAGCGGGGCGGCCTGGACGGCCTGGTGCCGGACCTCTTGGACCGTCTCATCCACGAGGAGATGGACGAGCTGCGCCGACGGGTCGACCAGGCCCACGAGGATGCCGTCGGGATGCTCGACTACTTCCACGAGCAGGCGAAACTGGCGCAGACCCGGCTCTCCTTCCTGGTGCAGGACAGGCGCGGGAGGCTGGCCGTCGCCGAGCAGGGCTACGCCACGGCCTACGAGGAGCTGACCGGTGAGGCGGTCGCGGTCCCGGATCAGCAGCCGGTCGGGATCGCCCCCATCCTGACCCCCACCCGCGTCGTGCCCTACCATCCGCAGCCCCTCGCCCGGGAGGAGGCCGCCGTGGAGCCGCACCGCGACGAGGACGACGGCCCGGGCGAGATGCCCGTCCCCGCCCAGCTCAGGCACTGACACCCCACCGGATCGAAGTCAAGGAGAAAACAATGTCAACCATCGTCGACACCGCGGGCGTCCCGGACGCCAGGACCCCGCGGCACCGTTGCCCGGGCCTCTATGTCCCTCGCAGCTTCTGGGTGATGTACGCGGTCGGGATCATCGGGTGCTCGGTGGACGCCATTCTGGCGCTCTGGGTCATCAACACGGGCTTCCGCTTGCTGATGGGGTTCTCGATCCTGATCGTGGTCATGCTCGGAGTCATCGCGGCGGAGGCCGCCACCGCCGCCGCCATCTGCCTCAACAACGGCAAGAGGTGGCAGGCCGTCTTCGCGCTGATCGGAGTGGCGGTGCTGGGGATCCTGCTGGCCTGGGCCCGGATGACCTACGGCCTGTCCACGGAGGAGACCGGCGCCGCCCAGACCGACATATCTGCTGGTAACCAGACCCACGATGAGATCCCCGCGACCGCGATGATGCTGGGCCTCTACTGCGTGTCCATGATCAGCGTCTTCCTGTCCGCGATCAAGATCTTCCACCCGGCCCGCGGACAGCTCCGCAAGCATGACAAGCAGCGTCGCAAGGTGTCACGGGAACTCGCCCCGCTGGAGGCCGACCTCGTCGCCATCCACGAACGCATCGCCACCCGCGCCGAGAGGTTCAAGAAGCTGTGCGAGCAGCGCGAGCAGGTCCAGCGGCAGGTCGACGCCCGGGAGGGCGCGCTGAAGGCGTTCAGCCGCGACGCCATCGCCAGGGCCCTCGGCGACCCGTCGTCGACGCCCCTGGTCAGGGCGCCCCACGAACCCGGGGAGACGCCAGCGGGGTCGCAGGGATCCCCCATGCCGCCCCGTCCGTTCCCCGTGTAGGGAACCCGTGGCCGGTTGGGCCGGTATTGATCCGGCCCAACCGGCCACGGCCGGGGCCGTTGTCCCTAGGATGGCGGGGGACGAGAGGAGTCCCAGGATGCAGTTCCAGAAATTATCGGACGAGCAGGTGGCGGAGCTGAAACGACCCCGGCCGGTGACCGCCGAACAGCTGAAAGATCTCAAGAAAGCGGTCGAGCGAAATTATGAAAACTACCTGGAATCCATCGAGAAAAAGGATGTCTGGGAGGCCGAGAAGTATCTTCTTGAGGAGGCGGCTGCAGAGGTCGCAGAGAATCACTTGAAACGCCTTGATGAAGAATATGAACGTACTGGTCGGGCCGTTTTATGGCTGTGTGAGGAGGTGAAGTTCAAAGCTGATTGCTCGTACAAGCGAAAAGAGATTCTGGGGGATGTTAAAAAGAACATCGGAATAAGTCGGGTTGGCCGAGGGAAAGAGGTCTCCCAAGTTTCTCTGGGTGAGATGGATTCCTCAGGGGCATGGCAGGGCATCTCCGCGGCCGACATGTGGCATCTGACGGAGAGCCGGCGATCCTCCGCGGAGGATCAGGCCATTGCCGCGCTGCCATCCCTGGCCGCGATCCTGCTGCCCCGGATCCTTGAGGTGCTCGGAAGCCGCAGTGGGCATGGTTCCCTGAGCGCCGACCAGGTGGAGGCCGTGCAGGTGCTGCTGGCCGTCGCGGTACCGGAAATGCCGGCTCCCGAACACATCAAAAAGCTGCTGGAAAGCTTCCAGCGCGACCTCAAGGAGTGGCGGACCGACCTGGCGCGGGTGCGGATGGCCCGCGAACAGAACCCCCCACTGCCCGACCCGGACCTTCGCACGCATTTCCCGAAGCCCACCGGCCAGAGCAAGGTCACGGGCGACATCAATCACAGCAGGGGAAAGATCCTGCTCTGCCTCTACCTGTTCGTTACGCTCGCTCCCGTCGACTCCGCCGTCACCAGAACCAGCGACATGAACAACCTGCTCGACGCGGTTTTCGGACCGCGAAAAGATCTTCCCACCCATTACAGGCGACTGCTCCAGAAGGCGGGTGCCTGCCTGGAAAACGTCAAATCTACATACCGGGTGGACACCGACGAACTGCACTCCCGGTGCCGGACCGACAACCGGTTCAAAACCCTCACCCCAGACGAACTGATCGGCATGCTGCACAGCGCCGAGGACCGCTACGCGAGGCTCGTGCCCGGCCAACGGCGCCGGCCCCCGCGGTTCGCGTGCGTCCTGCGTTGCCGAACCCACCATCCCGAATGAGAGAACCATGACATGACCGACGAGAACATCCTCGACGCCGACGTCGAGTTATTCCGGAAACTGTTCCGCCCCGCCCCGGCGGAGGCCGCCGGCCTCGACGAACTGGCCGACGGATTCACCGAATCCCGCGCCCGGCTCATCCTCGGTGACCCGGAACTGCTTGATCACCTCAAAGCCCTGGCCGCGCACGTCGAACCCGGCGAAGGCTGGGTGTCGCAGGCAGCCGGGAAGGCCGCCCCGGCCAGCCGGGAGCTGCTGGGGGTGGCGCTGGCCGAACGATCCGGCGACCTGACTCCTATGACCATCACCCGCGACGATGACGGCGTCCTGTTCACCCCCGAACCCCTCGCGAATGTGAAGGCGGACCAGCTGGCGGCGGTGAAGCTGCCGGGCGGTTTCGTCGCGTGGTCGCCGCAGGACCTGGGGCTCGCCCCTCTGGTTCGGTTCTCGGGTCCCGGGATCCCGGACTGGGTGGAGTTCGTCGCCGGGGCGCGTGCCGTCGAGGACCTGCGGGCCAACAGGCCGCGCACCGGCTGGGACTCCCTCGTGGTGGGGCCGCACCCGTTGAGCCGCTACGCTCTCGGCTGCTGGCTGGAGCGGCACCGGCCCACCGACATCCCGGAGGATGTGTTGCGGGCCGAGCTCGGGGCGCTGGCCTTCGAGTTCGCCGGACTGCTGGGCGGCACCGATGTGGCTCGCCGCTGGTTGTTCCCCCTGGGTGCCACTCTTGTCCGGTTGCACGACGAGATCCGAAAGTTGAACGAAGGGGAAGAGGCGCTGGCGAGAGCGGGGGTCGCCAGCGCCACAAAGGCCTACCTGGCCACCTGTGGCGACGCCCCCGAGGCGGCAGACCTGGCCCGCGCAAAGGCGGGCGAAACTCTGCCGTCGCTGCCCGTCCGGGAGGAGTTCGCCCTGGCGGCGGGCGGCCTACTGGACGAGGAAGAGAAACAGAAACCCACCATCCCGGAGGAGTTTCTGCACCAGGTGGCGGAACGCCGTCGCCTTGCCAACTCCTTCACCCCGGTGCCCGGCGATGAACATGACCCGGAGCATCCCTTCCTGGCGGAACTCCTGGCGTCGCGATAGCCGGGCGGTTCGCCTTTTCTTGGTTCGCTTGTCTTGTGGTCGTGTGCTTGCGCTGTAGCGCTGGCGTTCGTCCGGAAGGCTGGCGGATGACGGGCGGGAGGTCGTCCGTTTCCAGATTTTTGGCGAAAACCCTGAAGTGCGGCGCTCTCCTGCCTATACGGGGGTGAAAGGAAAATTCCGAGCCCCCTGAGGAGGAGAAATGGGAAGGTGTCGCTACTGCGCGGGAAAAGGCAAGAGCTACTCCACGACCCTCAAAAAGTACGTGACCTGCGACGGGTGCGCAGGGAAGGGCTACACCGGCTGGGCGCGCTGCACCAACTGCAACGGAACCGGCAAGAACTACGACGGGAAACGCTACGTGACCTGCGTTCGCTGTGGCGGAACGGGAAAGGGACGCTGAGACATGCAGGTCCTGGACTGCAGTTTCCTGGTCGACCTCGGCATCGTCGAGATCCGGGAGGAACTACGGCGGGCCATTCCCGCCTGATCCCGTCGCCGCGGGGAAAAAGGTTTCGAGGAGAAGGAGAGGCGAGATGGATGAGTGTGAGAGGTCGTGGACGGTCCGGAAGCTGCTGCGACATGCGGAACCCGCGGCCCTGGCGCGACGGGCGGGCGACCGGCTGCTGCACCTGGTGGCGGGACTCGAGGGCGGCTACGCCGGGTTGAGGCTGCGTTCCGGGAGCGACGGCACCGTCGAGATCCACTTTCTTTCCCGCGGCGCATCGGAGGAGGACGTGACGGAGTGGGTGTGGCAGGACGTCGCGGAACTTGTTCCCGGCGAGGTCCCGCAGGAGCGGTCCTGGGGCCGGTTCTCGGAAGTGCTGCCCGCGGTCCGGGTGGCCTCGGTCAACCCGTGGCAGGAACTCGACCCCGTCCCCGATGCGGGCACCACACCGCCCCAGGAGGTCTGGCCCTGCGCGGTCCTCACCGACGGGCTGGATGTGTTGCTGGCCCTGCGCGGCCGGGACGCCGAGGTGCGGCTACACCTGGCCCCCGTCAACGACATGGCCGCCCAGATGGCCGCCCACGAGTTGCGGCACGCGACCTTCGCGGCCGACCCGCAGGTCTTCGCGGCATATCAGGGGCAGCCCGTGGCGGCGCGCCTGCTCGTCGGGCACGACGGGGCGCTGGCGCCGAGGCTCCGGGCCGCCCTGCTGGGGCGCGGATGCGGGCTGGCGGTGCGTCCGCTGGTCGCTGACGCCCGGGCGTGGGCGGGGGAGACGGAGACCCTCCAGCACGGGGCGTTGCCGTTCGGTGCGGCACAGTGCCTGACGGTGGTGCCCGCCGCCGGGCACGCGCAGGAGGTGTGCGGTGTCGCCGTCACCTACCCGTCTCCCAGGCCGGTCCCGGTCGACGACGGGGACTGCCGGGAGGGGTTGCGGCTCGGTCGGGCCGTCTCGAACACGGGAATGTGCCGCGACGTGCGCATCGGTCCGGACGACCTGCTCCTCCACACCCAGCTGGTCGGGGCGACGGGCACCGGCAAGTCGTCGCTGCTGGCGGCCCTGGTGCAGGAGGCATGCCGAGCGGGGATGGGGTTGACCGTCCTTGACCCCCACGGTCAACTCGTAGACCGCATCCTCGCCGAAACCCCGGAGGAGCGCGGCGGACGTTTCCTGGCGGTCCGCAGCGGCGACGAGGAGCGTCCCGTGCCTCTGAACCCGCTGGCCGGTCCCAACCCGGAGTTGATGCAGGACACCATGGTTCAGGTGTTCCGGGAACTTCACGACCCCGGCAACCACGGTTTCCTCGGGCCGGTTTGGGAACGCTGGCTGGGGGTGCTGCTGGACGCGCAGCGGGCCCTGATCGGGAGACGCGCCAACTTGGCGTTGATCCCCGACATGGCCACTGATCAGAGGCGCCTGGCGGAGCTGGCCCGGAAACTGGACCGGGCCGACCCCAAGGTGTCGCGGGAACTTCACTCCCTCCACAGCCGCCGCCCCGAGGAGTACGGGGAATCGGTGACCTGGGTGGTCTCGAAGTTCCAGAGGCTGGTCGGGTCGTCGCAGATGCGCGGGATCCTCGCCAGCGGAAGGGACGCCGTCGACGTGGTCGAGGTTCTCGACGACCGTTCCCGGCTGCTCATCGACCTGGCCTCCACCACCCTCGGCGACCTGTCGGCCCAGCTGCTGGGCGAGATGTGGCTGGCCAAGCACTGGGAGGCGCTGTCGAAACGGCGGCGACGCGACCAGCCGCACCTCCTGATTGTCGACGAGGCCCACCTGTTCGCCTCCGGGCTGCTGCCCCGCATCCTGACGCAGGCCCGCAAGTACGGCGTCGGCGTGGTCGTGGCACACCAGAACCTGCAGCAGCTGACCGGGTCGCTGCGGGAGGCGGTGCTGGCCTCGACGAACAACGTCGTCGTGTTCCGCACTGGTATCCGGGAGGCCGACGCGGCCCTGGCGCGGCTCGGCCGGTGGCCCGGTACGTCGCTGACCCGGCTGGAACGGCTCACGGCGGCGGTGAGCCTCAACGTCGGCGACGGTTTCACCGACCCGTTCACACTCGTCGTCGACCACAACCAGCGGAAGGTCGCGGGGGGTGTCTCGAGGCTGAGGCGGAGCGTCGAGCAGCTGACCCGGGAGCGGTTCGGGCTCAAGGACGCGGGCGCCGAGCAGCTCACCTACGAGTCGCTGGTGCGGGCCGCCGACAGTCTGCCCGGGGGCCCGGGCAGGTCGCGCGAGGCCGCGACCTCGGATTTCCTGACGCGCTGGCTGGAGGAACGCGCGGAGAGGGGACCAGGAAACAGTGGCAGCTGATGCGCGGTTGCGCAGCACTCAACTCGAAAAATCCCCTCACAGGGCTTGAAACCGGGTTGAGTGCTGCAAAACCGGGTAAAGCCCCGGGGCCCCTCCCGGCCCCGGGGTAGTCGCGCCCGCTGCTGTCCGTCATTTCCGAAAGAAAAGCTAGAAACCAGGTCAGGAGCGAAGGATGAGCGAACAGGATCCGGTGAGAACCACCCTCGACGTGCCTGGGGAACCGGGCCGCACCACCCTGGATCCCGGCGCTCAAGCGGAGCCGCGTTCCACAACCCTGGACCCGGTGCCCGGAGGTCCTGCGAGAACCACCCTGGATCCGGGGATGACAGCCCCGGCGAGCCGGGTCGATCACAGGCTCCAGCCCGGCATGGCCCTCGACTACGAGCTGCGGGAACGTCTCGGCGGGGGTGGCGAGGCCACCGTCTACCGCGCCCTGGACCGGCGCCACGACCGGGAGGTGGCCATCAAGATCTACCACGTCGTCCCGCACTACGCCTTCGAGATCGGCGACGAGAAACACAAACAGCACTTCCGTCGCGAACACACCGTCGATCTCTACGAGCGACGTGAGGAGAACGGGCTCCACATCGAGGTCATGGAACTGTGTCCCCTCGGAACCCTCGAAACCCTGGCCGGGGGCGAACCGATGTCATCCGAGATGCTCCACGAGGTGGTTCGGGAGGTGTCGGAAGCCATCGAATCCATGCATCCGATGTACCACGGCGACGTGAAACCGCAGAACATCCTGGTCCGCTCCAGGGAACCCCTCGACCTTGTGCTCACCGACTTCGGGCTCGCCCGTGACATGGAGGGCCGAGACCGGATCACCAGTCTCGGTCAGGGCACCCACCTGTACCAGCCGCCGGAGGGAGCCTCGTCGTCGCGGCTCGAAAGCGACTGGTGGGCGCTCGGGATCATCGTCGCCGAGCTCGCGGCCGGGTATCACCCGTTTGATGGCTTGCCGGAGGATTGCCGCTCCCGGGAACGCCTGCGTGACTTCCTGTCCACCGAAGAAGTTCCGCTGGACCACCTGGATGACCTCGGGGACAAACGCATCCGCAACCTCGCGGAAGGCCTGCTGACCCGGTCCCTCAGGCGCCGGTGGGGTTATGTGCAGGTGAAGGAATGGCTTGCCGGCGGGGACCCGGAGGTCAAACGCGGCACGGACCACCCCAAGGGCAGACGGGTCGGATTCTCCTTCGACGGTGAAATCTTTCACGAGGAGAAGCCACTGGGCGAGGCGATCCGGCGCAGCAACAACTGGGCCGAGATCGGCCAAGGAGTGCGGCTGCAGGAACTGGTCGCCTGGGTGACGGGCACGAACGCGGCTCCCCTGGTGGAACGGATCGCCGCCGGTTCCCCGGTGATGAGGGCGGAACTGACCGCCGCCCTGCTGGCGACGGCTCTCGTCGGTGACGGGCGGGCCGTGTTCCGTGGCATTGACCTGACCAGCGAGGCCGGGCTCACCAGGGCCGCGGGCCAGGCGGCCCTCCTGGCGGAGTTCCAGCAGCGCAACGTGCTCCGGCATTTCGGAGAGATCACGAACAACACGGTGCTCACCGGCCTCGACCACCAGTGGAGGACAACCCTGAAGGAAACCACGGACGCCCTGCCGTCCGCCGTCCCCTACGCCGGTAAGGCGGAGGAGATCTGCCTGGTCCATTCCTGGCAGGCCACGTTCAGTCAGGAAGCGGTCGCCGGGCTGCAACCCAGGGTGAAACGGGCCGTTAGGAACGAACCCGCGCTCCGGGAGGTTTCGTGGTTCAACGATCTGTTCGAGAAGCCGGCCACCGTCGGCCGTGGCCTGGCGCTCCTCGCCTCGCTTCCGGAAGCCGAGAGGCAGGCGGCCGAGATCAAGGCCCGGAAAGCCGCCGAGGAAGAGAAAAAACGACGCAGGGAAGCCGAGGAACGTGAGGCGGAGCTGCAACGGCGACGGCAGCGTCGCGGCCCGAACCTCAAGGCGCTGATCATGCCGTTCCTCGGCATCGCCGGGCTGTGGCAGTTGTGGTACGCGCTGCAACTGGGGAATTCGTTTCAGGAGTACCTCCTGGGGGAGCCGGATTTCTGGCGCTCCGGGCTGACCTACCTGGTGGCGCTGCTCGTCACGCTGCTCGGGTGTGCGCCCGCCGCCGGGCGCGCCGGGTTCGCGCCCGGCGCGGTGAGCGTTCTCCAGTTCGCCTTCATGATCCTGGGTGTCGCGGGCTCGCCGTGGATGTACACGTCCTGGAGTGGCCAATCCCCGCTCCAGGCCATGGGTCTGACGCTCCTGAGAAACAACCCCCGTGAATGGCCCGCCGTCGCCGGCCTGATCGCGACCGCAGGCTACGTCGCCGTCATCATGTACACCCGCCGCGGCAGCGAACCGGCTCCGGACGACCTCAAGGAAAAACGCGAGATGATGGTCCTCACGGTGGTCTGCCCGTCCCTCATCGTGTTTGCCGCGGCCGCTCTCTTCGCAAGTTGGAAAGGATCCTGGCAGGTGTGGCTCAGCACCGTCGCGTGGTGGGCGCTGGTGGTGGCGGCCATGATCATCCTGGTCTGGCCCGCGCTCCGCGTGAAGGGTTACAGAACCGGGGTGCCGGCGGCGATCATGACGTTGGCCGCTGTGCTGCACGCCGTCGGCCAGTGGTACTACCCGGTCCAGAACGTCTTCTGGGCCGCTCAGATGGTGTCCTGCTCCGTCGGGTTCATCTGCCCCGAGAACACCTTCGGCTCCTATTCTCCGAACGGATGGTTCTCCCCGGGTGGGGTGTTCTCCCCGGGCGGACTGGCGATCCTCGCGCTGCTGCTCTACGTGGCTTCCCTCTACATCCGCTGGGCGTTCACCAGGAAGAAATCCGATGCCTGAGGGCAGCGGGCTCAAAGGTGGAGGTCGTCGGGACTGATCCGTTCGACGGGGGAGTCCAGCACCTCCACCACCACAACCGTCACGTTGTCCTGGCCCCCGGCGCGTTTCGCGGCCCCGATCAGGGCGGCCGGCGCATCCGGTCCGGCCAGGATGGTTTCGATCTCCCCGTCGGAGACCATGTCCACCAGGCCGTCGCTGCAGAGCAGCAGGCGCTGACCGGTGTGGAGGGACAGGTCGTAGCGGTGGACATCGAGGGGCCGCGGGTCGTTGCCCCCCAGGGCCTGGGTGAGCAGAGGCAGGTGGGCGCTGCTGCGGTCGTCCGAGGTCAGACGGATCAACTCCGGATCGGCCAGATAGGCCCGGGAATCCCCGACGTGGAACACCGAACCCCGGCCGTCGGGGGAGGTTTCCAGCAGCACCGCGGTGGTGCCCATCCCGAACAGGGCGGGGTCTTCGCGGCCGGCAGCAACGAGACGCGCCGAGACCTGGTTGACGTGGTCGGGAACCTCCGGCCCGTCGATCCGGGTCAGTTCCTGCGCCGCCATCAGTGATGCCGTCGCCCCACCCAGGTGCCCACCCATCCCGTCGCACACCGCCAGCCGGTGCACCCTGGAGTCGTCCAGCACCAGTTCGGTGGGTGCGCCGTGGTCGTGCTGGAGGAGCCAGCCGTCCACCGCCGCCGCGTCCTCGTTGCGTTCGCGGACCAGTCCCTTGTCCGTCGCCACGCCTACCTTCAGTTTCAGTCCCACAACAGTTCCACCTTCCGGTTCATGGCCAGTCGCAGCTGATCCCCGGGTCGCAGCACCCGGGGGGTGTTGGGCGGGATCCGGATCTCGTTGACGAAGGTTCCGTTGCGGGAATCCAGGTCCATCACCTCGATCTCTCCCGCATCGGTCGAGTGCAGCACGCAGTGCTGGGTGCCGATGTTGGTCCATCCGATCCCTTCCAGGGTGGCGCCGAACGGGGAATGCAGCGCCCTGCCGAGCAGTACCCCGGGGGCGTGGGGAACGGGTTGTTCGACGCCGGCTAGCCGGATCCGGCACTGGCGTACCGGGATGGTGCGGACGGTATCAGGAGTCGCCGAGACCTCCGGTGCCGGTTCTGTCATCGGTGCCCGGGTCGGTTCGTGGGTGACCATCAGGGTGAGGTCGTTGGGGCAGAGACCCCTGTCGTCCTGATAGGTCGCCCCGCAGCTGGGGCAGGTCTGTGCCATGCCGGTTTCCTTTCCACGATGTCTGCCTGAGATGTATCCCGTCGGTCAACAGGTGATCGTGAAGATCTTCAAGTTCCCCCGGGCGCGGGATGCCTGTCAACCACAGCTGCCCATCGGTGACGGCGAAATCCAGGCCGGGACGTTCGCATGGGGGACCCGGGTAGCGTTCCCCGGCCAGGGGGGTGTGCCGTAGCAGCACCTGGTTGCCGGAGCCACGCAGCCAGTGGTCCCCGGCCAGTTCCTGCACGAAAGGGCCCGCCACCACGATGTCCGCCAGCTCACCGAGCCAAGGATGCTCCCGGGCGGCTACATCCTCCTCGAGTCCCGTGAAGACAAGCAGGTCCCAGTCCTCCCTGCGGGCCTTCCCGAGGCAACGCAGCATTGCCAGAAGCCCCGGGAGTTCGGGCTGCTCGGTGGGTTCGCCGCCGCTGACGGTCACGCCGTCGAGTTCCCCGGGCAGGGCCAACAACCAGGCGCCGATCTCCTCGACGGGCAGTTCCCGGTCCGCGCGGAACCCCCAGGTGTCGCGCGACATGCAGCCCGCGCATCTCAGCGTGCAGCCCTGCGTCCAGATTCCGGCGCGGGTGCCGAAACCCAGGTTCCGCACCGGGTGGGCCAGGCGCGAGATCAACACGTGGTCTCCAGCCGCCAGTGGCCGTCGTCGGCCTGGTCGATGGCGGTGATCCGCAACTCGGTGACCCCGGCGGGCAGGCAGATCAGGTGGCGCCCCAGCGGATTGACGAACATGGTCTCCACCGCCGTCGAAACCCCGCGACCCCCGAAGTCCAAACCGCGGCGGGCGTTCGTTTTCAGGACGGTCAGCACGTCGTCGGAGACGACCAGGCGAACCCCGGTCTGTTCGGCGACGTTGCGGGTGACGTTGCCGAGGAACTTGTCCACCAGCTGGTCGCTGACCTCGTCGGAGATGTACTCGAAGACCACGATGTTGTTCTCGCCGATGCGGTTCAGGATCTCCGGCCTGCCCAGGTGGGTGGTGAAGTGCTGGCGGACGGAATCCACGATGCGGCGCTCGAAGTCGCGGTAGGGCAGCCGTGGTTCGCGCGGAACCAGGCACTCCATCTGGTCGGTCGACGGATCCCGGCGATACACCCCCAGGTTTGACGTGAAGATGATCAGGGTTTCACCGAAGTGGACGGTGGAACCGGTGCCCGAGGTCAGGCGGCCGTCCTCCAGGATCTGCAGGAACTTGTCGAGGATCCGGGGATGGGCCTTCTCGATCTCGTCGAACAGGACGACGGTGAAGGGACGCTGCTGGATGGCGTTGGTGAGTTCACCGCCCGCGTCGGAACCGATGTAACCGGGCGGCGACCCGATGAGCCGCGCCTCGGAGGCCTCCGAGGAGAACTCGGACATGTCGAAACGGATGAAGGTGTCGCCCTCGCCGAACACCAGCGCCGCCAGGGCCTTGGCCAGTTCGGTCTTGCCCACCCCCGTCGGGCCCGCGAAGAACAACACCCCCTGCGGACGGGTTCCCGGGCGGCGCACCTGCGCCCCTGTCAGGCCGGTGGTGGATCGGATGAGGACGTCGAGGGCTTTGCGGATGGCGGCCTGCTGCCCCAGCACCTGGCGTTCCAGGGGCTCACGCGCACCACTAGGGTCCGGGACCTCGCCTGCCGCCCAGCGGATCTTGTCCCGCAGGCCGGGTGCGTGCCACGGGTTGTCGGGGATGCCGACCCGGAACAACCGCACCGCGTCCTCGATCCGGGTGAAGGGAATGCCCTGGTCCAGGGCCACTCGGGTGATCAGCGGGATGGATCGCAGGCTCAGTCCGCCGGCGGCGTCGGCGAATCGTTGGAACACCTCCTGGCGCTGCGGCGGTGTGAGTTCCTGCAGGGTGGGCATCGGGGTGAGGATCCGCCGGGCGAAATCCTCCAGCTGCGCGGCGGTGGTGTGGGGCACCGAGATGGTGCGCACCTCGGGTCGCCGGACGAACCAGGCGGGCAGGTCGTTGGGCTGGTCCAGCAGCCAGAACACGGTGGGGTACAGGAGCGCCCTGTGGGGGCCGTTCAACCGTTGCGGGGCCACTCGGGAGGCGTGCGCCTCGGCCATCACCATCACCGAGTGGAGGTTGCCGTCCTGGACGTTTCCTCCCGGTGCCAGCCTGGCCGCCCCGGAGATCAGGAGCGCGCACGGGGGTTCCGGGGCGATCATCGCTGCCAGCACGGCACGGAGCTGCCCGGCTGCGGCGTCGATGTTCCCGTTCGGCGGTTGCACGGGAGCCGTGACGTTGAGACCCCGGGCGGTGGCCTCCTGCAGGGGGTGCAGGTCGCCGGAGAGGGGGCTCAGCCCGTCCACGGGATCGAAGGCCGCCACCGCGGGGAATCCTGCGGCGGTCAGGACGTGGCACAGTGCCTGCCGGGTTTCGAGATGACCCAGGGGCAGCAGATGGAGGTCGGTGGTGTCCCCCGTCAACACGATGTGCGGGTAGGAGGGCAGAGCGACATCCACCTCGCGAAGCCAGGTGGGGAGGGATTCGGGTTGCTCCTCCCGAGGTGCTGCCGGGGCGGTCATCGCCGCTGCTCCTGCTCGGTGGTGCGACGCTGCTCAGTGGCCCTGCGGGTGACCTGCTGGTGCGCGAGCGGCCGCAGCCCCGCGGGGAGATGGCTTACCCGGTTCTGGCGGATGCCGCGTTTCTCCAGCTCGGCGCGGAACGCCGCCAGGGCGTCGCAGAGAGCCTTTTCCGCCTGGGTGTCGGCGGCGGTGTCCGCCGGGCCTGCGATGCGCAGGGCGTCCAGTTCGATGCGGCCCGTGCGGGTCCGGGCCATCACCGCGTGCTGGGGGAACGCGGCGTGGGTCACGATGAGGGCGTCTTCTGCCCCTTCGGCCAGGAGCGGAGTGGGTTGGTAGCCGATTGCTTGGAGGCTGGCGCGCACGGCGTCGGCGACGAAACCCTCCTCGGCGCACCGGGCGGCCGTTTCGGCCTCGGATTCCAGCGCGGCGGTTCGCTGCTGTTCGGCCGCCCGCAGGGCTTCCCGGTGGCGGGCGTTGCGGCTGTCCACCTCGTCGCGGAGGAGCCGCAGCAGCATCCTCGAACGCTCCGGGGAAGCTGCCAGTGCCTCCGCTGCCTGTTCGGAGACGGCGGGGTCGGCGACGAGCTGACGCTCGACGACATCACGGGCGAGGTCTGCGAGTTCGGTGGGTCGCGGTCCGGTTTGCCGTTCCGCATTCCTGGTGCTGGTTTTCTCGGCCAGGGCCGCGGCGATCTCCGGGGAGACCGTGAACCCGGAAATCGCTTCGGCCAGTTGGCGTCTGGCGGTGTCCTGCTGCCGCCGGGCAAGTTCTTTCTCGATCCCGGAGCGGGCCTCGGAGATCAGGCGTTGAAGCTCCCCGCACTGGGCCTCGACCTCCTCCGACGTGCCGGGGGCGGGACCGAAATCCGCGATGGCCGGAAGACCCAGGGAGCGCAGCTCACCGGTGATGCCCGCCAGATCTGACAGCAGGCCGTCACGCCGGGCAATTGCCGCGGCCAGCAGGCGCCGCTCCTTGGCCTCCGCCGATTCGACCACATATTCGCTCCATCCAGAACTCATCCCAGCCTCCCTCTCGTGGGCTCCAGGAAGTACTGACGGACAGGACCAACCCAAGAAATACGGGGCGGGTTCTGTTTGAAAACCTCCGTGCGCTGCTTTTCGAGGAGGAAACATGTCCAAGGTCTTGACTTCGCTTCCAGTGGGGGAACGGGCCGGACTCGTGTCCTCCGGTGGTCTCGACACCTCCGTCAAGGACCTGCCCAACGGCCAGGGTGGTTCCTGGGCGACGGAAGTGAACACCTCGGAACTGGACGTGGAGGAGATAGTCGACGTGATCGTCGCTGCCTTCCATGAGGAGGCGACCCGGCACGTCGAACTCGACAAGCTGAAGATCATGCACACCGGTATCCCTGAACGACGACTTCGCCGAGGACTCGGGAAGCCAGCACGCGGTGTTGCAGGAGCTGCGCAAGATGCTGGGCTGATCGTGTTTGATGAACGAGGGGTTCGGCCGGGCCGCCCGGGGCCGCCTGCACCTGTGATCGGGGAGCCAGATCCCGCCTCGGAAGACCGAGAGTGTCAGGATTGACCAACGAGAGGCGGGAGGGAAACGTCATGGGTCGCATGATTGACGTGGTGGCCGAGTGGCCCGAACTGTTCGAAGGTCTGAGCCCGCAGCGGATACAGGGACTGCGTGCTGCGTGTGCATCAAGTCAGCTTGAGGGGGATGTGCCTACCCATGAGGGTGTCGCCGATCTTGTGGCACGTACACGTGGGGAGATCACGCATGAGGAGTTCATTGCCCGGGCGATCGCTCGCGCCGAGGCACGGGTCGGGCGGCCCGCACGATGATCCCGAGGTTCTGGGACTGGGAGGACTATTTCGATCCGGAGACCTATGACCCGGATGCGGAGTCGGGAACGTTGCGGAACCTGCTGGGCATCAGAGACCCGGAGGTTCTGCGTCAAGTCGAGTACGACGTCGTGAAGTTGCGTGAACGAGAATTGTGCGAAGGAGAAACGGAGGTTCCGCGGACCTGTGGTGCGGATCACCTTCGCTCGATCCACGGGTATCTGTTCCAGGACGTCTACGAATGGGCCGGGCAGTTCCGTACCGTCAACATCAGCAAGGGCTGGAGCCGGTTTGCGGACTGCGGCGACGGGGGGATCGAGAACTACTTGGGTAGTGCGCAGTACGCGTCAACCGAACTCCGGTGGGGTGAGCTTGACCGGGAACGATTCGGGGCTGCAGCCGCCTTGGTTTTCGCCTACTTGAACCATGCCCACCCGTTCCGGGATGGTAACGGCCGCGCAACCAGGGTCTTCATGCAGCACGTTGCCGAGCGGTCCCGGTTCGACCTCGACTTCACCCGCGTCGATCCGGAACTGTGGAACTACGCATCGTCGCTGAGCGCCCCACAGATTGGGGGCGGGGAGCCAGATCCCGACCCCCTGATCGGCGTGTTCCAAGAGTGTGCGATGGAGCGATCCAAACCGCTCTGGTGGTCGTAGCGTTCCTCGGCGGCGTGGTGTTTCACGGTTTTGCAGCACTCAATCCCGAAAATCGCCTCCGGAGGGGCGAAAACCGGCTTGAGTGCTGCGCAACCGGGTGATCGCCAAGTAAGCCTCCCGTTCGTGGGGTTCCGCGGACCTGGTTTCGTCCGTCAGGTACCGGTGGAGGTTGGTCATGACTGTTTTCGACTTGCTGGGGCGGATTCCCGACGACTCGCGGGTGCTGGAGTTCGCGGAACCACTGGCCGCGCTCGACGCGGAGTTTCCGGGCCTCGCCCCCAAGGAGTACCGGGGGGAGCCAGGGCGGGCGCTGGACCACATCGAGGAGCAGCTGGCCGCCATCGTCCGGATCGAGGAGGAGATGGAACTGGTCCGGGCGGAGCTTCCCGCGGTGGAAGCCGACGCCGCCCTGGAGGCCCGGCAGCGACGCGGCAAGTGGGTGCTGCTGGGGTTGCTGGCGGGGATCGTGCTGCTGGTCGTGATCGGGCAGGGGCTGCTGTGAACGCCCGGGCCAGACTGGCGCAGCTGCGAGCTACCCTCCGGGACGGAACCAACCGGATCCGCGACCACTACGCCGCCTCCAGCGGCGCGCTGATCAGCCACCTGGCCGAGGCCAGGGCGATGACCACCGACCTCGGCCGACGCATCCGGGACCTGGCCCGGGCCGGGCGCCCCGAGGAGTACGACCACTGGGACTCCGTCCGCTGGGACGACTGGCACCCCGACCTGCGGCTCCCCGCCGAACTCAGGATCGGCAGGACCAGCGTGGGAGGTTTCGACGACCTGCCCGCCACCGTCCCGGTTTTCACCGGCCGAACCGTCATCCTGACCAGCGAGGACGAGTCCGCCGCCCGGCACGCCCACGATGTCCTGCGGGGGCTGGCGGTGCGGTTCGCCGCGGCAATGGGCCGCGATGTCGTCCTGCATCTCATCGACCCGTTCCGGGAGGGCCACGGCTTCCCCGAACGCCCCCTACTACCCGGGGTTGCGGCCCGCAGCACCGACGCCGTCGCCGACCTTAAAGCTGCCTTCGAGGCCGCCCACGCCGACTCGCAGGGCGACGGGAATCCCCGCCGTCACGTCGTCTTCGCCATGGATTACCCGCGCGGTTTCTCCCACCAGGCCGTGCAATACCTCGACCGCATCCCGCGGCTGCACAACGCGCAGCTCATCATCCACCACGACCTCACCGCCGCAGCCCCCGCCTCAACTGATCTGCAAGTCACCCGTCCCGTCGTCGTCGACGTGCGGGACGACGGCACCGCGACCGGGTGCTGGGGTCGCCTCGAGGCCGGGATCGACGCCCCACCGCCCGCATCCCTGACCGCCAGGATCGCCGAGGCCCTGCCGCAACGCAGGATCATCAATCTCGGCTGGGGCGATGTCAACCCCACCGATCCCGCCACCTGGTGGGGTGGCGAGGCCCGCGGCGCCGCCGTCGCCCGGATCGGCGCCGATGTCCACGACAACCCCATCGACCTGGTCATGGGCATAAACCCGGAGGGCCAGTCGCGTACCCACATGGTGATCGGCGGGACGCCGGGTTCCGGCAAGTCGGTGCTGCTGCACGTCATCATCACCAGTCTGGCCGCCCGCTACTCGCCCGACGAGGTGCAGTTCATCCTCATTGATGGCCGCGACGGTGCCGAGATGAAGTCGTACCGGCGACTTCCCCACGCCCAGGCGGTGGCGATCCACACCCCGCGGGAACTCGCCGAGGGCGTCATCCGCGACATCCAGGCGGAGCTGGTCAGGCGCAACGGCCTGTTCGCCAGCAGGAACGTCCAGAACATCAACCAGCTTCCCAACGCCGCCCGTGGCGGGCTCGCGCGGCTCGTGGTGGTGATCGACGAATACCAGGCCTACCTGCAGGACCACCGCGGCGACATCGAGAAGGTGTTGTGGGACATCGTCTCCCGCGGCCGGGCCGTCGGCATCCACCTGGTGCTGGCCTCGCAGCGTTTCTACGCCTCCGGGATGACCAACCGGGAGGCCCTGTTCGCCAACGTCGACACCCGCATCTCCTTGCGGATGGCGCAGGACACCGTCGCCAACATAGCCGAGTTCGACCAGTCGGGGCGCCGCCTGATCCTCGAACACTGCGAGAAAGCCGGCGATGTCGTGGTCAACACCAACCTGGGTGAGGCCCCGCACGTCGCGGGCCGGGTGGGTTTCCTGCCCGGCGACGAACTGACCCGCATCGTCGACGCACTCGCGGCACGGGGCGACGGACGGACCCCGCTGGTGCTCGACGGTCAGCAGGCCCCCGAGGCGGCGGAAAACCCCGCCCTGAAGGGGTTGGCGCGGATCCCCCGGGGTGAGGCGGTGACCTCCTGGGCGACGCGGTCGGCGGCTGAGGGGGGTCTCGGGGCGGCCAGCTGGCCCAGCCACGAGAACCCGGCCGCCTTCATCGCGGGCCGCACCATGACCATCCATGGCACGGCCCACGCCGTCATCCGGCGCGCCGCGAAACAGAACGTCGCCGTGATCTGCGAACACCCGGAGGTGCTCGTCGGGGTGATGCAGACCGGCATCGCGACCTGGTCGCGCACCACGCAACCCGCAGGATTCTCGCTGTGGCTGCTCTCGAGGCTGCCCGCCCGCGCCGGCGACCCGTGGCGGGGTGCCCTCACCGACCAGCTGCAGCGGCTTCTCGCCGACGACGGCCACGGTTTCCGCCAAGCCACGAACGGGGCCCGGGCCGCGGAGCTGGTGGCCGAGGCCACCGCCCTGCTGGAGACGCGGGTCGCGATGGATGTCGACGCGCTGGCCGACGAGGACACCGTCGTGCTGGCGGCCGCCGGGCTGGAGCGGCTCCGCGAGTTCCAGAGCACCGAGGGTCGTTTCGGCCCGGAACCGGCCGAGGCCGCTACCGCCCTGAAACGCCTCACCGAAACGGGCCCGGCGTACGGCATCCACGTGGTCTGCGCAATGACTTCGCGGGCGGCCTGGAGCCAGGTGTGGCCGGACAAGCAGATGAACCAGTTCACCCACCGCTTCTACGGCCAGCTGTCGGAAACCGACTCCCACGCCCTCCTGGGCGACCAGCAGGGGCATCGCGTCGACAGCGACGACCTGATTGCCGGACCGACCCGGATGGGTTACGGCGACGCGACCACGGGGGCGGTGATCAGGTTTCTGCCCTACACCGCCGGTCCCGGTCTCGGTGGGGCGCTCACCAACCTCGGAAGGGGCTGAACATGGACGAGCTGCGTGAACAGTTGCGGATTTTCCTGCCGGAACTGGAGGCCTTCACCCAGCACCTGCGGCAGGTCAACATCGCCCTGCGCGACACGGAATCGGAGCTGAAGGGGATCTGGGATGACTCCTTCCAGAAACGGTTCCAGGCCGAGGTGGCGGCGCTGACGGGTCCGCTCGACGACTTCGCCGAGAACGACGCACCCCGGTTCGTCGACTTCCTCGACGGCAAACGCATCCAGGTGGAAAGGTACTTCAATGGCTGACCCCTCGGTGGTGGCGGAGAAACTCAGGGGCTACCGCGATTCCCTCATGGCCCAGCGTCTCGCGATCGCGGGCGCCTTCCACCACCTCACCGTCGCCTACGCGCAGCTGAAGAGCGTGTGGCGGGGCGAGGGGGCCAGGCAGTTCGAGGCGGAATGGGCCCGCGTCGCGGCCGCGTTCGACACCTACGCGGAACGGATCTCGCCGCTGATCGAGCTCCTCGACTACCGCATCGATGTTCTGCGCGAACTGGATCGGGGCATGTCGTGACGGAACCGGCGGTGCTGGCCGGGAGACTGCGCGAGTTCCGGGAACGGGTGATCGCGGCCCGGGCCGGGTCGAGTTCCCGGCTGGAACCAGCCCGGCTGGCGCAGCGGCGACTCGACGACGCCCTGAGTGTCCTGCGCGCCAACACCACCGGCGCGGGCAACGCCGCCGCGGAGACCGCGGCCCGCCTGGAGCGCGAGGAGAAGGCCCTCGACGATGTCTCGGAGCAGGTGGCGGAGACCCGGGAACGGGCCGGAGGGGCGACGACCCGGGCCCGGCGGGTCCAGGAGGTCGTCGGTTTGATGACGCAGCGTTGCGCGGCCCGGCTGGCGGCCGCCGAGGCCGAGCGGCGACGGATCGACGCCGAGCTGCGCACCGCGGGCGGGCAAC
>ERZ773068.409-NODE-409-length-22935-cov-3.022159_pt1 | contig 22935 bp, 13 predicted proteins | sample MGYA00580620_ERZ773068 | MGnify/ENA primary metagenome ERZ773068 (study PRJEB29015, sample SAMEA2737983) | human oral metagenome | biome: human oral; feature: human-associated habitat; material: dental | place: China | collected 2101 ... | reverse complement strand
GACGTTATAACGACAAGAATGGCTCACGGAATCCACGAAATCGCGGTGTATCATCAAAACGATTTGACGGTAAGACTAGTGAACAACGCCGGAACGAACGCGCCCAGCGCTCCCACGATGGCATGAAACGCGGCGGAGGCGGTGTTTCCAAGCGCAATAAGAGTGGGCATGAACGCAACCGTAAGAAGCTTTCATCCCGCGAGTTCTCTGCGACTGCGCCCTCGCAGCGCTCACGCTCGGCAGACCCTGCGCGCCTTGTCGCATTTGAGGTTCTCAACGCGGTAGCGCAAAATGACTCTTACGCAAACCTCGTGTTGCCCGGCACGATTCGTGCCCATCATCTTGACCATCGGGATGCGGGCTTTGCCACCGAACTCACCTACGGGACCCTGCGTAGCCAAGGCACCTACGACGCCATTTTGGCGCATTGCGCGGATCGTCCGCTGGAGAAAATCGGTACAACCACGTTGGTTGTACTGCGTATGGGCGTTCATCAGCTTTTGAGTATGCGCGTGCCCGCCCATGCAGCCCTTAACCAAAGCGTCGCATTAGCCCGCGCACAGATCGGTGGCGGTCCCGCGAACTTTGTAAATGCGGTGCTGCGTCGCGTCAGCGAACGCAGCCGTGATGACTGGTACGCTCGTCTGGAGACTGATGCTAAGGACGACACCGAAAAACTTGCGCTCGCAAAATCGCATCCGACCTGGATTGTGCGTGCCATGCGTCAAGCGCTTGCGGCTCATGGCAGGTCTCCGGCTGAAATCCAAGAGCTTCTTGATGCCGATAATCAGGCACCTGTGGTAAACCTTATAGCACTTCCCGGGATAGGCGACTTGCAGGAAGCCTTCGAGAAAGGTGCGGTAGAGGGCGAACTGGTGGAGGACTCCGCTTTATATTCTGCTGGCGATTTGGGCAGGTTGGAAAGTGTTCGCGAGGGTACTGTGCGTGCACAGGATGTAGGTTCGCAGCTGGTTACTCGCGCGCTTGCTGCAGCTCCTCTTGAAGGGCAAGACTCTGCGTGGCTTGACCTGTGCGCCGGTCCGGGCGGTAAGGCTGCACTGTTGGCGGCTTTGGGCGCGCAGCGTGGTGCTCGGGTGGTGGCGAATGAGTCGGCAGCGCATCGTGCAAAACTGGTTTCACAATCTTTACGGCCGCTTTCTCACAACGAGTATGTTGTTCTCACCGGGGACGGGCGTGAGATCTCCCAAACGCTTGCACAAAATGCTGAGCGGTTACCCGAGGGCATCAAGCCGGAACAGAAATTTGACCGTGTGCTGGTTGATGTTCCCTGCTCGGGGCTAGGTGCCCTTCGCAGGCGTCCGGAGGCACGCTGGCGTAAATCCCCGCGTGATATTGCCGATTTGCTTCCTCTGCAGCGTCAGCTTCTGGAGGCTGCGTGTGAAGTTACGCGGCCTGGCGGTGTGATCGCGTACGTAACCTGCTCACCGCATGCTGCCGAGACTCAGAATATTGTTGCGGAGATCCTGGAGACTGGAAAAGTGCGTCTGCTGGATACACAGTCGATACTTCAAAGCGTTGCCCTGCCGAGCGCTGAAGGACAAAGTACTCTTGCGGGCGATAAGGCTCCCGGCTATCGTCCACAGGTACGCCTTAAAAAATCCTCCTCGGTTCGTCAGGAAGATATTCTTGATGAAGCATCAACGACTGCACAGCTGTGGCCGCATACTCATGGTACTGATGCTATGTTCCTCGCGCTTTTCCGTAAGAATTAGAATCGCGCAATACAACCGTATTTTTAGTGCGGCGATTATTGTTATCCGAACATCCGCATGTCATGTTGAGGAGGTTTTCTCATGTCTGTTGCTATTAATCCGTCTATACTCTCTGCCGACTTTGCAAATTTAAAGCACGAGTTGGAACGCATTTCGACTGCGGATGCGGCACATATTGACGTGATGGATAACCATTTTGTACCGAATCTGACGTGGGGACCTCCGGTTGTTAAGCGTCTGCGTGAAGTTTCGCCCGTCCCCTTTGACGTGCACTTGATGATTGATGATCCTGATCGTTGGGCTCCTCAGTATGCCGACGTGGGCAGCGAATCGGTAACTTTTCACGCGGAGGCGGCTACCGCACCTATTAAGCTGGCGCGTACTCTGCGAGAATCCGGGGCAAAAGCTGGGTTGGCATTACGCCCGGCAACTGCCGTAGAACCATACCTCGATCTACTCACAGAAATAGATATGCTCCTGATTATGACGGTGGAACCAGGCTTCGGCGGGCAGAAATTCCTTGATATCACTTTGCCTAAAATCCGTCGTGCCGCATCGGCGCTTGAAGGGTCCGGTATCCCGGTGCGGCTTCAGGTTGATGGCGGGATTACGGAGGAAACGATTGTGCGAGCTGCGGAAGCCGGAGCGGACTGTTTCGTTGCAGGCAGCTCGGTGTATGGGGCAGAAGACCCGCAGACCGCGATTGCTGCTTTGCGTTCTCTAGGGGAGAGTGCACGAAAGACGTGGAGGTCACATCCTCACACCGGGATAAATCTCTCTGACGGATGCAGTTGTTCTTAAAAATTTGAGTGCATTGTGCGCGTATTGTGACGCTGTAAACGGTTAAAGCGTGAAATATTTTTGATGACATAACGTCTTTATAGCTTTATGTAATGACTATAAAAACCTGTATTTCCAATGAAAAAACCACATATCGGTAAAAAGATTGACGATTCTTAACGTTAACCATGAGAGTTTTTCCTTGAAGTAGGGCATATATGACGGTAAGGTTAGGTAGAGTTTATTTGTCTTAGGAGAAATATGTCTTTTGAACACCCAGCGTCACTAGCTCAGTTCATGGTAAATCGCCGTAACTTTCTAGGTATGGCGCTTGCTTCAGGCACTGCATTCACACTTGCAGCATGCAGCCAGGAATCTACGACTTCTGACTCTTCGGAATCTCCCGAAAGTGAGACTCGCGTTGTTAAGAATGTAGATGAGGAAGAAATTACGGTACCTACTAAACCGCAGCGCGTTGTAGTTCTCTCAGAACCTACTTTGGATGCGGTACTCGCACTTGGCGTTAAGCCTGTAGGCGCTATTTCTGGTCGCGGTCAGCAGACTGTGCCTAACTACCTCAAAGATAAGGTAGGAGACGACGTTACACTTGTCGGTTCTGTGTCTGAGGTTAACTACGATAAGGTTGCCTCCCTCACGCCCGACCTTATTCTGGCGGATTCTACAGGTGTGGATAAACGTTCAGAACAGTATAAGACTCTGCAGGATATTGCTCCCGTGGTGTACACCGGATACGCTGGCGGCGACTGGACCATCAACTTTGAGCGGGTAGCGGATGCCCTTAACCTGGTAGACCAGGGTAAGAAGGTTGAGGAAGACTACGAAAAACTTACTGAGCAGCTCAAGAAGGAGCTAGAACCTCTGTACGGTGATAAGACCTTCTCCATCGTGCGCTGGGCGGGTAACGGTCCTGCACTGATCTTGAAGGAACTCCCAGCCGGTCAGGTGCTTTCAGATTTGGGGCTGCAGCGTCCCCCGGCACAGGACCGTGAAGGGAAGGGACACTCAGAGCCGGTCTCTTTGGAGAACCTCTCGGATATTGACGCCGACTACATGTTTATCGGTACTTTGGGCGGCGCGAGCCAGAAGAACCCGAATGTTCAAGGTGATGCTAGCGCCAATGGTGCATCAGAAGTTTTGAAGAAGGCAGAGGCCACATCTGGCTTCACGAATTTGAAAGCCTACCAGAACGAACATATTATTACGGTTGAGGGTTCTAAATGGACCTCGACCGGTGGTCCCCTGTTGATGAACGGTATTGTTGCGGATGTTCGTAGCAAACTACTCGAAAATCAAAACAATAATCAGGGACAGTAGGATTAGATTTTAGACGCGGCACCTCGCTTGAGGAGGTGCCGCATCTAGGCTCTTGAATACTCAACGACGAATACGCTGAAGATACACAAAATGCTTTTGAAAGATAGCAACATGCCCCTGGGGCTGTCTTGAAAGAGTTTGAAAACCTTATACACGAAACGGAACATAACGATGACACAGCACGCACATCACGCCGCCCGCTACAGTGCCGTGGTAGCGCTTGCGGGGGCTTTGCTTGCACCCGGCGTAACAACCCCCGCAACCGCTGTTGAAGATCCGGGTCAAACTCCGGATGCTACCCCCGCCCAAGCCGGTAATAACGTGCAGGCACAGGATCCTGCTGTGAAGGTTCCGGGTGAAGGCAACGAGAGAATGCCTCAAGGTAAGGTAGAACAACCCGCCGCGAAAGCAAACGATACTGCGACCGTTGCAGGCTCTACGGTTATTAAGAACGGTCAGGGCCTTGAGATTAGTGGCTCGGGGTGGGGTGCCAACGCCGTTATCGCTGTCAAATATGATGACGGTAAGGTTAAACCCACAGAACCGGTGACGCACGATGGTAAGGATCTGTCGGCACGCGGTGTTGTAGCGGTTATTCATGCAGATGCGGACGGTAATTTTACCGAAACCCTCCCTTTCCCCACTAATGCTAACTGGACCGTCGGTTCAGAACACAAGATTAACTTCCTGAGCGGCAGTTTGCAGAAGGGCGATGAGCAGCACTCAGCAACTCACATGGTAACTGTGGGTGAAGAAGCCCCGGCCCCCGAAACCCCGAAGGCGGAAGAGACTCCAAAGGCGGAGACTCCTGAGCAGCCTCAGGTGAAAGAAACCCCCAAGAATGAGGTCCCTGTAGAAGCTCCAAAGGCTGAAGAAGCGCCTGCACAGCAGCCTCAGACTGATGAGGTAGCTAAGGATGAGACTCCTGCTGCTGATACCCCGAAGGCAGAAGAAACTCCTAAAGCTGAGGAAACTCCGGTACAGCCCAAGGCTAACGACGCTGCTAAGAACGAAGCAGAGAAGCAGCCTAAAGCAGATGAGAAACCAGCTCCTCAACCGGCAGAAAATAATACTGCTCCTGCCGCTTTTGAGAACTCGCAGACTGTTAAGTCCGACGGCGTTACCGTGACCGGTGTGAAATACGCGAAAAATGGTCAGGAAATCGAGGTTAGCGGTACCGGCTGGAAGAATGCCGACGGTACCGGTTCTGTGATCGCCGTGAAGTACGACGGCGGTGAAGTCAAATCTACGAATCCCGTAACGTATGACGGTAAGGATTTGGCTGGACGCGGTGTTGTAGCCGTCGTTACGGCTAATCCTGATGGTACGTTCACCGCAAAGCTACCGTTCCCAAACGCTGGGAATTCAACCGGATTTGAGAAGTGGACGAACGGTTCACAGCACGAGATTACTTTCCTAAGCGGCAGTTTGCAAAAGGGCAACGCTGCGAAGCATTCGGTAACTCTCAACGTGACTGTAGGTGATACTCCTGCCGTTGTCGAGAGTCCAAAGGATAACGGTCAGCAGCCAGGTAACCCTTCAGCTAATGACACCAAGAAACTAGAGCCTCAGCCTACCGAACCTCCTGCACCGGATCATCAAAATGACAGTAACACCGGCGCTCAGCCTAGCCCAGCAGATAATCAGGACGGTACTGCGAAACAGGGTGCACAAAATAATGCACCTGCACCTACTGCACCTGCTCCTGTCGTTGAGACTCAGACTGTGTCCGACGGTAAGGCTGCCGTAACCGGTCCTAAGACTGTGACCCACGGTCAGGGAATCGTCGTTACAGGTTCTGGATGGAGTCCCTATAGCGTTATCGCCGTTAAATACGATGGCGGCGACATTAAACTTGACCACGCCGTGAACTATAACGGTAAAGACTATGCGTCTCGTGGTGTTGTGGCCATTATTCAGGCTGATGCTGATGGCAAGTTTACCTATACTTTGCCGTTCCCAAATAGCGATAAATGGGGCGTGGGCACCGTTCACGATATCACGTTCCTGACCGGCAGTTTACAGAAGGGCGACGAGCAGCATTCGGTGACGTTGTCCGTTAAGATTGCTGGCGCTGACGGCTCCACGTTAGCCCCTGTAAGTAGTAATCACGCCTCTAACAATGGTTCAATCGCAGGCGGCTATGATGCCGAGTCGGGTAACAACGGATCAGGATATGGCTCTGTGGCACCTATTCCCACCCAGAGTTCCGGAATCAACTATGCAGCCCGTCAAGGCAGCATTACGAAGCAGGCTTCTCTTGGGGCTGCTGCTGAACTGGAAAACGATACGCTCATTAACCGTGTGCAGGCACGCGCTAAAGCTGCCGCGAAGAACGGTAGTAACAACGGTGCCCACGCCAAGAGCGCACCCAAGAAAACTCACACGGCCAAGGCCGCGCCCGGTAAAAACGGTACCCAGGGCAATGCAACTACCGCGGCAACACAGTCCGACAGCAATAGCGCCCCCAATATCATTGGCGCTGAGCTTAGCGGCTTCTCGCGCTGGTTCGCGAACAATGCAAATAACGTGTTGCTCTCTATAGCGGGTCTGATTATCTTGGTGCTTGCACTAACCTTCCGCAAGAGGGCGTAATCACCTCTCACACCTGAGGAAATATACACAATAATCTCAAACATCAGGGTTCCCTCCCCACACCGTCGGTGGGGGAGGGAACCGGTATAAATTACCACTAGTCGCACAGAAGAGGAAACTCATGCGAACCACAAAGACAGTATCAAAGGCGCTCACTGCCTGCGCGGCAATATCCCTTAGTCTTGGCCTGGGGATGGGAGCTGCGAATGCGATCCCGCCTGGAGGAGCATCAGAGAATACCCCAGGAACCAGCTCAACTGTAAGTCCTCATGTGACTCCTGGAGGCGTAGTTAACTTCACCTTGACAGGTTTCCCTGAAAACACGCAGGTTACCGTCAAACTAGATGATGACGGCGTCGTGCATAGGCAAACAACGGATAGCAAGGGGAACCTAAACGGTTCATTTGTGCTCTCTAACGCAGGCTCCGGCGACCATACGCTTCGCTTCCTTGCAACGGGAGGAGGCGGAGGTAAAGACGCCAACGGTCGTAATAAAGGTAATACGGGAGGGCGGTATACCAATAAGAGCCCTGTATTTACCGTTGGAGAACCCGATAACGGGGGCGGCAATAATGGCGGCTCGCCAAATAACGGAGGGTCCTCTAAGGGCGGCTCCGATTCTTCGTCCGACAATAACGCCGGATCTGACGGTTCGGGTAATAATGGTTCCGAAGGTAACGGCGGTAACTCGGCACAGAACGGTGGTTCATCTGAGCAAGAGACCGTCTATCTTGATGCTGATGGCAACCCTATCTCTAAAGAAGAGTATGATCGCTTGAACGCTGAGGCTGACGAGGGCGGGAATAAAGATTCCTCCGATCAGAAAAACGACCAGAACGCTAACAAGAGCGAGCAGAAGAAGACCGCCAGCGCCTCTGCATCCAGCAGTGCGAAGAGCAGCGCGTCGGCCTCTAGCTCCGCAAAGACACAGGCAGATAGCCATAAAACCAGTAACACAACGGTAACGTACGGGCAGGAATTCCCGTGGCTGGGCGTATCTGTGCTTGGCGTTGCTATTATCGGTGCTATTGCTGTACTGATTATTCGGAAGCGTCCATAGATAATGGTGATAAGTGCGCGCCGCAGGGGAGGTAACGTTCCTTTGTGGCGCGCGTTTGGCACTCTTGCTCAGGAGAAGAACCAAAGGTACCCTAACGCCATAGGGATCAAGACACGGTATCGAGATAAGGCAGTCTTAGCTATCTTTACGGTAGCGTTGTTGATAGCACTGTATCTTAGACCACATATAATAAAGGAGTCTCGTTGAGCGTAACCTTGGAACGCACAGGAGCCTCACGAACCATGAAAAGTGGGCGCAACGAAAAAAATGGCCGACGAATAACCTGGCTTATTATTTTTGCGGTTCTGCTCGGCGTGAGTATTCTTGCCTCGCTAACCATTGGGCTAAAATCACTCTCCCCCGACAGCATCGTAGAAACCTTAGCGGGGCAATCAACCCCCGAAAGTCATGCCATTATCTTTGAGCAGCGCATTCCGCGGACACTCATCGGGATAGCCTGCGGGGCGGCCCTCGCAGTTGCCGGATCACTCATGCAATCACTCACCCGTAACCCACTCGCCGAACCCGGTCTGATGGGTGTCAACGCCGGTGCCGCCGTTGCAGTCATCCTCACTGTTGTACTTTTTGGTGTTCTCGGTATCTGGCAATATATGATTGCCGCCACTGTCGTCTATACCCTCGGGCGTGGTCGAGACGGCTCTATTGTTAAGTTAGCTCTCGCCGGTGTGGCTATCTCTGCCGCCCTTGCCGCTGTAGCGCAGGGACTTATGCTCTCGAACCAAGATGCTTTTGACGAATTTCGTGTGTGGGTTACTGGGTCTTTAGAAGGGCGCGATATATCAGTTGCACAGGCTGTTGCCCCAGTGATCCTTGTGGGTCTCCTTTTAGCGTTTTTTGTAGCACCTTCGATCAACGCGCTAAGTATGGGTGAAGAAGCCGCTATCTCCCTGGGCGTACGAGTGTATCAAACTCAAAACCTCACACTTCTTGCCGTAACGCTTCTTGCAGGTGCAGCAACCGCTGCCATCGGACCAATCTCCTTCGTCGGTTTGGCAGTTCCCTTCGTAGTGCGTGCCATAATGGGCAATGATGTGCGCTGGGTTAACTACGGCTCCGCGCTTCTAGGTCCTGTCTGGTTGCTCATGTCCGATGTCTTAGCCCGTGTTATTATGGCGACCCCGGAGCACCCGCAGGAAACTCAGGTAGGAATTATCGCTACCCTTGCAGGGGCACCCCTCTTCCTATTCCTGATGACTCGTCGTAAGGTGGAAGCTCTCTGATGACAGATACACAGACTAAGGCGACGAACCTCAAGACTCAGAAACAGGAATCTTCGCGCCCTCGAGGTGCACGGCGCGGTCACGACTTGGCTGGCAGGCTTGTTCTTAACTCACGCGGACTCGTTCAGGCGCAGGTTCCCTGGCGGGTTTTGACGCTGAACATTGTGCTGATCGCTCTCATCGTGGCATTGAGCCTGTGGGGGCTGCAACAGGGCGACTACAAAGTGACGACGATGGACGTCATCAATGCTCTCGTTGGGCGGGGTAAACGCATCACAGTGCTCTTAGTGCAGAAGCGTGAAGCGCGCATCGTGGCAGCTCTGCTTGTGGGCGCAGCTCTGGGGCTTTCAGGGGCGCTGTTCCAGGTAATCTCAGGTAATCCGCTGGGCTCACCAGATATTATTGGCTTTACACACGGTGCTGCAACTGGTGCACTCCTGCAGATTATCGTCTTCGACTCTGGCCCGGTAGAAGTTGCTATCGGTGCCCTCATTGGCGGTATCGCAACATCCATTACGGTGTGGTTACTGACTCGACATACAGGTTTACGCGGGTTTCGCCTAGTGCTTGTGGGTATTGGTGTAGGATCGACTCTTGCGGCGTTCAACTCGCTGTTAGTAGTTCGGGCATCACTGACTCAGGCGCAGACGGCGGCATCCTGGCTTGCCGGTTCTCTCGATGATATGTCGTGGCCGCGTACGATTACACTGATGATTTTTCTGATCGTCACAGTTCCCGCGCTTCTCGCCCTGGTACGCCCTCTCGGGGCTATTCGGTTTGGCGATAGCGTAGCGTCGGGACTAGGCGTGAATGTCAACGCTTATCGGGTGTGTGCGCTCTTCCTCGGTGTGCTTCTCGTATCGCTCGCAACCGCGACCGCCGGTCCCATCGCATTCGTGGCACTTGCTGCCCCGCATATCGCGAAAACCCTGGGGCGAAGCGGCGGCGTTACCCTTTTCGGATCTGCCCTCATGGGTGCGTTGATGGTGCTGGCTTCAGACCTTATTGGAAGGTTTGCAATTCCCGGCCGTACCCTACAGGTCGGTGTGGTTACCGGCGCCCTGGGCGGTTTATATCTGATTTATCTGATTTACCTTGAAAGGAAGAAGAGCTAGTGAAGGCTCGTGCAGAGATTAGCGAAAGCCGACTCGCAGGCGAAGACATGGTCGTAGCCTATGGCGACCACACAGTGCTCAGTGGTATAGACTTCAAGGTGCTTGAGGGTGAGCTTACCGTTATTTTGGGTCCTAACGCCTGCGGTAAATCTACCTTGCTCAAAGCTCTGGCGCGTGTGAATCCTCTCAAAGGCGGAAAGGTCTTTCTTGATGGTCTGCCGCTTTCAAAGATGAAATCCCGCTCCATCGCGCAGATTCTCGCCATGCTTCCTCAAACGCCGGAGGCACCCACCGGGTTGACCGTGGCGGATGTTGTGGCACGCGGCCGGTACCCGCATCAATCCCTTCTGCGTTCCTGGTCTGAGAAAGATGAGGCTGCCTGCGTTGAGGCTATGGAAGCCGCGAACGTGTTGGAACTGTCCGAACGTCCTATTGAGGCGCTTTCCGGCGGTCAGCGTCAGCGCGTGTGGATTGCCATGACCCTTGCTCAGCAGACGCCTTTGATTCTGTTGGACGAGCCAACCACTTACCTGGATATTACCCACCAGATTGAGGTGCTAAACCTTACCAAGAAGCTCCACTCTGAGGGGCATACCGTTGCGGTTGTGCTGCACGATCTGAACCTGGCTTTCCGATACGCCACTCATGCGGTGCTCATGAAGGAAGGTAGGATTATCGCTCAGGGTGACCCTCAGGAAATTGTCACTGCCGAGCTAATTCAGGAAGTTTTCGACCTAGAATCTGTTATATGCGATGACCCCTGTACCGGAACACCACTGGTAGTTCCGGCAGCTCACCAAGAGATTACTATTGCCGCGGACGCAATTGCCGCCGCCCGCGAAGGTCACTAAGGAGCCTTTTATGGGTGATTTTGAGACCCTTCCACATAAAACCACACAGAATCTCAAGTCAAAGATCATGGCGCGTCCTATGCCGCCTAAGACCCCACGCCCAACACCTGCCCCGCGCGTACCCAGCCCGCTTATGACGCGCATCGTAAACGAAGCCGTGGACGCGCAAGAACTTAACGCCCGCATCACAGAGATCGTAGCGGATGGGACTCCACTTATCGAGCAGGCTTACTATGACGATGGAACAGCGAATGAGAACGAACGCATTGTCACATTCCTGTATCAGCATGCCACGGCAGAGCAGGTTCTCATTTTTGTCAATCGACTGACAGATGAGAAAAACCTGCCGTTGTCTCTGATGGAACGTATTCCAGGCACCGATTGGTGGGAGCTGAGCTTCCAGATGCGCACCGACTGGCGGGCTTCCTATAACTTTATTCCCACACTGCCAGGGGAACGCCCGATCTGGCTGGGGGAGGACGATCAGGTGACACTGCGCACCGCTCTCGATTCTGGTGAAGGCGACCCGCTTAACCCGAAGACCGTCTGCAACCGTATTGGCCGTTGTATGGGCGTGGTTGAGCTTGCCGATGCGCCGGTTCATGAGTTTCTGCTCACCCAGCAGGAACTCGACAGCCTTCCTGAACCACGCTGGATGAGTACTGCGGACGGACACCAATATTTGTTGGGACGGGTAGGAAACCCAAGCCCCGATTCTCCGCTTTTTATCCTTTTCGACGGTGAAGTCTGGTACGGGCACGGTATGGAGCATATGCTCAACCGAGCCTGTGCCGCCGGGCGTATTCCGGATATGAATGTCTTCTTTCTGCACTCGGGCGGCCGAGAACGCCGCTGGCAAGAGCTCAATGGAGACAGCCCCATAGCCGACTATATTGTGGAAGAAGCGCTTCCTCATTTGAGGCGTCATCACGGGCTGCGGCCAGAGCCACAGGATATTATCATCAACGGACAATCCTTAGGAGGGCTGTCTTCTCTGCTGGCGGTTTTCTCACGCCCAGAATCTTTCGGAGCCGCAATTGCCCAGTCGTCTTCACTGTGGCAGCCCCAAGTTTTCGACAAACTCTCACAGCTTCGTGAAGCCAATGAACTACACCGTCTGTCCCACCTTCACCTTGAGGTCGAGGTAGGCGAGCAGGAATGGATTCTGCTGCCGCCGCATCAGCGTTTTGTTCAGGAACTCGAATCCGTGGACACACACCTGAACTACACTGTATTCAACGGCGGCCACGACTACGCCTGCTGGCGTGGAGCTATCATACCCGCGCTGAATCGCATTCTTATGCCCAACCCCTAAAATCTTATAGCCGAGAAAGACATAAACATGACCGAACAGATTGTGGAACGCTCCGAACTGCTTGAAACCCCACTGATTCCTGAGGATTTCGCACGGCGTTACCGTGAAGAAGGGTACTGGATCGATCAGACCATACCCGAGTTTCTGCTTGATGCCTGCCGTGCTAAGCCACATTTTCCGGCGTTAGTGGCATTTTCGCATGCACAGAGCGACGCAGAGGGCAAACCGCAGCAGATTCGACTGAGCTATGGCGAGTTGGAGGCGGCTGCTCGTGCCGCAGCACGTCGCCTAGAGAATGCCGGGGTGCAACCCGGCGATCGTGTGCTTTTACAGTTGGGAAATATCGCCGAATACCTGATATATCTCATGGGTATTTTTTGGGCAGGAGCCTTACCGGTCTTTTGTCTGCCACAGCACCGCACGAGTGAGCTTGTCCATTTTGCAACCCGCACTGATGCCGCTGCGCATATATTTTCCTCGAAAACTCCGGGAGCAGATTTTGCAGCGCTCGCCGACGATGTGGCACAGACGATGCGTGCTGATGGTCTAGAACCGCCTATTGCCCTTGATGCTGCGCTCCCGGTAACTCCGTTGAGCGAGGCGGAGCTGGCTGAGCCGTTCCATCCCGGTGTTGTGCAGAATACCCAGAATATTCTGGCAAGCGAACAGATCGCGTTTTTGCAGCTTTCCGGCGGTACAACCGGTATGTCAAAGCTAATTCCGCGCACTCACGCAGCCTACTTGTACTCGGTGCGTGGTTCCGCCGATATCTGCAAGCTGAATAACAACACAACTATGTTGGTGGTGCTTCCTGCGGCACATAATTTCACGATGAGTTCGCCCGGAATCCTGGGCGTAATGTGTGTGCAAGGTAAGCTCGTATTTGCTGCTGATCCTAGCCCTCAGACGGCGCTTAATCTGATTCAGATGGAAGGCGTTACCTTCACCTCACTCGTACCGCCCTTGGCGCAGGCCTGGCTGGCGTCTGTAAAGAAACGTGACGTGCAGCTGCCTTCGCTCCGCGTGCTTCAGGTGGGCGGATCGAAACTTGCTCCGACGGTGGCGGGGGAGCTCGAAACAACCCTAGGTGTGAGAATCCAACAGGTTTTCGGCATGGCGGAAGGCTTGGTGAATTACACTCGTCTGCGTGATGAACCCTATATACGCATGAATACTCAGGGATACCCTATCAGCCCGGCTGATGAAATCCGCGTGGTGGATGAACATGACAACCCAGTCGAGCCAGGGCAGAGCGGTCACCTCCTCACGCGTGGGCCCTATACGATTCGCGGCTATTATCGCGAAGAAAACGCTAATCAGCTCAGCTTTACTGAAGACGGTTTTTACCGTACGGGCGATATCGTGCGTATAGTCGCGGGAAAGTATCTTGAAGTTACTGGACGCGCTAAAGACCAAATTAACCGTAACGGTGAGAAGATCTCGGTGGATGAAATTGAGGAGTTGGCGTTAGAGCATCCGGATATTTTGGATGCGGTAGCCCTCGGTCTGCCTGATGAAGCCGTGGGCGAGCGCGTCTGCTTGATAGTTGTACCTCAGGCTGGGAAATCGCTCGGTGAGAATCCGCGCCGTACCATGTATGAGTATTTCACCGAAAAGAAGCTGGCTGATTTTAAGATCCCCGAACGTGTACAGGTATTGAGCTCTCTACCAACCACAAACGTGGGTAAGATCTCACGCCGTGAACTTCGCATTAAACTAGTTGAGATGCTGGCTCAGGAGTAAGAGTAACTAAGGTAAGCATTAGCGCGGGCTAAATAAGCGTGCGGATACCATAATACCGGGGTAAGAATCTTGAGGTTCTTACCCCGGAAGTTTAACTCAAAAGCAGGTGCTCTATGAGGCATGCGCAGAGAATAATAGTCACGTATAGGTGGTCAACACCCGCTATATGACGGTGATGTAAAGGTTTACATAGTTTTCATATAGGGTAACCTCATTTACAATTTATGTATATCTAAATTTTGGCATACATAAGACATGATGCCAGAGAGGAACATGATGTCCGCAGAGACTACTCTTCGCCCCCTGCTTGCTCAGTACATCCACGAGGCGGATTCGCTGGATACCGCCTTTTCTGAGTCTACAACCGACCTTTTTTCTCTGGGGATGGACTCAATGGGCGCTTTTGCCCTGCTCGATGACCTCGCGGGCAAGGGGATTACTATCGAATTCACTGAACTGGTAGAAAACCCGACCGTCGAATTTTTGCTCACTCGCATCAGCTAACTTTGGCGAAATCGGTACCTGTATAAGGCCGATACTCACCCAACCAACACACGACACCGCCTGAAAGAATAGACCGGACTATGAGCATCACCGAGCATAGTGGGTCCAAGCATGACTGGATTCCCCTGACCAAAAGCGCTCAAGGTATTTATCTTGCCGCTATTATCGACCCCAAAAATCCCTGCTATAACACGGCAGAGATCATGGAATGCCCACCCGAGACGAATCTTGATTACCTGCGTGAGGCATTTATTCAGCTCTACCGTGAAAATGAAGGTTTCCGGGTGCAGACGCGCGTGCAGACTGGGTGTCCAGAGCAACGAGTCATGCCACTTGATGAGTTTCTGACTAATCTTGAGGTACTTCCGGTAATTTCCCTCCCGACTCAGGAAGAAACGGAAGAACAGAATCCCGTTCCGGCAACGGTACGTGATTGGGCATCCGAGCTGATTCGCGAACCGCTGATCACCGATGCGGGTGTTACGGTACGCTCCGCTGTCACATACTACGGGGGTAAACTCTGGGTTTACCACAGCTTTAGCCATGTGGTGGCAGACGGTTTTGCGGTGTTTAACGCTCTGTCTCGCGTAGCAGCTATCTATCGTGCTTTGAGCGCCGGAAAACCTCTGCCTACCGTTAAACGCGCCTCTCTAATGGAGCTTCTTCAGGCTGACCACGCAGCCGAACATGCCCGAGAAGAGGACCTGGCCCTGTGGACTTCTGAGCAAGCGGAAGTACTTAGCCAGCCTGATACATCGCTGGCGGCACGGAGTGCATCACCGGCACCACAAACCTTGCGTGAGGTACTGACCCTGCCTGATAAATTACAGCGAGATATGCTGGAAATTGGCAAAATGTACGGAACCTCCTGGCCCGTTACTGTAACCGGTGCCGTAGGGTCTTATATGGCCCGTATTGGTGGGCATAGAAGCGCTGCTTTTGGTATACCCCAGATGAACCGTATATTTGGGGCCCAGGTTCCCGCAGAAACCCGTGCTCTCGGCAAGACCAGCGCTCAGACTGGAACCACCGCCGTGAACGTGCTTCCTGTACAGGTTTCAGGTATGGGAAGTATTGCACAGGCACTCGATAGCGTAAAGAACCAGTATGCACGAAACGCCTTACAGCCGCTTGCTCGACAAGAAGACCTAGAACGTTTAGCGCAGTCCAATAACAGCCGCCTCTTTGGCGCCCAGATCAATGTTATACCGTTTGATGCCGCTTTACCGCTAGGTGCACCTACCGAAAACACGCCTGCTTCTGTGGGATATATTCATAACATATCTGCGGGACCAGTTGCGGATATGACCATTACCCTGCGAGGCATACCCGGGCGCGGTCACACAATTTCTGTAGAGTTCGATGCCAACCCGAACCTCTATACCCGCGAGCGCGTAGAATTTCACGCCCGGCACCTGCAAAATTGGTTGGAATCTTGGGCTCAGGCTGCCCTTGAGGAGCGGTCGATGGATACCCTGACGACTGCGTTATCGCATGAAGTAGAGCTGCTGGAATCGTTTAACGCTACCGCGCATCCGATAGAGTATAAAACTTTGCTTCAGCGTTTTCAGGATGCGCTCACACGCTACCCGAACGAACCCGCACTCTACGCCTGCGTGCCAGATGAGGACGGTACGCTGTCCCCGCAATCTTCGCAGGCCTATGAGTTTTCGCAGGTGCTCACGTATCACGAGCTGGATGTGCGAGCCCGCGCCCTAGCAAAGGCGATGCTGGAAGCTGGCGTGTGCCCTGGAACTGCTGTAGGCCTACGTTTTCATCGAGGACTTGAACAATATATCGCCTTATATGCGGCGCTCTATGCAGGGTTTGTCTACGTACCGATTTTGCCGGATCTGCCTGCTGAGCGTGTGAGCTCCATGATAGAAGATGCGCAGTGTTCGGCGCTTGTGCATGGTTCCGGGCTGAGCCCTATTGCAGAGGCGGAGCTAAAACCAGCGAATACAGGGAGCTCGCGCGGGCTGCAGCAACTTGAATTTACTTCCTTAACTGCTCCTGTCGGAGAACCTCTAAACCTTGTAGATGTTCCCGAGGCAAAAACATTCCCGGGTATCGGCACAGCACTGGGTGATACCGCGTATATTTTGTTTACCTCGGGTTCGACAGGGCGACCCAAAGGTGTTGCGATTAGTCATCGTTCCATTGATAACCGGTTACGCTGGCAGCAGTCACAGATTCCGGTCGGCGCATCCACACAAGACCGTGCGGGGGACCGCATCTTACATAAAACGCCTGTCTCATTTGATGTTCATGTGTGGGAGCTTTATTGGCCGCTTCAGGAAGGGGCCGCCGTCGTTATTGCCGCTCCTGATGGGCACCGGGATCCGGCCTACCTGGCGCGTGTTATCGCCGAACAGAACGTCACCTGTCTGCATTTCGTACCCACGATGCTTACCGCCTTCTTGGAGGCCCCTTCCGCAAAACGTACTTTAGCCGAAGCAGGTTTTGGATCGGGTGAGCAGCAACGCCATGTGCGCTATCTTATCTGCTCGGGCGAGGCACTTCAGAAGGATCAGATTCTCAGCGCGCATAATATTATGGGTGTTTACCCTTTAAATCTTTATGGACCTACGGAAGCCGCCGTCGATGTTACCTTCTGGGATAGCTCCCAAAACCCAGAGTGCAGTACTGTTCCTATCGGCCAGCCCGTTTGGAACACCCAAACCCGTATTCTCGACCAGGCTTTACAGCCGATACCGCCTGGATTCGTAGGGGAACTCTACCTTTCGGGTGCACAGCTTGCTGCGGGGTATCAGAACAATCCCGAGGCAACTGCACAAGGCTTTATCCTGGACAACGCTACGGGGGAGCGGCTTTACCGCACTGGCGATCTTGCGGAGTGGAACCTCACCGCCACAAACCAGGAACCCGGCACCTTGGCCAAAAACCCTCGCGGAGTCATCCTCTACCGTGGTCGTGCCGATCACCAAGTAAAATTACATGGGCAACGTCTAGAGCTTGGCGATATCGAAACTACACTCTCCCACGTTGAGGGAGTCCATAGCGCCATCGTTTTGCTCTACACGAAGATGCCCGAACCTGCTCTCGCGGCGTTCCTAGAGATAGGTGACGTTTCTGAAACAGAACGCAACCGTATCGTTGCTCAAGCTCGCCAACATTGTGAGAACACCTTGCCGGACTATATGGTACCGCGCCTATGGCACACCATGGCTCAGTTCCCGGTTAGCCCTTCAGGCAAGGCAGATCGCAAAAACCTGGCACAGATCGAGTTTACCTTTGATACCAACACCGCAGACGGTCCCCACGGACTTTTAGAACAGCAAATTAGCGAGATTATCGCGGGTGTGCTGGGACGCTCACAATTCGGTGTAACCGAAGACTTTTTCGCATCGGGTGGTAATTCCCTTGCGGCACTCTCCGTCATTGCCAAGATTGAAGAAAACCTTGGAAAGACGCTCAGTATTGGTGCCCTCTTCGCTAATCCCACGGTCAAGGGGCTCGCTGCGGTCTTGAACGAGGATTCTCCTGATATCGAGTTCGCCCCGGTTCTGCCTCTACGTGAGGTGGACTCGACGGACTCCGCAACATCGAAAAATACCGTACCGCTCTTTATCCTGCCGCCTGCCGGCGGCCTGGGATGGTGCTATGCCGCCTATCTGCCCCACATACCCGGACATCCGTCGGTTTACGCACTGCAACATGAGGCATTCACGAACCCGAATGCTGGCTACGCCCAGAGCCTTCGTGAACTCGCCGAGGGGTATCTTGCGCGTATTCGTGAAACCCTTGAGGAACGTCAGCTTCCATCACAATTTTCCCTGATGGGCTGGTCCGTTGGCGGTACTGCCGCCGTCGAGGTAGCCGCGCTTGCCGAGACTGCCGGATATGAAGTACACCAGGTTACGCTTCTGGATGCATATCCCGTCGAACAGTGGCAGGGGATTCCTGAACCAGACGATCAAGAGAGCTTTCGTGCCCTCTTACGTATGGGCGGTCTTCCCGAGGTATCGGCGCAGACCGTGCTTGACCTGCCGCAGACACTCGAACGACTGCGAGATGCCGGGTCGGCTATGGGATATCTGCCTGAAGATAAGTTAGGGGTGTGTCTGGAGTCAATGCGCGCCTCTGCCGCCCTTATGCGCGGCTCGAACCACCTTAACTTTGGCGGAAAAGTCGTATTGATTGGAGTGAACCATGACGATCAACCCTATCTGGATGCGCACGGCTGGGAGCCTCACGCGGGCTCGTTCCGTACCGTCACGTTGAAGAACGGTACCCACCCCGATCTGGTGAATCCAGAGCGCATTCCTGAAATTATTGCAGAAGCCTTCTAAAAGCGCCCTATGGGGTATTGGGAGAAGAACAGAGGCATCAACAGCACCACAAGCGATAGGAGTTCGGCATAAGTCACGCCTGCGGACCTTTTGCGCTCTATGAAGGCTCAGCAGGAACCTTCCTCAGTATCTTCGCCAAATGCGAGGCATCAGCGGTAGTGCGTCCATCCTCAGGCTGAGGGAAACGCACCCCGCAGGTGGTCATAAGGTGCTCCGAAGACACAGGGACCTGGGGATACGCCCCGGGCTCGCCTATCGCCAGGAGATTACCTAGAGTTCCAGGACCGTGAGCTACTGGATATGCTGTATAACCATCCGCGCCCGTGCGGTACGCGACCGCCAGCATCCGGTACCGTTCATGTTCGGGAAGCTGCGTTAAATCTTCACAATATGCGGTGTACCTGCCATCAAGGGTTGCTACCAGAATGCCCCGGGAATACAGCATCATATCTGGTTTCGCAAAGGCCACACCCTGTTGGCGGCCCTCAGCATTGCGGTGATAAAGCATACCAACGGGGCTTTCCACACGCACTTCTAAACCGGTATCCGTGAGGGCCCGCACCAACATTTTTCGCCATAATGACGAAGTATCAAATTTAATATTTGCCAGCACACCCGCCTCATACGGGCTATCGCTTAAACCAAAGCCATATTGTTGCGACAAAATAGATTGCGCATAGTGGTAAGCGCGCAAAGTTTGTGCCGACAATCGCATAGCAAAAGCAGGGGAGAGCGTTTCGGTCAGCAGACTACGAATATTCTGCGTGCTCACATCACGCAACACAGACTCGTACCCTAAAGCATCGTCGACGACCTCATTATCGGCGGCATGAGTTGCCACCTGCTGTAATCCGGCGCGGATCATTTGCCATAAATGCGTATCCGTCGTCAGAGAATCGAACTCGCAAACAACCCCAATACGTCGGTTAATCCGCCGGTTTACAAGCTCGCGCGGAAGCATACGACCACGCACAAAAAGTAATTCATCCACCTCAGGCTCAAAAACCGGACGACGATGCGCCAAAGCCTGCCCGCTTGAATCAACAAAAACGCGGTACATAGCCTCTTTGAGCGAAGGAATATGCGGAAAAAGTTCGGAACCCTGCGGGGTAATGTCACGATGTCCCTGAATAATTGCCTGTTCCTCATGATGCTCTGCCAGCATACGCCATAACAAAGAAACCTTCTGCCAGCCAGTACCTTGACCACCTGCCGAAAAGTCCATATTCTCACGGGCCGTAGCCGGTCCTAAAACCCGTCCACAAACCGTAGCAGCCACTACATAGACAGGCTTTTCAGGGTACTCCAGCGCTGTCCACAGTGGATCTGAGGCACCGCCCTCATTATCATCATCATGCGGTGGCAGGGCAGAGCCCGAAACCGTCTCTAAATACCCAGCCCAAGGCTTCGGAAGCACCAGAATCTCAGTCTCATAGACATAGAGAGATAACGTACCGTCATCGCTATGCTCGTAAAGTAAAGACTCAGGATCCTGCACAGAGGCGAACTGTCCGCCTGCCTCAGAGGCGATTTTCACATTAAAAGGCGCAATAACCTCCGGCTGCTCAGCCGATACCCATTGTTTGCACCAGAGCTTGGGCAACACGTGGATAACCAGAGTATGCACGGCACCCGGCTGAGGATGCGTGTGTTTTAGGATCGTAACGCCGACACCGTTACCGCGCGCGCTCGCTTGAAAGTAGCGAACTTCACTCACCACTCGTTACTTCCAACCAGGGAATTTGACCTGCGGGCTTAGGAGCAGAAGGCAGACCGGGACCGCTCCATGAACCAACCACGCGTGGGCGGCTGCCGAGTCGCTGGCCCACCATCTTAACGGATAGCCCATTGATAGAACCGATCTTTTCGAGAATGCCGGAACTGATATTGAAAGTCGCTGCAATTTCCGCAAGCTGGGTTAACAAAGCCCGTGCAATGTCTTCGGGGGTGGAATTTCGAGAGAAGAAATAGGAATGTCCTAGACGTGCATCCGGGCCAACCTCGGATTCAAGAATGGCGTTAATATCCGCATACCGTTCTATAACGATGTCTAATTCTTCAGAAATAGCACCTCGTTCAGCTTCAAGCTCTGTACGCAAATCTGTTTCATTGTGAGGATTCATTTCCATCCAGATAAAGCGACGGCGCAAAGCCAAATCAATGGTACCTACAGAGCGGTCGGTAGAATTCATAGTTCCCAGAATATGCAGGTTATCTGGAACTACTAAACGGTTATATATTTTACCCTGATAATAAAGCGGAGTTTGCAAAGTCGCATAGGTGAAACCCTGGGGAATATCCGCATCAGCCGCAAATACTGAACCGTAAAGTTTTTCACGATGATCCTGAAGTTTTTTTACGGAAACACGCTTTGACGTTTCAATAACGAGCATAAGGTCGCCAAAAACACGAGAGGTATTGGCGCGGTTAATCTCGTCAATGAAAAGCAGATGTGGTGTCGTGGGGTTCTCAACAGCTTTTCGGCAGGCTTGAAGAAATACACCTTCGTGAGACACAAATTCAGGCTCATCTTCTTGGCGTGAAAAGTTTGGACGCAGACCGCTCACGAACTCTTCGTAACTCGTGGACGGGTGGAAGACTACCGTTGTAATGTTGGCCTTGCCGTACCCAGTATCCTCACGTGAGAGAGTATTGATCTGGTAAGACTTTCCACAGCCCGCGACCCCCTCAAGAACAACACATTTATTTTTAAAAAGAGATTTTGCAACAGGCCCAGTGGGATAAAACCTGCCGCTTTCTTCTTCAACAGCGTTGAGGGTATTCTCAAAATCTTTAGGCGTGGGTTTTTTCCGTTGAGTAGGTGGTTTTTCGATTAAAGGTTTAATATGCTGCGAAATGAGATTCTGAAGTTGTACAGGAACTCGGGAATATGGCATTCCGGCAGAATTTCCAAAATAGATGCAAATACGAATATCGCGGTATATGGAAAACTTTTTTACGGTATCTTGTGAACGTTTATGGGCTTCCTGTACTGCGGTATTAAAAAGAGGAATGCACTCTACAAGCTGGAGTGCAGAAATATTAGGATTTTGATTCTCGGCAGCTTTAATTTGACGATCGATAATACGGTTCATGCCACCCGGAAGCAGGTTGTCATGGCCGTCAAGGATCATGCGCAGAGTTTCCCGAAAACCTTGCCAAATATTCTCGTAGAAAGCATGTTCTGTTTGAACGATAGTGTCGTTGTATTTAAATGAGTAATATACCTGCACGCTACCATTAAAAGGTTTACTCGGTAGTATTTGAGTATTCTTTTGTTGTGCGGATTTAATTTTCTCGACAAAAGTATAAAAAGATACAAATTCGGAATCATGGATACTTTCTCCAAAAGCCCACGACGATGTAATCTCCGCGTCTATACTTTTAAAGTTTGCCTGGAGGTTGTTAGACACTGAAGTCCCTTGGTGATTGTGGTGATTCTGACCTTCCAATTATATACCGAGACATGGAGTAAAAAATATCATCAAAACATATTTATTTGATAAAGCTCCACCTGTGATAGAAGCCCCTCGGAAGTTGTACTGGACGGTTTTCAAGGGTAAAAAGTTCCCTCGCTCTTGCACCGTACAAGAGCGAGGGAACCTGTTAATTTGGCTTTACGCTGAAAGCCCGGCTAGAACACAATAGATCTAGTCGTCGGTATGTGTTGCCTGAATTGCGTTAACGTTATTCAGATCGTACTTGGCAAACGCCTTGGCAGCCGCATCGGCGGGCACCTTACCGTCCTTTGCCAACAGCTGCAGGGCACGAACTACCATTGACTGAGCATCAATGTGGAAGAAGCGACGTGCACCGGGGCGGGTATCCGCGAAACCGAAGCCATCGGCTCCCAGAGTTGCAAAATCGTTCGGGAGGAACTGGCGAATCTGGTCGGGCATATCCGATGTGTAATCGGAGGTTGCCACAATAGGCCCTTCAGCACCGGCAAGCTTCTGAGTCACGTAGGGTACACGTGCAGGCTTATCGGGGTTGAGCAGAGTCTCTTCCTCGGCAGCGATACCTTCACGGCGCAATTCGTTCCACGAGGTTACCGACCATACATCAGCCGAAACACCCCAGTCCTCAGCCAAGAGCTTCTGAGCTTCCAGAGCCCACGGTACAGCAACACCGGAGGCGAGCAGCTGAGTCTTGGGTCCGGAGGTAAGCTCAGAATCCTTGAGCTTGTAGATACCCTTGAGTAGACCATCAACATCCAGGTTTTCGGGTTCTGCAGGCTGATGGATCGGCTCGTTGTACACGGTCAGGTAGTACATGACATCGTGATCTTCATCGAGATTGCCGTACATCTGCTCAAGACCACGCTTGACGATGTGTCCGATCTCGTAGCCG
>ERZ773068.396-NODE-396-length-23422-cov-5.546968_pt1 | contig 23422 bp, 27 predicted proteins | sample MGYA00580620_ERZ773068 | MGnify/ENA primary metagenome ERZ773068 (study PRJEB29015, sample SAMEA2737983) | human oral metagenome | biome: human oral; feature: human-associated habitat; material: dental | place: China | collected 2101 ... | reverse complement strand
GCGACAACGGAACCGATCTCCACTTGTATCCGTTGGATACGGGTGCCAGCGATTTCCTTCATCAATCCAGCGATGTGGCTGCTTGAGGGTGTATTGATATGAATAATCCATACACTGTGCAAGCGATGGCGTATTGATACGATCGCTTTCAAGCATTCCCTCCAAAGAAAAAATACTTCGCGTGAATCCCGTAAAATTTTTCGCTGGAAAAGTAGTCAAAGGATTTTTTCCAGAAGAATATGCCCCAGAATCATTGGCTACACGCAAAAGCGAATTTCCGCCCCAAAAAGTGTTCAAATGTGGTTTCCCACCATGATAACAATATTCTTCATCTCCCTTGAGCGCGTTGATATGCGCCTCAGTAGAATTCACATCAAATGCAGCATTTGCTTCCACCAAAACTGATTTTCCAAATTCTGCTTTTTGCCCAGAGTTTCCTCGTGCAATCATACATTGAGCCGCATTTTGAATATTTTTTCCTTCCGTTCCAAAAAAATAATTTGCAAACGGCAAATCCGTTCCAGCCCCATATCGCGCCGTCATAGAATCCAAAATCGGAATTCGTCGCACGACAGAATTTTCTTTTAGAAAATCATCAAAACTTGATTCCAAAGCGTCATTTGCTTTTTTGAGCGTATCCTTGGCAACATCATCCATCAAAGAAATTTGCACTGAACCCAAATCCGCTCGAACATTGGCTCCAGAATTATAGCGTCCAGCATTATGAACAGCCGCAAGCTCTTCTCCAAGCACTTTTTTATTAAAAATTTTATCAAATGAACTCAAAAAATTCTCAATAATCGTCGAAGTTTGAATATCGGGCGTCTGTGCGATGAGATCATCAGAAAGAACATTTGAAGAAATTTTCGAAGCATCAAGACCATCAATCCCCAAACTTGCGATCAAATCCGCGTATCCCGCGTCGTTTTTTAAATCATAATCTTTTAATTTTTCGTTAATATCCTTGAGCACATACTTCGTAAATCGCGCATACGCAAGATTTTCAGCATTCGCAATCCAAAGCCCATATTGGAAAACTCGGCGCAATTCGATACTTTTTGTTTCAGAAAATCCATCAAAATAAAACACGCGCGGCGCCTCTGTTTGCGCTACAAATTTTCCAGATTGCGTATAAAAATCATGCGTTTTATCGAGGAAATTTTTAATTTTTGTGATATCCTCGCCCGCATTCCAATCGCGCCCAACGGACGGATTAATCACGCCGTGCCAAATCTCTACTGACTGATCACCGCTATGCAAAGCCGAAACTTTCTCATAGCGACCAGATTTTTCGTTGTACAAAAAATTCTTATTTTCAAAATCCACATACGGAAAAATGCTCGGAAAATATTTTCCTTCCGCATTCACCATTGGAATGGGCACATTTCCGATCAAAACCGTACCAACCAATCGCGTTTTTACGCCATCAGAATCCTCACCTTCGTAGTACAATTTTTCATTTTGTGCAGCAATATTGGCAGGCGTAGTTTTCCCATCAATCACAGAAATAACTGTTCGCATAGAACCCAAGTTACGCTGAGTATCTTCAGCGTAACGAGCAATTTCGGAGCGGAGCGCGCGGTGCGTCTCATTGTCCACAATAATCGAAATAATATCACGATACTGATCAGAATGAGCCTGAGCTGTCCCAAAAAAGTGAAATTGAAATGTTTGAGAAAAAATCAAAACAAAAACCAATAACATCGCAATGGTTTTTTTGAAAGAAAAATTTTCGGAAGAAAATCTTGAAAAAAGAATTTTTTTCGTCATAAAACGCAAGAAAAATTGAATTTTTTGAAAAAATTATGCTGTAAGAATTTTTCTGATAAAATACGGAAAATCTCGTGCATAATATACTCATTTTTTTCAGAAAAACAAACAAAAAAATAAAAAAAGTCAAAAATAAATTGGACAAATTGAAATTTTTGTATATTATCTGCTCACTTCTTTGGAAAAAGACAGAAAAACCTTCTTGGACTTGTAGCTCAGTCGGTAGAGCAGCGCCCTTTTAAGGCGAAGGTCCCGGGTTCGAGCCCCGGCAAGTCCACCACTCTTGATACTCATAAAATTTTTTCGGAAGAAAAAATTTTTTATTTTTCATTTTCATCAAAAAACGAGAAGTCGTGCAGAACCCTCAAAAATTTTGATATTTTTTGGTTTCTGTGCGATTTTTATTTTATGAAAATAATAAAAATTTATTTTGACTTCGAAAAAATACTTATATCAGTATATTTTTAATCATTATTTATGACAAAAAAACTGGAACTCTTGATGCCTGCGGGTAATCTCGAAAAACTCAAATATGCAATTGCATATGGTGCGGACGCAGTATATGCCGGTGTGCCAATGTTTTCACTTCGCGCACGTGAAAACCAATTTTCTTGGGATACACTCGCGGAAGGCGTAGAATATTGTCATTCTCGTGGGAAAAAAATTTATTTTACAGCCAATATTTACGCACATAATGTAAAAATTGGACCATTCATGAAGGCATTTGAAAAAATGCAAGCACTCAAGCCAGATGCGTATATTATGAGTGATCCTGGGCTGATCAACTTGGTTCGAAAAAATTTCCCAGACGCCGAAATTCACCTTTCTGTTCAGGCTAACAATACCAACTGGGCGCAGGTAGAATTCTGGAAAGAAATCGGAATCAAGCGAATTATCTTGTCTCGTGAGCTTTCTTTACGAGAAGTGAAAGAAATTCATGAGAAATGTCCTGATATGGAGCTCGAATTTTTCGTTCACGGAGCTATTTGTATGGCATACTCTGGGAGGTGTTTGCTTTCGAATTATTTTTCTCATCGTGATCCAAATCAAGGGACATGTTCTCACTCATGTCGTTGGGAATATAAAGTTTTCAAAAAAGATGCGTCACCAGAAGAATTGTATGATTCTACTGGGCGCCCTGAGGATTATCAAGAATTGACTGGAGAATTTTATTTAGAAGAAATGGAGCGACCAGGCGAAAAATTACCAATCGATGAAGACGAATACGGAACATATATTATGAACTCTCGCGATATGTGTCTCGTGTCATATATGCAAGAATTAGCGGATGCAGGAATTGTCTCATTTAAAGTAGAAGGTCGCTCAAAAACTGTAAACTATCTTGCTGGTGTCGGTCGAGCATACCGCCCTGCCCTTGATGCCGTAGAAAAAGGCGAATCTTATGATATTGCAGCGCTTTCTGATGAAGTATTTGCCATCTCAAATCGTGGATATACGCCAGGATTCTTGGTGGGAAATCCAGGAGAAAAGGCTATTTATTTTGAAAAAAATAAAGACCTCCACGAAGAAGATCCAATTGGAATCGTCAAAGGTTATGATGAAAAACGCAAAATGGCAAGAATTGAGGTCAAAAATCGTATCGACCTTGGCGAACCACTTGTATTAATTTCACCTTCTCAACGAGTAAATTATACCCTTGATAGTATAATTGCAGATCCTATTTTACTTGCAAATCCTAAGGCAGAAGATGCTAGTTTTACGGAAGTTCCAGAAAATGGAGAAACTCGAGAATCTGGACATGGTGGACATATCGACTTATGGATCAATGTTCCAGAAAAGCCAGCATATTATGCAATTATTCGAAAAAAACTTCCACTTGATGAAGTTCGTATATAATTCCTAAAACAGTATTTTATGATACTGTTTTTTGTTTTACTTAGTTGTATTTTCATTAGTCTTACCTCACAACTTTGCACATAGGTATCGTTTTGCTATAATAAGACACACTGATTATAGCATCCACCCATCGTTTTAACTTGCACATAGGTATCGTTTTGCTATAATGTGTACGCTCAAATGTATCCTGACTACATAGTTTTAACTTGCACATAGGTATCGTTTTGCTATAATCTACGGAGACGGCAAGGATGATATGCCGACGTTTTAACTTGCACATAGGTATCGTTTTGCTATAATGGAGTTTGATAATAATAACAATGTGCTACAGTTTTAACTTGCACATAGGTATCGTTTTGCTATAATAATAATAATCCGCTGAGCCTCGCCAATTGAGTTTTAACTTGCACATAGGTATCGTTTTGCTATAATTTGACGGCATAACTTTAAATCATCCGCGTGGTTTTAACTTGCACATAGGTATCGTTTTGCTATAATATAAGCACCTTTTAGTGACAAGTAGACGAACAAAACTCGTGTTCATTTTCCAAAAAATATCCCAAAAATACTTGGGATATTTTTTATTTATGATGATTTTTTTAAAAAAATCAAGTCACTTTTATTTGACAAATACTTTTTATATTTTACAAATAATTAAAACATGGAGATTTGTGTAGGTACAGGCTCAGTGGGTGTTAATGCTTGACCATAAAAAACCTGCATTCGCTCAAATTGCTTATCTGTAAAAAACAATAAACGAACTTGTCATTCACTAGGTAGGGCATTAATGACACGTTTTTTATGTGTATTTAAAACCTCATCCGTTGAGCAAAATCGCAAATAAACAGAATACTGAATCTGTATAAAACCGTCATCAATCAGCCCCTCTCGGAATCGACGATATGAATCTTTTTGCTTTTTTGTTTCGGTAGGAAAATCAAACATTACCATAAGCCACATACATCTATAACCACTAAATTCACGATAAGTATCCATAGCATACTTCGCAAGAAATAAACATTCTTATAATATCATAATTACGTTATTTTTGCAAAAATTGATGAATCTTAGGAATTTGAAATTTTTGGCTTTCAAGCAATCACTCCCTAAAAGAAGAAATATATTTTTCCAGAAGACTTGTAAAATTTTCTTTTCGGCCATTATATTCAATATCTACAGTCAAAATGGTGAGTAATTCTTGTTTATAGAAAGAAGTTAATTCCCTGCTCTGTAGATCATCGGAAAACATTTGCTTCACTTGAGCATCTACCAATGGGCGAAATGGCTCAATTAAATCATCAACCAAATTAAAATAATTATACTGATTATGGTGCCAAATACCGATCGATGGGTATAAACCACCAGCCACAACTGCTCGAGCAATTGCTGCACGTATTAATGCATATCCATAATTAAGAAACGCATTTATACCCTCAGCATCTCTTTCGCGAATAAAATTTTTTCAAAAAAGTAAGCGAAAATACTTGGCGGCTACTTGTCATTCAATATTCTCTGGATCGCCACTCCTAAGCATTCAAAGAAGTGTTTCAAGTCATTCAGTTTCAATATTGTCATTTTTGAGATTCTGAATTTGTCCACGAATTTTTTCTGCAACAATCATAGTCCAGAGTTGCTTTTTTGTAGGGATACTTACAGAAACTTGTCTTTCAAAAAAATTATTCGCAAAGGTATGTCCAAACAAAGGAATTGACAAGACTGCTGGGGTATGTGAAGCATTGGTGTGTAAAATGGTAATATTATGAGCATCACAAGCATCAAAAATACTGGCTCGAGTAATAATTTCACGATGGTCTAATACAATCACTCCAATATCCTCAAGAGGAATTTGATGAAAATGTTCCCCTTGAGCAATGCATAGTTGGTTGTCCTTTATGGAGAGGCTTGCAGGATTATTAATGGAAATAATTCGCTTAATCATTTGCTGGAAAAATGTTACCAAGAGTATCGATGTGAATCTTCCTAAATCTAAGAAGGTGGATTTGCTTGCGAATATTCTTATTCAAAATCTCCTCCTTGCCACCTGCCCCCTCCTCCCCATCTTGTGTTTTTTTAATCTTGTGCTCACCTGTAGAGTTATGTGGTTGTAGAGTAATTTCAGGGTCAGAAAATTTTACGACTCGACAAATTATAAAATTCTCCAAATTATTAGCATCCAAAAAATATTGAATTAAATCATTTTTAAAAAGCGAATTTACAAATTTCCACTCCATATTATGAAATTCCTTTCAATGAATTTCATTTTTCCAAGGACCTTGTTTATTTATAACGGCTTCATTGTTTTTTGCGCGCCTATTTGCTTCAAAGGTAGTCACAAAAATTCCTACGCGAAGAGGAGCTCAATCCTTGTTTTTACGAGTTTTATGTTCCAATACTTCTACATGATGATTACTTTCATATGCAAAAAACTTGCTTCATTCTCCACGAAAATTGTACATATTTAATTTATTTTCTTTGAGTCGAACGGATAAAATTGGGGTTTTTCAATCTTTATGAAGTGGTGGATTATTCAAATTAATACTACCGTATTCATCAAAGTATTTTTCCAAAATCTTCCGAACTTCACTATCCACTACGTATTTTAAATTTTCTTTTTTCAGATTTTCAAGTTTTTTTCGTACCACAAAAACGTCCTTCTGTTCAATCTTATCAAAAATCTTTCCATATGCAGTATCATTATGGAGCGCTCAAGTAATTTTATGATTTGCAGTATGGACAATAATTATTTCTTCCAGTTTTTTCTCAAAATCTCGGACAAAATTTTTATCAGGTGTAAGACCTGAAAAAGTGCGAATACTTTTTCTCTGACTGTCATCACCATTCTTCCACAACAGTTCACGCTGAGCTGAATTTTTAGATGCATGCATTAAAAATTCTTTACTTGTTAGTGCCACAATAAGGGCATCAATTGCATGATGCCGATGATCTGCTCGGTTCTTTTCTGGGGCTGGAGCACCATTCTCATCACCTTTAACTAAAAATCTATTCCAATCCCATGCCTTTCGAAGCATTGCAGTCAATTGTCATTTTGTAACTTCTACATTACTTTTTCCAACAAGTGCCTCACAGAAACGCTTTACTTCTTGACAAGTATAACGAGTATCATTCAGTTGGCGCAAAATAAAATCATCAGTATTAGCCTCTGTTTGACAAAATCGAACAAATTTTCCTTTTGGTAATTTTTCAAACCTCTTTTTAGCCTCTTGATACCACTCAGAATTTATCTGTCAATACTCATATGGAGTCTTATTTCATTTGTGTTTGCGATTAAAATCAGCATAACAAAGCGTCAGATTATTATAACTATCATCCAATGAGCGTGAATATGGAATAATATGCTCAATATCTACTTCAGAGTGCCCTGAAAAAAGCTGAGTAAAGCTAATAGTTTTTCAGGTATAAGGACAAACCTCTCAACACTCTTTCCATAATTTAACTCTTAAGATATTTTCATACGAATGCTCTGAAATGTTTTGTTCTGTCAGTATGTCTTGCGCATCTTTATTTGCTTTTTGATTTTCCTTATTTTTCTGAGCAATCATGTCCTTTTCTTTTTTACTACGCTTGAGATCACTCGCCATTTCAATTCGTATCAATGTAGGGGTTCCATACGCTTTAATGATGGCCTTAACGACCTTTCGTGCTTCCGTTACACTCTTGTTTACGCTTGGATTTCAGAGAAAAATCTCATCACGCCAAATATCCATCTCTGCATATTTATTACGTTCTTGTGGAAATTTTCTTGTCTTCTGTAAATCCGCGATCACCTTTCGGTCATTCTCGCCAGTTTTTTGCATGATGGGCAATATTTTTTTGAGAGCCTTTTCACTATAGTTAATATATCAAACTGGTATTTTTGCTTTACGAATAATATTTTTAGCTTCTTCATCTGAGAGATGCCAGAAATCCTTCAGGCGCTTTTCTAAATCACCTTCCACAAAAATAGTCAATATATCAGTTACAAACTTATCTTGTGTTTCCCGATCTAACTCTGTAAATCTTTTCCAGTATTTTGTAATCTGAGTTAACGTTTTATTTCCTTCAAATTCTTTTTTATTTCCACTCTCAAAATTAAATTTACCATCTTCCAAAAGTCACAATATTTTCTTGGCTTTTCAAAATTTCATACTTCCTTGTTTTTGAAGTTCACTTGCAAGAATTATCTTTTTTTCAAAAGGAATATCAGAAAAACTAACGTCCCCTGGGTTTTTATATTTTAGGTCTACTAAATTTTTCCAAATCAAGAATTCTTGTGCAATCAATGTAGCACGATGAGCTCGCTTTCTATTTCGAAAATATGAACACTCTCCCACTAAGTTTTTTTGAATTTTTAATGGTCGCTGATAGAAAATATGATGGAAAATTTCACGACAAAAATCAAGTGTCAAAATATTTGGGTAAAATTTTTTCTGATTCTCCAAAATTTGATCAAATTCTTGTTTGTACATATCTCGACTCGTATAGTTTTCTTCGAATTTTCTCGGTGGATAATTCATTTTCTTTAAATTTTCCATAATATGAAAGCGATATTCTCCGAGAGTTCGAGCTCACATTTCAATCATTTTTTCTTCAATCCTTGTAATACTTGTCTTCACTTTTCCATCTTCCGTACCTTTTGTCTTACTATTGGACAAAAAACCGCGTTTCTGGCTAAAATGATACAAAACAATAGCCAATTCATCTCTTTCCAATTTTTCATCAAGCGCTTTAGTTCGCAATTCGTATGGGTTTTTTGTATGATTTTCAGGCAGGGGTAATCCATTATTTTCAAGTGTTTTTCTCAGTAAAAATTTACGACGAACCTTTCGTAAAAGATTTTTTCTTGCCCCACGAGCCTCTCGTCGGGCTTGATTTTTTGGAGTGCTACTTTTTGCCTCCACAGGTTGTTGAAAAATTTTTACTCCCGCGTCAATAAAGGTTTTAGTATCTCAATTTTCCGAAATACAAGCCCAGCCAACAGAAGCAACACCAAGATCCAATCCTAAAATAAAGTTTTTATCTGTCATATATAATTTTATGAAAATAAATTCCAAGATTTTGGTAAAAATATTATATACTTTTTCTTAAATTTGCAAATATTTGAAAAAAATTTGCTTTTTAGAAAAATTTTGCTACAATGTATGAAGTTTATAGCAAAACGATACCTGTGTTCTTGTTAAAATAAGAACGAAAAGTTCGCAGGATATCCCCATTTTATACGGGTAAACCAGTGCCATCTCGAAAGAGGTGGCGTTATTTTTAAATAAAAAAGGTATTTGATACCTTTTTCTTGCAAAATTATTTTCTCGTCGCCACATCCCAAGTACGCACCAATTCATCAATAAATTCATCTTTTTCACGCCCTTCACTCAAAAGCGCTTTAGTTCCGCATGAAGCCAAATGATGTTTCAATAAATCGCGATTAGCGCTCTGCAAAAGCCCCATCGAAGCATTGATTTGATGAGCGATATCAGCACAATAAGCATTTTTCTCGAGCATTTCTTGCACTTTATTGAGCGTGCCGATAGCCTTTTTGATGTTTAGTTCGATTTTTTGTTTTGAATGGATCATAATAAAAAATTTGAAAAACCCTATGATTTGTATATAATTCTTTTACTTTTTAGCGAAAGTGGCCCGCATCTTGCGGGTTTTTATTTTTGACAAGCACAGTCATTTTTGCAGTTGCATGCCTGGCAAGAACAATTCTCGCAAGTACAATGCACGCAATTACACTGACTGCAATCACATTTTTTCATAATCATAAATATATCTTAAAAATTATATACCATACCATAGGGTTGTGTATATATTATTATTTTTTGAAGAAAAAGCAAATTTTTTTTTGAGAAATTTAAAAAGCCACTTCCAAAGCCAAAAACTTGCTTTTTGATTTTTTTTTCATATAATCTCGGCAATATTTTTTAAAAAAATTTATGGCCTGAGAAGTAGTAATTCGATTTGAAGAAGTAACTTTTGGTTACCAAAAGCCAAAATGGCTCCTTGATGAGGCAAATTTTTCTGTGCGTGATGGTTCCAAAATCACGCTCATGGGGCAAAATGGTGCGGGAAAATCGACAATTTTTAAAATGATTACTGGTGAGCTCAAACCGCATGATGGTCGCATTTTGATTACCGCTGGCAAGCATATTGCTATCGCAAAACAGGTAATGAGTCCAGACGACAAAGAAAAAACGATTGCGGAATATTTCCGAACATATTCTCGTTCTGATGCGCACAATATTGACCGCGATATTCAGGAAGTGCTTGACGCGGTAAATTTTTTGCCACCAAAAAATATTGATTTTAATGATTTTTTGAAGCGAATTGTCAAAAGTTTTTCTGGTGGACAGCAGGCTCGCCTTCTCTTGGCAGCGGCCCTCATCCAAAAACCCGACATTCTCCTGCTCGACGAGCCAACCAACAACCTCGACAGCGAAGGAATCTGGCATATGACGGACTTTTTGCAGAATTACGAAGGAACGGTTCTCGTGATTTCGCATGATGCGGAATTTTTGAATGCGTTCAGTGACGGAATTTTGTATTTGGATATTTTCACAAAAAAAGTTGATCAATTCGTTGGGAATTATTACGATGCAGTTGAGCAAGTAGAGCGAAAAATCGAAGCACAAAATCGTGAAAATGCTCGCCTTGCAAAAGAAATTCAGGATGCCAAAGATCAAGCAAATCAGTTTGCTCACAAAGGAGGAAAATTGCGCGCCGTTGCGAAAAAATTGACAGAAAAAGCAGAAGAACTTTCTGAACAAATCACAGATACCCGTCGAGAAGATAAGACTATTCGCAATTTTAGCATTCCAAATCAAGAAGGAATCGGCGGTCAAATTATTGAAATCTCGAGCGTGACAATTATCAAAGATCACGAACCAATCGAAAAAGAAGTGAATATTTCACTCAGCAAAAATCGCCACCTTCTCCTCTCTGGGCCCAATGGTATCGGAAAATCAACACTTTTGGAAAGTATTGCCAATGGCACAGCAAAAGGTGTAAAAATCGCTCCAAATGTGAAAATTGGTTACTATCGCCAAGATTTTTCAACACTTGATTTTAATCAAAAAGTGTATGATTGCCTTTTTGAAGCCACAGGTCGTCAAATGCTCGAAAAAGATTTGCGTTCATTTGCTGCGGGATTTTTGATTACGGGTGATATCATGGCGACACAAATTGGTGCGCTTTCTGAAGGACAAAAAGGTCTTGTCATGTTCTGTAAGCTCGCGCTCGAAAAACCAGGACTTCTCATTTTGGACGAACCAACCAATCACATCAATTTCCGACATTTGCCAATAATTGCAAAAGCGCTTGATGAATATGAAGGAACCATGATTCTCGTATCGCATATTGACGAATTCGTTTGGCAAGTTCGTATCGATGAATATCTTGAACTCGAATAATGCAAATTTTTGCAATAAAAATACCCCGAATACGAGGTATTTTTATTTTTCATTCTTATTGCAAATCATTGCAATAATATTTTATTCAGATGCTTCAGAATTTTTAATAATTCTCCACCTAAAAATAAGACGAAATAATTCGATAGTGGCGCGGCCAAAAAAGAAAATTCCGAGTGTCAAGCCAATTGGTAAGGTAATTAAACTCAACCAGCCAAGTCCATTAGCACAATTCTCTACTGTGTCCGTTCCACAAATATTGACTTGAAAGAACGTTGGAAACAACGGAGAAAATGCAAATAGGAGCAATACTACGGAAAAAATAATTGAAAAAATTATTCTTTTTATTGCTATTTTTTGCAATATTGGTGCGGGATTCCAATAAATAATTATGAGAGTTATGATAGGGAGTCCTGCAAAATAGGAAACCCAATCCAAAAAATCTGATAGTGACATAAATATTTTTTAAAAAATTATTTTCGAGAAGCGACCGCAATATATTTGAGATCACGACCCGTATGATTGAAAAATTTCCGCATACTTTGGAACATTTCACGATTTTCTTTTTTCATACCATTTCGAATAATTTTGAGAGCTCCAAAAAATCCCTCATCACGAATCATGCCAATCGGATTCATCAGTGACATATCGCCCGTATTCTTTTCTATACGAGAAAAACCGGTCTCGCGGAAAAGTTTTTCCCAATCATCAAAATGAAGCGGCGTCACAGCAACATTGATTACATTTTTGAGTTCCTCAAGAATTTTTTCCAGATTCGGATTTTCAAACCCAACATCATGCGTGAGCAGAATTCCCCCTTTCTTCAGAACACGAAAATATTCTGAAACTGCCTTTTTCTTCGCTTCCATCGGCAGCATCGTGAGCATTGCCTCATTAATAACGATATCAAAACTTTCATCCGCAAACGGAAGATTCATCGCGTTTCATTGTTCCAACGAAATCAGTTTTTCTACACCAGCCTTTTCGATATTATTTTTCGCTTTTTCGAGCGCTTTTTTATCAACATCAAGCCCTGTAATGTGACAGTCATATTTTTTTGCAAGCTCAATCGAAGTTGTACACATATTACAAGCCACTTCAAGAACTTTTTTATCTGCAGAAAAATGAGCCTTATCAATAAGCCAATTCGTCGCCTTGATTCCGCCTGGGCGAAGGCGTTTTTTCCCAAGACGAGCGAGAAAATTATGTCCAACTTCTTTCGTGCTTGCTGTCATATTGTATAGTTACAATAATTTGATTATAAGATTTTTTCTTGAAAAGTCTAATTTATTTTTTATTGCAATTTTTTGTAATAAAATTGTTTAATATAAATATTTACAATAATACTTTTTTGAAAAAATTTTGATTTTATGAAGAAAAAACATACTATGAAGGAAGTATTTTTCAAAAATCATTATGGAGATTAGATTAGAAACATCTTGGCTTGAAATTCTCAAAGAAGAATTCGACAAAGAATATATGAAAAATATTAAAAATTTTTTGATTGAAGAAATTCAAAAAGGAAAAATTATTTATCCAAATCCAAAAAATATTTTTCGTGCATTTGAAAAAACTCCGTTCAGTGAGGTGAAAGTAGTGATTCTGGGACAAGACCCTTATCACGGACCTGGGCAGGCGCAGGGTTTTTGTTTTTCTGTAAATGAAGGAACTCGCCTACCACCAAGCCTACAAAATATTTATAAAGAACTCAATCAAAGCCTACAAATCCATATTGCAAAAAATGGCGATTTAACGAAATGGACCGAACAAGGCGTGCTTCTGCTTAATGCAATTCTCACGGTTGAAGGATGAAAACCAACTAGCCATAGTAAAATCGGCTGGGAAAATTTTACAGATGTGGTTATTCAAAAAATCTCAGAACAAAAAGAAAATATTATTTTTCTCTTATGGGGAGCTTTCGCTCAAAGTAAAGAAAAATTGATTGATACTTCGAAACATTTTATCCTGAAAACAACGCACCCTTCACCCTTTTCTGCTCATCGAGGGTTTCTCGGAAGCAATTGTTTCAAGGAAACCAATGAAATTCTCGAAAAAATCGGAAAAACTCCAATTGATTGGTCTATTGAATAAATATTGCAATTATTTGCAATAAAATACTATTGAAAATTTTTGCAATATGAAATATTACATATATATTCTAGAATGTTCTGATGCGACTTTGTATACAGGCTTTACAAAAAATTTAGAAAAAAGAGTTGAGACTCATAATGCAAACAAATGAGCTAAATATACTCGTGGACGAACCCCTGTTACTCTCAAATACTTTGAAGAATTTAATACAGAAAGTGAGGCACGAAAACGAGAATACAAAATCAAACAACTTTCTAGAAACGAAAAATTTTCTCTGATAGAAGTTTTTAATAAAAATTTAAATTCTTATGAAGAATAAAAAACCAGAATTCTGGTTTTTTTACTGCACTTTTTGGTAATAAATATTATCGAACTTCTAAAAAATACTTATTGCAATTTTTTGTAATATAATTATTGCAAATAATATATGGGATTGTAGTTTCATTTTTTATGTCTAAATGATCTTCGTATTCTGGAAATTGTTTCAAAAATTCTTCTTTTGAGAGAATTGTGCTGATTCCAAATTTTTGCAAACGAGAAAAATTTTCACTATTTTTGACTTCCCCATTTTCTGTAATCAAAAAAATTCCATCAACCGCAGAGAAAATTCTATGATAATAGTTTATTGGATTTTTTAAAGAATCATAGTGATTGAAAAAATTTTTTTCTATATTGCGAAAATTTGCATTATGAGAAAAATCAGGAAAATAGACGAAAATTTTTTGATCTCTTCATGTGGCAGATATTTGCGTGAATTGGCCAAAAATATGTGAAGTGTTTTCAATATCAGAATCGACTCCAGTTATCGTGTCAACGCTCGTTCGCAATATTTGGTCAAATCATTTTTTTCATTTTTCCTGAGCAAGATATTTTGCAATTGCGAGACAATTTCTGCAGTCTACCTCGAGATTGGAAAAATTTTTTGGGTCACGAAATTTGAGCGCATTCACCGCAATCTGATCATGAATCAATGCTATTCTTTCGCGAACATGATGAGAAAAATCAACAGAAGCCACTACTAAAATCCTCTTTTCAGGCAGTTTTGAGAGAATTTTTGCAACCTCTTGGTCGGCTCATTGAATCTGTGTTTGTGGGCGAACAAGAATTGGTGTTACATTTGCATCTGGAAAAAATTTAGAAATCCGAAGAATGTGTTCACCCAATCAATGTTCTTTGGTGTCACCATTTTTTGTAAAAATTTTACTATTGCTAATTTTTGCATTATTATATTCTGAAAAACTTTGAGATTTTACACACTTTTGATAAAAGCAAATTTTTGCAATAATATCAGGAATAGTTTCGATATATTTTTGAGATTTTCCAAAATGGTCTGGGGAAACAATAATAATTCTATCAAACGATCAAAAATTTTTTTGCAAATTTTCGTAATAATTATCAATATTTTTTCCAGTCAATCAATGATGCGGCAAAACTACAATTTCAAAAACCTGACTTTCATCAGATTTTTGAGTTACGCAACTGCCAAGCATACAAGCAATGAAAAACGCAAGAAAAAATTTTTTCATATATTAGCGAATATTAAATCTTCCAGTTTGATAATCCTGTATCACACCACCCCATTCAAAAACATCAAACTCACCTGAACGTTCAAATTTTCTTAAAATTTTCTGATCAAAATTTTTACCAACATTTGAATATACAAAAGCAGAATTGTATTTTTCATCATCAAGCGTATGAGCTTCGAGTAATACTCGCATTTGTTTTTTTGGTTTTTGAGAAAAATCGAGCGTTACATATTCATCAATTTGTTCATCAAATTTAAAGGAAATAAAATATAATTCTTCTGCCTCAAACTCCGTTTTCCAATAATCAATAAAATCACGCTTTTCTTGTTCATTGAAACCAATATAATCAAGTTTTTCTTGGAAAAATTTTTCCACATCACGACCGCGAATCTGCCAGCCCTCGTGATTGAATGTATAGTTTGGCACCACCGCAGAATAATACAAATATTTCTCAGGAATTTTTTTATTATTAACGCGAAGTGAAGAAAATGCATCCGCAGAAAAATTCCAAGTATTTACGCTTGTAAAATCAGGAATAATCTTGGTAAAAAATCCTCATTTTGGAAAATTAATACTTAAATCGTTATTGCGATTTTTTGTATCATACACATAGATGAGCGGCTTACAGAGTTCAGCCGTTGTAAATGCCTTATATTTTTCTGTTGTATACAGCGCATACATATCATCTTTAATATTTTTGACACGATAAATCGGCATCATATCAGAAGAAAAATCTTTGAGCTCAATCGCATCGTACGAATCCTCCGAATTTTTTCCAAGTTTAAGGAAAAATTCTTGATTATTGTCTTCATTTTTTTCGCTATATGATTGTCGTTTGAGAATTTTTTTGGTTAATTCTTCATCGAGCAAATTTCCATCGTTGTCAATATGGTTTTTTGTAATATCCGCATGAATAAGACCAGCAGCCTCTGGCATCGAAGCCTTATAATAAAACTTAATGTCTGGAATTTCTGTAAATGAGAATGTATAATAGGAATGAGTTCCGGCCATTGCATGAGAATCCAATTCTTTTTTTAAATATTCTGAAAAATCTCACTGCAATGAAGTGGGTTCCAGTGTTGCAAGTGATAGAGTGTCATTATTTCCATATTTAATAGTGCTCGCTTTTTCCTTCACTGACGAGACATCCTTCCAATCTACTAGCTGAAGTTTCATGTTTCCATACGATATTTCTCTTGGATATTCTGGAAGATACGGAGTTGGATCAATAACCGGTGTATTGGATACAGCATCAAAAAGACTCAGTGTTGAATATTGTCCAGTACAACCAAAATCATCTTCCGACTGAATCAAAAGATTTCAAAAAAGCGTATATCCTGTACCGGTTGCATACGGACCATCTTCACTTCTGCGCGACAGAGCGGATTGTTTGGTACGATCGAGAATAGCAATCTCATACTTATCAGGAACATCTTCATATTTTTCATCAATAGCTTCCAAGAATCCATCCTCACCAATTGTAAATTTCCAATCCTTGATATATTCACTCTTGTTTTCTTCTTCGTCATACCATATTTGTTGAACCTGCACCAGCTTTCCATCTTTCTCGACATATGGCTCCGTTTTTTGAATACAAATATCTCGCAAACAAACGGATTTTTCATCTTCTTGAATCAACTGAATCGGCTGTGTATTTTGTCCAGAACTGGTTGCACCAGTCGATGATTCAGTGGCACCTGTTTGTGTTTCGGACGAAATTTCTGAATTATTTTGAGAATTTTGTCCACACGAAGACAAAAACACTAACATCAAAAGCAAGCCAATAATTTTTTTCATATAACAAAAATTAAAGAGTACGCCTTTAATATAGCTATTCTCTTACAAAATGCAAATAATTTTTACATTGCATATTTTTGCAATAATATTTTAAATAGATTTATTACTAAAAATTGCAATAAATAATTATTGTAATCTTAATGCTATTTTTGGCAATAAAAAAATCCGACTAAGTCGAATTCTAAAATTTTTTATTTTCCAAATTTTCGTTTGCGTTCCGAAAAACTCTCAAAACATTTTTGTAATTCTGCTTCGTCGAACGCTGGCCAATTTTTTTCTGAGAAAAAATATTCTGCGTAGGGGCTCTGAAAAAGAAAAAATCCCGAATGGCGAATATGTCAGCCTGTTCGAACAATGAGATCGACTGGCGGAAATTTCCCAGTTTCAAGGCAAGAAAAAATATCTTCGCGTGTAATATTTTGCATATCACGCCCCTCTTTTGCAAGATCGCAAACCGCGCGCGCAATTTCCTCTTGTCCGCCATATCCAATCGCAAAAACCGCATGCATTTTTGTATTATTTTCTGTGGCTACTTCGGCACGCTCAATAGCTGCGGCACAATCCTCACGAAGCAAGCGACGATCCCCCACAAAATGCAAGCGCACATTTTTCTCGTTTGCCTGAGTAATTAATTTATCAATACCATCTGTCAACAAATCGAACAAATATTTCACTTCCAGTGCTGATCGCTCACGAATATTATCATCAGAAAGCGCCCAAAAACTCGCAACCTCTACGTCGCGAGCCAAGCATCCATCGATAATATTCTCAATATTGTCATATCATTTTTTATGTCATTCAAACTGTGCAATCCCTTGTTCTCGTGCCCAAGTTCGGTTACCATCCATGATAAATCCAATATGTCGCATAAAAATTTCGGTTAAAATATGCGAGCATTGTAAACAAAAAACTCAGAAAGTCAAAAAAACGATTTTTAAAAAAAGGTTGTGTTTTTCGATAAATATGCTACAATGTTGCCATGTCGAGTTCCTGACGGCTCCTGAAAGTACGAAGTTTGATGTTACCGACAATTTTATTTTTTTACTCTGTATTATTATGAGTAGACTTTTTGTGGGTAATGTCCCATTTCGCGTTTCTCCTGAAGAACTTCGCGCTGAATTTGAAGCAGTAGCTCCTGTAAACGATTTTTTCTGGCCTATGGATCGTGAAACTGGTCGTAAAAAAGGTTTCTGTTTCGTTGATGTTGCTGACGAAGATATGGAAAAAGTAATCGAAGCAATGCACGGAAAAGAAGTTGGTGGACGCGAATTGGCCGTTAACGAAGCTCGTCCTCGTGAAGAAGCGTAAAAAATTCCCCATTTGGGGATTTTTTATTGTTCAAGAAATTTTTTCTCTTCCTCGGCACGCTTGATTTCAAGGGCTTGTTGAATCGTTGCTTCATCAAAACCCCCATCATCACGAAGAGTTTGTTCTACGGTGTTCAGATATTCTTCAATCGCCTCAGATTGTTCTGGGGTCAATTTTTTCGTTTCCACTACAGTACTTTGTTCAGTTTGAATCTCATTATGAGGAGCGGAATTTAATCCACAAGCCGCCAAAAAAATGAACATAATAACAAAAAAGAGGGGTTGTTTCATACGCAAAAAGTAAAAAATTATTGAGATTATTATAATATTCTCGCGGAAAAATCAAATTTTTTATAAAAATAAAAACCAGCAATTAGAAAATTTCTGGTTTTTTTGTGAGAGAATCTTTGAGGGATTGTTCCAAAATATGACCCACTTCAAGAACTTTTTCTTCACCAAGCACTGGCCCAAGAATCTGAATTCCCACAGGCATTTCTCGTTTTTCGACATCAGACGAAGCAGCGTATCCAACAGGAATTACGAGTCCAGGAAGTCCTGCAAGCGAAGCTGGAACAGTGAAAACATCTTCTAAGTATGCGGCCATTGGGTCATCCCCTTTTTCTCCAATTTTCCAAGCCACTGTTGGCGCTGTCGGAGTCACAATAACATCAACCTTTTCAAATGCTTTTCGGAAATCGTCACGAATCAATTCTCGTGCCAATGACGCTTTCTGATAATATTCTTCATATGATCCAGCTGACAATACAAATGAACCCACGAGCGAGCGGCGCTGAACTTCTTTTCCAAGAAGCGCTGATCGATTTGCTACAATATCATTCCCATTTTCGACCTTTTCCCCAAAACGAAGACCATCATATCGAGCCATATTTGTCGCCACTTCCGCCGGACAAATAATATAATACACAGAAATTCCTTCCTTTGTATGTGGAAGTGAGATATCGACAATTTCTGCGCCCAAATCTCGCATTTTTTCAATAGTTTTCTCAATATTTTCACGAACTCCTGCATCAGTCCCATCAGCAAAATATTCCTGAGGAACGCCCACTTTTACGCCATCAAGACGAGTTTTTTGCCAAATATCTGAATTGAGTTTTACTGGCTCCATGAGCGAAGTGGCATCTTTTGAATCGTGACCAGCTGTCGCTTCATAAAGCCATCCGGAATCACGAACCGTTTTGGTAAAATATCCTGGACAATCCAAGCTGGAAGCCATAGCAATCACGCCTGCTCGAGAATTTCGTCCATATCCAGGCTTGAATCCTACTACACCACACATGCTGGCAGGCTGACGAATTGATCCTCCTGTATCCGTCCCAAGTGCTGCTGGCACCAATCCAGCCGCCACAGCTGCTGCCGATCCAGATGACGAACCACCGGGAATTCGAGTTGTATCCCAAGGATTTTTCGTTGCGCCAAATGCTGAATTTTCACCACTTCCACCCATAGCAAATTCATCCAAATTTGTTTTTCCAAAAGCGATAAATCCAGATTTTTTCATTCGTTCTGTCACAGTCGATTCATACGGTGGCACAAAATTTTCAAGCATTTTGGAAGCAGCAGTTGTTCGAACTCCCACTTCACAGAACAAATCCTTAACCGCCACTGGCAATCCCTTTACTTCGTTCTTCTCTTCCGGAAGTGTAATGTATGCACCAAGTACATCATTATATTTTTCTGAACGCGCACAAAAATAATCATAAATTTCCTGATAAGTCGCCTTGCCCGCACGAACCATTTCATCAAGTTCAATAAGGGAAAAATCTTTAAATTCCATAAAAATAAATTACAATGCGACAAATATATTCAAAAAATCAAAAAATTCAAGAAATATTATTTTAAAAACAAAAAAACTTCCAGAAATTGAAAGTTTTTTTATTATTGCAAATTTTTTCAATAATAATTTTATTACAAATATTTGCATTAGTGAGTTTCACGAATCTTGATATGCAATTCTCGAAGCTGCATTTCATCAACTTCTGTTGGTGCATTCATCATCACATCCTCTGCTTTTCCTGATTTTGGGAAGGCATAAATTTCGCGAATATTCGTTTCGTCTCGAAGAATCATGAGTAATCGATCAAAACCAAACGCAAATCCTCCATGTGGTGGAACGCCATATTGGAAAGCTGTATACATCGCGCCGAATTTTTCTTTCACTTCTGCTTCACCCTTTCCAACAATTTCAAAAGCTTTCACGAGTGCGTTTACATCGTGATTTCGGATTGATCCAGAAAGCACCTCATAACCATTACACGCAAGATCATACTGCGCGCCATAAATCGTGAGTGGATCAGGATTTCCATCAAAAGCCTCGACGCCACCATGAGGCATTGAGAATGGATTATGTTCAAAATCGTACGAACCATCATCTTTTTGCTCGTACATTGGAAAATCCGTCACCCAACAGAACGCAATTTCATTTTTATCAACCAAATCAAATCGATCACGACACGCGATACGAACTCCTCCAAGTACTTTACAGGCAGTTTTGTGCTCACCCGCACCAAAGAAAATCATATCACCCGCTTTCGGAGATAATTTTTCTTCAAGCGCCTTCAATTCAGTTTCTCCGAAAAATTTCAAAATTGGCGAACGAGGCCCTTCTGCTTCATAAATAATATAGGCAAGCCCTCCAGCACCGAGCGATTTTGCGAGTTCTGTCAAAGAATCAATTTCTGAGCGAGACAAAATTTTATTTTCAAGTTTCATAGCTTTGATGACACCACCTTCGGCCACAGTTTTTGCAAAAAGTGAAAAATCAGAATTTTCAAATTCGGCCGTGAAATCCTCAAAGTGCATATCAAAGCGAATATCTGGCTTATCGGAACCATACAAATCAAGTGCTTCGTGATGCGTCAAACGACGGAATTTTCCATTTTCTGCGAGTCCTACGAGTTTTTTGTCGGAAATATTTTCAATCAAATCGCGAGAAAAATTTTCTGCAACCTCAAAAACATCTTCTTGTTCAACAAAAGACATTTCACAGTCAATTTGGTAAAATTCACAAGAATGACGATCCGCACGAGGATCCTCATCACGGAAACATGGCGCAATCTGGAAATATTTATCCAAACCACCAACCATAAGAAGTTGTTTATATTGTTGCGGAGCCTGTGGAAGCGCATAAAACTTCCCATGATGCAAACGAGATGGAATAAGATAATCTCGCGCACCTTCTGGTGATGAGGCTGTAAAAAGTGGCGTCTGAACTTCGATAAAGCCTTTTTCCGTAAACCAATCACGAGTATATTTGTTCATCATTGCGCGATATGCAATTTTATCAAAAACAGACTTTCGACGCAAATCAAGATAACGATATTTGAGGCGAATATCTTCACTCGCGCCGGTATGTTCAGAAACTTCGAATGGCGGAACATCTGATTTCGAAAGAATTTTCGCTTCATGAATAATAACTTCAATTTCTCCAGTGGAAATATTTTTATTTTCCTGGCCTTCTGGGCGAGCGCGCACTACGCCAGTAAGTTTCACCACATATTCAGAGCGAAATGTATCAGCAATCTGCCAAGCATCCTGATTGTGAGACGGATCAAAAACCGTCTGAGTAATCCCATAACGATCTCGAAGATCAATAAAAATCAATCCACCATGATCACGACGATTGGCCACCCAACCGGAAAGTGTCACAGTTTGTCCAATGTTTGAAGCGTTCAATTCGCCCGCAGTATGAGTTCTGTGCATAATATAAAAGTTAAAAAAATAATGCGAATTTTCGCAATATTATTATTGCGAATTTTTGTATTTATATTACAAAACAAAAAAGCACGAAAAAATCCGTGCTTCGGTTCAGTATTCTGAAAGGTGCCACCAAAAGCTATACTTAATTTTTTATTTTTTTGACAGAGATTTGCGACTCTGTAGGGTTCTACTAAGATTTTTTTCTTTTCTTCCCTCAGCTTGTGGTTGTCTTCCACTCAAGTGCTTTTCTGTATTATAAATAATTTTTGAAAAAATCAAGTTAATCTGCAAAAATCTGTACAAAATACTGTTGATCGTCTTTTTCGAGAAAAAACATCCCAACCTGATTCCAGTCTGACGACATCATTGCCGCTGCATGTGACGGCGAAGCAAGTAGCGATTGGTATAATTTTTGTAAATTTACTCTGGTTCCACCAGCTACATTTTCTCCAAGCCGAAAAAATAATTTTTTATTTTTCTCATCCACAAATGAAAAAATATTTTTCCCATCCAGTGTCTCGTGTCCAACATACTGAAAATCCGCCATGTGTCGAACTTTGCTTAATGCAATTCTTTGCAATAATGGGTTTTCCTGCAATTCGGAAAGTCCTATCTGCTTACGACGATAATTCATATCTCGCAAAATATCGGCCGTAGAAAAATACATATTAGCATTCTTGTCACTACCTCATTGATATGAAATTTTTTTGGAAAAAATAATACTTCCCGCTTTGTCTCGTAATTCTAGGCGATATTCACCCTTATCTTGTAATTGAAAAAATATTGGCAAAGAAATATTCTTTTCATTATTACGAATTTTTGCAATAACCTCTGGAGGGAAATTTTGAAAAATTTGATGACCATCAGGAAACACAATTGTCCAATAAGGCTGCACAGCAAAATCATTTTGCAACGAAATTTCACCAACCAAAATATTTCTATCCAGAATGAGGGAATCTTCGATTTCTGGAAAATTCCCTGCAGACGGAAGCGTGTCTGGAATTTTTTTCGTTGTTTCAAAATTTTGCAATAAGAGTTTTTTTTGCAAAAATGCGCGAATCTCCGCATCTCAATTGGCAGCGAATGTTTGTGGTATTGCAAAAATAAGCAATAAGAGAAAAATTCATTTTTTCATAATTTTAGGCATTAGTTTCAGAATCGGAAGCAGTATCTTCGTCAGCATTTCATTCTTCTTCAGCCAGTGTTGCACTCGTGAAAGTATCATCAGTATCTTTGAGCTTAGCAAGAATTACGCCCTGTGTATTGCGGCCCGTCACACGAATATCCGCAAGCGGCAAACGAACTGTCTGACCACTTCGAGAAACGAGAATGACACTTTTTGCTTTTTTTTCATCTTCAGAAAGCGTAAATGCTGCGATGATTTTTCCAGTTTTTGTCGTTGTAGCACTCACCTTAATACCAGAGCCGCCACGACCTTGTTCACGATATTCTTCAAGGGAAGAAATTTTCCCCATTCCTGTTTCAGAAATTGTGAAAATATACATATCTTGAGGTCCAACAACACACCCCTCAATAAGAGCATCAGAATCAGCCACTTTCATACCTCGTACACCAGCAGCGGCGCGACCCATAACACGCACATCATCTTCTGGGAACTGAATCACTTTTCCACCTTCGGATACGAGCAAAATATTATTCGTACCATCAGTAACGCGTACCCAACCAAGAGAATCGTTGTCTTTTGGTTTCATCACAATCAATCCGCTCGAACGAATATTAGCAATATCAGCGATATCAATTCGCTTCACGGTAGCATTTTGAGAAATTAAAACCAAATGTTTGCCAGCAACGGTTGCAAGATCAAGAATCGTTGTTACAGATTCATCTTTTGCGAGTGACAAAAATTGTACCACTGGCTGCCCCTTCGCAGTACGCTGCATTTCAGGAATTTCATATGCTGGAAGTTCAAATACGCGCCCTGTATTTGTGAAGAACA
>ERZ773068.395-NODE-395-length-23435-cov-18.551454_pt1 | contig 23435 bp, 17 predicted proteins | sample MGYA00580620_ERZ773068 | MGnify/ENA primary metagenome ERZ773068 (study PRJEB29015, sample SAMEA2737983) | human oral metagenome | biome: human oral; feature: human-associated habitat; material: dental | place: China | collected 2101 ... | reverse complement strand
GACTTAATATTAGCCACGGTTAAACTTTCTGTTTGTCTTATTGGTCGGTGAGGGCGACGCTGACCGATCATTGACTGAGCGGCGTGGGGATGCCTATGGCAATCGGCCAGCAGTGCCCGATGACCATCGGACACTCAACCACATATCATAGCAGATAAACTGCGCTTTCGGCGGTGCGGGCTGGGCACCCGCACCCCTCTACGTTAGGGCCTAACCGTTACGGCGGGTATACGCATCCTGAATCTGCTTGAACGTGCCCTGAGGCATGATCGCACCCTCACGGCGCATCTGCTCTGGGCGCACCCGAATCACCCGGTTCAGCTTCACCTCGGAGGGGCGGCCCTGCGCATCCCAGGGGCCCGTACCAATATCAAGATAGTCACGGTCGGCGTGCTCACGGTTATTGTGGTCCTTGCTGGTCATCATGAGCGCCAGCAGGTACTGCCCGTCACGGCCCACCAGAACCACCGGGCGGTCTTTACCCTGGGAGTGGTCCTCTTCGAAAGGAACCCAGGTCCACACAATTTCTCCGGGGTCGGCGTCCCCATCCAGTGAGGGCGTGTACTCAAAATCGATGGCGCCACGGTAATCACCGGGGTAATCCGACCCAGAAGAAGCGGAACCCCCAGCTGGTTCGGGGCGTGCGGGTGGGTCCTGCTTTTGCGTCGTATCTTTGGCGGGGCGTTTCTTCGCAACGGTGGCCGGGCTTGGTGCCTGCGAACGCCCGGCGTCGTCACTGGTGGTGTGGTTGGAGGCGGGCTGATCGGCAGCGGGCTGCTGCTTATTCCCGGAAGCATTCTCAAAGGCATCGGTTGCGGCCTTCCGCAAAAACGGTAGGGCGGCATAAAACATTTTCTTCAAAGTTTCGCGCATCCAACCATTATGCCGCACCCGCCCGGGTGCCTTCACCCGGCCCTACCTGCCGCCGGGCATAGCGATACTCAGAACGGCACGCTCTATCGCGTACACCGGGTCCTGCCCTTCACCTTTGAGCTGCGCATCTGCTTCAGCGAGCATCCGCACAATATGCGCCAGCTGGGCGGGGCTGAACCGCCGGGCGTCACGGATCGCCTGCTCAGCCTGCCAGGGGGCCATTCCCAGCTGCTGCGCCAGCTCAGTGGAGCTTGCCCGCGCCCCGTGTGCGCGCGAAATATTACGCACCCGCATCGCTAAGGCGCCCAGCATGGGGATAGGTTCGGTGCCGGTAGAGAGCGAATGACGCAGCAGGCGCATCGCCTCGGGAGCGTTACCCGCGATCGCCGCATCCGCCACCCTGAACGCGGTCACCTCGGTGCGCCCGCTATAGTAGCGGTTCACCGCGTCTTCGGTAATATCCCCGGGGATATCAGCAATCAGCTGGGCGCATGCGGAGGCCAGTTCGGCGGTATCGGCTGCGGCAGCAGCGAGCAGGGTAACCGCCGCCGGTGCGATGCGCCGCTTTGCCGAGGAAAACTCGCTGTGAATGAACTCTGTTTTCTCCCGGTCGGTTTTTAGCGGTTTGCAGTTCACCAGCGTGAAATGAGTGCGCACCGTATCGATCAGCTTCTTACCGCGGTTCCCTCCCGAGTGGTGCATAACCAGCATAATCCCGGGTTCGGGGGCGCTAAGGTAAGCGAGCGCGTCGGTGAGAAAATCGTCGTTCATGGCCCCTAATGCCTCAACCTCAATGAGTTTAGTGGAGCCAAACAGTGAGGGGCTTGCCTGAATCGTCAGGTCCCCGCGCGTGTAGGAGGAGGCGTTCATCCGCACTATTTCAAGGTCGGGGTGGGCGCTGCCGTACAAACCCCGCAGGCGCTGCCTGGCGCGGGACGCAAAGTATTCTTCGGCCCCGTACAGGAGCACAGCGGGTGCCGGTTCAACGGTGCGCCACGCGTTATCGAGTGCGCCGCCTCGGCCGCGCCGCCCATTTGCCCGCTGTGCCATAGTGTCCTTTCCGTGGTGCGCGGTGGGCGCACGGTAGTGTCTGAATCTGGCGGTTATCCCACACGGTGCGGCGGGATAAAACCGTGCTTTACCCATCATACCGGGGCGGGGTTCGGCGGGCGATGCGGGTGGGGCTTTTCAGCCCCGGTGGAAGGGTCCGAGGTGGCGCGGGTTGGGCAGAAGCCTCCGGGTGAGCGTGTGCCCGTATCAGTCGGGCGCTGTTTTGCGGGGTGCGCACTCCATCCTGTACCGAGCGTTCGTTCGGTATTCTGGTATTTTCTCTCGCCCACTGCCCGTGGTGGCTCCGGCGGTACTGCCACGCATCACCCGCCCAGAACAACACGCTCACCCCAAAAACCACCGCAGACGCCACCGCTACGGCTGCAGCGGAGGCCTCAACCTGCCACGGGTTCCCCGGGGCTTTGGCAAAGAACGTACTGACCCGTTCAATCAGCCCCGCCGGTAGGGCCGCCACCGTCAGGGACGCATCCGCAAGCGGGGTGAACCCCGCCGCCCACGCCCCAAATGCCGCCAAACCGGCGAACATGGTCAGCGGCACCAACGGAGCAGCCAATAGGTTCGCAGCCACCCCGTACAGGGGCACATTGCCGCTCATTCCCACAATGAGCGGGGCGCACCACAGGGAGGCGCTGGTAGCCGCAGCCATCAGCTCCGCCAAAGTATGCGGCAGCACAGCCGATAGCAGCCGCGTGAGGGAAGGGGCCACAAGAACCAGGGATGCGGTGGCCACCGCCGACAGCGCAAACCCCATATCAAGCGCAAGCGAAGGCGAGAACACCAGACACAGAAGCAGCGCCGTCGTTAAGGCACTCAGCGTATTACGCCCCGTGCCGCGAATGAGCGCCAGCGCACCAAGCGCACCCATCGTCAGTGACCGCACCACCGACCCCTCAAACCCCAGCAGCATAGTGTACGCCGCGACCGCCCCGGCGCCCGCAAACACAAGGGAACGACGCGGCAACCTCAGCAGCAGCCCCACGCGGTAACCGAGCAGAAACATAATGGCAATATTCGCCCCCGACACCGCCGTAAGATGGCTAAGCCCGCTAAGTTTATAGTTCTCCCGCGTGGTTTTAGGCATTGCCGAATCATCGCCGTAGGCCATCCCCAAGGTGAGTGCAGCGGGCTCAGCACCAATACGGGCCACAGCATGCTCCCGCAATGTGGTGCGCAGAATCGCGGTGTTTGAGGGGTTCACCACCTCCCCCGGAGCATACACATACGCCTCTTTAAGGTAGGCGGCAGCTCCCCTGTTTTCGACCGTTCCAATTACCGTTACTCGCGTCCCCGGGGTGGGGGTGATCTTCCCAGATCCGGCGGCAGAACGGGTATTTTTCCGTGCCGCAGCCTGATACACACGCACCGTCTCCCCTAAGGGCACCACCTCGTGACCCAGCTGCGCGGTCTCTGCCTTGAGCAGGATGAGGGAAGTACGGGCATCAGCCGCCCGCACCTCAGAAACCATGCCGGTAATACGCACAGAAGCCCCCTGAACCTGACGCAACGTAGAACGGTCCGTATCAATCCCGCGTGCTGTCAGCAGAACCGACTGCGCCACCAGCACCAACGCGATAAGGCACAGATGCGCTACCGCCTGCGGAGCCGCACCCCGCACCCACACACCCATAAACACAACGTAAGGCCGGGCCGAACGCCACACCCGCCGCACCCCCGTCGGCTGCACCCCAGAATGACCCGGGCGTTCTGCCACACTAGTGCCGACACCTTCGGGAAGATAAAGCGCCCCAACCGCAACCGCCAAAGCCACAATGCACAGCACTGCGGCCACCTTAACCGTCTCAAAAGTGCCGCCCAATAAAGCAAAAGCCGTAAACACCCACAGGGCGGCCACCGCCGGGATAAGACGCGCATCCAACCGAATCAGCGCACTCACCGACCGGTCGTGGCGCCGACGGTGCCCGGTACGGTGGCTCTCCCACCCCCGGCGGGCTCTCCCCCTCAGCCGCCCCACCGCAGAAGGCCCAACACTATTCCTCACGCCCCGGTGCGCCATTACACCGTCACCAGCGGACGAAGCGAAGTCATCATCGCCGGGCCAATACCGGGAACAGCGTCCAGCTCGTCCACGCTCTTGAACCCGCCGTGCTCATCACGCCACGCAATAATCCGGGCAGCCAAAGCCGGGCCAATACGCGGAAGAGTCTGCAACTGCTCGGCGGTGGCCGTATTCAGGTTCACCTGCCCGCCCGAGGCCGCACTTGCCGAACCCTTAGCCCCAGCGGAGGCACTTGCAGACGCCCCACCAGCAGCCGGTTTAGACGCGCCCTGACTAGCCCCAGCCGTACCGGAGCCACCGGCACCCCCGTTTGCGGGCGCCTGCGGAATTTCCTCGCCCTCCTTCGGAATATACAGCTGCACCCCGTCGGAGAGGGAACCCGCCAGGTTCACCCGGTTTAAATCTGCCTCACCGGTGGCCCCACCGGCGGCGGTGAGCGCATCAACAGCCCGCGCATCCGCAGGGAGCGTATGCACCCCCGGAGCCTTCACTGCACCGGCCACATGCACCCGGATCGTACCTTTACTCGGCTCAGGGTTCGGTGCCGCACTCCCCTGCGCCGTATGGGAGGGCTCAGTCGAAGCGGATGCACTGCGCTGCGGGGCGGGCTGGGACTGCTCCACCCCACCGTGCGGAGCCGTCGGCTCAGAGGCCTCCGACGCCCTCGGTGCGGCCCCCATCTGAAAAATAGCCCACACCGTGATCACGCACGCCACCACCCCCAACGCAATAAGAGCTTTGGGGCTAACATAGCTGCGGATCGACCGGTTACCCCTTGGGGCGTACTCTTCCCACTCGTCCGGGAAATAGTCACGGCGCGTAATCAGCCCGGAGGGGTCTTGACCCCTATAGGACTCTTCCGGTTCTTCTCGCACAGAAACCCGGCGGGGACGTGAGTACTCCTCCAAATAATCCGGGTACTCATCAAGACTCCTGGCGTAGGTGGTGCGGTAGCCGCCGGGTTCCTCACGAGCTAGCTCGTCACCTTCATCCTCAGGCGGCGTTGTGGCGTGGGGATCGGGGTCGTCGTGCAGCGCCTTGTAGCGTGCTGTTTCAGCCGGTGGGGTGCTGCGCTCGCGGATGCGGTCAAGGTAGTGGGCGGCCGCGTCCCGCTGCTTTTCTTCTGGCTCAGGCTCTGGGGACAGCTCTTGCGGCTCTTCCGCTTCGGGGCCCGCAGCGCGTGGGATGAGCTGTTCCCGGTTGAGGGCGAGGGTTGGATCGTCGTCCTGTTCCGTTGGGGTGCCGTCACCGGGTGCAGTCGTATCGGGGCGGGGTGTTTTCTGCTCACGGTACGCTGTGCCCGGGGCGGTTTCGGGCGGGATGTTCGTCTCACCGTCAGGGTGTGCTGTGGTGTGGTTAGGCTCGTTCATGTGCCCAGGTTACTGCTTTATAAGGCATTAAAATTAGGCAAATAGTAAATATGTGGATAAAAACCTGATTTTAGTTATCAAAAATAGTTATTCACATCTGAAAGCTGCACTTATACACAGCCATGAACTGCGCACACCCTGAATATGACGGTTTATGACCCTACGAACCGGTAATGGGCTTAGTACACGATTGCCGCTAGAGCACCCGGGCCTGAATGCGCGGCCAACACGGGCGGCAGGGGGCTAAGAGCGGCATCCAAAGCGTACGCACCCAAGGAATCTTGCAGGGTTTTAGCTTCTGCAAAGTTACCCATATGGTGCAGTGCTACCACGTGACCGGTTGGCCGCACGCCGTGTTTCGCCGCCGCATCCGCAGACGGTTTTTTCGATGAGCGGTGTTTTGCGCAGGCTTCACGAATAATCTGCGTGAGACGTTCTTTCGCACGTGTTGCGGTGCGGGGCCGCTCAACATAGGTCAGTTTTCCATCTGCAACCGTACCAATGGGCTTAATCTGAAACATCTGCCCGACCATCGCTAAGGCGGGCGAGACACGGCCCCCGCGGCGGAGCGCATCAAGAGTGGGAATGTAGAAATAAATATCGGTTGCGGCGCATATGCTGGTGACTATTTCGGCGAGCTCCTCAGGGGTGTCGCAGGTATCGGCCACTTTGTGGGCGTGCAGTGCCGCGTGCCCGTAGGCCCCAGCAATAGTGCGGGAGTCGAGCACGGTCACTCGCGCTTTAGAAAGCTGCGCACCTACCCGAGCGGCTTCAACGGTTCCAGAGAGCTCTCCTGAAAGGTGTATCGACAGAATATGCTCGTACCCTTCGTCAACGAGAGCGTCGTAGGTATCGGCAAAAACACCGGGTGCGGGGCCGGAAGTATTGACCGTGTTCCCCAGAACATGCGCCATGAGGATGGCTTCGTCCATCTCTTCGGGGCCCAGGCCAGTCACATCGCGGGTGTTTGTCTCGGTTCGGGGCCCCCGGATTCCTGCGCGCACGGTTGCTTCTTGGATGGCTACCGGCATGGGTACCACGGCAAAGCCGCCGCGTTTTTGCCGCTCCTTAAGATTTTCAGGGGTAATGGCGGCGGCTGAGTCTGTCACAATGGCGATGCGTCCCATAGAGCACCCTCCTGAATCTTGAAAATGCGGTGTTTTCTGCGCTGACCGACTTTCTCATCATAGCTAAAAAGACACGGCTAAAAAGAACGGTGCCGCCGGAAGAAAACACTTTTCGGGTTTTCTTCCGGCGGCACCGCATTAACGTTCTGAAAACGCTAGATGACGATATTCACCAGCTTAGGGGCTCGCACAATCACCTTACGGATTTCGGAGCCTTCCACCAGCTTCGCGATGGTCTCATCCTCCAAGGCTTGTTTTTCAAGCTCAACCTCAGAAATATCCTTGGGTACCTCAAGACGCGCCTTAACTTTGCCCTTGATCTGTACGATTGCGGTGACGGTATCATCCACCAGCAGGGATTCGTCCACCTGCGGGAAACCTGCGGTCAGTACCGGGTTATCGTGCCCCAGGGCGTGCCACATGTCCTCGGCGGTGTACGGCGCGTAGAGCGACAACAAGATCGCAATAGTCTCGGCGGCTTCACGCACGGCGGGGTCTGCTCCCCCAGGGCCCGAATCGATAGCCTTACGGGTAGCATTCACCAGCTCCATAGTCTTGGCGACCACCACGTTGAACTTACCTGCGTCAAGAAGCTGCCTCACATCGTGTACGGTACGCGCCACCAGCTTGTGCAGGTTCGCATCGCCGGATGCCGCATCCACACCAGGTTCGGAGGTAACGTCTTGAGCAACACGCCATGCGCGCGCCAAGAACTTCTGCGAACCGGCGGGCGAAACGTCTGCCCAGTCTACATCATCTTCGGGCGGGGATGCGAAGATCATGGTGGTGCGCACCGCATCCACACCGAACTGATCAAGCTGCTCACCCAGGTTTACACCGTTGCCGAGCGATTTCGACATGGCCTTACCGCCGTTGAGAACCTGCCCCTGATTCATGAGGGCTTTGAACGGCTCGCCGTGCTCAATCAGCCCCAGATCGCGAATAACCTTGGTGAAGAAACGCGCGTACAGCAGGTGCAGAATCGCGTGTTCCACACCGCCCACGTACATATCAACCGCGCCCCACTCCCTGATCGCCTGCGGGTCGAAGGGGCCGTCAGCGTAGCGGGGTGAAACATAGCGCAGGAAGTACCAGGAGGAATCCACGAAGGTATCCATCGTGTCGGAATCGCGGCGGGCGCTCTTACCGCACTGCGGGCAGGGAACCACAGCCCAGTCATCGGCGGCAGCAAGGGGTGACTGTCCCTTGGGTGCCAGCTGTTCACCACGCAGATTATCCGGCAGCAGAACCGGCAGCTGTTCCTCAGGAACCAGTACTTCGCCGCAGTCTTCACAGTGAATCACGGGAATAGGCGTGCCCCAGAAACGCTGGCGCGAGAGCAACCAGTCTCGCAGGCGGTAAATAACTTTACCTTCGCCAGTTCCGGCGGCCTCAACCAGCTCGGTGGCCTTCGCAATAGCTTCTGCCTTAGGAAGGCCGGTCAGCTCACCAGAATTAATGAGCACCCCATCGCCCGCAGTGGCGATACCCGACTCGGCAGGGTCTTCCGCGCCCTCAACATCGAGCACCGTCACGATCGGCAGGTCAAATTTCTTGGCAAAATCAAGGTCACGCTGATCGTGCGCGGGCACCGCCATAATAGCACCGGTACCGTAATCGGCAAGTACGTAATCGGAGGCCCACACCGGCAGTTTCGCACCGTTTAGCGGGTTAATTGCGTAACGCCCGGTGAACATGCCGGTCTTCTCACGCTCAGATGACTGGCGGTCAATATCGCTGAGCGCCTTAATCTGCTCACGGTAGTCCTCTAGCGCCTGTGCCTGCTCGGGGGCCACAATCTGCTCGGCGAAGGCAGAGTCTGCGGCAACAACAATAAAGGTTGAACCGTAGAGGGTATCCGGTCGGGTGGTGAAGACCGTGAAGGATTCGGCAGGCTGCGCCTCGGTGGCCTCAATTTCGAAACGAACCTCGGCACCTTCGGAACGCCCAATCCAGTTGCGCTGCATCAGCAGCACACGCTCGGGCCATTTGCCTTCAAGCTGCTCCATATCGTCCAGGAGCTGCTGGGCGTAGTCGGTGATCTTGAAGTACCACTGGTTCAGCGATTTTTTGGTGACCGTGGTGCCGCATCGTTCGCAGGCGCCGTTAACCACCTGCTCGTTTGCGAGCACGGTCTGGTCTTTGGGGCACCAGTTAACCATTGAGTCTTTGCGGTACGCCAGGCCTTTCTTGTAGAACTGTTCGAAAAGCCACTGGGTCCACTTGTAGTATTCGGGGTCTGAGGTGTGCAGGCGGCGGTCCCAGTCCACGGCGATAGCGTAGCGTTTGAAGGATTCTGCCTGCGTGTCAATATTCTTGTAGGTCCACTCTTTCGGGTGGGTGCCGTTTTTAATGGCAGCGTTTTCTGCGGGCAGGCCGAAGGAGTCCCAGCCGATGGGGTGCAGAACGTCGTAGCCGCATTGCTTGTAGTAGCGGGCGTTCATGTCTCCAATGGCGAATGCCTCTGCGTGGCCCATGTGCAGGTCGCCTGAGGGGTACGGGAACATGTCTAGCACATAGCGGCGGCCTTTGGGGGCGTTACCAGTGGGCTTGTACACGCCTGTTTTCTCCCAGTAGGGGCGCCATTTTGCTTCCTGCGCCCGGAAGTCGTACGCGTTTTCGGTGCGTTCGGTCTCTACCTCAGCAGACACTGCGATTCCTTCGTGTGTTGGTTTCGTACTGTGCTGGCGCTCTGCACCCGGCGGGTTCGCGGGGGATCGTCCGGGCTGGCACCAACCTAACCTGTCTATTTTAGCGTGAACCGAGAAACGTTTCTTTATATGTGCCGCTCCGTCTCGGTTTTCAGAAGATGGGCGCGAGCGGTGGCGGGGTTTTCGTGTTATTCAGCACATACACAGCTACATCCCGTAGGATGAAGGGTATTCCTGTTTTCTTTCGGCCGGAAGGTTTTTCTGTGACTACTCCCGCGACTGTGCTTGAAGGTGTGCCTGGCCCCCTGATTCCCGGCACCTGCCATGAGGCTGTTTTGGCGGGGGTTCGCACCCGCTACTGGCAGTACGGGCTGGGCATGAATACGGGTGTTTTTTATTCGAAGGATTTTCCGAAGGTTCTGATGGTGCACGGGTTCCGGGGGGATCATCACGGGCTTGAGATTATTGCGAACCGGTTGTTGGCGCTCATGCCTGGGGCGGATGTTATTAGCCCGGATTTGCCGGGTTTTGGCCGCTCTGATGAGCTGAGCGGGCAGGTGAGTATTGAGAGCTATGTGCAGTGGCTTCACGCTTTGATTGAGCGGGTTGCCTCTGGGCAGAAGGTTCTTCTGGTGGGCCATTCGTTCGGTTCGATTGTGGCTGCCGCCTATGCGGCTGCGCACCCTGAGACACTGGACAGGCTGTGCCTGATTAACCCTATTAGTGAGCCAGCCCTTGAGGGGAAGCATCAGGCTGGCCCCACGTTGGCGTCGTTCTACTACTGGGTGGGTGCGTCTTTGCCGGAGCGGATGGGCTATGCACTGCTGCGGTCGCAGCTGATTACGCGCGCTACCAGTGAGGTGATGATGCGTTCAAAAGACCCGCTGATGCGCCGGTTCATTAATGGGCAGCATGCCGCGTATTTCGGGTCTTTCGCTTCCCGGAGGGGCGTGCTTGAGGCGTACCGGGTGTCAATTTCGAAGACTGCGGCGCAGTATGCCCCGCAGATTAGGGTGCCGGTGCAGATGCTGGTGGCTGAGGATGATGACCTTGGCACGGTGGAGACGGCGGACGCCATGTTTGAGGCTCTTGAGAGCCGCCAGCAGTCCCCGGGTCAGCGTTTTGATTTGATCCCTGAGGTTGGGCACCTGATTCATTATGAGACTCCCACCCTGGCGGCACGGCTGATCGCTGATTTTGTGCGTGAAGAGTTTTAGCCGCCAACTGCACCGCCCCGTTATTGACTGCCTGAAGGAGGCTCCTTCTGTGAAGCTTATGGTTGATGCCCGGTACACGCGCATTGGTTTTCATGATGGTATTAGCCGGTACACTGCCTCGCTGCTGGGGGCGTTAAAGGGCCTGATGGATTCCGGTGCCCCTGAGGTTGCCGATGTGCAGCTGGTGATGGTGATTAGTGATGAACGGCAGCTGCAGATGCTCCCGGATTTGCCGCATGTGAAGATTTGTTCGCCGACCGGCCCCCTGGAGCCGACTGCGGCTCTTCAGCTGAATAAGTATAAGCCGGATGTGGTGTTTTCGCCCATGCAGACGATCGGGTCTGTGGGGCGTACGTTCAAGCTGGTGCTGACCCTGCATGACCTGATTTATTATGACCACCCGACCCCTCCGGGGTTTTTGCCTGCGCCGGTGCGTGCTGGGTGGCGGCTATTCCATAAGAGCTACACACCGCAGCGTATGCTGCTGAACCGGGCCGATGCCGTAGTGACGGTTTCGGAGTCTACGGCACGGCTAATTCGTGAGCACCGGCTGACGGAGAAGCCACTGCACGTGGTGCCAAACGCACCGCAGCCGGGGTCTGTGGTGAGCGAGGATGAGGCTCTGCGCCGTGCGAAGTCACGGGCTGAGGGCGCGAGCAAGCACCTAGTGTATATGGGCTCGTTCATGCCCTATAAGAATGTGGAGACTCTGCTGTACGCCATGCGTGAGCTGCCGGGGTACACGCTGCATTTGCTGTCAAAGATGCCGGATGCGCGCCGCGCCGAGCTTGAAGATCAGGGGCTGCTCTCTCCCCTGGCGGCGGGCTCGAACGTGGTGGTGCACAACGGGGTCTCTGATGAAGAGTATGCGGAGCTGCTGGAGTCTGCGCATGCACTGGTGACGGCTTCACGAGCTGAGGGGTATGGGCTGCCCGTGGTGGAGGCTCAGGCGGCGGGCTGCCCCGCTGTGATTAGCGATATCGATATTTTTCGCGAGATCGCCCCGCACGCCGTTTTCGCTCCTGTCACAGAGGATCCACAGGCGGATGCGCCCGCCTGGGTTGAGGCGATCTGCTCCCTCGAAAACGACACAGTACGTGACCGCGTGATCCTCGAAGGCCTGCAGGATGCCTCACACTATTCCTGGCGCGACTCGGCGTTGAAGCTGATAAGAATTGTGAGGGGACTATAAACTAAAAATTAATTTGTAGATTACCTTAGAGGGTTATTCATTTGGGGTGGTTTTATAGCCAGAAAAACAATCCCGGACCACGGAAAATACTCTCTGATACAAGGTGAGAGGTCTGTGGAACACAGCAAGGAGTATCCGCCAGCATATGAAGTGCACCATACGCTCGATGATGAGGCGGTGGTGGTTGATCTGACGGCTCAGGTGCTTGTTGTCTTTACAACGTCGGACGGAGCTGGCTGCTGCCCTCAACGGTCGGCTTTGTTTTAGGACGCGTCCTGAACGCCGCACTCAAGAAAAAGCATAAGGCTTAAATCTAAACAAAGGTCGTCTGAAAATTTTCAGACGACCTTTTATATTCAATTCAGGAAACATCAATGAAGTCGCAGACGGTAATCGGTTTACGCGAAAATCGTTTGCTGTGAGTTGAGATAGGGCAGGGCATGATAAACGGTCCTTCTGCTTTTTGTATTTTTAATCAGAAACTACAAAATCCACTGTATTCGCTTCGCTGTAATCGGGAATTTCCAGTTTGTTGATCATACGGTGTATCACATCATTCGGCACGGAATGTTCGCGGTTACGGTTTTGCGACAGCAATTGTGTGTAAGGCACTTCCAAATAAATCAGGTGTACCCGCGCGCCGTAGTCGGCGAACATAGGCAGCCACTTGTTGCGCAGGTCGCGGTTGAGGTTGGTGGCGTTGAAGACAAATGACGTGCGGGCGCGCAGGTATTCTTTTGCCTGCTCTTTACCCAAGCGCACGGCTTCTGCGCTGTGTTTCGGGTTAGCGGGGTCGAGTTTGCGCTCGCGGCGGATGTCGTCCAGCGACAGTATGGGCAGATGGGCAAGGTGTTGCCTGATGTAACTGTCTTTGCCACTGCCTGCTATGGCACACATGGCGTATACGTCAAAGGTTCGGTCGTCAAACGGCTGGTAATCGGGCATGTCTCTGCGGCCGTTGAGATAGAGATAGCGGCCGTAATCGCTGGCGAAATTACGTGCTTTGCCCCAGCAGCCGTTTTCTTCGCACAGCTCGCGGAACAAGTCGATGCGCAGCAGGATATCCTGTTGGTCGCGGCAGATGCGACCTAGAACGTCGGCTTTGGCAAGCATAGCGAGGTGAGCGGTATTGACCTGCAAAGAAGCGGCGATGACGGCGCGTTCCGGACTCGGTTTGTCGATTGCCCACAGAGGCAGTCCATGCAGACGCACGAGTTTGGCTATCGCTTCGCGCACAGCAAACGGCGTGGCAAGTTCGGTGTAAAGCAGGGAGCGGGCAGTGTATTCACCTTTTTTGGCATGGTTCGGCGACACAATCCGCTCTTTGCCGCCTTGGATCTCACGTTTAGTGGTGCTGCGTTTTTCTACATCATGCAGCATAGCGGCGGCAAACAAGATATGTTGCTTCTGCTCGCTGAGTGTTTGGAATTCAGGCAGTTGCAGCAGGGCTTCGCACACCATTTTAGTATGGACGAATACATCGCCTTCAGCGTGCCATTCAGGATCCTGCGGCACGTTTTTCATATCGGCAAACCAACTGAAGCGATGCTCCAAGGCTTGCCAGTCGGGAAGTTTGCCGGGTGTGTAATGGGGGAATGTCCACATGGTAGTCTTTCTTATTATTGGATGACTTGACTTCAGGTCGTCTGAAAACAAAGCTTGGGCAATGATGTCTGGTATCAAATTACTCAAATGCGAACTGTTCGAAATCTGGATACATGCAAACTGTGATTTGTTCACGACCATGTTTTTGCGCAAGTGCTTGCATTTCCTTTTGTATGGCTGCTTTTTCATGACCGATACCCAAATTTTCGATGTGCTGGTTTTCGATAATCGGGATATAGATATCCAAATTCGGCTGCGTAGCATTTTGCACAGCAAACTCTCGAATAGAGTGGCTGTACGCTACTTCGCTAAAATCAGTTAGGTTTTTACACGAAGTAATCTTCACTCTGCGTAAATGTTTTAAGCCAGCCACTTTGGGAAAACGGGTAATGCCGTTAAGGGTTTCCACGAACAAAAACTGTAACCCCTGCATCTGGGATACAAAGTCCAAGTTTTCCAGTTTGGGTAGCCTCCACAATTGTAGATATTTCAATTTGGGCAGTTGCGCGGCAGCATCTATGTTTTCAAAGCTACATAGTTGCAGAGTGAGAAATTGGAGATTTTTCAACCTGTTTATGAAGTCAATGTGCTGTGGCTTGGAAATGCTGCGTAGCGTAAGTGTTTCCAGTGCGCTCAGGCTAGAAACAGCTTTGTCCAGATTTTTTTCCAAGTTGACTAGTGAAAGCGTTTCCAAATGCTGAAAGCTGGTTAAAACGCTTAAATCTGATTTGGCGGATTTTGTTTTGGAACACAAATACAGTTCTTGCAGTTTTGGATTCACGCCGTATAGGAAATTCAGGTTGCCGAAGCCGTTGTCGGAACTCAGTACCAAACTTTTCAGGCTTTGAAATTCTGCCAGTTTTTCCAAATTGCGGATGATGCTGTTGTTACCGCCGACTTCAATTGAAAGGTTTTCTAAGTCAGTAAAACTGGCAATCCAATCTACATCGAAATTTGAATACGCATAAAAGCGTAGATGGATGGACGGATGGTGTTGTAGCACTTCTTCCCATAGAACAGGGAAAATCGTCTGTAAATTTGCACCTTCGCTAAATTGAATACGATCCAGTTCATGGACTTTGTTTTTGTACTGGTGCAAATCTTGGAGAAATTCGGCAAAGTTGCTGTTGATTTCCCAAAACTTCGGGAGACCATAGATATATCCGCCCATGTTTTCCTTTCTTTTTATTTAAGTTATTGAATTATAATATTTTTCATTTAAATACGGGTTTCAGGCCGTCTGAAACTGCCAGCTTTGCCAATGGTATTTATCATAATCGATAAGGCGGGCGGGCTTCCAAGTTTTTGTCCAATGCACATCGGTTTTAACGTGTTTGGCGCGAACAAGTTTAAAGAGGTTGTCAAACTCGTTGGACTGTACGGGCAGGTTACCGTTGTTGGTGGCGAAATCAGCGGCATTGCGGATGACGAAGCCTTCGCTGCATGCTTCGCCTGTTTTCGGGTCGTAGCCGCCGAGTTTGCCTGCGGTTTGCACGCTGTCTGTCCATGTTGCACCTAAATTGGCGAACAGCCATTGCTCCAAAGCGGTGTCTTCGTCGGTGTATTTTTGGGTGAAGTCGGTAAGCGGCTGCACGATGGGAAGTTCGGGGACTGTGGGGAAGTCGAACAGCTGGGCATAGAATTTAACTTCTTCCCACGACAGCCAATGTCCGCCGCGACGGACGGCAAACAGGTAAAAATAGCTTTCCAACTGCGAATAGGCGATGGAGTGGATACCGTACATGTTTTCGCCGAAAAGTTCGAGGTCACCCAAGTCGTCTTTGATGTGCTGCCAGCGTTGCAGCAGCGGTTTGTCCCACGGATGTTGGGTGGGGGCGGCATGGCTGCGGGCATAAAGACCGTGGGCGGCGAAGCAGTTGTTTTGCCCGTCCAGCTTTTCGGTCAATACCAATTGCGGCAGAGTAGCGAAATGCGCGAGGTAGCCGCGAGGCATAAAGCGGTCGTCTGAAGTTGTGCCCAAGCTGATGGGTGCGTGCAGGCTGCGGGCGTATTTTTGTGGTTCGGTATTCGCTATCATGATTTGTCCTTGAAATTTATTTTTTAAGTTTTTCGGATGGTTTCTGCGGCTGATTATATTTTTCTACTGTATCGCTTTGTTTAGACACCAAAAGTTGATCAATCTAAAGCCGACGATGGTTTCGTAGTTTTCCGAATTGGGAAACTCTTCGATGTCCAGCGCGCGTTACGTCGGCAAGTGGTGTGGCGCCGTCCACCAGCTACGTATCTTAGGATGAAGAGCTTAGTGATTAGACAACATCCAACCCATCACAGCGGACTTGGACCGCTCCGACACGCTTGAGTGCTGAGAGCGCTGCACGTACGGAGCGCAGTTCATGGGTAACCTGCGGCGCCTGCGCATAGGTGAAGAAGAGAATAGCGCGCCAGTCACCGGGAGCTACCTCTTCCACTATACCGGCGGCAGGTTCAGAGACCTCGCCCTCTCCCCCGCCCTCGACACCGGCAGGCGCGGAATGCTGGTGCGCGAAGAAATCTTCATCCAGCGGCACAGGCCCGGTCACGCGAACACCCTCCGGCAGGTTCAGCTCCGCCAGGAACGCCTGAACATCATCCTCAGCACCCGTAATAGCCGCCGTGCGTACAGCCGGGGGAAGCCCAATCTGTGACCGCTCATCCAGCTCAAACCGGGCAAACCCGGCAGGGTCCCACCGCACCAGCGCCTGCTCCACCGGTGACGGCGACGCCGTTGTCACCACAACCCCGCCCTGCGCCGCAGAACGCACCAGCGCCGCCGCGTTAAACCAGCGCCGCAACGCGGCCTCTGGGGCGCGCAAAGAATCAAAACGTAGCATCGCATCTGCATCCAGCAGCAGCGCCGCAGCGTAGCCGCCCTCGGCAACCGGCTCAGCCCCGGGGGTGGCCACCACTAGCGCAGGCTCAGCCCCCACAGAGGCACGCACATGATCCCCCGCCGAAGAAACCACCGGAACGTTCGGGAACGCCCGCCCCAGCTCCTCAGCCGTGCGCAGCGCACCCACAGCACCAGAACGCCACCGTTCACAACCGCACTCCGTGCATCGCCACTGCTGCGCCAGGTGCCCGCACCAGGTGCATCCCGGCACCGCCGAACCATGCGAAAGCGCCAGCGGGCCACGGCACACCGTGCACCTGGCAGGCATACGGCACCGTTGGCACGAAAACGACGGCACATACCCGGCGCGTGCAACCTGCACCAGCACCGGGCCACGCTGCAGCGCCTTACGAGCCTCAATAAACGCCAGCTGCGGAATACGCGCCACCGCCGCCAACGGGTCACGCGCCAGCTGGTACTCATCCCCCGTTGAATGCACCCGCGGCGAAAACTCACGCACCACTTGTCGCGGCGCTACCAAGTGAGATGCCCAGCGGGTACGCACCAGCCGCGCCGCCTCGCTACTGACGGCATACCCCGCGAACAGGGCCGCCGCCCCCGCAGCTTGCGCCCGCAGCAGCAGCACATCACGCGCATGGCAGTACGGGGCGCGGCGCTCCACCAGTGAGAAATCCCCATCATCCCAGCACACCACCAGCCCCAGGTGAGCCACCGGCGCATACGCAGCCGCGCGTGTACCAATCACAATAGGAACCAGCCCCAGCCGTGCCTTCACATAGGCGTGATACCTGCTGTGCGGCCCCTCCCCCGAGCTTAGCCGTGCAAACAAACCCGCCGGGGCGCGCTCACTCAGCGCCGCCTCAAGACGGTCAAGGCTTTTCTGATCGGGCACCACCGCAATAGCGCCACGGCCACCCGCCGCGCACGCCACCAGTGCAACCGCCAACAGATCAGCCCAATCATTCTCAGGATGCGCCGGCAGCACACTCAGCACCGCGCGTGCTGGCTCCCCATCCGCCAGATCGGCCATAAACTCCGGGCCGTTCTCGTAGTCGTCAAAAGCCGACGTATCACACAGCCCGGGCGGATCCGCAGTAAACGGGGCGAACCCGCCCAGCAGAAACGCACGCACCGCCTCAACCTGGGCAGCATCGGCGCTACCCGTCGTCTCGGGTGTGTTGGGCGCTTCTTCAGCACCATCTGCATAATTATTCGTATCCGGGGCGTTCTCCCCCGCAGGGTCACCATTGCCCAAACCGGCCAGCTCAGAGAACCCCGGCAGGTGCCCCTCATAACGTTTATCCAGTGCGGCAATACGCGGCGCCACCGCCAACCGAAGCACATTCGCCACCGTTGAAGCGTACCGGTCAGCCAGCGCCTCAGCCAGCTCAAAAACCTCGGGCGCAACCACCGGAACCCGCGAAAGCACCGCTAGTAGGGGCAACAGGCGCTGTGGATAATCTGTAGATTCGGCACGTTCCGTAATAAAGCCGCTCACCCGCTGCCCATTAAAATGCACGCGCACCCGCGCACCCGGCACCGCATCCTCACTCATCTTCTCAGGCACCCGGTAATCAAACACCCTATCAAGATGCGGCAACGTACTATCAACCCGCACCCGCGCCACCGGGAACGGCACACCACTAGCCGCAAGAGCCTCATGAGGGTCCTGCGGCGGCTTGGGGGCAGAAGCATATAGAGCATCAGCAATGGCAGGAAATCCCTGCAACAGATCAGGCTGCTGCAGGGATTGCTGCTCACGCGCACCAGAAGTGGCGTTTAACCGCTCGTCAGCGGGGTACGGCATTACGAGGCTGACACCGCCGAACGTAGAGCCTCAACACGGTCAAGACGCTCCCACGTGAACTCCGGTTCGGTGCGCCCAAAATGTCCGTGTGCGGCGGTCTTCTTATAGATGGGGCGGCGCAGATCAAGGTCATTAATAATAGCCAGCGGCCGCAAATCAAAGACCTCACGAATAGCTTTCTCAATCTTCGCCGGATCAACCTTCTCAGTGCCGAACGTCTCAACGTACAGGCCCACCGGGGATGCCTGGCCAATAGCGTACGCCACCTGAACCTCAGCCCGATCCGCTAGCCCGGCCGCGACCACGTTCTTCGCCACCCAGCGCATGGCGTACGCTGCCGAGCGGTCCACCTTCGACGGGTCCTTCCCCGAGAAGGCACCGCCGCCGTGCCGCGCCGAACCGCCGTAGGTATCAACAATAATCTTACGGCCGGTCAAGCCTGCGTCCCCCACGGGGCCGCCTTGCACAAAACGGCCCGCCGGGTTAATAATGAACTTCGTGTTCGAGGTATCAAGTTCCAGCCCAGATAGCACCGGCAAAATCACCTGGTTCTTCACATCAGCCGCCAAATCGGCAAGATCATAGTCAGCTGTGTGCTGTGTAGAGACCACAATCGTATCCACCGAAACCGGGGTGTTATTGCTGTCATACCCCAGTGTTACCTGGGTTTTGCCGTCGGGTCGCAGATTCACCAGGGTGCCGTTCTTACGCACCTTTGTCAGCTTCTCAGAGAGCCGATGCGCCAGCCACACCGGGGCGGGCATGAACACGTTCGTCTCGTTCGATGCATACCCAAACATGATGCCCTGATCTCCCGCGCCCTGCCGGTCATAGTCATCAACGGCTACACCGGTACGGGCCTCAAGCGACTCATACACGCCCGCGTTAATATCGGGTGACTGCTCGCCGATCGACACCGAAACGCCGCAGAACTCACCATCGAAACCACGGGTTGAAGAGTCATAACCAATACCCAAGATTGTTTCACGTACAATCGCTGGAATCTCAACGTAACTAGAAGTGGTTACCTCACCGGCAACATGAACCTGACCGGTTGTCACCATTGTTTCAACGGCAACGTTCGCCACCGGGTCCTGGGCAATAATGCCGTCAAGAATAGCATCTGAAATCTGGTCACAAATCTTATCTGGGTGGCCCTCAGTCACCGACTCACTGGTGAACAGGCGCAAATGGGAATTAGTGCTCATGGTCTTTACTCTACTCTGTTTCTCAGGCACGAGGAGTGCACGGGGCCGTTATGAAGTCTTGTCACAAATATTACGGACTGTGACGCTCAACCGCGCACAGAAGCTCATAAATATGTTGCAAGGGTGGTGAGGATATCCCGTGATACTTCCCCCTTAGACCCCGAAAAAACGGGGGCTTCATCAGTGAGGGAAGAAATCAGCGTCACAGTGTTCTCATCAGTTCCGAACCCCTGACTGATACCCACCGTGTTCACCGCCAAAAAATCGCAGCCTTTACGGGTAAGCTTCTCGCGCCCCAGCTCAAGCGGGGTTTTATCTGGTGAACCGGTCTCGGCGGCAAACCCAACAATCAGGCGCGGCCCGTTCCCCAGCTGTTGGCGGCGCTGAACTACCTCACGCAGAATATCCGGGTTACGCGCCAGGCGAATCACCGGGTTATCGTCGGGGTCAGCAGTTTTCTTAATCTTGTACTCGGCGTAATCCGCCGGGCGAAAATCAGCCACCGCCGCGGACATCACCAACGCATCCGCCCCGGAGATAGAGCCCAGCACCGCCCGCTGCAGGTCAGCGGCACTCACCACACGGGTCAGTTCAACACCGTCGGGGGCAGGCACCTCAAGGTTCGCACCAATCAGGTGCACCGAAGCACCCATATCGCGGGCGGCCTGCGCCAACGCTACGCCCTGTTTACCGGTTGAACGGTTCCCCAAAAAACGTACCGGGTCCAGCGCCTCCCGAGTGCCCCCGGCGGTAATAACGATGCGTTTACCCGCCAGAATCCCAGGCTCAGGTTCTATGCTTGGCGCAGATAAACTGTCAGAGTCTTCCGTTGAACCAGCGTGCGCCGGGCGCGTTGGCGCATACCCCGGAGTTTGCGAAGGATGCTCCTTCCCTTTCGGGAACTCTGCAATTACACGCTGTGCCTCCTCAAAGATATCTTCAGGCTCCGGCAGGCGCCCCACACCAGAATCTGGCCCCGTTAAACGGCCCACGGCAGGCTCAATCAGGTGATACCCGTACCCACGCAGAATACGCACATTCTCCCGTGTGGCCGGATGCTCCCACATCTGCGTGTGCATTGCCGGGGCAAGAATCACCGGGGCATGCGTGGTCAGCACCGTAGCGGACAGCAAATCATCAGCCCGCCCAGAAGCTAACCGCGCCAATAAATCGGCGGTCGCCGGGGCAATAACCACCGCATCCGCAAGCTCGGCCTGACGCACATGATTCACCTGCGGAATCTGCTCAAAGACGCTTGTATGCACAGGGTTGCCGCTGAGAGCCTCAAGGGTTGGTTTACCCACAAACTCAAGGGCGGTATTGGTGGGCATAGCAATTACTTCGTGCCCGGCTTTACCGAAAAGACGAAGGAGCATCGCCGCCTTATACGCGGCGATGCCCCCTCCAATACCAACGATAATGCGCATGGTATTAAATAAAATCCTTACTCAGCGGAGTCGTCGAGAACAACCTCTTCAATCGCAATGACTTCTTCGGTGCCCGCAGGAATGTACTCTTCCTCAACGGCGGCGCTCATGAAGTCAGCCTCATCAATACCGAGCATAGCTGCCGAGAAGTCCTCGTGTACCAGCTGGCCGTTCTCATCAAAACGACCGTCGGGGATGTGCTCAGCAACAATCTGATCGCTCATAATCTCACGCATGGCAACCGACAGGGCCTTATCATTCGGTTCGGAATCAACCAGCGGGCCAACATGCTCACCGGTGTTCTCCTGCAGGTTTGCGTAGTATGCATTAATCTGGCGGGCACGGCGGGCACCGAAAATCACCAGGCCGTACTTAGACTCCGCCTTCTCAATCAGCGCGTCGGCGCTGGGGTTCACAATGCCCTCAGGCGCGGTGCCATCGACGAAGTTGTAGTCCTCTTTGGTTTCGTTTGCCACAGAAACTCCAATATATGTTGTGTTCTTCTTCAGTGCCGACACCCATGTGATGCGGGTTCAGCCAAAACTAAAGAACTATTCTACCCTGTCACAACCCAAAAATCACGTACAGACTGTACCCGGCACGGTTAGCTTGAGCACGCCACGGCAGCAGGTACACCCACTCTATTAGGGGCGGCCGGTGGGCTACTATGCGGGCTCAGCCCCAATGAGCTGGGCAATTTCATGTGCCGCCCGCTCAACCGTATCGTTTACCACGGTCACATCAAACTCGCTCTCGGCGGCAAGCTCAACTTTTGCGGTCTCAAGACGGCGCTGCTGCTCCTGCTCTGACTCGGTGCCGCGCCCCGTCAAACGGGACACCAGCTCCTCCCAGCTCGGCGGCGCTAAGAAAACCAGCTGCGCCTGCGGCATAGACTTACGAATCTGACGTGCACCCTGCAGGTCAATCTCAAGAATCACCGGGCGGCCAGCATCCAACGCCTGCTGCACCTTAGCGCGGGGAGTGCCATATTTATTTTTACCGTGCACCACCGCGTACTCCAGCATTTGCCCCTCATCAATCATGCGGTCAAACTCATCCATAGAGACGAAGTAGTAGTGCACGCCCTCCTCTTCACCCGGCCGCGGTTCCCGCGTGGTTGCCGATACAGAGAACCACACCTGCGGGTAGTGTTCACGAATGTACTGGCATACGGTGCCTTTGCCCACAGCGGTGGGTCCGGCCAAGACGGTAAGAGTAGGCTTAGCGGTCATTAGTTATCCTTTTTGACCCGTCGAGCGCGGTCAAAGTAGCGTGTGTGACGATTAAAATACTCAACCATTTTACGCCGCTGGTGCACGCCTAAACCACCCAGGCGGCGTGTTGGTGCAATCTCTAGTTCAGAAATAATCTTTGTAGCCCGCACGGCCCCAATACCGGGTAGCGCACGAAGCATCTGCCCCACCGGCATTTTAGCCAGGGCAGGGTCAGTGTCGATCATGTCAAGAACCTGACGTACGGTAAGTTCACGATTAGTAAGTGCTTGCTTAATTTCTTGACGGTGTGTACGAGCTAAGAGTGCTTTCTCACGCGCGTCTGCGCGCGCCTGCTCGGTTAACGGAGATAGCGGCACGAAGGGCTCCCATCTGCGGAAGAAGTAATATCTATGCCTATAAGTTAGCACGCCGGAACGACTCATTTTTACCAAAACGTTATTTTAGGGATTACGGTTTATAAAGATTTGGTGTAGTTTTGGCGGAAATACGCGGAAAAATCGGTGCAGAAAAAATATTTATAAATCTTTGAAATAGTTGGTCACAGAAACTCCACGCCAGAAAAACGGCCTGTTTGGGCCTTTCGAGTGTGCTATAGTTCACATACTTTAGTAGGTGGAGGGCCTCACACTGCACAACTACTCACTCCATCCACTAATCACACTAACAAACGCCTGCGAGCGCGGGGCAGCGCCACGCCGCACCAGCGACAAGTTCCGGTACCTCAACCTCCACAAAAACCCGACGAGAGTACCGTTCCGCGATGTTCCAAAGATTAAAACCCTGGTATGGATAGAACCAATCAAGAAGCTTCAAGTTAACCGCGCGGATAGTGCGAGTATAAATAAAAACATACTGTGGAATCGAAGTTGCCGAAGGCCGCTTCACGATAGCTTAAAGACTATAAAAGTGGCGGTTTCCACTATCTCTATACCGGAAGGCTTCATCGATTGAAACTATAGAGAATGTATTACTTTTGTTGAATATGCCAAAGGTTCTTATTTTACGGGTGAATAAACAGAGTGAAATATTGAATATTTATGAGGTTTTGAGCTGAGGATTAAGATTGTTTCCCCATATCAGAGTGTTATAGTTTCTTGAACACTATGTGAATAATTTTTCAAAATAAAAGCGCCCCGATACAGTTGGTGCCCGGTGGTTTTAGAACACCGGGCACCAACTGTATATGAGGGCAGCTGTCTATCCGCGCGCTGCCACAAGATCCGCACGAGCCATTTGCGCTGCCTGTGCCAGATCGGCAACCTGTGGGCCTGCTGAGAGCACCCCACGGCTGGAATTCACCAATACCTGGGATTCAACACCCGCAAACACCCGGTACAGGTCTTTAGCACTCGCGCCCTGGGCACCGTACCCCGGCGAAAGAATAGGGCCGTTAAAGGCACTCAAATCTATCGCCAAATCGTGGAGGGCCTCCCCCACGGTAGCGCCCACCACCAGGCCGCACGAGCCCATACGCTCCCATGTCTGCGCGGTATTTTCAGCTGTGGCTGCGGCAATAATCTGCTTCGCCACAGCACCGGTATCTTCCGTCTTACCCACATGCTGCACGCTCTTACCCTCAGGGTTCGAGGTCAGCGCCAGCACAAAAGTTCCGCGCTGGTTCGCGGCTGCTGCATCCAGCGCGGGGCGAAGCGACTCAAACCCCAAATAAGGGCTTAGCGTGACCGAATCCGTACCCAACGGTGAGCAGGTGCCAAGCCAGGCATCCGCGTAGGCTTTCATAGTCGAGCCAATATCGCCGCGTTTTGCATCCGCCACGATCAGAA
>ERZ773068.394-NODE-394-length-23468-cov-33.011489_pt1 | contig 23468 bp, 21 predicted proteins | sample MGYA00580620_ERZ773068 | MGnify/ENA primary metagenome ERZ773068 (study PRJEB29015, sample SAMEA2737983) | human oral metagenome | biome: human oral; feature: human-associated habitat; material: dental | place: China | collected 2101 ... | reverse complement strand
CCCCAAAAACACTCTCAACAACACTCGTCCCATCCGGCAAACCCCACACCGACACCCCAACACTATTGACGTTCATCATGGTTTAATTCAGTCCTTGCTTTTCTGATCCAGGTTTGCTGGCAGCGTTGCCACGGGCCCAGCTGACAGCGACGGGCGTAGATAGCGCCGGACGCGCCATGTTGAATTGCTCGATGGCGCGCCCGGCACCATTTTTTCACTCGGTCTTCCACTTGAATGCGGAGAGCACCGACGCACAGTTGTTGTTGTGCGGTGCCGTAGCCTTCTCGGTGCGCTTCGGCGTGACCTTAACGACCTGCATCCTCTTCATCTGGCTTCACCTCCTTCCGTCTCCGGTCCATGAGACGTTAGGTTAACCTAACCTGACATGGGTGTATAGCATTCGCTGGAAGTTTTTTCACGAAACATGCACATCTGCGCCCCTTTATCCGCTGGGGCGGACCCACCGGGCAGGTCTCGCCGGGGCGCCAGCCAGCCAACTCGCCCGACCCGATTCGGCGTTGCTGGAGTAGCGGCATTTCTCGGATTGAAACCGGGTTTACTAGGGATTATGCTGCCTAGTCGAGGCACAGGTCAACCAAGCCGATCCGGCATCGGCCATGGCCCGGGTAGGAGCTCGGCCGGGAGACGATTCAGCCGACCCGGCATCATCGGGACGACACGCCGTCCCCGGCACACATCGACTCATGACGCACTGGAAGTTGGGGTCCCCGGTCAGGAACCGGCCGGTTCGTGGGCGGCCGGGACCGGAAGACAGTGACCGGTGACCAGAATCCGGGCGGCCCTGGCCCCAGGCAGGCCAGGTACCTGGTCGAAACGATCCCGGCGTCTCAATGACCTACAAGTAAGCCCACGGGACGAAAAGGGCTTTAGGTGGAGGGCCGTGCCTGGCAAACGACCCCAGCCCATCACGAGAAGGCCAGATGCAACCGTCCGGTCTCGGGGCTGACCAATCTTTCGACGTGAACCTCGAAAACTCTTTCGATCAATTCAGTGGTCAGCACCTCCTCCGGCGCGCCTGAAGCGATGATCTGGCCGTCACGCATCACATGGATCATGCTGCAATGGGCTGCGGCCAGGTTCAGGTCGTGCAAGGCCGCCAAAGTGGTGATTCCCAGGCTGCGGATGAGATGCACCAATTCCAATTGGGCCCGGATATCCAGGTGATTGGTCGGCTCGTCGAGCAGGATTACCGAACTCTGCTGGGTCAATGCCCGGGCCACCAGGACGCGCTGTTTCTCGCCACCGGACAGCGTGGAGAACACCCGGTGTTCCAGACCGTCCATGCTCACCTCACGCAGCGCTTCGTGAGCCAGCGCGAGATCGTGATCGGTGGTATTCTGCAGAGGCCGCTTATGCGGTATACGGCCCATCAGCACGACTTGTAGGACGGAGAATTCGAAGTCCGCATGGCGTTCCTGGGTCACCACCGCCGTCTGCCGAGCAGATTCCCGGGCCGATATCAACCAGACGTCCCGGCCGGTGACCTGGACATGACCCGCATCGGGGCGCAACGCTCGGTACACGGTGCGTAGCAAGGTCGATTTCCCTGAACCGTTGGGGCCGACCAGCGCGGCGAATTCCCCTTTGCTGACCCCCAGGGATGCGCGATCGAGGATCGAATGGTCGTCGATCGCCACCTTTATTCCCTCTACTTGAATGTCACTCATCAGTCTGCTTCCGTGTTGGACCGGTTGCGTAGCAGCCAGAGGAAGAACGGTACTCCGATGGCGGCGGTGACGACGCTAAGCGGCAATTCCAGGGGTGCCTTTACCGTACGCGACACCGTGTCGACCACCTGCATCAATAACGCGCCCACCAGGAAGGCGAGGGGTAACACTCTGCGATGCGCCGAGCCGACGATCAGCCGGACGAAATGCGGCACGATCAGACCCACGAAGGCTATCGCTCCGCTGACTGCCACCATGACGCCGGTCAATAGGGAGGTGACCAGGACCAGCGTTATCCGCAGTCGCTGCACATCGATGCCTAGCGCGACCGCGGTGTCGTCGCCGGTCAACAGCGCATCCAGGGGGCGAGCGTAGACGAAAAGTATCAGGCAGCCCGCCAATAGGACCACCACCGGGATGAACAGGCCGTCCCAGCGGATCATCGCCAGACTGCCGAGTAGCCAGAACAACACCCCTTGGAGTCCCTGCGGGCTGGGAGCGCTGATCAACAAGTAGGAATAGCCCGCTTGGAAAAGATAGGCGATGGCCACTCCGGCGAGGATCAGCCGAGTGGGAGTCACCCGCCCGTGGCGCTGAGCAATCGCATAGACGGCAAAGGTTGCCACCATGCTGCCGATGAAAGCCGCTACCGACAGCGGCGCGGCGCCGATCGCCGACGAGCCCAGCACCAGCACCGCCACGGCACCGAATGCGGCCCCGCCGGACACCCCGAGCAGATAGGGGTCAGCCAGCGGATTGCGAACGACAGCCTGCAAGGCAGCCCCGACCAGCGATAGGCCCGCTCCCACCACTAGGGCCAGGATCGCCCGAGGCAACCGGAGTTCCCAGATGATCTGGTTCTCGGTGGGTGTGCCTGCCGGGCCGAAGAAACCCGGCGCGATGTGGTTTGCGATGATTCCGCCGGTCACGTCCAGCGGGACTCGAACAGGTCCCAGGCTCACCGCCACCACGGTGGCTAAGACGATCGCCACCACCAATGCGGCGAAGCAAAGCGGGACCAGGCCTCGGGCGACAGACATCGACCGCCCGGACGTTCGTGCCCTCGAGAAGGAAAACGGCGCTCTGGAGCCACCTTTAGGCTGTCGTTCGCTCATATCGTATCGGTTCCTACTTGAAGGCGTCCGGATGCAATGCGGTCGCGATCTGGCGAACGGCCCGCGCATTCCGAATGCCTGGCGATAGTTCGATGCTCTCGATATGGATGAAGCGGTTCTCGATCACGGCATCGCTATTGGGCAGGGCGGTACGCAAATAGTCTTCCTTGGCCCGGGCCTCGTCTTCCAGCGGGCCGGATTCATAGTTTGCCGTTAGAATCGCCTGTGGGTTCGCTCCGGCCACCGCCTCTTTACTCACCTCCGGATAGGTCTCCAAGGAGGACCCTGTGGGGGTGACCACGTTCTCGGCTCCGGCCAGGGAGAAATCGAAATAGGCGTTGCTGATGCTGGTGAACGGGCCTTCTCCGGAGTCATAGGCGAAAAGCCGGACCGGCTGCTTGTCCTTGATCCTGCTCCGCACATCGGCTACCTCGGCTTTGAGATCGTCGATCAATGCCTCGGCGCGATCGGAAACGGAGAAGATCGAACCGAGATTCCTGATATCCTGGTAGACCAATTCTTCGGTGCTCTGCCCGCCGCATTCGCTGATCCCATCGCCCGCCGAGAGGATATAGACTTCGGCACCGGCAGCCTTGAAGTCCTCGATGGAGGCGACTCCTCGCGAGGCGTTCACTTCGAAGCTTCCGCTGGCCAGCACAAAATCGGGTCTGGCGGCCAACTGCACCTCGCGCGAGGCGGCCATGGATTGCTGATTGTCCGGTAGGCCCGGAGTGAGTTCTGGAATCGCGTTGAATGCAGCCTCCTGCTCGGGCAACAGCGGCGACTGCTTGAACGGCTGACGTCCCACCACCTTGTCTTCCAGGCCGAGGGCGATCATGAGTTCCACGGTGTTCTGATAGCCGGTGATCACCCGTTCGGGTGCCTTCTCGATGGTGATCTGACGCCCGCAGTTGTCAATGGTCAGCGGGTAACCGGTGGAATTGGCGCTCGCACCGGCCCCCCCATTGCCGGCACCACCGCCTGATGCGCAGCCGCTGAGGGCAAGCATTGCGATCATCCCTACGGCGACCTTGGATGTCCATCGTGGTTTCATATGGTTCCTTTCACTGGGTGTCAGGTGGATAAAACTGGCGATCAGAGGGGCGAATCGTTGCCTTTTCGAGCACCGCCGATCAACTGGGCGCCGACGAGATCGCGATAGACACCGGGACGGGCGATCAATTCGTCATGGGTTCCGATCTGAGCGACCGTTCCACCGGCCAGGACGATGATCCGGTCGGCACGCCTGATGGTAGACAGCCGATGAGCGATGATGATCGTGGTGCGTCCTCGCCGTGCGGCCATCAGGGCGGTATTGACCTCTTCTTCGCTGATGGTATCCAGATTGGATACCGATTCGTCGAGAACCAGGATTGGCGAATCCTTCAACATGGCCCGGGCCAAGGCGATTCGCTGGCGCTGGCCACCGGATAATTTCGTCCCCATCTCGCCCGGAGTGGTGGCGTAGCCATTAGGCAATGCGGCGATGAAATCATCGGCGAGCGCCGCCCGGGCGGCCACCCGGATTTCTTCGTCGCTGGCCCCGGGGCGCGATAGGCGGATATTGTCCGCGACCGGGATCGCGAACAGATAGGCGTCCTGGGGTACCACCGTCACTAGGTCGCGCAGGTTTTCCTGCGGGAAATCGCGGATGTCATGGCCGCCGATGCGGATGATGCCACGGTCCGCATCCCACAGCCGCATGAGCAGATGTGCGCAGGTCGATTTCCCCGCACCCGAATGCCCCACGATGGCGACGGTCTGCCCCGCGTGGACGGTGAAGGTCAAGTCGTGGACGGTAGCGCCCTCGCCTGCCTCGTAGCGGAAATCGACTCGTTCGAATTCCACCTCTGGGACTATGGGCCCAGCCGGTGGCGTAGCCACCAGGTCGCTCACCGCAGGTTCGGCGCGCAGCACCTCGTCGATACGCGCAGCCGAGGCAGCGACGACATTGAGATCGCGGGCGACGTCGGCCACCGCTAGCACCGGAGTCAATGAGGTCAAAGCGATAACCACCGCCACCGGAGACCAGCCAACGTCCAGTCGCCCGCTGGCTACCAGCCAGGCCGAGGCTGCCAAGACGCCCAGAAGTCCAGCGACGGTCAAGGCATCGGCGACCGATCGTTCGTTGCTGGATCGCCGGGCGTGGGCTGTCTTTGCCCGGCGGAGCCGTAGACCCGCCTCAGCGATCCGTTCTTTCTGGATCTCACCCGCCCCGAAGATGACCAATTCGCGTAGCCCGTGGATGGCCCCCGAGGCCTGCGCGCTCAATTCAGCCGTCGCGGAGCGCAACTCGTCGCCTTGCCCGAGAGCTCCCCGGCGCGACCAGGAGGAAAGAACCACGAGCAAGACCACGGTAACCAGCAGCACCACCGACAGCAGCCAATGGAAGAAACCCAGCACGACGATCGCGGTCAGCGGCGTGATACAAGCCACCGCCAGGGGGGCCAGGGTGTGAGCGTAGAACAACTCCAGCTGTTCGACATCGTCGCTGATGGTTGCGCCCAAATCTCCCGACCGCCTGGTCAGCAGATAGGCCGGTGCTAAGCGTTCGAATGCCTCGAATACCCGGGAACGCATGATGGCCAGGACCTCGAAGGCCGCCACATGGGCGAGATAGCTTTCGGCCAAAGGGGTCAGAGCGGCGAAGGGCACGAGCACAGCCAATACGAGCAGACCTCTGCGGAGTGTTTCCGCATCGGCTTGGCCGAGTGCCTGCCCGACCAACCACGCGCTCACTGCACCCGAGGCGAGCACCAGGATCTGGTGGCAGGCCGCCGCCGTGACCGCGGCCGCCAGAAGAATCCGATGCCTGGCGGTGAGCAGCGCGAACAGCGGCCGCAAGCGCCGGATGGTGGCGATATCGCCAGCGGGCGTCGGCCGGGGTTCCTCGCTCATCGAACCGCCTCCTCCGCATCGATCAGCTGATGGTAGATGCCTCGCCCAGCCAATAGATCGTGTGGGGTGCCGGCCTCCAGCAGCCGGCCCGAATCCACAACGGCGATGTGATCGGCATCGTGGACGGTGGACATGCGATGCGCGATGACCAAGGTGGTGCGCCCGGCAGACAAAGCGGCTAGCGCATGCTGGATCTCGGCCTCATTGACGGTATCGATACTGCTTGTGGCCTCGTCCAAAACCAGGATGGGGGCATTCTTGAGCACCGCCCGGGCGATAGACAGCCGCTGCCGCTGCCCCCCCGAAAGTCTCATGCCACGCTCACCGACCACGGTATCCAACCCGAGGGAACATTGCGCCACGAAATCGGCGGCCCGGGCCACCTGCAATGCATGGCCGATGTCTTCTTCGCTGGCCGACGGCCTGGCCATCAACAGATTGTTGCGGATCGTGTCATGGAAAAGGAAGGTGTCCTGGGTCACCACCGCGATGCGGGCGCGGAGTTCGGTCAACGGCATATTCCGGATATCGTGGCCATCGATGAGGATCCGCCCACTGCCCGGGTCAAAGAATCTCAACAGCAATGAGACCAGGGTGGACTTCCCGGAACCCGAGCGGCCAACGACCGCGACCCGCTCACCGGGAGCCAACTCCAGCGAGAAATCATCCAGCGCCGGCCGCGGATCGGAATCGGGATAGCAAAAATGAATTCCCTCGAAGTTCACCGCAGACGATTCGCTTAAAGCATCGGGGCGATTTACCGGAGGCGCGGGCCGAAGAACCACAGGCCCCTCGGTATCCAATGATTCGAAAAGCACCCTGGTCGCCTGCCATGCCGCGTAGCTGGCATGATAGGCCTTGTTGAGTTCCTGCAACGGGCGGAACGCCTCCCCGGTGAGGATCAGAATGATCAGGAGTTCCGTGCCGCTCACATGGCCGCCGACCAGCCGCAGCGAACCGACCCCGACCGCGACCGCGGTGCCCACCCCGGACAGTAGGGATAACGCGCCGATGAACACTCCCTCGGCGGTGTTGACCCGGATGGATTCGCGACAGAACGCTTGAGCGCCTTCATAGAGTTTCTCGCCCTGCCGCCTGGTGGCATTGAATGCCTTCAGCGTGGCCATCCCACGGATCACATCCAGGATTTCGGAATACATCTTGTGATAGCGCGCCCACCACGCTCTGCCATAGATGCTCCAATAGCTGCGGGCCCGCCACAGCACCAGTGGGCCAAGCACTCCACAACTCAAGACAATTCCACCCACGAACGGATCCAGCCAGATCAGATAGCCACAGATCAGGAGGAAACCGATCGCCGACGCCCATACCTGAGGCAGGAAGCGAGAGATATAGGGATCGAGTTTCTCGATCGCGTCCACCAGCGTGGTCTGGACCTTCCCGGTATCCTGGATGAGCAGGCGTCCTGGACTGGCATAAAGAATAGTATCCAGAAGCCGCTGGCGGGCAGCGGCCTTAATATCGGCAGCCAGTTCAACCCCGCTCGTACCGATGTATCGAAATACGAGCGAACGCAAAGCCACCGCAATCACGATGGCCGATAGAAACCATAAACCCGTTGAGTGCGGGCCCCGGGTGAAGATCATCGCCAAGAATTGTGCGATGAGTACGCCCTGAGCCACGTAGCTGGCGGTCACGAGCAGCTGACCAACGGTCAGGGCGAGCAAACGGAGCCATCCCAAAGAAACCAAACTGAGTAGTCGTGGAGCGATCAAATGGCTTTCTCCCTCATTACTCGAGCTCCCTCATTACTCGAGGCGGCGGTGCCACGGAAATGTCTCGCCACTTAGGATAGCCTAAGTCGCTGCACGATACACGCCAGGTGCCTGATCGGTGGCACTCGAAGCGACTAGCAACATCGACATTATCCCTAGCCAAACCAATTTGGGTTGGCTAGGATGGGCAACTTGGGCTACCCCTGTCGATGGTGGAAGCCCGGGGCGCCCGGCAGCCGGCCTGGTCGTTGACAACGGGTCGGGGCGGACGAAACGCCAACCCGCGCCCCGACAAGGCCTCCCCGAGAGATCTTACTTACGACCTGCGGGCGCCTCAGCCGGCATCTGCCCAAACAACCCACGAACCAGGTTAGTCGTCGGCGCAAAACGCAAAGCGGCTACCCGAAACGGTAGCCCTTGGCATATCCTTCGGCAAAGAAATCACCTGATATCTCCCGGTGGGGCCCGGGAACCATCCCAGGCCCCACCGGGAGATTGGCCCTAGCGGCTCAGTTACCCGTCTTGGGCAGACCGGGCTTCGCGGCCTTAGACGGAGTCGGATCGCTATCCGATGGGGTTGGGGCCGGAGCCGGCGTGCTAGCCGACGGGGTCGGGCTCGGGCTCGGAGTCAACCGGGGAGCCGCAATCCAAGAAACCTCGCCATCGGCATCGGCCGTGACTTCTTCGCTCCCCACGACCACGATGGTCTGGGTGCGGCCCTCACGCGAGATCAGCAGGTTGCCGGCGAACCGCGAACCCACCACGCTGGCTGTGATCGAGGCCTTACCGGGAGCCGCATCGGTAGGCACATTGAGGAACAGATCGGTGTTGGTCGGCACCGCATTGAGATCGACCGCGTTGCCCTGGCCATCGACCAATGGGTAATCCACATCGACCCCGACCTTCGCCGCGGCCTCGGAGGAATCGATCCGGATCGGGCCAACCGGCTGGCCGGCCACGCCGGCAGCGTCTGGCGCGTCGATGCCCACGGTCGGGCCGCCGCCCGTGGTCAGACCGGTGTTGGCGGAACCGGTCAGGTAGGCGAACAGCGTATCCACTCGATGCGACACATCGGCACCCACCGACTCGGCAACCCCCTGGTATTCCAAGCCGTCGGTCAGATGCCACAACGCGGCCTGGGTGGCCGTGATGGCCTCCCTGGCGGTCAGGCCCGCGATACCCGAGGCCTCGCTCAATTCAGCAAGAGACGTTTGCGGATAGCTGCGCCGGGCGATCCAGGCCACCTTGGCACGGACCGTGGCATCGGTCGCGAACCTGTTGTCGCCCGGGAACGCGTCCCAGCCAACCATCTTCAGACCATGGTTCTGCTGATAGTTGACCTTCGACTCGATGCAATAAGCCCGCAGCGGCTCCCGGCCCGGGCCAGTCAGCACCTTGAACAGAATCGGGCGCATATTGCCGCTGGCGAACTTGACCAGGTAGCCGGGCTCGTTCTCATTCGACGATGCGGTGCGCGGATACCCATCCGGGAAGTCGTGCTCGTCGGCGTATGCGGGCTGGCCCCCCAAAGCCAGCATCAACAGCGCGGTCAAGAGCGCGACCCCAAGGGCCTTCAATCGTAAAATGCCACTTGGCATGTGTAGAATCCTCCCCATTTCCCGCGATCTCGCGGGGGTATACCAACCTCTGGCAGGCTACCCCCTAAGGGGGCCACCCACCACCAGTTTGCCAAGACTTTCCCCCAAAACGGTGAAGATCTCTACACTGCTTCGTCTCCGCTTGTCGGCTAGATCCGCGGGGCAGCATCCCGGCAACATATCCCACCCAGAGACTAGCCGATCGACGCGCCATCCTCCAACCACGGTCTGGCCTGGCTCGACGCAGGTAGCACGATCGGCGGATGAGTTATGGCGACCAACCGCTCGGCCAACCGCGGCATGGCGCCCAATGCTGTCACCGCGGCGGTAGACCCGGAGCCGGGCGACCGGCCCACGCCCGCGGCTCAAGCCGGGAACCCCGCCTCCCCCAACCGGCTCACTCCTGATTGGCGGTGGTCTCCCGCAAATAGGCAATTGCCTGGTCGATATCGCCATCCATCAGCACCGTGCCCCGGCTGAGCACCACCCCGCGCTCGCACACCGACGACACCAAGTCCAGGTCGTGGCTCACCACGACCAGGGTCTGACCGGAGGCCCGCAACTCGCGGATCTTGGCGATGCACCTGCGTTGAAAGGGCTCATCGCCCACGGTGAGGATCTCATCCACCAGGAAGATGTCGGGTTCGGAGAACACCGACACCGCGAAGGCAAGCCGCAGGAACATGCCCGAGGAGTAAAACTTCACCTCGGTGTCGATGAACCTATCGACATTGCTGCCGGCGGTCGCGAAGGCGACGATGTCGTCGAACTTGGCATCGATCTCCGCCTGGCTCATCCCTAGGATTGCCCCATTCAGGTAGATGTTCTCCCGGCCGGTCAGATCCGGATGCAGCCCGGCGCCCACCTCGATGAGACCGGCCACCCGGCCGCGGATCCGGCAACTGCCTGCATCGGGCTGCAGCACCCCGGAGATCACCTTGAGCAGGGTGGATTTGCCCGAACCGTTGACCCCGAGCAGCGCCACCGACTCTCCCCGGCAGACCGTCAGGTTGACATCGTTCAGGGCCCGGAAGGATTCCCGCAGTTCGCCCTTGCGGCCACGGAAGGTCCACACGATGTACTCCTTGATGGAGCGGGTGTGCTTCAGGACGAATTTCTTGACCACCGACTGGCACACCACCATCGGCAGGCCCGAAACCGGCGACGATTGCCCAGCCATCAGATTTCCTCGCCGAAGTGCCCCTGCCACCGCCGGAACACCAGTTGCCCGAGCAGCACCAGCAGGCCAGCCAGCAGCCCGGCACCCAGAATCGAAGGCAGCCAATCCCCCGGAACCGCGCTAGCCTGCGCCGCGGCCCGGGTGGGCAGCCAGAAACCCTGGTGGGCCAGCTCGACGGCGGCGGTCAACGGGTTCCACTGGTAGACGAGGAATGGCCCGTCCGGCAGCACCCGCTCCACCATCGCCCAGGTGTAGAAGACCGGCGACAACCAGATCGCTACCATGTTGAACAGTTCGATGAGGTTCTCCGCATCCCGGTAGAACACATTGAAGGTGGCGAAGACCAGCCCCGCCCCAAGCCCGAAGGTCGCCACCAATCCGATAGCCGCCAGCAGGGCGGCAATATTGGCCGGCCCCGGACGCCACCCCAGCAGCAGGCAGCCGATCAGCAGCACCACCAGCTGCGGAACCAGATGCACCAGGGCCACCCACAGACTGGAAACCGGGAACAGCTCGCGCGGCATGTAGATCTTGCCGACCAGCGGGGCGTTGAAGATGATCGAGCGGGTGGCGTTGATCACGATCTCGTTGAAAAAATTGATCATCACCATGCCGCTGAACAGGTAGATCACGTAATTGGGAATCTCCCGGCCGACACCGATGAAATGCCCCATCGCCAGCCAGTAGACACACAGTTGGACGGCGGGTTTGACATAGCTCCACACCATGCCCAGCACCGAACCGCGATAGCGCACCCGTAGTTCCTTGTTGACCAGCAGTTTCAACAGGAAACGCCAACGCAGTACCTCTACCAGGCCCGCGCTGCGGCCCGGCGAACGCAGTTGGGTGGCCGCCAGTTCCGGGGCGGTCACCGGTCGGTCCGGGCTGGCGTGGCTGGCTCGCCGGCCCGGGGCCGGTTGGTCGGAGAGATCCCGAAGGTGCGTTCCCAGGCGGCGAAACCGGCGAGCTCGGGCAGGGCCGCGCGGTAGCGGGCGGCCAGTTGCTCCCAATCGCGCCAGATGGCCGCGTAGTTGCGTACCGAAGCCGCCAGCATCTGGCGCGCCAATCCCGGCCGGCGGCGGTACCAGGCGATCCCGGTGCCCTCGGCATTGGTGACCAGCGCCGAATCGAATTGAGCCACCTTCCACCATTGGTTGTCGGTATGCACCACGGTGGTCTGCGGACGCTCGTGGGCACCGGCGGGCAGCGGGCGCAGCTGCCGGGCCAACGCCTTCAGTCCCATCTCGACCAGCTTGCGGCGCGAAACCGGTCGCTCCTCGTCGGCGGCCAGATCGGCCTGGATCCGCCACTCGGTATTGGCCATACGCCTGGGACGAATGGTCTTGCCGGGCCGGGTCGGCGGGGCCGGCGGATAGTCCTCGTAGTCGGCCTTGAGGGTTGAATCGTCGTAGTCCTCAGCCATCCTGCGGACATCCAGGATCCGGCTGGCCAGCAACTCGTGCAGGCGATCCGGTCCCGCCAGCACATCGCGTTCGCCAAGCAGCCGGCCCGCCACCGTGTAGTACTGCATTGAGACCAGATGCTTCAGGTCATTGATCTCGGCATTCTTGATCATTTCCCCACCCTTACGAGCCGGGGAATGGATTAGCGCGGTGATGATGCGGTTCCGGTTGTGGAAGTAGGCCTGCCAGCCCACCAGATCGTCCTTGTCGGCCCAGCTGACATGCCAGACGGCTGCCCCGGGCAGCGAGATCGTCGGATAGCCGGCGGCCAGGGCCCGCAGCCCATATTCGGCATCGTCCCATTTGATGAACAGCGGCAGGCCGAGACCGATCTCGCGGATCACCCGGGTCGGGATCAGGCAGCACCACCAGCCGTTGTAGTCGACATCCACCCGGGTGTGTAGCCAGGTGGTCTCGCGCAGCCCACGCCGCGAGAAGTCATGCCCCAGATACTGGTTGAACCGTGGCAGGCTGGGCACCCAGGTCACCCGGTCGACGATCTCGCCGAAGGTGTGCAGCACCGGACGGTTCAACAGATCAAACATGTGCCCGCCGACCAGGCTGGGCACGGTGGCGAGGTCGGCGAAGGTGACCATGCGGATCACGGCCTCGGGTTCGATGGCGATGTCATCGTCCATCAGGATCACGTAGTCGGAGACCTCGCGGACCGTCGCCTCATATTGACCGCGCGCGAAACCACCCGAACCGCCCAGATTAGGTTGCTCGATCGCCTCAAGCCGACCCGCCAGCCGCTGGCTGACCTCGGCGAAGCCGGGGGCCGCCGCCACGCGCTGCGAGCCGTGGTCTACCACCAGGATCTGATCCACCACGGCAAGCAGATCGGGATCGTCGGCCATCGCGTTCAGGTTACCGATCACATAGTCCGTCTTGTTCATGGTCGTGGTGGCGATGGTCGCCGAACCATGCCGGCGGCCCGACTCCGGCACCCACCAGGTGGCCTCGTCCAGAATCAGTTCGGTGCCACCGGCCGACAGATCGAACCAATACCAGCCGCCGTCGCCGAAGGTGTTCAATGCGAGATCGAAGACCTGCCGCCGCCGGTCACCCGCCACCGGGACGGCCTGCACCCGCATCTGGTGGCCGCGGCCGGTGGATCGGTAGACCGTCAGGATGCCGGCCCCGCTGGTGATCACCTCCAACCGAACCCGGCGCACGACGGTCCAGCGCTTCCAATAGCTGGCAGGAAAGGCGTTGAAGTAGCTGCCCAGGGAGACATGCCGGCCCGCCGGGATGCGCAGCGAACACCGCCCGAGCACGTCGGTGGGCTGGATGCGGATGCCGGACCGGCGATCCTCCTCGCCGCGATCCACATACAACGGAAGCACATCCCGGTCGCCATCCACCGGGAAGATGACCCGGGCGGCGATCCGATACCCGTCGGCGCTGCGGTGGCTGACGTCGCTCACGCGTCCACGCCCCCGCTGTTCAGCTCGGCGCCCTCGACGAAATGGGGCCGCAGCGAGTTGTCGAACATGGTCAGCGCCGAGGCGATCGCCATGTGCATGTCCAGGTACTTGTAGGTGCCCAACCGGCCGCCGAACAATACCATCGGCTCGGCCAGCGCGGCATCGCGGTAGCGAACCAGCCTGGCCCGGTCCTCCGCGGTGTTGACCGGGTAGTAGGGCTCGTCGTCGCGCCCGGCGAAACGGCTGTACTCCCGGTGGATGACGGTCATGTCGGCCGGATAGTCGCGTTCCGGATGGAAGTGCCGGAACTCATGGATGCGGGTGAAGGGCACGTCGAGATCGGCGTAGTTCATCACGGAGGTCCCCTGGAAGTCGCCGGTACCGGTCAGCACCTTCTCTTCCAGATCGATGGTGCGCCACGACAGGGCACCCTCGCGATAGTCGAAATAGCGGTCCACCGGGCCGGTGTAGACCACGGGTACCCTGCCGACGATCCTCGCCTTCGAGTATTCGTGCGTCTCGTCGAAGAAGTCGGTGCCGGTCAGCACGGTGATCAGTGGATTGTCGGCCATCCGGGTCAGCCACGGGCCGTAGCCGTCGGTGGGTAGTCCCTCGTGGGTGTCGTTGAAGTAGCGGTTGTCGTAGGTGTAGCGCACCGGCAGCCGGCTGACGATGGACGCCGGGAGCTTGGCTGGCTCGGTCTGCCACTGTTTGGCGGTGTAGTTCATGAAGAAGGCTTCATACAGGGGACGGCCCACCAAGGAGATGCCCTTCTCCACGAAGTTCGCCGGTTCCCTGTCGCCCAGCTCCCGGGCCTGCTCCCTGATCAGGGCCCGGGCCTGGTCAGGGGTATAGGCGGCCCGGAAGAACTGGTTGATGGTGCCCAGATTCACCGGCATCGGGTACACCTCACCCCGGTGGGTGGTGTACACCTTGTGCCGGTACCCGGTGAACGAGGTGAACCGGTTGACATATTCCCAGACGCGTTCGTTGGAGGTATGGAACAGGTGCGCCCCGTAGCGGTGGACCTCGATGCCGGTGGTCTCCTCGCGCTCCGACCAGGCATTGCCGCCGATATGCCCGCGGCGCTCCACGACGACCACCTTGCGGCCCAGTTCGCCGGCCACCCGTTCGGCGATCGTCAGACCGAACAGGCCAGCGCCCACCACAACCAGATCTGCATCCATGTCACTCCTAGCGAAGCTGCGCCCCACCGTGGACGCCTGCGGCCAATCTACCCGAGATGTGCCGCCGCCGGCCGCATGGCTGGGCGCCGGCACCGCCCGGAACCGGCCCGCCGGAGTCCGGCAACTGGCCTACCGGAAGACGTTGGCCAGGAACAGCACCACCCCGCCGGCCACCGCCAGGATGCCGACGTACTGCATCGGGATGAAGAACAGGGTGTGATTGTTGCGCAACTCGTCCAATCGTTTGTCCAGGCGCTGCAATAGCACGTCCGACTGCGCCCGGGCCTCTTGCTGGCTGGCCGGCCAGGGGAACTCCGAACCGCCGTGGAAGCGTTCCTGGGCGATCAGGGCCTCGTATTGTTGCCGCTGCTCGGCCAGCAGTTCGGCCTTGCGTCTGGCGGGCTGGTTGAGGTTTAGGTGCTGACCGAGGAAGTAGACGCCCACCCCCGCAATCACCAGGCCGATCCCCATCAGGCTGCTGTAGGCCGGGTCCGATTCGCCGATGCCCAGCATCGCGGCCAGTAGCGAACCCAGGCCAAGACCCAAGCCGATGCCCAGCAGGGCGAGGATTCCGAGGCCACGCCAGATGATCACGCGGGGATCTTAGCCCGATCCCGGTCCACCGGTAGCCCGGTGGGCCTGGCCGGGTTACCGCGCCGGATGCAGCGCGATTCGCTCGAGCCGGTTCGGGCGAGGTTCGGGGCGGAAGGTCCACGATTTGTTCAAGCCGAACTGGCACACCGCGATCAAGGGCAGGGTGATCGCCTTGGCCCAGATCCGGTCCAGCCCGGCCACCCCGGTCAGCCCGGCCAGCAGCAGGGTGGAAAGCCCCATGCCGGTCAATCCCACGGTGAGGAAACGCAGGGCACGCAACGCCCGGTGATCGGTCTGGACAAAGGTCAACCGGGAATTCAGCAGGAAACTGACGGTGATCCCGGACAGCACACCGAACACATTGGCCACCAGCACGGCAACGCCGAGCCAGCCGATCAGCATCGAGTAGACCAGGAAGTCGGTGAGTGCGCCGAGGCTACCGAACAGGCCATACCTGATCAGCTGTCCCAGCAGCCGCAGCCACGACCGGGCGCCGCGGCCGGGGGACGGCCGGGCCGGTGGGGTCTCGCCTTCGCGATGCCGACTGCGGTTCACCGCAGCCTCGTGGTCGTCCATTGCCGGACCGCCCGGGCACAGAACCGGATGAAACTCCAACTGGGCAACCATCGGCGGTGCTGCCGCCAGCTGCTGCCCACCACGCCGGTTCCGCGCCGGTCGCGAGCGCTCACCGGAAACTCTAGGACGCGCAGCCCCCGGCAGCGGGTCAGGGCGGAGATGAGCAGATTTGGTGTCATGGCATCGGCCGGCAGCCCGGCGATCAGGTCAGCCAGCACGCCATGGCGGTACAGCCGCAGCGGGGTATTGGCGTCGGCGGGCAGCTGCCCGCAGCGCAGACCCACCAGCAGCCGGGTGCCGATCGAGGTGAGCCGGCGGAACAACGGATCGTTTCGCTCGCGGCGGACTCCTTCGGCGACATCCACCTGGAGCGCGCGGAAGACCTCGACCAGCCGAACCATCTCGGCCACCTCGAACTGTCCGTCGCCGTCCACGGCCAATACCAACTCCCGGCGGCCGGCGAGACCGGCCTCCAATGCCTGGCGGGTGGTTGGTCCGTGACCCCGGTTGGCCGGCGCCTCGATCAGACGCACCTGCGGCAGCCCCAGGCCGGTCACCACGGCGGAGGTGTCATCGGTGGAAGCATCGTTGACCACGACCACCTCAATCGCCGGCCCGAAACCGGCGACGATTTCACGCAAGAAACCACCGATGCCGTCACCTTCGTTGTAGGCCGGCATCACGACGGTCAGGTCCAGCACACAGCACCTTCCTTGCGTCCGGGGGACGCCGACGGCCACATCAGCGCGTCTCATCCTAGGTGATGCCCACCGATCGACCGACACCCGCCGATATCCCCTAGCCCACGTGGTGTGCTGGGCGCATCCGCCGCATGGACCGATGGCCCAGCACCGGGCATCCCGGTTAGGCTTGCCTGAATCCGCACGGCATGCCGTGCGCTTCCGCAAGCGCCGGCACGGTACAAGGAGCAACCATGGCGCACCCACCGGCCAGCCGGGATCTACCAGCCGATCGGGCTACCGCTGGGCGGCCACGCAGACCGGCCATCCGCATCGGCAGCGCGGCCGGCCGCCGGGCCAATGTGGTCGTCTTCGTGTTGTCTTGCCTGGCGTCCGTGACGCAGGCCGGGGTGTTGATCGCTATCGGGCGAGCCGTTGGGGACATCATCGCCGGGATGCCGCCCAACCGCTACTTGTTCATCGCTACCTATTGCGCGGCCGGATCCGCCCTGGCCCACTTTGTGGCCCAGGCGATCTCCCGGGAGGCGGCGGCCAATGAGGAGAGCCGGCTACGCCACCGCGTACTGGCCCATCTGCTGGCCATCGGCCCGGCTCGTGCCACCCGGGTGCGCACCGGCGCCACGGTCTCGACACTCACCGACGGGGCCGAACGAGTGGCCCTGTACCGGCAGACCTTCCTACCGCAGGCCGTCGCCTCGGGTCTGGCACCGGCCTTGGTGGTGCTGCTTTTGGGGATCGTGGCCGATCCGGTGCCGGCCGTGACGCTCGGGATCGCCGTGGTCGCCATTCCCGCGCTGATCGGGGGTTTCCAGCGGCTTTTCCGCCGCAGTTCGGCAGATTCCCGTAGGCAGCGCACCGAATTGGCGGCCCGCTATCTGGATGCCATTCAGGGGCTCACCACCTTGGTGCTCACCGGCGCTGCCCGGCGTACCGAGGACTCGCTGCGCGCGGCAGGCGAAGCGAACCGGCGGGCCGTGATGCGGCTGCTCGCCGGCAATCAAGTGGTCATCCTGGTCACCGACGGACTGTTCTCCCTGCTGCTGGTGGGCGGCGCCATCGTGTCCGCGCTGCTCCGGCTGCGGGCCGGGGCCATCGGCGTCGGCGATGCGCTGGCCGTCGCGCTGGTAGCCTATGTGCTGCTCGAACCCCTCGACCAGGTGGGTGCCTTCTTCTATGTCGGCATGGGTGGCCTGGCCAACCAGCGGGCCATGCGCGGCATTCTGGGCTTGCCGCTGCCCACGGCGAATCCCGAACCGGCCGCGACCCGGGGCACCGGGCAACCGGACGAGGCCTTCCGATTGACCGATCTGACGCTGGCCTGGGATCAGGCCACCCCGGTGTTGACCGGGGTGGATCTGGTCGCTCGCCGTGGCGAACAGATCGCCCTGGTTGGGCCGTCCGGGGCGGGCAAGTCGACTCTGCTCTCGGTGCTGGCGGGAGAGCTGATACCCCAGGCCGGGCGGGCGGTGGTCGCCGGTGTCGGGCTCACCTGGGCCACCCGCGATGCGGTGCGCGCCCGATCGGCGCTGGTGGCCCAGACCACCTGGCTGTTCACCGGCAGTATCGCCGACAATCTGCGCCTGGCGGCGCCCGAGGCCGACGAACCGGCCATGTGGCGAGCGCTCGAAACCGCCAACCTGGCCGACGAGGTACGGCTGATGCCTGCCGGGCTCGACACCGAGGTCGGCGAGCGGGGCATGGGGCTTTCGGGCGGGCAGGCGCAACGGGTCGCCTTGGCCCGGGCGGTACTCGCCGACCGTGAACTGCTGCTGCTGGATGAGCCCACCAGCCAGGTCGATCTGGCCAGTGAGGCCGCCATCGTGGCCGCCCTGGCCACCATCGGTGCCGGACGCACCGTGGTGACGGTCTCGCATCGGGCCGGTGCCCTCATCGCGGCGAATCGGCTCGTCCGGGTGGACGATGGGCACGCGACCGAAGTGGGCGACGACACCGCCGCGTGGTTGCCGGCATGACCCGGCCGGCTCGCAGGGAACTGTTCGGGTGGGTGCTGGCCACCACCCGGCCGGTGCTGGCCCCGCTGGCGGCGTCCACCCTGTGCCGTATCGCCGATCAGTTGCTCGGGGTGGCCATCTTCGCCTTCGGCGCCGGGGCCGTGGTTGCGGCCGGCCGGGCGGTGGCTGGCGGCAACGGCTCGGCCATCGCGACCGGCACCCTGGTGGTGTTGCTCGTGGCCGCCTGCCTGCTCAAGGCCGCGTTGCGCTATGGGGAGCAGTTCCTGGGCCATCTGGTGGCCTTCAAGGCATTGGAGTTGCTGCGGGCCGAGGTCTTCCACGCCCTGGTGCCGCGGGCCCCGCGGGTGCTGTTGGGCGCCCGCTCGGGCGAACTGATGACCCGGGCCACCAAGGATGTGGACCGAATCGAGATCTTCTTCGCGCACACCTTGGCCCCGATGGTCAGCGCGGTAGTGGTACCCGTTGTGGTATTGGTCACCATCGGGGTGAGCGCCTCGGGGCCGGTCGCGCTGGCCGCGAGCCCGTTCCTGCTGGCCGCGCTGACCGTGGTGCCGGTGCTCGGCCACCGGTCTTCGCTGGCCGCCGCCCGGCGCGCCGCCGGCACCCGCGCCCGGCTGGCCCACCACGTCACCGACAGCCTGCAGGGCATGCGCGAGGTGGTCGGCTATGGCAGGAGTGGTGAGCGGCTGGCGCAAACCGATGCCCTGGGCAGCGCTTTGACCCGCGACTCGCGACCCCCGACCTGGTGGTCGGCGCTGCGCCGGTGTGCCGACCAGATGCTGCTGCTGGCCGCCGCCATCGCGATGGTCTGTGTGGGTCTGGCAGAGTCCCGGGCGGGCAGGGTTTCGGCGGTGGCGCTCGCGGCGAGTATCGCGGCGGTGATCAGGCTGACCGAGGTGGTGCGCTCGGTCGAGGAATTGGCGACCGCGGTGAGCGCCTCGATGGCGGCGATGGAGCGAGTCTGGGAAACCGTGCATTCGCCTCTTCTGGTGCCGGACGGCCAGGCCGATCTGGCACCCGCACGAGCCCGGGAGGTGGCCTGGCAGCAGGTCACCTATAGTTATCCGGGCAGCCACCGACCTGCCCTTGAACAGGTCGATGTGCGGGCCGCGGCCGGGCAGTGGACCTGTCTGGTCGGGGCCTCGGGCTCGGGTAAATCCACCCTGGTCGATTTGGCGTTGCGTTTCGACGATCCGGCTGCCGGCCGGGTTTTGGTGGATGGCCGGGATCTGCGCGAGTTGCGCGCCGGCGCGTTGCGCCGGGAGATCGCATTGGTCACGCAGCAGCCCTATCTGCTGCGCGCCACGGTAGCCGAGAATGTGCGCCTGGCCGCCCCGGAGGCCAGCGATCAGGAGATGGTGGCCGCGTGCCGGGCAGCCGGCATCCACGACGACATCATGGCGTGGCCGCAGCGGTACGAGACCCTGGTCGGCGAGCGCGGCACCAGTCTGTCTGGCGGTCAGGGGCAACGGCTGGCCTTGGCTCGTATGCTGTTGGCCCGGCCCAGTGTTTTGGTGTTGGACGAGTTCACCGCGCAACTGGATCCCGGGCTCGCGGCCCGGGTGCGGGCCGCGGTGCGCGCATACCTGCCAGCGGCCACCATCGTCGAGGTCAGCCATCGCATTGGTGCGCTGCCCGGGGTCGATCAGGTGGTGGTGTTGGATGCCGGCCGGGTGGTTCAGGCTGGCGTACCGGCCGAACTGCTGGCGATCGACGGCCCGCTGCGCCGGCTGGCTGCCCGGGAACCCGAGATCTGTAGCTGACCGTTTCCGGCGCCCGGCGTGGCCCAGCCCGAGGCTACCCGGATTGCGACCCGCGGTTTTCAGGATCGCTGGGGGTACGGCATCGTCGGTTCAGCCGGTGCGAGCTATCTAGTCCTATTCAGGGCCTGTCAGGTTGTCTGTGTAGGCGGTTGGGTTTAGTTGGTTTGGGGAATCGTTCTGGGTAGCGGAACCGAAGCCCAGGAAGGTCGACGCCCGGTTGGAGGCCGCTGCCGCCGAAGGTCGGCAGTGTGATCTCCTGGTGCGGTCCCGGACGTTCCGCGAGCGTGAGCCGCAAACCGTCAGAAACCACGTCGCTCAGGGTTTTCCCCCTGGGAGACTGCCCGTTCCTCGGCGCGACGCGGCACTGAGCATGACCCCGACAACCAGGTCGGCGTCAGGATTCGGTCGAGATTTTGGTAAATTGTCTGCTCTTATCGTCTGAGGATCTGTAGGATCAAAATATCCGGTGGCCCGAGATTGTTGTGCTTTTATTCTCGCGCACTCGTTGAACCATTTGACCAAACCAGGAAAGTCCAGAAGGTGTTGGTCGTCCCTGTCCCGGGTGCCGAGAGCGCATATGACGTGAGCGGCCTCGTCCTGGTCCACGTCCAGTTCCACACCGTTCAGTTCCAAAAAGGTCGTTGCGATGAGCCAGGAGAGACGCTTGTTGCCGATTCGCGTCGTCACTCAGCCAGGAGAGCCAAGGCGCGGCTCCAGCGTTGGCCCATGCGGGCTGCGAGATCCACAACATGGCCGGGATCCGCATCCTGCAGGGGCGTCGAGGGCCGCACCGGCCCGATGCCGTTCAGGCTTTGACGCGTATATTCACGACGCATGGAGTCATGAGTGATCTCGGTGTTGCCGGGGGCATCTTCGGGAAGGTCGCCCCGGGCTTCGCGCCAAGGCTGTTCGGCATGGCTCAGCGCGGAGAGTTCTCCGCCGGTCTTCTTGCCGTAGTGCTCCAGCACCGCATCGGCGATGGCCCTCTGGTCGGTGTCCAGGTCACCGACGGGGCGGGGCTTCCCATGCCAGACATCGGGCACCACCGGACCCTTGGCCCAGGCCTCGATCCGGTCCTCGAACAGGGGCCTGCCCGTCCAGGCCAGCGACCAGGCCTGTGCGTAGTAGAGCAGTTTCTGCTTCTGGACGGGTCCGTCGAAGTGGTGGCTGCTTTCCATGTAGCGCAGCACGTCGCTCGCCCATGTCATTCGAATCGCCTCCTCCACGTCACTTGGCAGTCTGTATCCGACTTCCTGAACTTCAGCATAGGTCGTGGCCCCCACAAGGTTGTCGGGTTTCGACAGTCACGTGCAACATGTGTGTTCGCGGCTGAGATCGAGTCGATCTCTGCTTCCCCGTCTTGGAGATGACGGTTACGGTTGTCCTCGGCGCCGATTAGTTGCGAGCGTGCCCGCGAGTAAGTGGGGACTGGGCCGGGGTTGGAAGCATCGCCGGGGCCGACCACAGGGGAAGGTCCTGCCAAGTGTATGGTGCACCGAGGCGGTCGAAGGGAACGAGCTCGTTGTGGGGGAAGGAGCCCAGCACCGCAGGGAGTTGGCTGGGGCCGGAAAGGCCCAGTTCGCGGTGGAGGTAGCGGATGAGAGTGAGTTGCCCGAATGCGCGGTTGGTGACTTTTCGGATGCTGTCGAGCCGGGGGTCTTGGCTGAGCTTGGGTTTGATGTCGAAGCCCCGGTTGAACACGCGTGCGTGGTGGGCCGCGTAATTGCGCAGAATGTTGAGGGACCTTAGCCATGATTCCAGTTGCGGGGCTCTCAGCTGGAGCTCTGAAGCGACCTTGTCGCGAGCTTGACGCGGTGCCATGCGGTACAGGTGGGAGAGCATGCCCCAGTCCATGATCTCGACGGCCGCCCAGATTGGCAGCTTGCCAGCGTAGCAACTCTGGTGGTGTTTGACGAAGTCTTCCTTCGATGTCTTCAATGCTGAGTTGTATTTGCGCAGCCACACCTTGTGTACCGTCCTCGTAGGGTTGTTTCGGTCCGGCTGTTGGGCTGGAGGACCCAGCTTTGCGGTGTCGAGATGGATGAGGGGATCAATGGCCCCCAGCCGGTGACCGATGAGGGCGCGCAAAGCCAACTCGACACGGGCGAGGTCAGCAAAGATCGCGTTTCTGAGGCGCTCGTCGAACCTGTACAGGTTCACGACGAGGTCGAAGGAGGCGCCTTCACGGAAACTGTCGAGACTGGCTTTCGTGCCGGGGTCGATGCGGCGCATGGTGTGCCAGTAGCCCGACAGGCGGTAGTAGTTCAGCGTCGCCAGTTGATGCTCGGCGCGAGCGTGATCCTCGATGAACATCCCACGTGATTGGAGAAGGGCGACCTGCTCGGCGTAGGTACGAAACGGCTTAACCTCAGGCACCTACTCTCTCTCCCTTTCCTGAACGCAAAAGACCGGCCCTGGGCTCCCGCCGGAGCGGGTAGCGGAACCGGTCATGTTGACACTAGGATAGCACGACCTGCGTCGCTGAAGATAGATTTGTGGGCAGCCCGGGTGACAGGACTACCTGATAGCAGTGGGCGCGGGCCGGGTGATCAGCAGGCCGATCCGCTCGACAGCCGCGAAATTGCAGAACACGGTGTTGTCGGGGAAGACCGCCGGCGCCATGGATCACTCGCCCACGGTCTTGGCCAGTTGCGCCCGCAGATCGTCGGTGGGCATCCCCATCGGCTTCGCCACGGGACGCAGCGTGATGTGTCCCTGCCCGGTGGGCGGCCAGCACGCAGCAGGAGGGTCGAGAGCCTCGGCCACGCGGGCGGCGTGGTCCTGCTGCTTCTTCAGAGTCGTGACGACGTGATCCATCTCCACCGCCAGCAACAGGTCCCGTTCGGTCTCGTCGATCAGCTTCAGGTTCCCCGGCCGGCACGCCAGCGCGACCGGCGAGACCCGCAACTCCCAGACGAGTTCCTCGAACCAGAGCGATCCCCGGTGGACGCGATCCGCCAGGGCCGCCCGGCACCAGCGGCTCCGCCGTGAACGCATTGGCCCGCATCTCGCCATCCCCGCCGCGGGCGTAGACGTTCTCGCCGGTACTGAACGACTCGATGTCCCCTGGTGCCCTGGCCACACTCGATCTCCTTCAGATCATCCCAACCTCTTTACACAAACCATTCGACAGCCCCCTATTCACGTCTCACCAGTCTTTGAAATCGCCCGATGGATCGCGGGGGTTCAACATGGGCGGTGACCCAACCGGCCAGCAGCAACACAAAACCAGCCAACACGGCAGTAAGGCGCCGCACGATACCGGGACGTTTCATGACGACACACCCTAACAGAGCATTGACGACACCAGCGTAATGCTTCTCCCCATGCATACCGGGAATGATATTAGGGGGCATATAAATCGCCAATTTGGCATACTCGCCAAGGTGAGTGCTCATCATCGCGATCCAACATCGCCACCATATGCTCGTGCAGTTTTCCGGTCTTGGTCCAATACTTGAAAAAGATGACGGCGCTTGTCTGTTGAGGTGGTGGGTCTTTCTTGTTTAGTGACTCTGCCGAGATTTCGTAGTGGTCGATGACGCCTCCGGGCGCGAACCATTCCGCTA
>ERZ773068.389-NODE-389-length-23713-cov-6.358230_pt1 | contig 23713 bp, 14 predicted proteins | sample MGYA00580620_ERZ773068 | MGnify/ENA primary metagenome ERZ773068 (study PRJEB29015, sample SAMEA2737983) | human oral metagenome | biome: human oral; feature: human-associated habitat; material: dental | place: China | collected 2101 ... | reverse complement strand
ATATCTTTTATTATTATACTTCTGTTTCTTATAATTTTTTATATAATTATAACTGTTATATTATTTATCTGTTAACACATTTCTTGATTTCCAGACGTACTCTATTCCTGAAACTATTGTCAAAATCAATGGAATTAACAGTAATATATTATTTATAGTATAACTTAACGGAATTAATATAATAACCGTTAAGGCTACCATCTGTGTTGCAGTCTTCCATTTTCCAAGTGTTTCAGCCGCAATAACAACACCTTCCGCAGCTACTATGGCTCTAAGGCCTGTTATAAGAAGCTCCCTAAAAATAATAACCAGAACAATCCATAAGCTTATCTGATTGTATTTTGCAAGAACTACCAGTGCTGATATAACAAGAAGCTTATCAGCCAGAGGATCTATCAGCTTTCCAAGATTAGTAACAAGATTATACTTTCTTGCTATCTGTCCATCAAAATAATCTGTTATTGAAGCTCCCACAAATATAAGGCATGCAAGTATTCTCAAAGTTATCGATAATACCGTATTGTCAGTTCCCAGAGCTATTTCAAGTAAAAATACAAAAGGAATTATCAAAATCATCCTCAAAGTTGCAAGTTTATTTGGCAGATTCATCCTTACCACCTTCTCCTTTATTTTCTTTAGGAATTAAAGCTTTCATACTTAAATTAAATTTATTTTCATCTTCCAATGTTATTACTTTTACTTTTACAATCTGTCCTTCTTTTAGAACATCTTCAACTTTTCCTACTCTTTTTTCGCTTATTTCAGAAATATGAAGTAGTCCTTCCTTACCTGGAAGTACTTCTACAAATGCACCGAATTTCATAAGTTTTGTTACTTTACCTTCATAGATTGCATTCAGTTCCACTGATTGTGTTTGTCTTTTTACAAGCTCTATGGCTTTTTTCATCATTTCAGGATCTTTTCCAAATATAGCCACACTTCCATCATCTTCTATATCTATTGAAACTCCAGTTTCTTCAATTATAGCTTTTATAACTTTTCCTGCCGGTCCTATCAGTCCTGCAATTTTAGAAGGGTCTATTTTCATCAGTTCAATTTTTGGTGCATTTTCAGCAACTTCAGGTCTTGGTTCACTTATAACTGATTCCATTTTGTCTATTATGAACATTCTTCCATCCAGTGCCTGTTTTAATGCTATTTCCATTATTTCCCTTGTGATTCCTTCTATTTTAATATCCATCTGTATAGCAGTTATACCTTTTCTTGTTCCTGCCACTTTAAAGTCCATATCTCCCAGATGATCTTCAAGTCCCTGTATATCAGTCAGTACAGTAAATGTATCTCCTTCTTTTATAAGTCCCATTGCAATTCCTGCAACAGTAGATTTTATAGGTACCCCCGCTGCCATAAGTGCCAGAGAACCACCACAAATACTTGCCTGAGATGAAGAACCATTTGATTCAGTAATCTCTGAAACAAGTCTTACAGTATATGGAAAATCATCCTGTGAAGGCATTACGTATTTCAATGCTCTTTCAGCAAGATTTCCATGTCCAAGTTCTCTTCTTCCCGGAGCTCTCATAAATCCTGCCTCTCCAACAGAATATGGAGGGAAGTTATAATGCAGGAAGAATTTCTTTCTTGATTCATCTTCCATTCCATCCACTATCTGTTCATCCGCCTTACTTCCAAGAGTTGCAACTACCAGTGCCTGAGTTTCTCCTCTTGTGAACAGAGCAGAACCATGAGGAACAGGAAGTGTATCTATTTCCACATCAAGTGGTCTGATTTCTGTTGTTGTTCTTCCATCAGTCCTATATTTTTTATAAAGGATCGCATCTCTTACAGTTCTTTTTTCAAGATCACGGTAGTATTTTTTAAATACTTTTTCAAGATCTTCTTCTATTTCCCTATTTTCTTCTTCAAGTTTTGCAATGTATTTATCAAACAGTTCTATTTCAAGATTATCTATTGCTTCATATTTTTCCAGTTTACCAGATGTCATTATTGCAGCTTCAAGTTCACTTGCAAAACCGTCGATGAATTCTTTTACTTCAGCATCTGTTTCCTGCTTTTCAAACTCATATTTTACCACTTCAAACTGTGTCAGGAATTTATCCTGTTCTGCACAGATTTCCTTTATTCTTTCATGTCCAAACATTATAGCTTCAAGCATTACATCTTCAGAAACTTCCTTTGCTCCTGCTTCAACCATTGTTACCGCATCTTTTGTTCCTGCTACTGACAGTTCTATTTCACTAACTTCAAGCTGTTCAGGCGTAGGATTTAAGATGTATTCTCCATCAATATACCCGACAGTTACTCCTGCCACTGTTCCTGCAAACGGAATGTCAGACAATCCTAAAGCAACAGAAACTCCAATTGTTGCAAGATTTTCAGGCTGATTAACTTCATCATATGAAATTACTGTTATAACAATATGAACAGCATTTAAAAATCCTTCAGGAAATAGTGGTCTTATTGGTCTATCTACCAGTCTTGAAATTAAAATTTCCTCTGTTGAAGGCTTTGATTCCCTTTTTATAAATCCTCCCGGAAATTTTCCGGACGCATAGAACTTTTCAATATAATCCACTGTCAAAGGAAAGAAATCCTGTCCTTCCTTTACATCTTTGCTTCTTGTTGCAGTTACAAGCAGAACAGTTCCTCCACATCGAACGATTACTGAACCTCCAGCCTGTCTAGCTATTTTACCTGTACTTATTTTTACCTGCTGAGTTCCTAAATTGAACCCATAATTTTTTTCATCAAACATTTACTTCCTCCTAAATTCTCTTTTCTAAATTTATTTAAAATCAAGAAGGGAGCAAATAATAGTAAAAAGCTTTATTTTTTCAATAAAATTCTTTACAATTACTTACTCAAATACCTTCCTGAATTTTAATAATTATACCATTTTTATATGATTTTTACAATATAAAAATCTTATACAAAAAAACTGCCTCAAAATAGGATAAATTTCTGAAAACAATCTTTATTTCCATTGATTTCCTTTTTGAGACAGCTTATTTAAATACTGACTTTACATCTTTAATTAAAAATTCCTATATTTCTCTATTTTTTCCAAAATGTCTTCCAAAAGCTGTTCGAAAATAAAGTTGAATCTGTTATCGGCAGAATGTAAAATCACAAAACAGTGATTTGATTTAAAATCTGCTGATAGGGTTTTAGTTAATTCACCAGATTTATATCTGATTTCCTCCTTTGTCTTTAACATAATAACTTTTTCCCTGATTCCATGACTTCTGACAGGGTAAACTGCAAATTTATATTTACCCAGGTCTATCGTCATAGCATCTCTTCCTGTTTTTCCTATTTTCTTACCTTTTATCTGATATATTTTCCCTCCCTCACAAATATTGTCCTCAATGTACTTTTCAACCTCCACAGAATTTCTGGCTTTCTCCAGGAAATAAAATGCTTCTGTTGCTTCCTTATTTTCTATTTTACACGCCTCCCTTTTTATTTGTATTTTTCACTACAATTTTTTTCTCCTTTCCTTTTAATAAAGTATGTATAAAAATTCGTAATGCACCTCAATTAAACAACATAACTTTTCCAGCTATTTTTTCATCTCAATTATTTCTTTACAATACATTTTCTCATATTCCTTCATCATATCATCTATAATTTTCAAATCATTATAAAATTCAGCATTTTTCTTAAATTTACTTTTCTTTTTTCCATCATTTTCTCTATCACTTAATTTTAAAAAGCTTATAGGTTTATCTGAATAGTTTATAACTGTATTCTGGATTTCATCATTAGACACAATCAGAATCTGGTCAAAATTATCTTTTTTTCCTTTTTTAGCTGAATTTGACTGCTCTCTTTTAAATTCATCAAATCTATATATTCTGATAATATCCATTAATTCTAATATTTTCCTCAAATTTTCAATATTCTTACTTATTTCTATATTTTCCAGATCATAAACTATTGCAACTTTTATTTTTTCACTTTCCTTAACGTCTGCTAAAATCTTCTTTACTTGATATTCCAGAATATTTTCTTTCAGAATATCTTCAGCTATTGTGTATTCTTGCGGTTCATAATTTTCATATGAAATTTCATTGTTGGCTTTTTCTTTTTTCAAAAGATACTTATATAGTTTAAACTTAAAATATGAATATATTTTTACGCCTTCTTTCTCTGATATTTTTCTCAGCATCTCATCTAATAAATTGAAACTACTCTCTTCTTTCAATTTAACTCCTGTTGAAGTAACTCTCTTCCTGAGGTTTATCTTTTCATTTCTGAGATTTAAAATCAGATATGTAAAAAAATCATATCTCTCACTTTTAGAATTTATTTTCCCGTATTTATCAAAAAACTCTTCCAGCAGTTCATATATGTATCTTAAATCCTTTATTCCTAATTCTTCCTGTATCACTTCCATTTCTACAATTTCAGGTTTTGCACCTATCCGATTATATACTCTTTCCCATTTTTTCAGTAATATATTCTTCACATATTCCTGTCTTACTTTTTCAAATTTATTTATTTTGATCTTTATAAGTTCAGCAGGTTCAGGATAAGACATATATTTCTTATATTCTATGCCTAATTCATTTAATATTGCTCTCAAATCCGACTTTAACGTTTTTCTATTTTCATTACTTTTCCAGAATTTTTCTCCAAACCTCATAATATTAAAATGCCGTTCGCTTATTAAAAGAAAAAGGTAAATTATTTCTTTTCTCATTGAATTTACAAATTTGAAAACTTCTTTCCATTTTAAAACTTTTTCGTCATATTTTTCAAAATAGAAAAAATATTCTTTTGTTTCTACTATCTGTTCTAGTTTTTCAGCATTTAACAGGCGATTTACAGTTTGAAGTTTTTCTGAAAAATTTTTCTCTGAAATAATTTTATTTTCAAATGCTTTTTTCTTATTTATAATCTTAAAATTTAATATTTTTGATATCAGTTCTATTTCATCGTAATTAAAATCAAGCAAGAAATTTCACCTCATACCTGTTTTCTTATATGTTAACAGTTATAAGGACTGATTTTTAGGGGTATTATTAATATTTTTTTAACTTTTAAAACCCAATAAAATCAGTTGTTTAATTCTTGCTTGATATTAATTAATCATTAAATGATATATTTTCTATTCAACTTCTAATAATAACCTTCTCAATGTTTCAGAACCTGCTTTAGAATCATTGATTTCGCGTTTCCAGTATTTGCTTCCCTTTACTCCATGAAACAGTCCATGTGTATGCATTAGAAAAAGATGTGGACGGCTACCATTTTCTTCCATTTTTTCTACATATGAGAGCATCTTTTCCATAATTTCTTTTCTCGTAATATTTATTTCCTTACCATAATGTTTACCAAATTCAGAAAGTATCATGGGATTATCGTAAATTTCACGTCCCAACATCACTGAATCTACATTTTTTAAATGTTCATCAATCGCTGCAACAGTTTTTATTCCTCCATTTATTTCAATATGCAGATGTGGCTTCTCTTTTTTTATCTTATACACTTCATCATATCTCAGAGGTGGAATTTCCCTGTTTTCTTTTGGATCAAGTCCTGCCAGTATGGCAATTCTCGCATGAATAATGTATTTATTTACTCCTGCCTGTTCTGTTATATTGATGAAATTAAGCATATCTTCATATCTATCCAGAAGTGTCCTGTCAAAACTGTCAGGAAGTACACCTTTTCCGTCAATACCTATCCTATGTTTTATGGAAACAGGTTTTTTAGTAGCTTTTTTCATTTCATGCACTATTTCAGCAACTAATTCCGGAAAAGCCATAAGATAAGCTCCCATTGCATTGCCGGAAACTCTGTCTGATGGACATCCTACATTCAGATTTATTTCATCATAATTATATTCTTCTGCAATTTTTACTGCTTCATACGCTTCCTTTTTATTAGAAGCAGATATCTGTAAAACTATGGGATTTTCTACTTCATCAAATCCCAGTATATAATCAGTATCGCCTTTGACAATAGCCTGAGCTGTTATCATTTCCGTATACAGAGTAACATCTTTATTTATCATCCTTACAAAATTTCTAAAATTTCTGTCTGTTTTATCGACCATTGGTGCAACACTTATTTTATTCTTAATACTTTCCATTTCAATTCCTTATTTTATAAATCTTATTACTATTTTCTGTAATATTTCATGGCTTCAGGGAGAAAATCTTTCAAAGCCTGAATTCTTTTATCACTTGACGGATGTGTAGAAAGAAAATCACTTCCTTTTCCACTTCCTTTTTCTGCCATTCTTTCCTGTACTTTTATAGCCTCTTCAGGATTATATCCTGCCATTGCCATAAATATCATTCCATATTTATCAGCTTCATATTCCTGTGTTCTGTTGAATTTCAGAAGTCCTATCTGAAGCCCCTGACCTATCAGATCATTGCTTATAGCTTCTGTTGCTCCACCTGTCAGGACATCTACAACTCCTTTTCCAATCATAACCACTCCGGCTGTCAGTCTGTTACTCTTACCTTCAGCATGATGTCCACCAATAACGTGACCTATTTCATGTCCCATTACAAATGCTATACCCCCATCTGTCTTTAAAACAGGCATAATACCTGTGAAAAATGCTATTTTTCCGCCAGGCATTGCAAATGCATTCATTTCATTACTTTTTATAAGGTTAAATTCCCAGTTTAAACTATTTACTTTTTTTGACATTCCATTTTCATTCATATACTTTTCAACTGCCCTTGATATTCTTCCACCAATTTCCTTCAGTCTTCTTCCATCGGCAGTATCATTTGCAAGTAAATTTTTAGAACTTGCTTCATTTATAAATTGTCTGTAGGACTCTACAGAATCTCTTGCAACACTTTCATCACTTACTAATTTCAACTGTTTTCTTCCTGTCAGTGGTGCAGTGGTACAGCTTGCTAAAAGTAGCATTCCCAATATTGAAATAATTAATTTTGATTTTCTTTTCATACTCATTCCAGATTCCCTCCTAAATTTATTTACAATTTTTTCATTTATTTCTTATTTTAACTGTTTTATTATAGCATATAAACAGAAAACTGACTACAGACAAATATTTTTTCACATGAAAATATATTTTAAAACAAAGAGAAAATGATATTTTCATAATTATTATCCGTATATCCGGTACCTCATATATTTAAAAAGACCACCTCAGAATATACATTCCAAGATGATCCTTTTATATGAATAATAATTTAAAAAGTTTGCCTGTAAATCATGTCACCAAAAATATCTGTATGCATGATTAGTAAATTGCCCTGAAACCTATTCCGCCTCTTATGTTCTTTCCTTTCGTATCGTAGCCTCCATTAACTGTTACTCCAAATCTCTGGTTCTCTACTCCAATATTTAAGTCAGCCTTGAAGTTCCCTCTTCTGTCATCCTTTTCTGAAGGTATGTTGAACCAGTCCGCATTCGTGTAGTTCACCCTTGCCTTGTTACCTACATTTCCTACTTTCCCCAGCTCATTTTCATAACCAAGTCCTAATGTAGTCACAAATGTCGTCTTAACTGCCATTGGCTGTCTGTATGTAAATTCAACTCCTACTTCAGGTCTTATTGAATAGTAGTCATTTCCTTTCACTTCAAGTCTTACTTCTCCTGTCTTTTCTTCTATATCTCCTGTTCTTCCATATTCCAGCTTCAGGCTTCCATATGGTCTTATGCTCGTTCTCTCGCTTGTTCTTATGTTATATCCAAGCTCATTCTTTAGTGCCAATCCATATGAATTATATGTCGACTTCGCATTGAATATCTCATCAACTACAAGATATTTTCTGTGCATGTCGTTTCTTGTAACATATCCTTCCCCTGATACTGTCCACTGAAGACTTCCGTTGTGGTCTGCTGCCGGTGACATTGTCCTGAAGATTCCAAGCTTAAGCATTGTCTGGTCTTCTTTAGATCTTCCTATGTCCTTGAACTTGAATCTGTTATGCACCGCTCCCGCATACCATCCTGATGAATTTCCTAACTTAACTGTCTCATCTTCATGTAAGTATGCAAATCCATATGCATTGCTTGTGTAATCTATTACTCCTGCTGTATCAGTACTGTACTCGTCCCTCATTCCAAATGCCTTTATCTTGTTGGACTGTTTTGACTTGGTATCCCATTCCTTCTTAAGATGTGTAAATTCCTTCTCAAGAAGTCTTCCTGTACCATATATTCTCTGCTGAGTGTTCGCATACTGGTGTCCCATCATTTCATCATATGCCTGAGTAAGAAGCGCCTGTTCGTTCTTTCCTATGCTGTTAAGCTTGTTGAACAGCTGTTTCTCCCTTGTTCCGACTGCTTCCACTCCATATCTCTGCTCAAGTCCGTCTGCAAAGTTCCATGCATTTTCACTCTTCGATACAAAGTCTGTATATGGTATCTTTGCTAAAATAACTTCCTTAACTCCATTTCCAGTATCATCTAAAATTCTGTTAGCAGTCCATGTCAATGAACCTGAGATAGTTTCAAGGTCATATTTTGCACCTACTGCATTTCTAAGCTGATTATATTTTGGCATAAATGGAGTTAGAATATTCTTTCCAACTTTTACTGCCTTGCTGTTTGTTATTTCAGTTATTTCAGTTCCTATTATTAAGTCATTTTTTACACTAGGATTGAAGCCATCTACCCAGTCTATAGGATTTGTTCTTCCAAGTGTATCTACATATATTCCTACATTTGAGAATGCATAATTTGTCATTTCAGGATCAGGTCCTGGAGAGAAATCTTCCACATCTATTATTTTTCCATCAACATATACTTTATTAGGAGAAATAATTTGAGTACTTCCTGCCGATGTAGGCTCAAATGTTGCAGAATTTTCAGCCACATATCCTACAGCTCCATTAGTTGCTGTTACAGATGAATTTGCAGCATCCTCCATAGTTCCTGCACCAGTATAAGTTCCGTTTTTACTTCTTATTCCTGTAGAACCTGTACCTGAAATTCTAATTGTTCCATAATTTTTAATGATACCATTTCTTATGTATACTCCATAAGAATCTCTCGCATCTATATCGATTGTTCCTGTATTTTCAAGAGTTGCTCCATCCAGTACAGCTATTCCGATTAGTCCTTCCTTACTTGCATCGTTACTGTATCTTCCTGAAATTATGTTTCCTGTATTTAATCCATAAGCACCATTTTTCAGATACATACCATATGCACCTTTAAGGCTTCCTGCTGATGCAAGGTTAATTGTCCCGTTATTTTCTGCTATTGAACCTGCACCTTCAGCAAACATTCCTATTCCATAATCTCCAGTTACATTTATTGTGTTATTGTTATATATTTTACCACCATTTTTAGCTGCCATTCCTAATGAATAATATCTATTAGCAGGATTTGGAGAATCTATTTGTGATTTTCCAATAGTTATTGTTGCATTGTTATAAACTGTTGAATTATTTGATGCAAAAGCACCTGCACTTCCTATACTGTTAGAAAAATCTATATTACCGTTATTATTTATAACCGCACCATTGATTGCATAATATCCTGTACTGTTTAATGCTGAAGATGTCAATGATGTTCCGCTGTTTATATTTCCTAATGGCCCCGCTTTATACAGGTAAACACTTTTAGAGCCTATATTCGATGTAGAAGCAGATGTACTGTTAAAATTATTTGTTCCATTATCCAATATTGCAAATCCAAAAGAAGAATCTCCAACATTTACATTTCCTGCATGATTAACTGTAACATTATTATCACCATATACTGCTACAGCATTATTTCCAGCTGTTACATTTCCTGATAAATTCAATATTCCATTTTTCTTATATATTGCCAGTCCTTCATCTCCTGTTGTTATTCCACCTGAAGATGTAACAGTACCATTTTCAGAATATATTCCTAAAGATCTTGCTCCTGTAGTTATAGTTCCTGAATGTACCACATTTCCGGCATTAGGTGCGTAAATTCCCATACTTGGATCATTTCTGTTACTTGAATCTCCAACTGTTATATTTCCACTATTTGTAATATTTACAGGATCTGTTATATTGTTGTATACATGTATTCCTATTGATTTATCTCCCAGTAAAGTTATTATTTTTGATGTATTTACATTTTTATTAGTAAATATACCCTTTCCAGTCTGACCATTTATAGTGGCAATGTTACCACCATTTGCTGTTATATCTGATCCATCTGAGAAGAATCCGACTCCGCTTTTATTTAAGGTAATTGTAGAACCATTATCTATAATTGATCCTACTTTAGTAACAGCTCCTAAAGTATTCGATATTTTAGAATAAACTCCAACACCAATATCGGTTGCACTTGTTCCTGCTGATGAAGAAACATCTATATTTGATCCATTTCCTAATGTTATGCTATGTACTCCTGCACCTGAAACAGCCTGATTATCAATTGCAAGTACTCCTATAGAAGATCCAGTACCTATGGATTTTATTGTTCCATTATTTACAACTTCAATTGTTTTAGTTCCGGTAGTTGGTGCTGTAGTCCCTAAATAATTAATTGCAGCTATTCCTGTACCTGAATTTCCAATTTCAATTGTTCCTGTAGCATTATTCTGCGCTAATGCTCCATTTGAACCTAAAATACCTACCGAATCATTTCCTGAAGTTCTTATCATACCATTGTTGTATATTTCAGTATATTCTCCTACTACACCGACCATTCCTGTACCTGATAAATTAATAGTACCATTATTTGTCAGTATGACATCATTTCTAGGTTGTCCAGAATCATTTTTCTGGGCAATTCCCAGTTTAGACTTATCTCTTAATGAAGTAGGTGTTGTTATAGCTCCACTTCCTGATATTGCTGCATTATTTGTTACACTTGAAGATGAAAATTCTGATTTAAGATAAGCATCTCCTGGATTATCTAAATTTGAATTTACATCTACAGTTAAAGGTACTCTTGTTGCCTTATATGGAACGTATGTACCAGGTGTACCTGTTATATTAAGTCCTGTAATACTTCCAGTTCCCAGCGAAGAAAGATTTGATACAAGTTCTCCACCTACATTTCCACCGCTACCTTCAGCAACCATAAGCGTTGATCCTGACTGCATATTCAGGTTAAGAGTTTTTGTTGATGCTGAAGATATAAGCGCTGATAATGGACTTCCAGAAGCATTTTTAACATAGAATGCTGTTCCTCCATTTGCTATTGTTGCATTACTGTCTGCTCCAGTCATTATAAGCTGCGATTTATCGCTTGCAGTTCCTGCACCATAAAATAATAGTCCACCATTTCCTATCGATAATGTCGTATTATTCAGTTCTATATCAGAACCGCCTCTTGCATAAAGTGCAACTGCTCCTGTTCCTTCAGCAGAAATTGTTCCATTTTGTAATTTTGTTGTTGCAAGTGTTGTTCCTACATTAGAAGCATAAATTCCCATAGAATCCTGTCCTTCTACTTTAACACTCCCTCCTGTCATTACATAATCTGTTCCATTATTATAAATACCTGTTACTCTTGTTCCCTTTAATTTTATATTACTTGAACTTGTACCTGAACTAATTTTATTACTACTGTTTGTACCACTGATAACCATTCCTATTGAATCATCAGAGTTAGTTACAGTTATATCTCCTGTACTCTCTGCTCTTCCTCCATTATATGCCATAAGACCAATTACATTCTGTCCCCCTGCATTTATAGTTATTGTTCCTGTATTTTTTACTTTTGGAACAACAGTATCAGCATGGTTTACAGTTCCATTTGCAAGCATAACTATATTAAATCTCTTATTAAGATTTTTTGTAGAATCTGTTGGTGCAAGAGGATTTGGGTCACCTATGTATGCATTTCCCGGAGTTACAGTAAGATTTTTATGAACATTTATACCATATCTGTCTGTTCTAAATAATACTCCTCCGTCAGCAGTACTTGTAAAGTCAATACTGTTTACATGAGTATCTCTTATGTTGAAATCATTCTGTACCAATGACTGTATAGTTGGAGAATAATTTCCATACATATAGTCATAATTTCTTAAAAATCCTACGTTTTCTTTTCCATCTACTACTATATTTAAATTATATATATTTCCAATCAAATCTTTTTCATCTCTGCCTGTATTATCTAAGTCTGCAGTTGTTCCTGCAGCCTTACCACCAAGTCCAGTCCCATTTGCTCCTTTTCCTGTCTGATAGTTATAGACACTCATTGTTCCAGTCCCTATATTGTATTGCTTAGCATTTGGACCACTTCCAACTGTTTGAACAGTTTCGGCATAAGTATCGTTTGTTGCATTTGTCCCTGTTCCGGAACCACCAATTTTTTTAGAAATTGAAATTCCAACATTATGGCTTCCTGTAAGATTTACTTTTCCAGCTTTTCCATCAATTATTGTTTCATCATAGTAAATTGCATCAGTATCTGCATCTTTAAGTGCATCTTCTGTAACTTTTCCCGGCGCGAATATATTTGGAACTCTTATTCCATAACTTCCTCTTACTGTTGAAGAATTTCCTGGATCTTCACTTTTTACATTTATATTACCAGTATTCATATACATTCTTAATGATCCTTTATTTCCCCATGACGTAACTTTTAAAGGATTTGAATTTGTTGGATAAATTGCATTCTTTTTAAAAGTAAATTCTGCAAAATCCACTCCAATACTTTCGACACTTTCTACATTTATTGTATTTAAGTTATTCATTTCAGAAGCCCAAGGTCTATAAGTAATATTTGAATATAAATTAGCATTAATCACATTACCTGATGTAGGCTGATATTGTCCATAATCTTCTACCATTGCAGAAAAACCTATCAAATAAGTCCCTAATCTATCATCACTAGCATTTACTGCAGGTTTTGCAGATTCTCTTTTTAAAGTTATAATTCCCTTATTTGTAAATATTGATTCTTTAGCACTTGCTGCCTGTTGTTCTACAGCTACAGTCATATGTTTCCAGTTTACATATGGAGCTGTAGTCATTGCATCTGCTTCAGATCTTCCGTATATATCCAATTCTCCTTCAAAATTAACCTTTGTTGGGTCATAAAATGAAGCAACATGTGTTCCATTAACACTCATAAATCTGACAGTATTTGTTCTTACTTTATTTCTTGCAATAGGATTAGTTGTATTATTTCTTAATTCCCATTTTCCTTTTACAATAGCTTCTGAAGTAGTATTTCCAGGCTTTACAGAATTATCCTGTTGATATTGTGTAAAACTGAAAACTGTCTGTGGAGAGGATGGCACTCCTGTCCTATATCCAGCGTTTCCCAAATAACCTGCATAAGTAGAATTTGAATTTACTACATTACTTGCACCATTAGCCGCAACTAATGTACTTCCATCCGGTTTAGGATTTGATTGATCAAAAGTCCAAGTTCCATCTACTGTTCCTGCTGCCAAAGGCACTGTATTTGTTACTTTTCCACTTCCATCTGCTGTTGTACTTTGCCCAGTATTATCTTTTCTACCTGAATACGTAAATGCACCATTAACAGAAAAACCATTATCTTCTATATTTATAGTAGTTTTTGAATTACCTGAATTGTTTGAAGTTCCTGAAGCATTATTAACTATTACATTTGGTTCAACATAAAAAGACATACCGTTCATATCCTGTGCAAATCCTGTACTTACTTGATCCAATGCAGGTGGATTAAAGACATTAGGTCTGATATCTGGCAACGTTTTTTCAGCAAAAGTTACTGTTGTAACAGGCGGTATCGAAAAATTAATATTTGGTGTTATTACTGTAGGATTAACATTAAGATTAGGTAATGTCGGTGTATTTATATTTATTGTAGGATCTATTATAAGTGGCTGACCTTTATCAGGTACAGGCCTAGTTCCTACAAGTCCATAGTTAAGTCCATTTCTATTATTACTTAATGAAGAAGTAGGATCTGCATTTCCAATAGCATTTACAGCTAATCTGCTATATACTTCACTGTCCGGCGAAACATTGTTTGACCACCAGTTTCCTCTAGTAAATTTACCTTCAAAAGGATATTTTTCCTTCTTATCCCCTTTTCCTTTATATGAACCTCTCCATTCACTGTAATAATAGTTCATACCTAACTGCCATGAACTCCAAGGAGATTTTACAACATGATCTCCCTGTTCCATAAGCTGAATCAGTTCCAGGTTTGACCCTTTCATTAATTTATTATTTTCTCTTTTAGCTTCCTTGAAAAGTTTCTTCATATCTCCAATTGAAGTTACAAGTTGCTTCTTTGTGCTTTCAATAGAATCATCACTATTTTTTTTCTCTACTGCCTGGGCAACTGTACCTGACATTAAAAAAGAAAATAGCAATCCTCTAGTATACTTTAAATCTTTACATTTCTTTGCAAAGCATCTAAGCATCTTTTCAACATTTCTCAAATTATTATCCAAATTATTCACCTTCTATCTTATTTACTTTTATTATAAACATGTTAATCTTTATAAAACATCTTAGTTTTTTATTTGATTATACTTGAATGTGTTCTTATTTTCTACTCCTTTTTTTAAAAATAATCCTTTTTATAAATATTTAAACTTCTAATTTGTATAAACAAAAACACACATATGATAGTTTAAAACAATGTGTGCTTTTAAAACTCTATATTACTTATTGTTTTTTTCTAAATTTATATTTCTATACTTTCTAGGCAAAATTCCTAAATATTTCTTAAAAGATTGAGAAAATTTGCTTGGATTTTCGTATCCTATTTCATTTGCTACTTCAAGAATACTTTTATCAGTTGAAATAAGAAGCATTTCAGCATACTTCATTTTCTTTTTCTGTATATATTCAGAAATTCCTATTTTTTCATAATTTTTGAACGACTGCTCTAAATGATATCTGCTTATATTCATAATCTCACATAATTCTTTCACTGTAGGTAAATTAGAAATTTTAAATTCTTCAAGCAAATCCTTTGCCTGTTTCGAAATCAGGGAACCATCTATAGTGGAAGACTGTATCTCCAGTATTAGAACAATAAATTGAAATACTTTCATTTTAAATTTCAGGTAATTCTCTATATTTTTTACTGACATATTCATAATTTCCTGTGCCAAGATATCTATTTCACCACTTGATTTTCCAAAGTAAAATTCATCATTTCTAAATATTTTAAAAATTTTCTCTTTCCATTGAGTTATTTTTTCCATATTCTTTATTTTTAAATTATTATTTACTATTTCATTAGGATAAATATCTATTGTAATCAGTTTGAGATTATTGCAGTTTACTTTGTAATTTTTTATACCATTATGTGATTTATGAAGGAGTATATCACCTTTTTTCAGATGATATTTTTTCTTCTTTCCTTCAAAATTAGAAGAAAATTTACATTCACCTTCGATACAATACATCATTTCAAAAAATTCAAATGAAACAGGTGGATTATTCAGTACCTGCTGAGTTTTTCCCTTTATTTTAAAAATAGATATCTCATATTCATCATCAAGACAGTACCTTTGTAATACTCCTGTCATTTCCTGTTTTTTTGAATTCTGTTCCTTAATAAAGAATTTCTCTCCAAAGGCGTCTTCCGCCTTCTGAAATTCAAATAATGAAGGAAGCTGCTCAAAATAAAATTCATCTGTTTTCTTCATCACTTTACTCCTGCAAAATCAAATAGTTGTATTGATTTCTCTTATTTTTTATAAATTTATTATTTTTAATGTTTCATTTTCTATTTTAATTTTTATCATATTTTTATAATTACATTTTTTCTATAACTTTTATTCCAAGAAGTGACAAACCTTCTTTGAGTATTGCCGCTGTTTTTTCTGCAAGAAGAAGCCTTGTGTTAAATTTCCTTTTATCTTCTTCCCTAAGAATAGATTCCCCTGCATAAAAACTATTGAAAATCTTAGCAGTTTCAAAAAGATAGTCAGCAATCAGGTTAGGCTTACATAATTCATAGGCCTTTAATACAGAATTTGGAAATTTCAACAGTTTTACTGCAAGTTCCCTCTTATTTTCATTGAAATCATTATTTAATTCAATATATTCAACATCGTAAACATTGTCAATCTCAAGATTTTCCTCATTCATTTTTCTAAATATGGACATTATTCTAGCATATGTATATTGCAAATAAGGCGATGTATTACCTTCAAAATTTAGAATTTTATCCCATGAAAAACATATTGAGCTCATTCTGTTCTGACTAAGATTGAAATATTTTATAGCTCCCAATCCAACAATCTCAGAAATTTTCATTTTTTCTTCTTCTGAAAAAGTAGGATTTTTAATGTCTATTATTATTTTTGCCTCTTCCACTGCCTGATTAACTATATCTATCAATCTTATCATTCCACGTTTTTTTGAAGACAGTACCGCACCATCTTCAAATCTCATAATACCGAACCATACATGATTTTTTTCATAATCATAGGGTTTTCCAATCATTTCAGCAATTCTGAAAACCTGCCGGAAATGTTTTTTCTGCTTTTCTACGGCTACATAAACAGCACGGTCTATATTCAATGTATCTTTTCTGTATTTGAGAGTTGCCAAATCTGTTGTAGAGTAAAGATAACTGTTTTCAGCTTTTTTCTTTACTACACATGGCTCAAGTTTGTCCTTTTTTTCAAAAAACACCTTCAATTCTCCATCAATATCTGATGAAATTTTCTTTTCTTCAAGTATTTTCAATGTTTCAGGAATTATTTCATTGTAAAAGGATTCGCCTATGCAATAATCAAATTTTACATCCATTTTTCTATAGAAATCTTCAAATTCACGAAATGAATGATCTACAAAACTTTGCCATAATTTTCTGTTATTCTCATCTCCTGCCTTCAGTTTCATCCACTCTTCTTTTGCCATGACTTCCAGTTCCGGATTTAACTGTGCCTCTTCAGAAAACTTTACGTATAGTCTTTCCATTTCTCCTATTGGATTTTTTTCATATTCTTCTGCATTAAGCCATTTTTTATATCCTATTATAAGTTTGCCGAAACGGCTTCCCCAATCTCCAAGATGGTTGTCTCCTGACACTTTAAAACCTATATATTCAAATATACGTTTTAAAGAATCTCCGATTATGGTACTTCTCAGATGTCCAATATGCATTCTTTTTCCTATATTCGGAGATGAATAGTCTATCAGTACTTTTTTAGATGTATCAATCGGAAAATCATATTTTTCAGTTCCTATTTTCTTTAAATTCTGCCATATCTTGGAATTTTTCAAAAATATGTTTAAAAAACCTGGTCCTGCAATTTCAATTTTATCTATAATATCATTTTTTTGGTCATTTTCCAAACTTTTAATTATTATTTTACCTATTTCTCTAGGTTTTTTGCCAATAATTTCAGAATTTATTAAGGCAAAATTTGTCTGGAAGTCTCCAAATTCTTTCTTTGTAGAATATTGTACGTCAATATTTTCAAACTTTCTTTCAAATATCTTTTCAATTTTCTTCTTCAGTATATCTCTGATTTCTATATGTACTAATTCCATATTTCCTCCGTTATCTATCTTACTTTATGTTGTATTGAAAATCAAGTATTATGATATTATATTAAAAATTATGTTTTACTGTTTTCCTAAAGTCTGTAGGCGCCATATTTTTTAGTTTTGAAAAATTGTTATTAAATGTTTTTACTGTATTAAATCCCAGTTCAAATGAAATATCTATAATGCTCTTATCAGTTGTCAGAAGCATTTCACATGCCTTGTCTATCCTCAATGCATTAAGAAATTCTATAAATCTTTTTCCCGAATAGGACATCAGTATCTTATTCAGCTTTATATCAGTTATATTAAACTTTTCTGTAACTTCATCAATATTCAGTTCTTTCATATAATTTTCATAAATATAACTTATTATTTCTGATACAAGTTCCTGTTCCTTCTCACTGAATATCTGATATACATCCTTGTATTTTTCCCTATATTTATTTGGGGACATTTTCAGATGTTTACTGCATAATTTTGAAATATGCGATCCATCTACAAAACCAACAAGATGAGCGATCTCTTCAATATTAAGATCTGTATAGACTAATAAATTTAATGCTTTTGAAATCCTCATATGCCTCAGCAGATCATTAAACATGAAACCAGTTACTTCTTCAAGATATTTAGATATTGCAGATTCACTCATAAAAAATATAACTGAAAGTTTATTTAATGTAAGTTTTTCATTCAAATGTGCATAAATATATTTAACTATATTTTCTTCTTCTGATTCCTCTTTTATATTTGAGTTCTTTTCTTCGTTGATATTTTTCTTTGCAATAAGGATTATCAACTCTGTAAGTTTATTTGTTATATAGACTGTACTCAAATCAAATTCTTCCTTAATAGCCCTGTCTTCCTTTTTTATATCAAAAAACGGCTTGAAATCCGATAATGATTCCAAGCCTACTTCATTCTTTATTTCATAAAATATATTTTTTATTGTTTTTGCTTCTATTTTATTAAAATAAACAACCGGTATTTTTTTGATAAGAGAAAATATATTATTTTTACTCTTCTTATATCTATTTAATGAGTTTAAAATCAAGTTGTTAAACACCGAATTATAGGATATTTTCATTATGGCTAAAGGTTTTTCCACTTGAGTAATCTCTACAATTTCCCAAGGGAATATTATTAGTAAGGTATTAGGAACTATATCAAATTCTTTATTATAGATCCTTATTTTTCCTGTTCCTTCAACAAAAAACAACAATTTCGGTATATTATGAATTACCGGTTTGACAGGCTCTTCCAAATATTCAACATCAAAAGAACATAGTTCATTGTGCTTATCCATCTGAAGTTGCAAGTCCAGTTCACTTAGCATATACTTTTTCCTCACCACGATATTTTTATTTTATTTTATCATCTTATTACCATCATTGCAACAGTTAATATTACAACATCCATTATAAATATTATAGCAAGCAGTTTTCCTACAAATTTAAGCCATGTTGTATACTGCACTCTTGCAGTAGCAAGACCTCCCATTACAACTCCTGATGTAGGTGTCATAAGATTTATAATTCCTGAAGCCGCACTGAATATCAGTACCATAACTTCCGGACTGTATTTTAATGCTGCTGTCAAAGGTCCCAAAACAGGGAATGCAACTGAAGCCAGTCCTGATGTTGATGGAATTAAGAATGACAGCACAAGGAATAACAGATAAGAAGCTGGTGCAAATATAACTGGAGAAAGTCCATTTAATGCTTTTGAAGCAGAATCAAGAATAAATGCATCGAATTTAGTAGCCGCCATAAGTACAGAAGCACCTCTTGCAACTGCTATTATTAATACAACACTTAATATATCCTTTACTCCATCCATAAATGAATCTATAATTTCTGTTTCCTTAAATCCGTTAACTATTCCTATTAGAATACCTGATAACAGGAACCACATAGCAAGTTCAGCAAAGTACCATTCTCCTAAAGATGTCCCTGTCAGATAACTTGTCCATCCTTTAAAAAATGTAATTCCAAAGCTTTCCCATGGAATTAATGAAATAACCATTATAATAAATGTTATTGCAAATATAGTCAATGTAATTCTAGTTTTTCCTGTAAATTCTATATTATCAAAATTTGCATGTCCAAAATGTTCTTTCATGTCATTTTGTTCCTGCAATGATAAAATAGTTGAACCTTTTTCTTCTTTTACTTTTTTCGCATATTTTAGAACATAGAAAATTGCAGCTATTAGAGCTGTAATCCATAATATTGCTCCTAGTAATATTACAGTTCCACTATTATATTGAATTCCTTTTTCTTTTAATGCATCAAGAGCAACTCCTACCGCAAATGGATTTACTGTAGATCCAAGAACCCCTACTCCTGCACCAAGCATTATAGTAGCAACTCCCACAGTAGTATCAAATCCTGCTGCAACCATTGTAGAACATATCAATACATAAAACGCAACTGTTTCTTCAGCCATTCCATATGTTGTTCCACCAATTGAAAATAAAATCATTAATACAACTATTAAAACTGTTTCTTTTCCTTTAAGTTTCTTTACAAGTGCACCTACTCCAGCATCCAATGCTCCTGTTTTAGTGACAACTCCCAAAAATCCTCCAAGTAACAATATAAATATACATACATCTATTGCTTCTTTAAATCCATTAAATGGAGCCATTACTACTGTAGCAAGTGTAGCATTATCAACTTGTGGAAAAACCCATGTTAAAAGTGCTAGAGCAATTATTATAAGAAACAATATTGAAAAAGCTGATAACTGTATACCTTTTTTCTTTGCCATATTATTCTCCTACTTTCTTTTTAAAATTTAATATTTCTCATGTAACAGGGTATGAGGGCATGGAGAGCCCTCATGATTTGTATTTAGATTAGCCTTTTATAACCGTTCCTGTATTTCCTGCTAATGCAGATCCGGCATTCTGTAATGAAGTAATTATAGCCTGTCCATTAGGATTATTTACTACATATTCCATACATGCTTCTATTTTTGGCAGCATACTTCCTTTAGCAAAATGTCCTTCTTCAATATATTTTTTAACTTCTTCTATACTTAAAGTATTTAATTCTTTCTGATCAGGCTTATTATAGTTAATATACACCTTATCAACAGCAGTTAATATAACAAGCATGTCAGCTTTCAAATCAGCTGCAAGTTTAGAGCTTGATTTATCCTTATCTATAACTGCATCTACTCCTTTATAGTGACCATTTTCTTCCACTACAGGAATTCCTCCACCACCAACGGTAATTACAATAGTACCATTGTTTACAAGTGTTTCCACTTCTTCAATTTCTACTATTTTTTTAGGTAAAGGTGAAGCAACGACTCTTCTGTAACCTCTTCCTGCATCCTCTACAAATGTAAAGCCTTTTTCAGCAGCAATTTTATCTGCTTCTTCTTTACTGTAGAACATACCTATAGGTTTTGTCAGATTAGTAAATGCAGGATCATTTTTATCTACAACGACTTGCGTTACCAATGTAACAACACCTTTTTTAATATTCTGAGCCTGTAATTCTTCTCTTATTGCCTGTTGAAGATGATATCCAATATATCCCTGACTCATTGCACCACATTCTGCAAATGGCATGTAAGGAGTTTTAACTTCTCCATTTGCGGCATAATCCATTGCTAAGTTTATCATTCCCACTTGAGGACCATTTCCATGACCAACTATAACTTCATATCCCTCTTTAGTCATTTCAACGATTGATTTTGCAGTGTTCTTTACAAGTTTTAACTGCTCTTCAGGAGTATTTCCTAAAGCATTCCCTCCAAGTGCTACTACTATTCTTTTTGCCATATTATTTCAAAGTTGCATACATTACTGCTTTAATTGTATGCATTCTATTTTCAGCTTGATCGAAAACTTTTGATTGAGGGCTTTCAAAAACTTCGTCTGTTACTTCCATTTCAGGTAATCCAAATTTTTCATTTATTTCTGCTCCGATTGTTGTTTTTAAATCGTGGAATGAAGGTAAGCAATGTAAGAAGATTGCTGTTTCTTTAGCATAGCTCATAGCTTCTTTGTTTACTTGGAATTTTTTCAATTCGTTAATTCTTTTTTCCCAAATTTCATCAGGTTCTCCCATAGATACCCATATATCAGTATAGATAACATCAGCATCTGTACAAGCTTCCTTAACATCTTCAGTAAATCTGATTACACTTCCTGTTTCTTCAGCAATTGCTTCAGCAGCCGCTATTAATTCAGGAGTTGGTTTTAATTCTTTTGGTCCACATGCAGTAAAGTTAAGTCCCATTTTAGCACATGCTACTAATAGAGAGTTTCCTAAGTTATTTCTTGTATCTCCCATGTATACAAAGTTAATTCCTTTCAAATGTCCAAAATTTTCTTCAATTGTTAATAAATCTGCCAACATTTGAGTTGGGTGGAATTCATTAGTCAATCCATTCCATACAGGTACTCCTGCATTATCAGCCAATTCTTGAACTATTTCCTGATCAAATCCTCTATATTCGATTCCATCATACATTCTTCCTAAAACACGTGCAGTATCTTCGATACTTTCTTTTTTACCCATTTGAGAACTTCCCGGATCAAGATAAGTAACTCCCATTCCTAAATCCATTCCTGCAACTTCAAATGAACATCTAGTACGTGTTGAAGTTTTTTCAAATAAAAGAACAATATTTTTTCCTTCTAAATATTTGTGAGGTGTTCCTGTTAATTTTAATTCTTTAAAATTTTTTGATAAATCTAACAGATATCTGATTTCTGAACTACTGAAATCTAATAATTTTAAAAAATGTCTTCCACTTAAATTTTTTGGCATTTTAATACCATCCTCTCTTAATATAAATTTATATTTTCAACTAATCAACCGGCTATATTTATAGTCGGTCAATTAGTTTCAGTATATTTAAAAATATACCACATTTTTAATTTTTTTTCTAGATTTTTATATTTTCATATTTTAGTCTTCTCTTAGTAAAGGCATACTCATACATCTAGGGCCTCCACGTCCTCTTGACAATTCGGCACTTGGCATTTCAAGAACTTTTAATCCTGCTTCTCTTAAAAGAGCATTTGAAACATCGTTTCTTTCATAAACAACTATAACTCCAGGAGCTATACATAATGTATTTGATCCATCGTTCCATTGTTCTCTTTCAGCAGCAATTCTATCTTCTCCACCACATTTTATAAGCTTAACATCCGGTACTCCAAGATATTTTTCAAGTATTGCTTTTAATGTATCTGTTAACAGTTTAATTTCTATTTTATCTCCATTTTTAGTTAACTCATAAACTTCTAATGGTCCCATAATATTTGGATGGATAGTAAATTTATCATAATCAATTTGTGTGAATACTGTATCCAAGTGCATAAATGCTCTTGTTGAAGGTATTCTAAATGCAAGTACAGTTTCAATTGTACTGTCAGCTGAAGCAAAAACATTTTTTGCTATTTTATCTATTGCAGCAGATTCAGTACGTTGAGAAATTCCTATTGCAAGAACTTTATCATTCAGATTAAGTATATCTCCACCTTCTATATGGAATTTATTATCTCTTTCATAAAAGTAAGGAACTTTTCCTTTGTAATCATTATGATATTTAAAGATATAATCTGCATAGATAGTTTCTCTGTTTCTTGTTACAGAGTACATTCTGTTCATACTTACTCCATTACCGATTGAAGCAAATGGATCTCTTGTGAAATATAAATTAGGCATAGGATCTAATATAAGTTCATCCTTATCATCATTTATTTTAGTGACCAATGATTCTGAAGGTACATTTAATTCTCCGTATCTTACACCTTCCATTGTTTTTAAAATCAATTCCTTGTTGTCTTTGATTGCATCAAAGAAGTTAAATAAAGCTTTCTGATATTCTTCAGTGTAAACTCCACCTTCAACAATAAACTGTTCTATAAACTTTTTTCTTAAATCAGGACACTGACCTATTGTTTCAGCTGCCAAATCTTCAAGATATACAACTTCCACTCCATTATCTCTCAAAATTTGTGCAAAAGCATCGTGTTCCTGCTGTGCAACTTTTAGAAAAGGTATATCGTCAAATAATAATCTACCTAATGTATCAGGTGTTAAATTCAACAACTCTTTTCCAGGTCTGTGTAATAAAACTTTTTTTAACGGTTTTATTTCACTTCTGACATTAATTGCCATAATTATTACCTCCTATTTGTTTTCTTCTGTACTAAGTATACTTCTTTTTAGAAAAAAAGAAGGAAAATTTCCTTCTTTTTTTTTGTATAATAAATTTATGGAATTCCCCTAAAAAAACTGCCAGTTGATCTAATAATTTCCCATTTTCTTTTTCTTCTTCTTTACTTACTGCTTCAAAAATTACAA
>ERZ773068.385-NODE-385-length-23861-cov-3.693061_pt1 | contig 23861 bp, 20 predicted proteins | sample MGYA00580620_ERZ773068 | MGnify/ENA primary metagenome ERZ773068 (study PRJEB29015, sample SAMEA2737983) | human oral metagenome | biome: human oral; feature: human-associated habitat; material: dental | place: China | collected 2101 ... | reverse complement strand
GGTGATCCCGTGGGGCCCCAACACAGTTTTTAAATTCATGCTCAAAAACTGTACCAGAACTCGTGCGCTCAAGGGCAAGCCTGCTGGCAGCCAGACGGTGGATCAGGCGGCCACAACGACGATCTGTGTGCCGCAAAGGTTGCGTGGAGTCGGCTGACCTCGCCGGGAAGGTGCCAGATGGTTTGCGCACGTGGGTCATCCATGAAGAGGTTCGATTCAGGCGTCAACCCCACCCCAACCGCCATCGCCGAAAAACCTGGGTGAACGCCCGAGTCATCCTGGGCTGCCTCACCCCAACCCCTGCGAACGCCTCCTCGGTTGCGTTCACCAGGTGGCACTGTCTCGGGCCCTGGGGAAGAAGGTGAGTATGTCTAAGTGGGTGAAGAGGGGGGTTCGGAAAGCAGGAAAGCGTTGGCGCTTTAACTTGTGCGGGTGGCGGCTGTCTCTCTATACTTAGAATATGACTTTTACTGCGCTTCATCGCGCCCTTGGTCTTGAACCCAGCCCGCTAACGGATGAACTGCTGGATCGTGCTGTTGAAGAGAGAGTGACTGAATCTGGCGACTTGGACTGGAAGTCGAAACTCCCGTCGAGGAAAGACCTGCGGTGCTCAGACTTCCCGAAAGACGTGGCGGCGATGGCAAACAGTGGTGGGGGTATCATCGTGTACGGTGTTGAGGAGTCCCAGAAGGAGGCTATCAAACGAGTTGATGTGGGAGAGCTCGATGAGGCGTATGAGCGATCATTGCGCTCTGCCGCGGTCACTGCTATTTCACCGCCGGTGTTTGGCCTGAGTGTGCATCGCCTTGGGGAGGCAGATAAACGTGCTGTTGTAGTCGAGGTGCCGGCCAGCATCGATGGACCACATCTCATCTACAAAGATGAAAGTTTCAGGGCGCCAGTGCGGAATGATGCTGACACTGTGTGGATGAAAGAGCGTCAGATTGAAGCGATGTACCGTATGCGTTTCGATGAGCGTCGTCATGCCGCTGAAGTTATGAATAATCTGTACGCCGAGGCGGCAGCAGGTCGTGACTCAGGCAAACGTGCTTGGTTTATAGCGGTTGCCCATCCACGCCTTCCTCGAATCGGCAGCCAGCTGACACGCGATGATGTATCTTACCTTCTCGAAGAGACTGAGAAATTCGGGCTTCCTTGCGTAGGAAGTTATGGCATTCATCCGTTGAAAAATGTTGATCGTAATAAACTTCGACCAGGCCTGCGTCGATGGTGGGCGTTCACCACTGCTGGAGATAAGTCCTCGGTCCGGAGTGAAGCGTGGGTGGGTGTCCATCAGGACGGTTCTGTTACGGTTGCAGCGACTGTCGGTGGGCACCGGAAGAACGCCCGTGAATACTTGGATGGTTGGCAAGTTCGCTCGGATTCCGTCGAATGTGCCGTGGCGGATTTCATGGCGCTCGTGCGCGCGATGATGAAGAAGAGTGGTAGCAACGATTTTGATATCCGAGTTGGGATCGACTGGCGTGGCGAACAGCCGTTGGAAATTCTGGGAATCGATCTTAACAAGGAACTGCATGACAAAGCCATTATCCCGCTCCATGCGTATACGCCCATCGAGCTCACAGTGAATGCTGCCGAGTCTGAGGTGGAATTCGAACGGCATGTTTATGATCTCGCTAAGGACTGTGTCAATCAGGGTGGCATCTCGGACTTGCGGTGGATCCGCCCTCCTAAGGGTGAGGACTAGGAAGGCTTCGCGTAAAGTGGCTCACAAGAAAAGTATACTAGTGCCTTGAAATTCTCCATTGCTTTGAGCCGGGCATTGGGACCGAGGTGAAGAAGGGTCCTGGTCTCGTGAAGGCCATTCATGAGTTCCTGGGGCATTGGCTACTGTGAGGCTTATTCACAGCTGCTAGCAACTGGGCTCTGGCAAGGGGTTTCGTTATTTCTGATGCCCCCCATGAATAAGCCTCAATTATTCCGCCTACGTTTAGTAGAACTATTTGTCACGATCATTCGTGAAGCGCAGGCATCCAGCGACGGCGGAGGTGAGGAAGCTGGGCGGGAGCACGGGGCATCTTCCGAAGTTGCATGTTCCCGTAAACTACTTTGGGTGGAGGCGATGGAGCATTGGAGAAACAGATGACCATGGGTTTAGAAGCTCGTTTCTGCGTGGAACCAAGGGAATCAGGGCGATGCCGACTCGGCGGATGAGGCTGACGACGCGGCGGCCGAACCAAAGAAGCGGCCTCGAACACGGCTCACTGATCTGAAGTGGATGCTATGCGAACAGCCCGCGCGAATGGCATCAGCGTGACTGCCCTCGCCGATCAGTTCGGGGCTCATCGCGGCACACTGTGGGTGAAAATGCGATGGCCGGGCTGAGCCGTTTGATCCAGTGGACGACGAGCTCACATGCTGAGTGGTAATTAAATGTCGACATCATCCGGTTCCTCCATACCGCCATCCGCAACTCGGACGCGAAGCCGTGCCGTGCGCGGGAGAGTACATCCCTGAACAGACGACTTTGTTCCGTGATTGCGCGAAGCTGCACCTGCACGTCGTGCTTCGTCATCGTGCGTAGCGGCCCGCCTCGGTGCTGGGCGTCTTCCTTTGCCCACGCGGCGGGCCAGTTGGGGGTCTTGTAGGCGCGTGTCATGACCTCCAGCTCGGCCTTCGGCGGCAGTGCCGTCCAGTACTCCGCGACGACGATCCCGTCCTTGTGCATCTCCAGCAGCTCGATCTGGTCACGGCTCGCCTCGGTACACAGAATCAGACCGATGGGTGGGTTCTCATCTGCCTGGCGCTCATGCCGATCCAGCCACTTGAGATAGAAGTTCATCTGCCCCTGGTAGCTCGGCTTGAACTTGCCGACCTTCAGCTCCACGGCAATCAACCGGCGCAGCGGACGCGAGTAGAACAGCAGGTCAAGGTAATAGTCGTCGCCGTCGAACGTTATGCGCTTCTGACGCTCAACGAACGCCCACCCGCGGCCCAACTCTAGCAGGAAGGACTCCATGTCATGGCGGAGCGCAGCTTCGAGATCCCGCTCCAAGAAAGTGTCGGCGAGCCCCAGCATGTCCAGCAGCACTGGATCACAGAAGGCATCAAGTGGAACCGCAGATCCCTCAGGAATCTGCGAGTCGGCAATCTCCCGGCGCTCAAAGGCTTTGCGGTCGATAGCCCGGCGCAGATCACGAACACCGAGCCGGCGCTCAATCACATAGAACGCTCTCGCGTCGTCGGTTGCGAGTGGGAGCAGTTCGCGGAAGTGTGTCCAACTAACTTGTTGCGCCAGTGACGCAACAAGTCCGGGATCGGTGAACTGCTGGGAGAAGCGGACCATCCGGTACAGGTTGGTTCGGTCGTAGCCTCGCCCGTAGCGGGCGGTCAGTTATCGCGCCAGTGACGCGACAAGTTCCCGGGCATGTCCCGCACGGTCCTCATGAAGTACGGCCACGTCAATCATCCGACCGATGTACCAGTTCCGCAGTGTCAAAGTCGCGTTCACCTGCGTTGCCGCGAACGACTGCGCCTGATCGATCAGCTCAGACACCCGCTCCACGAGATCGCCACCTTCGGCGCTGACAGACTCCGCGATGGCACGGAACGGAGAAAGACCATCGTCAGATTGGTGCCTCACAGCAGCACTAATCTGGGCTTCGTCCGGGTTCCGAACCATAACCTAATCCTCGTCTTCGTCGAGGTCGAACGCCTTGCCCACTCGATCTCGGTTGTTCATCGCCATCGCTGTTGTCTCCTAGAACGTGGTGCGTTGTGTCCCGGTGACGACATTGTTTCGCTGGGAGATAGTTTGTGGGACTCGGGAGTTCTGCTTCACCCAATCAACTGCGAGCGGCGACACCGCGCCGAGGATGTCGAGCAGTCTGTCGTGGTCTGCGGTGAGATTTCGCGCGAAGATCGGCTCGTGATGAGCGATCCTGTTACGGAGCTTCCGCAGTGACTCCTGCTTGCGGTGCAGTTCGCGACGAGGGCCGACGAGGTGCGGGAACGCAGCGTGAAGCGCTGGCACCCACAGCCGCTGGTGGTATCTATTGGCGAGGAGGCCAGTCCAGAACCCGAGACTCAACTCAGCCACCACATGCCCAGTAACAACAGCGGAGCCCTTTGCACGCCGCGCTGCTGTGATCGCGTCAGTGACACGATGCTGCTCGAACTGGTGCAGACCGATCTGCGCGTTCCACCATTCTTCCTGCCCGGCAAGGGTGCTGAGCTCGCTGTGGATCACATTGCAGAGAGCGACTTCGAGGACATTGAAGCTGCCCCAGAAGGCGGAGGCGACCTCAATGTTCCATGCGTAGAGCCGCAGAGCCTCGTCTTGGTTGCCGTGGCAGGCTCGGAGGTAGGTGGCGATCCTGTCGCTGTTGAGCAGGCGTGTCAGCTCAGCGTCCCGTGCCTGCTGCCCTGGTGCCGTGGGCCCGGACTTTGTAGCTTTGTTGACGTAAGCCCCGGACGAGGCCGCTGACGTGGTCGCCGCGCCGGGGCAATTCTCTTGCCGCGGCACCTGGCTCTGCGGTCCACCCGTCGTCGCTCAGTCCTCGTCCTCATCGAAGTCGAACGCCTGCTGCGAGGAACGCGGCGTTGAGGCGTACTTACGTGCCTGCTCGTTCACGTCGCCCCAAGCACTCACCAGACCGTTGAAGAGGATCGTGTCCTTCGTGTCTTTCTTCTTCTCCGCCTCGTGGAACAGCAGGAAGCCCAACTCCTTCAGATACAGCCCCGCCATGATCGTCGTGCCTGCACCGGGATCGTCGGCCAGCAGGAACCGCAGCGGGATGCGCGGCAGCAACTCCTCGTAGATAGCGCGAATCTGGTGTGGCAACGGGTCCACATCTGAGTTGTTGCCCGCGACCATCGGGTCGTGCAAGGCTGCGTATTTGATCCGCAGTGCCTCGGCCGCGAGCCGGAACTCGTCCGGGTCCGCGTCGTAGGCTGGAGCGGAGTCGAAGTCGCCCGCGATCTCGAAGCGCGCCGCGTCAGCGCTGGTGATCGCGCGGGCACCGCTGCGACCGGAATCGTCACGGTAGAAGACCTCGAATAGACCAGCGTCGATCGGGTCGATAGCGATCAGCGTGACGGTCTGCCCCGGCACCAGGCCGCGGAGGCGCTGTCCCGCGCGCAACGTCGCGAGACTCATGGGTGTCTCGGTCGTCTCAGTCACGGGCACCTCCTTCCAGTTTCCAGGGCAGTCGATCAGGATACGTTCGGCCTCCGACATTCCTGCCGGGCCGGAGCCGTTCTACTCAGTCAGGCTCCGTATCGTCGCGTGCAGCAGCACCGCCTCGGCGCACCCAGTCGTCGATCTCGCTGGCTTGGAACTTCCAGAGGCGACCGACCTTATGGGCAGGCATGGCCTTCTCAGCGATCCAGGTGTAGACGGTGTCTTTGGTGACCCCGAGGTGGGCGGCGATGTCGTCAGCAGACAGCCAAGGCTCAGGCACTCAAGTCCTCTAGGGTGGGATCAACCGGATATGAACGGGTTGATCCGATCTTACTCGGGCAAACTCCGGTCTACACGGAAGAACTCGGCTGAGTGTGGCGTGGAGACGGGTGGCTGTCGGTGTTCTTCCGTAGCCTCGTCTCATGGAAGACCTCGTGCTCACCGCCAGCGACGACCACGTTGCACGTCTCGCCCACGAGGGTGACCCCGTACGCGCGATCATCGAGCTGATCTGGAACGCCGTCGACGCTGAGGCGACGAACGTCGTCGTCACGATGAAGCGCAGCTTGATGGATGCCATCGATCAGGTGCGCGTCGAAGACGATGGCCACGGCATCAGTTCTGACGAGGTGGCCGCGACGTTCGGCCGCATTGGGGGCTCTTGGAAGTCGTTGAGCGAGAAGTCCAAGAACGGCAAGAGGTGCCTTCATGGCAAGCTCGGCGAGGGGCGATTGCGCGCCTTCGCGCTTGGCTCTCGTGTGAGCTGGATCAGCATCAGCGACAACACGATCGGTCAGCGCGAACAGATCACGATCACCGGCAGTCGGAGCAACCGCGACCGGTTCCGCTGGGACGCCACACCTTCAACCGCAGCCTCAACCGGCACAGTCGTCACAGCGAACAACGACGAACAGCGGTCGCTGAGCGCGCTCGAAGCAGACGACGTGCTTCCCACCCTGCGATCACACTTCGCGCCGCTCCTCCTCAACGATCAGTTGCTGACGATCACTTACGACGGTTCCGTGCTCGACCCATCGCAAGAAGTGGTCAATGACACGACATCACCGCTTCCATTCGGAGAGAGCGGAGAGAATGAAGCCGTCCTGCGGATCATCGAGTGGCGCTCGGGCAAGCATCGAGCCGTTTCCTTCGGTCCTGATGCAGACCACTTCCCGTTCGAGACCTCCGGCGCTGCCTTCGAGAAGCAGTTCACCTACTCCGCTTACGTGACATGGGACAAGTTCGGTATTGATGAGCTCGCCATGCTCGGGCTTGGCGACATGGCGCCCGACGCCGTCGGGGAACTGTGGATGGCGACGCGCGATGCAATCCGTGATCACTTCAACGCGCGTCGTCGTGAACGGCGTCGCGAACAGGTGGAGCAGTGGAAGGAAACGGGGGTGTACCCGTACAAGAGTGAGCCAGCGAACGAGACTGAGCGCGTGGAGCGTGCCGTGTTCGATGTGGTTTCCGGCACACTTGTTCCCCATATCTCCAAGACCAAGAAGCGAGCGCAGTTGACGCTCGAACTCCTTCGTGATGCGATTCGTCACGACCCGGGGAAGCTGACAACGATCCTGCATGAGGTCGTTGCACTGACCGACGCTGACCGCGACACCCTCACGAAACTGCTCAGCGAGACCACGCTGTCCGCGATCATCCGTTCTGCAAACGTCGTCACGAGCCGGCACAAGTTCTTGGTTGCACTGGAGCATCTGCTGTTCGATCCAGACGACTCCGGGAAAGTTGGCGAGCGCGACCATCTTCACAAGATGCTCGAACACGAGCTATGGGTCTTTGGCGAGTCGTACCACCTCATGAGCACCGAGCGAAGCCTGACAGAACTCCTGCGTAATCACCTCAAGCTCGACGGTCTTCCGACGAAGGATGTCGATACGGTTCGTCGTTGGGATGGCAAGACGGGCCGGACCGACCTTCATCTTGCCGCAAAGAACAAGGAGCATGATCGAATCAGGCACCTCGTGGTGGAACTAAAAGCACCTGGCATCACAGCCTCACGCAAGGAACTCGATCAGGTTGAGGACTACGCGAATGCGATCCTGTCCAACGCGGCCTTCAGCGGGGACCGGATAAGTTGGGATTTCATTCTGGTCGTCACCGACTACGACGATCTCGTATGGCGACGCATCAAGGGTGATGACTTCGAAATCGGCCTGTTCTTCGACCCCCAGAAGGAGCAAGGACGCCCTCTCGTACGCGCCCACGTCCGTCGGTGGCGGGACGTGATCGACGAGAACAAGCGTCGGCTGGAGTTCATGACCAACACTCTCGAACACGACCCCTCGATCACAGAAGGCCTCCAATACGTTCGGTCGGAGTACGAGGACTTACTGCCCAAGGAACTGCGCGCGGCTACGGCAACTACGAACTAATCGTGAACGAGAGGGGCCTGTTGCAAGCTCGATCCGATCTCCTGACCCACCAACTTTCGGATTTTGGCATTGGGATCATCGGCTCAGGGACGGCCCGTCGTAGATCGGGCCGCTGTCGCGTATGCGCGATCGAGAAGCGAGCTGTCGTTGACGCTCATTCAACGCACGGTCGGCAGCTTCGCATGCGACTTGCTCGGCTGCACGGATCTGCTCGATCGGTGTATCGCCTCGGCGGGAGTGAGGGCGCGTAGCGCCTCGACTCCGGCACGTGCCTGATGCGTGGTGCGGGTCGCGTTCTCAGCATTCGCGTGGGGGTGGGCGGCGACCTCGCCCCGCACCTGCTCCACCTGCCGGGCTGTGCTGTCTGCAGTCCGTGTTGCACCGACGCGCACCATGCTTACGCCCGATTCGGCGACGCTGACCGCAGGTTGCGAAACAAGTGTTCTACACCCGCCTAGATATCACCGACGATGAACAATTCCGCTCACGTCTAGCGGAATATTCACCACGATCATTCGCGAATCGCATACAACCAGCGACGACGGGGGCGAGAAAGCTGGGCAGGAGCACGGGGCATCTTCCGAAGTTGCATGCCCCCGTTAAACCACCCTGGGTGGAGCATAGGGGACTCGAACCCCTAACTTCCACCTTGCAAAGGTGGCACTCTACCAATTGAGTTAATGCCCCGTGACCGGGACAGCATACCGTCTGAAGTGCCGTGAGGGAAACTGGGGTCTCCTCCGAGGGCTACAGCGTCGCGTCGACGGTGTCCCGCAGGCCCAGCCCCAGCAACACCTGGTCCGCGGTGAGGAACTGCAGCCGTTCAACGTCGGCCTGAGCGAGCAGGAGCCGGTCGAAGGGGTCGCGGTGGGGCAGCTGCACGCTGCTGATGTGCGCTGCGTGTTCGGCTGTCACGGGCAGCTCCTGCGCGCCGCTGGCGGTCACCGCGTGGAGATAGGCGTCGGGCAGGGTGATTTTTCCAAGGCCTCGTTTGATCTCCAGCTCCCAGATGGAGGCTGCCGAGTAGCGGACGGCTCCCCGTGTCTGGATGAGTGTGCGGGCTTCTGCGCCCAGGCGAGGTGAGTCGACGAGTAGCCACACCAGAACATGGGTGTCCAGCAGGATTGCGGACCTCATGCGTCGAAGGCCTCACCCAGGGAGGGATCGACGGCGTCGAAGTCGTCTGCGATCTCAACCTGCCCGGCCAGCCCGCCGATAACGACGTCGATCTGATGATGAGGCGTCAAATCGGCCACGGGGCGTCCAGCACGTGCAATGGTGATCGTCTCACCCGCCTCCACCCGCTCCAAGAGGCGTGACAGATGGGTTTTCGCCTCGTGTACGTTCACGATTGCCATACCCCATGGTTCCAGACTTAGCCCGACTTAGTCAACTGCTTGGTGGAAACGGAATGACCCTCTCCTCGTCTACTGTCGTGTGTCAGAGGCCGACGGCGCGGCAGACATCCCCGAGCGGAGAGTCGGCCTACGCAGTTGCGTGATCTACCACTGGATGTGGACGTGACTCAGCAGATACATCGCGTCTGGGATACGCCAACGCTCTGGTGAGCGCGCGATACGTGACGTCAGTCTCGACAGTGCGCCATGACAGTCTGGGAGGGAGCCCTGATATGAATCGCGATTTCCTGGTTGAAATTGGTCTGATCATCGCCAACACGCTGCTGCAGGCCGTGGGTGTGCTGCTGCTGGGGTGGCCCCAGGGGAATCTCTTCCTGCTGCTGTGGTTCGAGAACCTGATCCTCACTGTGATGGCTGTGATCCGCATGACTGTGTACCGGAACCTCCCAGGAGGCGGCGTGAATAAGGTCGTGAACACCGCCGCCACCTTCTTCGTATTCTGCATGGTCCATGGTGTCTTCTCATTCAGTCTGGCGCGGGGAAATGGGATGAGCCTCTCGCTGTTCTCCCTGGGCATGCCTGCTGTGTTGCTTGTGGTTCGCTACCTCGTCGAGGCGGCAGACGAGTTATCCGCGAATAACCGTCCAACGAAATTTAAACAGACCTACACTGTCGCCTATGCCCGCCTGGGAATGTTGCATATGGCAATCATTCTGTGCAGTTGGCTGATGAGTCATGGCCATGGGTGGGGGCGAGGAACAATACCGTGGTCCAAAGCCTCTCTGGCCGTGCTGCTGGTGATCAAGGCCATCTCCGAGATCGGCCTCGTCGTCAGAAGCACCCGCCCTCGGCAGGCAAGGCCCCACGCGACCTCTGACACGTGAACGGGAGCCTGTGGACTCGGTCCGTGAGGCATCCTCCAGCTCGACTCTTTGCGCTGACAGGGCAGGTCGAAGCTGGGTGTATGTCAAGCTTGGGTCGTGACGTTGCTTGAACTGCCCTTCCCGGACATCAACCCGGTGGCCATCGCCATCGGACCGCTCAAGATCCACTGGTACGCCATCATGTACCTTCTGGCCTTCGGGATGGCCTACCTGCTGATGCGGCGACGCCTGCGCCGGGAGCCCTTCCGCTCCATCACCACCCCCAGGGCATGGAAACCCAGCGATATTGAGGACCTGCTGCTCTTCGGGATCGGGGGCGTCCTCCTGGGCGGCCGGCTCGGATACGTGCTGTTCTACCAGCCCGGCTATTACCTGTCCCATCCCCTGGACGCCATCAAGATCTGGGACGGCGGCATGAGCTTTCACGGTGGCGCCATCGGCGTCATCCTGGGCATGGTGATCTTTGCCCGGCTGCGAGGACGTCCCTTCCTGCAGGTCGCCGACCTCCTCGTGCCCGCCGTTCCCCTCGGCTTGGCCGCAGGTCGTATCGGCAACTTCATCAACGGCGAACTGTGGGGACGCCCAGCCCCCGCCGATCTGTCCTGGGCCATGCGTTTCCCCAACGGCGGCAACGTGCTGCGCCACCCGTCGCAGCTGTACCAGGCGCTCCTCGAAGGGGTGCTGCTGTTCGTCCTGCTCTGGATCTACGCACGCAAGCCGCGACGTCGCGGACAGGTTGCAGCCGCCTTCCTTGTCGGCTACGGAATCCTCCGGTTCGTCGCGGAGTACTGGCGTGAGCCCGACTCCTATCTGGGGTTCCTCTCCCTGGGGCTGTCGATGGGGCAGTGGCTGTCCGTTCCCATGGTCCTGGCCGGTATCGCCCTGTGGCTGTGGGCTCAGCGCCGCGGGATCACCGACGGTGAGGAACCGGACGACGACTCCTCCACCGACGAGGACTCCGAGGCGGTGGCCGACGACGTCGAGGCCGAGACGCAGGAGGTTGTGGAAGAGTCCGACGAGGCTGTGGATGAGCCCCGGGAAACTGTGGACGTAGCGGGGGAAACCGGCGGCCAGGAAGCCGCTGAGCCCGATGAGGACTGACTTATCCTCCCCACAAGGAGTTTTCCACAGGGTTGTGAACAGTGTGGATATCCCCGTCTCGACGGCTCCGTTGACCTCCCGTCACTGCTCTCCTGAGCACCCAGTTGGCTGCGCCGTCTGGCAGGAGTGGTGAGCGCGCTGTGATGCTGGAACAACCTGACCGAAAATGGAAGCTCTGGAACGGTTCCCTCGCAGGGCATCTGCGCTTCTACAGGCCCTCAGTGACCAACTATGTGGTTCGCGGGGTTGGAACATTCGCGATCATCTCCATCATGTTTCCACGCTCCCGGTTCCTCGGGGCGGCCCTGATCGGTGTGGGGTATGTGGTTGCGGAGTTCCTGTCCTACCAGATCGCCCTGGTCATCTATCGTCGACGGCTCAGAAGAAAATATCACCGATGACATCGAGATGACGCAGGTGCGGTCAGCAGAGTCGTCACGATCCCGGATACGTCAGGTTGGATACTCCGCAAGCCAATCGGCTCAGTCCACCGCTTGGTCTTAAATTCCTGTTGCCCAGCCGATATCAGTGGCAAGACCAACGGAATAGGGAAAAGGAGCGGGCTTGTGGCAGGAGACCGACTACTCCGATGCGTCCAGGCGGATAACCGCAGCCCCCGGACCCTGCATCCCGATGCCGTCGGCCAGCTGCGACGTCTCCTCCCAGCTGGTCAGGACCTCCCCCCGGAGCGGTAGCTCCACCAGCTGACTCCCGCGCGTGGCGGCGACGGCGAACCCGCCGCGACGCATCACCACGGCATCATCCCCGAGAATGTCCACCGACACCGACGCCAGGTCCGGATCACGCAGCTCCGGATGGTCGCGACGCAGACGCAGCAGGCTGCGATACCACTCGAACATCCGGGCGTGCCCCGGCTGCGACAATTCGTCCCAACGCAGCACCGCCGACTCGCGGGTGGCGCTCGACTGCGGATCCGGCACCTCCGCATCCCAACCCATGCGGGCGAACTCGCTGCTCCGCCCCTGCGTGACCAGCGGCCCAAGCTCCGGCCCCAAGTCGCTGAAGAAGGGGAACGGCGTGGAGGCCGCCCACTCCTCACCCATGAAGATCAGCGGCGTGAAAGCCGACAGCAGATACAGCGCAGCCCCCGCCGCCTGGCAGCCGAGCGGCGTCTCATGGGAGATCCGGTCCCCGACAGCGCGGTTGCCGACCTGGTCGTGGTTCTGCAGCGACGCGACAAACGAATGTCCGTCGTAGTGCCCGGAAGCCGGATCGACGGGAGCCCCCCACGGCTGCCCCCGGAACGTCGAGAACCCACCCTCGTGGACGAACACCCTGGTGAAAGCCTGTTTCAGGACCTCAGGGGTGCCGAAGTCCACGTAGTAGCCGTCCCGCTCACCGGTGAAGAACGCATGCAGCGCATGGTGAACGTCGTCAGCCCACTGGCCATCCATGCCGAGCGCACCCGACGTCGCTCCGACGGGGGACACCGTCGCGGGCTGGTTCCTGTCCGACTCCGCGAACAGCGTGAGCTTCCGCCCCGTCTCCTGTTCCCAGCCGCGCACCGCGTTGCTCAACTCCACCAGGTAGTGGGTGGGGGAGTCGTCCTGCAGCTCGTGGACGGCGTCCAGCCGGAGCCCATCCACTTGGAAGTCCACCAACCACTGCCGGCACGCGCCCAGCAGGAAGTCCCGCACCTCGCGGCTGCCCGGCTGATCCAGGTTGATGGCATCCCCCCAGGGGGTGTGGTGGGCGCTGGTGAAATACGGGCCGAACTGGGCCAGGTAGTTGCCCTCCGGCCCCTGATGGTTGTGCACCACATCCAGGATCACACCCAGCCCACGCATGTGACAGGCGTCGATGAACGCCGCGAACTGCTCCGGGCCGCCGTAGGAGTGATGGACGCAATACTGGCCGACCCCGTCATAGCCCCAGCCCTGCGACCCCGGAAAGTCTGCGACGGGCATCACCTCGACGGCCTGCACGCCCAGCTCCACCAGATGGTCCAGGTGGCAGATGGCTGCGTCGAACGTCCCCTCGGGGGTGAAGGTGCCGATGTGCAGCTCATAGCCGACGGCACCCCGCAGATCGACGCTGAAACCAGACTGCCGATCCAGCACCACCGGGTCGATGATGCGGCTGGCTCCGTGCGGGCCGTCGGGTTGGCTCAGGCTCCGCGGATCGGGAAGCGCCATTCCATCGTCAATGCGAAACTGGTAGCGCGTTCCCGGGGGGAGCGGCTCGGCCTGCCACCAGCCGCCGCCTGTCGGCGTCATCGTGACGGGGCCGCTGGCCAGCAGCAGCTCCATGGTGGTGGCGTTGGGGGCCCAGGCCTGGGGGCGGGTGATGTCTCGCATGATGTCTTGATCCTGTCGTGAGAGGGGTGTCAGCCGCCCTGGTGGACCAGCAGCGCCACCGGCAGATGCGTCAGGAGGTCCGAGACTGCGGTCGGTCCGCCCTGGAACTCGCGTCCCGACAGCACATCCAGGAACCGGTGGTCTGGAAGGATCACCTGGTGCCCGTCCCAGTCCCGGCCAGCCACCGACGACGACAACCGGCCCGCCACCGTGATCGACACGGGATGGTCCGCGTTCTTGTAGCCGCGACCGAAGGCGACGAGATGCCCGGTGGTGGTGGGAACCGGCCAGTAGTCGGCACCCGGGCCGCGGAAGGCGTCGGGGTGGTCGCGGCGCAGCAGCAGCGCCCGTGAGGTGATGAGCAGCTTCTCCGCGTCGAGGTCACCGGGCGGATGCTCCTCCAGGGCACGCAGCAGCCCCATCCTGCGGTAGTAGTCGACGGGGCGACGGTTGTCTGGATCCACCAGCGACAGATCGACGATCTCACTGCCCTGATACACGTCGGGAACCCCCGGCATGGTCAGCTGGATCAGCTTCTGCCCGAGGATCGCGGAGCGCACATAGTGCAGGGAGGTTGCGGTGAAGGCATCCAGGGCCTCCGCGACCCTCGGGTCGGTCAGCGATGCCGTCGCGAATTCGACGATGGCATCCTCGTAGGCCTCGTTCGGGTCGGTCCAGCTGGTGTGGTTCTTGGCCTCCCGCATCGCCTTGCGCAGGTAGCCGTCGAGGCGTTGGGTGTTGATCGGCTGCTTGCCCGCCTCCGTGCCGGGCAGCTGCCACATGGCCGCCAGCGTCTGCCACAGGAACAGCTCTGTGTTGCCGTCGAGGACCTCTGGCCGCGTCTCTTCCGTCGCGGCCCGCAGGTCTGCGACGCACTGCTCCCAATCCTTCGGGTACTCCGTGAGGGCGGCCAGCCGGGCGCGGACGTCCTCGCTGCGTTTCGTGTCGTGCGTGGACAGCGTCGACATCGTGGTGGGCCAGTGCGTCTCCAGCGTGCGGCAGAACTCGTGGAAGGCGTCGGAGCTGACGCCGACGATGGTGGGATCTGAGCCGACCTCGTTGACGCCGACGAACCGGTTCCATCGGTAGAAGGCCGTGTCCTCCTTTGACTTGGCCATCACCGGGCCGCAGGTCTGGGCGAAGCGGACCATGAACTCGGCGCGCAGATCGGAGAGGTTGTGCTTGAGGCCGGGAACCTGGTTGAGGATCTCCGACGGCGTAGGCAGGGCGGCGGGGCCGCCCATGTCAGGAACGCCCGTCTCACCGAGCGCCAGGCAGACCACCAGGTCCAGGGAGTCCAGCTCGTCCTCGGTGAGGTTCTGGCGCGCCCGGTCCGCAGCCTCAAGGATCACGTCCCGCTCCTCCTCAGGATTGGGACGTCCCGGCTCCACATAGGCGCGGTAGCGGCTGAACTGCACCAGCAGCTCCTTGATGGCGTGGCTCAGCTGCCGACGGGTGTGGTCGCGCAGACGGATGTCGCCGTCGCAGATGGCCACGGCTATGGTCACCAGCCGATTGACCTCGGTAAACAGCGACTCCTTGACGATCTCGCGTTTGGCCCGCAGCACTGACGACGCAAACCCCTCACCCGAGCCGGAGGCCTGCTCCCACAGGTCGGTGAGACGCGGCAGGCTGCTGGAGTCATGGAACAGGCCTCCGACGCGCAGCAGCGAGTCGTAGCCGGTGGTGCCGGCGCATTCGAAGTCCTGGGGGAGCTGCTCCTCAGGCTCCAGGATCTTCTCCACCACCACCCAGCAGCCGCCGGTGATGCGCTGAAGATCGGCCAGGTACTGGCGCGGGTTGGCCAGGCCGTCGGGATGGTCGATGCGGAAACCGTCGATCAGGCCCTCGTGGAACAGCTCCACCAGTTTGCGGTGGCTCGCCTCGAAGACCTCGGCGTCCTCCACCCGCACTGCGGCCAGGGTGTCGACGTCGAAGAACCGGCGATAGTTCAGCTCCTCGCTGCCGACGCGCCAATACGCCAGGCGATACCACTGCTCCTCCAGCAGCTCCGTCAGCTCCTTGCCCTCCGAGCCGGGACGCACGGGGAAGACATGATCGTAGTAGCGCACAACCGGCTGCTGCTCCCCGTGGATCTCCGCAACATCGACATGAATGCTCTCCAGCTCCTTGCCAATCCGGTCCCCGAGCACCGGCATCAAGATGGCCTGGGAGTCAGCCAGGTCGATGTCGAACCAGTGCCTGAAATCGGAGTCCCCGCCGCGCCGCAGCACATCCCACAGGGCCTTGTTGTGCCACAGGGGAGTGGGGACCGCCATGTGGTTGGGAACCACGTCGACGACGATGCCCATCCCCAGGTCGTGGGCGGCCTGGGACAGCCTGCGGAACGCCTCCTCCCCACCGCATTCCGCGGAGATGCGGGAGTGGTCCACCACGTCGTAGCCGTGCGTCGACCCGGGTGCCGCCTGCAGGATCGGCGAGCAGAACAGATGCGTCACCCCCAGGTCGTTGAGGTAGCGCAGCTGGTTGGCGGCGTCGTCGAAGGTGAAATCGGCGTTCAGCTGAAGCCGGTACGTCGAGGTTGGCACGATCCTGTTGGTCTCCACGCTCTCACTCTACGGGCTCCTGCTGACGTTTCCAGGGCAGAGCCCGCGCCGACGGGGTCTGTGACGGCTCCGCGAGGTGATGCTCAGGGGCCTGACACCGCCCTGCTGTACAGTCCTTGACAGCTGGTTGGTCTCATGCAGGGGGAACGGTGTTCTTGCCGCCATCTGATGAGGCACGTTGTTTTATCCATGTCCGTCACGACACAAATCAACAGCCGTGTTGAACCGGAAGATGATCGAAAAGCGACACGTGTCCAGAGGGTCTGCTCGTGCGGAGCTTACTGCAGATCTTGTCTCATATGACACGTCGCGGGATGGGAGATGAAACTCATGAGCAGGAAATCAGGAATGATAAGCAGACGCGTAGTTCTAGGGGCGCCTCTGGGGGGTCTTGCCTTGGCCTCGCTCGGAGGTGCGGTCGCACATGGCACGCCTGGGGTGAAGGTTCCGGAACGGCGCATATTCAGCGCCTCGTATGCAGACATCACGAATGGGTCGGACAGGATCAAGAGGCTGGCCGCCCGCTTTGATGAGATACATGCCAACGAGGTCGCGATCTCCATGGGCAGGATCGAGAAGGCTCTGTTCCCCTGGAGAGGGCAGATACTGGAATCCGACAGCCCCCAGGCGGATCAGGTGCAGGAGGTCATTGATGCCATCGCGGTCAACGGCGGCTGCAGGCGACCCGTCACACTCATCCTGGATACCCTCATCCCGGAGAAAATCAAGCGGGATCCCACCGTCGCGGGGGTCGGCACCAAGGGGGAGGTGTCGGGGACTCACCCCAGCCTCAAGGCGCTGACGCGGGGTGAGATTGGAGAGAAGATCATTGAGATGGCGGCCGAGGCAGCCAGGCGATACCAGCCCACGGCGATTAGCCTCACGGATCTGTACTTCGAGGACACCACCTATGGGCAGAACGACTTGGAAGACTTCACATATGAGACGGGAGCCAGCGACTGGCCGCGGAGGAACGGCGAGATCGACGTCAGCGACCCGCTGATCGTGTCGTGGCGCTGCCAGGCGCTGGCCAGCCTCGTCAGACGGGTGCGTGAGGCGGTCAACGCCGCCGCACCCAACCGCCCCGAGCTGTGGATGGAGGTCAAGGCCCCTCTGGAGGATGCCAACGGTGACCGAAAAGACGCCGGCCAGGACTATGGCCTGCTCGCGGAGAGGGCTGATCGTCTCGTCCTGTGGAACTATTTCGACAATGTCACCGACACATCCCCCTCCACCCGCGACCTGGCCGCCGCCTTCGCTGCGAGGAGCCGAGGCCGTGACATCCTGTCGATCGGCCTGTGGGGGAGGGATGACTCGACAATCACCCCTGAGAAGCTGAACGCAGCAGCGAAGGAAGCCGTCGAGGGCGGCAGCACTGCCGTGTGGGTGACCCCGTCGGATCTGATGACAGACGCCCACTGGAAGTCTCTGGCGGAGGCCTGGAGTCAGTGACACTGGCTTTCTGAAGTCCCCCGAGTGATGCCACAAAGTGAAGGGATGCGTGAGAAGTTTGCCGCACATCCCTTCACGAGAGCGACTTCCGCATGCCTCCCAGACGCTGGGTAGATCGTCTGACCCGGTCCGGCATTAGATTCTGTGTTGTGATCCAGACGAGTCCTTCCACGCCCTCCGACCATGATGACGTGCCGGACCCCGTCGATGCCGACTCCGCGTCGACGGCGCAGGCTGCGTCACCTGACGAACACCCTCAGGAGCCTCGCGAAAAGGAAGCGGAAGACAAGAGCGTCGACGCGCAGCCATTCCGCATCACCCTCGTGCATGCCCTGCGTGCAGGCGCATTCCTGGGCGCTCTGTGCCTGGGAGCCGCTGCCGTCTTCTTCATGAGCCCGCTTCCCGCGACGCTGCCTCGATCACAGGAGTCTCTTCCCGAGATCGGGGGGTGGTTCCGGGAAGTCAGCTTCGAGAAGGGCGAGCTGGGTTGGTGGATCATCACGCCCTTGGCGCTGATGTTCTTCACCTGGATGTGGATCCGTGGCACGGTCGGCTGGCTTGCCCGGCTCATCGGGGATGTGCTGCTGATGGTCACCGTTGCCGTCACGTTGACGAGTGCGTGGATACTGGCCTGGAACTGGTGGCGCGTCTATCAGGCCTATGGCCTGCATGCGGATCAGCCCCTGTACATAGCAGCCGCCTTAATGGCGGTGTTGTGCATCACCGTCACTCACTGCCTCCTGATTGATGCGTCTGAGTCGGAGTCGGAATATGAGTCGGGTCCGCTGCTGGCCCGGATGCGTCGAGCCATCAGAAGGGCCGTGGTGGGGGAGGGGAAGATCTCCCAGCGGGATTGGCGTCTGGCGGTGACTGCCCTGGTGGTTGTGGCGCTCATGGTGCCGGGCCTGGCGTTGGCACCGTCGATGCCCTTCCGCTGGCCGGTCAGCCAGCAGCTCGCCGCCCCCGTGGAAGCCGATGCCCTACCTGCCATGCCCACGACGGTGGGCACTGCCGCGGCCTGGAGTCGGGAATTCCCGACTCCAGCAATAGACATCGCTCCTGGCGCCCGTGGCCCCATCGTGCTCACCAAAGATGGTCTGGAGGCTCTCAACCCCGAAGACGGCACCACACTGTGGAGCTACCATCGTGACCACGCCGTGTATCTGAAGGCCTCCGTAGCAGACAGGCACCACGGGTCTGGCCCCTACAGTGCCAATCCTTATCTCGTGACGAGCCCAGACCGGCGGCATATCGCTTTCCGGATTTATGCTCCCGGTGACTGGGGCCTCACCACGATCCTGGATGCTGTGACGGGTCATGTCACGGTGGAAAGGCTCTGCGAGCAGAGGTGCTCTCTCCAGTTGACGGATTCCGCGGCTCTGGTGGGGGATACGGCCATTTCATTGGCCGATGGCTCGGTCCTGTGGTCGATTCCTCCCGAAGAGGGCGAAGTATATTCAACAGATAAAAAACCAAAGAAATACGATACATATTTCTCTGGGATGGCGGGTCATTCCACGTTCATTCGAAAAGCCAGCTACAACGACTACGTTGCAGATCTTGAACTCGTTCCGGACACTGACCCGACACGCGTCACCACACTGGACAACGTGAACCCCTGCCTCAGGCAGTTTGATGATAGCAGAGGGTGCAGTTTCCGCCTGGCCCCGATGGATGGCTGGGTGGGAATCACGACTGATGACTCTCCCGGCGACCAGTATAGGCAAGGAAACAGGACCATTGACGCCGTCAGCCTCGATGAGGTCGCAGCACGCGGAACCTTGGAGGGTGTCAGGCGCATCTCCATGGGCCAGAGCGTGGGCATCAACTACACCGCCTCGGTGTTGTCCGGCCAACTCGTCACCGCTCCTCCCGCTGAGGAATACGATCGGGAGCATGGCCCCTGGGTGGGCTCCATCCTGGACACCACCACGGGAATCGTTCAATCCGTCGATCAGTCCACCTCTCTTGCCGGTTCTGAGGGTGGTCTTCAGGTAACGCACAATGAGTTCGATGAAGCAGAGGCCGCCATCATCCTCAAGCCGGGGAATGGCTCTCCGGGGGCGTCCATCCCAGTCCCCTGGACTTCAGTCGGTCCCCTGTTCTCTGGCGAGGATGTTCATAGTCTGCACTATCAATACGTCGAATCTAGTCGTTCCCAGTTTTTGGCGACCCCTGGCGTCGTGATCGTGGCAATGGCAACAAACCCGCATGGCGGCAGATATTACCCCGACAGCACCCGTGTCTATGGCGTGAGATGAGGTCATGGTGAAATTCTTGAACGCTATACGCAGCGTCTCCCGACGCATGTGGTTCCTGATCCTGGGCGTCATCCTCGCCCTCGTGCTGGTGATCGGCGGCGTCTGGCCTCTGAGCAGCCGAACCTCAGTTGACCTGGGCCACGTCTCCGATGCCTCCGTTGCCCAGGACGTCGGTGTTGTCGGACCTCCTGAGGCTGGGGGGCCTGGCGTCATCTGGCAGGTTCCAAGATTCTGGGCTATGGACGACATCGTCTCCACTGCGTCGGGTCCAGCGATGCTTGTGAAGAACGACTACGCCGCTGACAGCCGGGAAAAGATCGGCTGGGGGAATGCAGTCGTCAGTCTGGATCCGGACAACGGCTCGGTGCGCTGGTATCGCTTCATCAAAACCGGGGATGTTGCCGGGAGAGCAAAAGATGAAAGAAAGGCTGAGATCTTGGCGAGTCCCGACGGACGATACATGGCAGTTAGCCTGGCCTCGGTGCGGAAGGAAGACCCATCCGCAGAATACCCGTCGCGGGATCACGCCGACGCCGCTGCGGACAGGAAATCCCAGACCATCGTGGTGCTCTCCGCCGAGAACGGTGAGGTGGTGCGCACCATGCACACTGACCAGGTTGTCTTGGGCCAGGCCCTCACAAACAAAGCCCTCGTGGTGGAGACCTCACCACTGTCGTATCCCGATGGGGGAACCGTCACCTCGTATCCCCTGGACAGCCCGGAGGCCTCCCCCAGCAGCTGGGCTGCCACCGGCTGGCTCCTCGGCTCCACCGCTGACAGCATCATCCTCTCGCCGCAGCTCCACTGCAAACAGGATGGCTGCTCCACGGTGACGTTGACCCTGGCTGATCCTGCGACCGGCCAGCCGCGGCGCACAGTGGATCACGTCTGGAATGTGGATCCCAGCGGCTGGGCTGTGCGCTATACCGATGCGGCCGACGCTGACGACACCCAGCAGAGGCCGTACGAAATCGTGGATCTTGAGTCAGACGCCCGGACCGATATCACAGGCCTGACAGCCGAGACCCGGCTCACACCCACCGGCACCATCCGACTGCTCAAACCAGGCCGTGAAGACCCTCCCGTCTCCTGGCTGCCGGGCCCCAACGACCCCCATCAGACGCTGACACCCCGCACCGAGCCCGTCGAGATCATTGACGACACCTCAAGGTCGTGCATCAGCGGCATCAAGGACTGCGTCCAACGCACCACCCTCACCATGGGCTCGTCCTAACCTGCCCGGACTCCAACCCATCCGGCCCTCGCCCATCGCAATCCCCGGATGATGTCACGGAGACGAGACGTGTGAGGCATACTTTGCGCGAGCTGCCATCGGCACCCGTCACGACTGCTGAGACCACCAGTCGAGCAGCAGCCGACGGGCCTCCTCCTCGGGGACAGGACCGTGCTCCATCCGGTGCTCCAGCAGGAATGTGTAGGCCTTGCCGACGGCGGGGCCGGGCGCGATGCCCAGGATCTCCATGATCTGCTGCCCGTCCAGGTCGGGGCGCATCGCGGCGATCTCCTCCTGCGCCGCCAACTCGTCGATGCGCCACTCCAACTCCTCGTAGCTGCGGCGCAGCCGGGTGGCCTTGTTCCGGTTGCGGGTGGTGCAGTCCGCACGGGTCAGCATGTGCAGCCGCTCCAGCTCGTCACCCGCATCCCGGACGTAGCGCCGCACCGCCGAGTCTGACCACGTTCCGTCGGCATAGCCGTGGAATCGCAGGTGCAGCTCCACCAGCTTCGCCACAGACTTCACCGTCGCCGTCGGGTATTTCAGCGCCTTCAACCGCTTCGACACCAGTTTTGCCCCCACCACGTCGTGGTGATGGAACGTCACCTTCGAGCCCTCGAAACGACGGGTGGCGGGCTTGCCGATGTCATGCAGCAGCGCTGCCAGCCGGTTCACCAGATCCGGTTCGTGACCGCGGGCTCTCTCCAGATCGATGGCCTGCTCCAAGACCGTCAGGGAATGGGCGTAGACGTCCTTGTGACGCATGTGCTCGTCGCGTTCCAGGCGCAGCGCGGGAAGCTCTGGCAGGATGTGCTCCGCGACGCCGGTGCGCACCAGCAGGTCCAGGCCCTCGCGAGGCGAATCCGTCAGCAGCAGCCCCGACAGCTCGGCCTGAATCCGCTCCGCCGAGACGATGGTGATGCGCTCCGCCAGCTCCTTCATCGCGGCCTGCACCTCGGGGGCGACCCGAAACCCCAGCCGCGACGCGAACCGCGCAGCCCGCATCATCCGCAGCGGGTCCTCGCTGAACGAGATCTCCGGCGGCGACGGGGTCCGCAGCACCCCCTCTGAGAGGTCTCGTAGCCCCTCCCAGGGGTCCACGAACTCACCCGATACGACGTTCACCGCCATGGCGTTGATGGTGAAGTCGCGGCGCACGAGGTCCTCTTCAATCCGATCCCCGAAGGCGACGACCGGTTTGCGGGACTCGGGTTCGTAGGCGTCAGCCCGGAAGGTGGTGACCTCGATCTGCCACTCGGCATCGCCGTCGCGTCTCATCGCGCCGATCGTTCCGAAGTCGCGGCCGATGTCCCAGGTGGCGGGGGTGTAGTCGCGCAGGATCGCGTGGGTCTCGTCGGGACGCGCGGAGGTGGTGAAGTCCAGGTCGTGCCCCAGCCCACCGAGCAGCGCGTCCCGCACCGAACCGCCGACGAGGTACAGTTGATGCCCGGCGTCGGCGAAGCGACGTCCCAGGTCGCTGACCCCCCCAGAGCTGCGGACCAGCTCGGCGACGGCGTTGCGTTGAGCTTGAGTCAGATCAGGCACGAGCAGATTCTACGCAGACTACTCGTGCTTCTACTCGGCCCGCGGACGATGCATGCTCTGGCTAGGTCGGTTAGCAATAGCAAACTGGCTGGGGTGTTACCGGTATAGCTTGGTCAGAAAGCGCTGGAGGATCGGGTGAGTGATGTGAATGTTGTGACCGGCGACTTGGAGGCGTTGTCCTCGGACACCGCGGACGTTGCCAGCCAGATCGGGACTGTCGATCTGGTGACTGCCATGGTGGATGCGCTCTCCGCCATGACGGGGTCGGCATCGGCCAGCTCGTAGATCGAGTCGACCGCCAGCACGGTGGACATAGAGGCGTTCAGACCTCAAGGACAAGTATCAGGATTTCAGTGATGACGTCCAGTCTGCAGCGAACTTCTATGGTCAGAATGAGGCTGACCTTGAGGCGTCGCTGCGTTCCGCGGGGACGCTGCCTTCCCAATCGGACACTTCTGGGGCCACAAACACAGGTGCCTACGGGGATTGGCAAAACAAGATGGAGGGCAACTGATGGCTATCGGATGGGCTGAGATCTAGCAATGAGATCCTGCGAATCTCAATACGACCTCGCAGAATGAGGCTTATTCGCAGCTGCTGGCGACTGGGCTCTGACAAGGGATTTCGCTGTTTCTGGCGCCCCATGAATAAGCCTCACTGGAAGAACGAGGAGTTCGTTGAGGACTCCGCCCAGATTGTCAACGGCGAGGATCCGTCCGTCAACCGGGCCGACGACAAGGCGGAGGGTGCGTCCAAGTAGCACGTCGCTGACGGCATCGTCCCGAAACCCCTGGCTGCCGCGCACGCCGTGGCCAGGGGTTTTGTGCGCCGTCGATGCCCCGCTCGCGTGCTGCAGGTACCGGAAGACCAGGATGGCGGTATCGCTGACGCGGGGGATCTGCGATACATCCTGTGATCGCGACGCAGGTCCCCCGCGCCAGCAGAAATAACGGCACACCACCCTTCCGAAAATGGGCGTCCCTGGGTTACGCTCGTCGCTCAGTCTGAGCAGCCGGAGAGGTGAGATGAGCAACGCGGAGCCGCAGCAGGCCACAGGGAGCAAGGGAGACCGTTCCGGACCTGAGGCCGCCCGGATGCAGGGGCACTGGCTGCTGGCGAAGCTGGGCAAGCGCATCCTGCGGCCCGGCGGCCGCGCCCTCACCGCGAGGCTTCTGTCCCAGGCCCAGCCCGGCAGTGACGACGACATCGTCGAACTCGGCCCCGGCGTCGGGGCCACCGCTGAGCTCCTTCTGGCCGGGAACCCGCGTTCCTACCGGGGTGTCGACCCCAACCCCGAGGGCCGCGACGCCGTCAAGGACATCCTCCGCCGCCACCCGGACGCCGAATACGTCGTGGCCGACGCCCAGGACACCGGCCTGCCCGACGCCAGCGCCGACCTAGTGGTCGGCGAGGCCATGCTCACCATCCAGTCCCAGGAGACCAAGCACGCCATCGTCGCAGAGGCCGCCCGGCTGCTGCGGCCCGGCGGACGCTACGCCATGCACGAGATGGCCTGGCTGCCCGACCACACCGACGAGGAACGCGAAACCGCCCGCAAAGAGCTGTCCCGCAGACGGTCGTCGATAACGACAATTACCAGTTCAT
>ERZ773068.376-NODE-376-length-24078-cov-3.190442_pt1 | contig 24078 bp, 22 predicted proteins | sample MGYA00580620_ERZ773068 | MGnify/ENA primary metagenome ERZ773068 (study PRJEB29015, sample SAMEA2737983) | human oral metagenome | biome: human oral; feature: human-associated habitat; material: dental | place: China | collected 2101 ... | reverse complement strand
ATATGGCACTTCAGCTGGCATCGGAAAACGAATACCTCATTACATTGGGGATTACCCCTACACGCCCCGACACAGGCTATGGATATATTCAGTATCTGCCTACCGAGAAGGCAGACTATTATAAAGTAAAGACCTTTACCGAAAAACCCGATTTGGAAATAGCAAAATCCTTCCTTGAAAGTGGAGATTTCCTTTGGAATGCAGGGATTTTTATCTGGAATGCTAAGGTTATTCTGAAATCATTCAGTAAATACCTGCCAGAAATGCTTCATCAGTTTAATTCCTGTGAGTACAATAGCTCTGAAGAGAATTCTTGCATTGATATTATTTATCCGAAGGTTACAAAAATATCAATAGACAATGCCATCCTTGAAAAAGCAGATAATGTTTATGTAATCCCAGCAGATTTAGGCTGGAGTGACTTAGGAACTTGGACTTCCGTATACGAACACACAGAGAAAGATGGAGAAAATAATTCGGTAAATCATAATACTAAAGTCTATAATGCTTCTGGGAATATTGTAAGGCTTGGCAGTAAAAATAAAAAGGCGATTATAGATGGTCTAAAGGACTATATTGTAATAGATACAGAAGAAGCCCTCCTTATCTGCCCCCGTAAGAATGACCAACTGATAAAGAATTATGTAAACGATTTATACTCTACCAATAAACAGTAGGAAGTTTAGAGTTTGGGCTTTGCCTGTGCAAAGAGGGAAGGTAAAAACCTTTAAAATTTCGTATAAAATTTTTCGTTTATCAGAAAAAATATATACATTTGCAACCACTAAACAAGGTACTTTGGCCGAGTGGCTAGGCAGTGGTCTGCAACACCATCTACAGCGGTTCGAATCCGCTAGGTACCTCAAAAAAGAGACTTAAAATATTTTAAGTCTCTTTTTGTTTTAGTGCTTCATATAATTTGTAGAATATTCATCTCTATTCTCAGGGCTTGCAAAAAGGATTTAAGTTTTGAGGTTTAAAATAATCATCTCCATAAAAAAGACTACTGAACAGAATTAATCAGTAGCCAATATTTTGAAATATAAAAACTGCTCCATAAGATAGCTAACAGCCAACAGCTATAAGCCCCCTATGGATAAGGAGCAAGGGTTACTTCCAAGCCTTCAAGTTTTTCGGTGATTGGAATCTGGCAACCCAATCGGGAATTTGACTGGGTGTGATACGCCTCAGCAAGCATTGCATCTTCCTCTGCTTCCATTGGGGCGAGGAGTTCCTCTCCTTTCTCTACATAAACCTGGCAGGAAGCACACATCGCCATACCTCCACAGTTACCAATAGTACCGTCTTCAGCAATAGCATAGGCACGCATAACCTCCATAAGGCTCATAGACATATCCGTAGGTGCAGCAATCTCGTGCACTATGCCGTCTCTGTCCTTTATTTTAATATTTACATCGCTCATTTTTGTATTAATCTATCTTTTTTACCACTGCTTTTTCGGCCTCTTTACGGCTGCCATCAAAGCCATCTACCCCACTTACGGTAGTGTATTTAAGGACATATTTCTTACCTGGGTTTAGCTTGTTATATACGGACTGGCACATCAGTGTAGCTTCGTGGAAACCACAGAGAATGAGCTTGAGCTTGCCTGGGTAGGTATTGATATCACCTATGGCATAGACTCCGTCTATATTGGTTTGATAGTCGAGTGAATTATCTACTTTAATGGCATTTTTCTCTATTTCTAAGCCCCAGTTGGCCAATTCGCCGAGCTTAGGAGTAAGCCCAAAGAGCGGGATGAAATAATCGGTCTCCAAGTCGAAAGCCTCCTCGCCTTCTTTCTGTACGGTGATTGCCTGTACGCGCCCCTCACCCTTTACGGCAGTAACTTCAGCAGGGGTAATCAGATTAATCTTACCTTGATTTTTAAGCTCCTGAACTTTTTCAACAGAGTCTAATGCTCCGCGAAATTCATTTCTCCTGTGGATAAGGGTTACTTCTTTCGCTACATTTGAAAGGAAGATGCTCCAGTCCAAAGCAGAGTCTCCACCACCCGCAATAACGATTTTTTTATCTCTGAAAAGCTCTGGGTCTTTCACGAAATACTCTATGCCTTTTTCTTCGTAATCCGCTACATTATCAAACTCGGGTTTTCTCGGTTCAAAAGTTCCAAGTCCGCCCGCAATGGCTACTGCTTTTGCACGGTGAACAGTCCCTTTATTTGTAACTACCTCAAACCACTCTTCATCTACCTTTGTAAGAGAAACGGCAGTCTCAGAAAGGGTGAAACCTGGCTCAAACTGCTTAATTTGCTCCATTAGATTATCGATAAGCTCACCTGCACCCACTGATGGATAGCCTGGAATATCAAAAATAGGCTTCTTAGGATATAGCTCTGCAAGCTGACCACCTGGCTGAGGAAGAGCATCTATTATATGGCATTTTATTTTGAGTAAGCCTGCTTCAAAAACAGTAAAAAGTCCCGTAGGACCTGCTCCAATTATAAGTAAATCTGTTGTAATCATAGAAAAATCTTTTAGAGATTAAAAAATTGAATGCAAATTTATAAAATATATTGTAATTTCGCTTGCAAATAAAATGGCAGTATTTTTGTAAAAACTGGCGAATGAAAAAAATCATATTACTCATACTTCTAAGTATTTCAAGCCTTTCAATAGCTCAGAAATTTGACAATATCCAATCTGGAGAAGTCCTGTCTTACAGAATTCATTACGGTATATTCACTGCGGGTACAGCTACCCTCTCTGCAAACATCAAAAACTATAATAACAAGCCTCATCTCTATGTAAAAGGTGTAGGTAGAAGTTCGGGAGCAGTGCGCGCTTTCTTTAAAGTAGATGACCTCTATGAAAGCTATGTAAGTACCTCCACAGGACTGCCGAGTTTCTATGTACGAAATGTAAGCGAAGGGAACTATAAACAGCATTTGCAGGCAAGTTTTAACCACGCAAATAATACATTAGTCCTCACCGATAAAATAAATACGGAGAACCCTCCCCGCACCATAAAAACAACCGCAGGAATACAAGATATGCTCTCTGCCTTTTATCATCTGAGGAGCCTCAGTCCAGAGCAGTTAAAAGTAGGAGATGTTATTAACCTTAATGTCTGGATAGATGATGAGTCTTTCCCTTTCAGGCTAAAAGTAGTAGGTGTGGAAAACATTAAAACCAAATTTGGAAGGGTAAATTGCCTTAAAATAATACCTTCGGTAATGAGTGGAAGAGTCTTTAAAGATAAAGAAGGGGTTTCATTATGGGTAACGAATGATAGCAACCACATCCCTATCGCAATACAGGCTCAATTGGTTGTAGGCTCTATAAAGGCTGATTTGGTGGATTATAAAAATATAATGCATCCTATTGATTTCAAAACTAAAAAATAAAAACGCCACTCCAAAACGATGAATATCTCAATATTAATCCCGCTATTTAACGAAGAAGAATCATTAGAAGAGCTTTTTTATCGTATAGATAAAGTCTGCAAGGAGCATCAATACACCTATGAAGTTTGGTTTATAGACGATGGCAGTACCGACCACTCTTGGTCTATCATTGAAAATCTCAAAATACAAAACCCACAGATACACGGTATAAAATTCTCTCAGAATTATGGTAAATCTCAAGCACTAAATGCCGCATTTGCCAAAGCAAAAGGAGAAGTTGTCATCACTATGGATGCCGATTTGCAAGACTTCCCAGAAGAAATCCCTGAGCTTTATAATATGGTGGTAAAAGACAATTACGATATCGTCTCTGGATGGAAAAAAAAACGCTACGATAATGTAATGACAAAAAACCTGCCCTCCAAGCTCTTTAATGCTGCTGCAAGGAGAGTCTCTGGGGTTTATCTGCACGACTTCAATTGCGGACTAAAAGCCTACAAAAAGCAAGTGATAAAATCCATAGATGTATATGGAGATATGCACAGATACATACCCGTACTTGCCGCCAATGCAGGCTTCCGAAAGATTACCGAAAAAGCAGTACAGCATCAGGCTCGCCCTTATGGAGTTTCAAAATTTGGAACAGAGCGGTTTATCAGAGGTTTTTTAGATTTGATCACCCTATGGTTTGTGAGCCGCTTTGGCAGGCGACCAATGCATTTCTTTGGGGCAGTAGGTACCCTTATGTTTATTATAGGATTTCTCTCAGCTCTTTGGCTCGGAGCCTCCAAACTAATCGATGTTTATATCCACAAAATATACGGAAACTTAATCGCCAACAATCCTTGGTTTTTCATTGCTCTTACAATGATGATTTTGGGAACACTACTTTTCGTTTCTGGATTTCTCGGTGAGCTTATTATCCGAACCAACAGGGAGCACAAGAACTACCACATAGAAGAAGAGATTTAATTTTTAGGTATTATTAGCTACATACATTTTTATAATTTAGTGGGATGAACTGTACTAAATGTTAATCATCAAGATTAAACCGAGTTTTTGGGGAGAGCGGTGGAGAGATAAATATTTTTTGCAGTGATTATTGGAAATGTCAGAGGTAATTTGCAGTGAAAAACCTATAGAATCAAAATACAATAGAGATATATAATAGTAGAATAAGGTATTATTTGGCAAGAATTAAGTGAAAAGGAAAAATCTCCTCAAAGTCAAAAATGATAGTAGAAAGTTCTTTGAAACTTTTGTTTTTAAAGCTAAATAACGAATTGAGAATATGATAATTTAACGATAACTTTAATTTTAATATTTCAACAATGATGAAAAAGTTTTTATTTGGAGCAATAGCAATGCTCTTGCTCACAGTAACAGGGTGTAGAAATGATGATTTCAATAGCACCCAGCAGATAAAGCCAGTACCTTTTAAGGTTATTACGCATTATGACAGGAGTTATGGAGACCAGAAACCCAATGCTGCCTCTGTAACCATTACAAATCTTGAAACTCAGGAGAAAATTGAAAAGCAAACCGATGCGAATGGAGAGGTAAGCCTTTCAGAATTACTGCCAGGGGAGTATAATGTAAGTATTACTCAGAAGCTATCAGCAGAGAAATTTTTGGAGATATTTGGCTACAACCTCACGGGGCAGGACGAGATTACATTTAATGGAAGCCAGGAGAAAGTGGTCGTTAATTCCAATACCTCTTCGGTTAGTATTTCATTAACTGCGGGTACAATCGGTAGCTTGGTGCTGAAACAAATCTACTATGCGGGTTCTGATGTAAAGAAAGGAGCAATGTTTAGAGACCAGTTTGTGGAGATATTTAATAACTCTAATGAGGTTCAGTATGCTGATGGACTCTATTTCGCACAGCTCAAAGGGAATAGCAGTAAGAAAGTAGATGGATATACATTGGCAAACGGTCAGTATGATTGGAGCAAATCTCCAGGGAATAGCATTGGCTCTGCTGCAAATACAGACTATGTATATGCTATTTATGTATATAAAATCCCAGGTACAGGCAAGCAATATCCTATAAACCCAGGGGAGAGTATTGTAATAGCAGCTATGGCGATTAATCATAAAGAACCTATTTTGGACAACTCAGGAAACCCTATTAAAATAGAAGATCCAGAACTTACAGTAGATTTAAAAAATGCAGACTTTGAGGGATATTTAGGAAATTATAGACAGTCTATAGGTCAGCCTGTTTATTTCACAGATATAGACAACCCAAGTGTTCCAGATTTGGAAGTCATTCATATGGGAGAAGGAGCTAAGGACTTCTTACTAAATCCACAAGGGAGAGAGTCTATGGTTATCTTCCGTGCTACAGAGGCAGAAGTAGCAGCTTATCCTAAGGTTTATTTGCCTAATGGAGATAAAAAATATCAGTATCTCAGACTTCCAAACACTGCTATTATAGACGGTGTAGATCTCAACCTCAAAGATCAGGGCAGACCAAAACAGCTGGCAGATAATGTAGATTCTCAATATACCTTTACCGCTTTGGGGGCTTATTCTTCATCTTGTGTTATGAGAAAGGTAAAGACTACCGTTAATGGTAGGAAGATATTACAGGATACCAATAACTCTCAGCAAGATTTTACAACGGTAAGAGCAAACCCAAGAGGTTTCTAAAATCAATAGGTATATGATACAATCTGTAAATCAATCAAGCCTGTACTCCACAAGAAAAATACTCTTGTGGGGTATGGCTTTTTTCTCTACCTATCTTTCTGCGCAGGACAGTTTAATCATTGGGCAAGAGGCTGTGTATAAAGATGAGGTTATCTCCAATCCACATATCGCTTTCCAAAGGTCGTTTCCTAATTATACCGAAACTGCGGTTCAGCTCAATACAAAGAATTCTCGGTTTAATAGAGTGCAAACCGCCGAGAGTACCTATGATTTTTATTTTAGTTCTAAGGGATTATTCAAGATTAATCCTAAGCTGTTCATCAGTGGGAATATAGATTTTCATAAGATAAAGGAAAAGCAAGTAGGTAATATTCTACTGGAAGAGCGTACGGATAACCAGTTTGCTGTCAATAAACCTTATTATTATGTTAGTAGAAAGGGCGATTGGGATAAGCAGCAATATCATCTGAGAGGGACTATTGCATATCGGCCGTTTAGTAATATCGTTTTTCAGGCAATGGCAGATGGGTATTATGATGAGAATTACAGAAATATAGATGCCCGACCGAAAGTGCAGAATGTTAATTATGAATTTGCTTTTAAAGCAGGTTATACCTTCCGAAAGCATCAGCTGCTGGCTTTTGTTGGTTATCAGGATTTTCATAAGGATTATCATATCTTTTACGAGAACCCAGAGCTCAATAATATCATTACCTATCCAGATACTTTCCTCACTTGGAATCAAGGGTATGGTAATAATTATGTCTCAAACTCTACTTCTGGAATCATCAGAAATGTTTATAAACAGCAGGGGAATTATTTAGGAGCAGATTATATTTTCTATGGCAAATCATCTCTGCTGAAACTGAGCTATCAGAATGAGTATAGCTTGTTGAAGACCTATGATGATTTTATTCTCAATTCTAATAAAAAAGAACTCGCTCTCAGAACAGAAACCGATAAATTTTCAGTTTTTTTCAGACATGCTGGTCAGTCTAAAATCTGGGAGACTTTGCTTATGGCATCTTCGTCATCCAGTATCAACTTTAATTATACAAAGCAGGCGTCATCCAACCGCCAAATCAACGAAGAAGCAGGCATTAAAACCCATCTCTTCCTCCTTAAAAATAATGGTGAAACTACTCGGCTGGGGTTTGGTGCAAAGACAGGGAAATTCTCTACCAAAGATCTTTCCGTGTTTTTAGATAAAAATATTTATTATGCAGCATTTAGCCTCGCTTATGGACAGGATTTTAAGCTCTCTCCAAAGAATAAATTCTACTATAATATAGAAGGCAATCTCTACCTGCCTCTCAAGCATAAATTTGATTATAAGCCCTACCAAAATGTACGGAATAATCAGTTTGTAGATAGCGTAGCCTCGCCAGACCACCTCTATGATACTTCCACACGCTGCCAGCCGTTTTTAGAACTCGGTCTTGATACCACCAGAAAATCCTATATGTGGAGACTTTTTGTGAATACCAGTACGACTTTCTTTGTCTCAAATCAAAATTTTAAAGTTCCACATCCATTCAATAAACAACAATCCCTCACTTGGAATATAGGGCTAAAAATTTATAACTAAAATGGGGCTATTAGCCATATGTAGAAAATCTCTACTTTTACCCAAAATTATCAGCTGATGAAGCAAGAAAAGATTAACAACAACGGTGCAGGGAAATGGAGAAACAGGTTTAAGAAATTAGGCATAGCAGGGCTTATATTTTTTACAGTAAAGGGCATTATATCTACTGCTCTTATTTATTTTGCAGGCAAAGGATTTTGGGAAATAATATCAGCATATTTTTCAAAGTAGAGAATAGAGATCGTCCAATCGGGATAGCTTTTACTTTTATTTTATCTAAAAGGAGGGAGAATATTATTAGTTATGAGAGATTTCATCGGGGGCATTTGCCCAGATAAGGTACTCACCACCGAGGCCCGCCATCATTTCTTTCCAAAGACGCTCGTCAGCCTGTAGGGTAAAGTCAAAATTAGTATCAATAACAATCCAAAGTTTGTTTTGAATTTCGTAATCGAGCTGCATAGGTGCCCAACTGGAATGGCCATAAAAAATCTTATAATCGAAGAGCATAGTATCGCCATCTGATATGGATTGTATAACGGTATCCCAATCTGCAGTGAGGTAATGGGTGTTATTTATCGGGATAAAGTCATTAGTTACGGGCGGATTCTTTCCGATGATAGAAAACTTGGTTACATCTACAGGACCGCCACATTGGAGCTCAAACTGAAAGAAATCACCGATTTTTATGGGTCTTATCTGCTTGCTAAACTTCTTGTTAAGGATATAACCGAGTGCTCCGTTCTGGTCGTGTTCAACGATTAAGACAACGGAACGATAAAATAAGTCCCGAGAGGCATCGGGAGTGGAGATTAATACTTTACCTTTGCAAGACAAATTCATAATTTCAAAAATAATAATTTCTAATGGAAAATCTACACGACAGAAGAAAAATTTATGATAAATATGAGCTGAGAGAGGCTGAGATGAAGGGAAATCCGATGGAACAGTTCAGGGATTGGCTCTTTGATGCAGAAGGAAGCGGATTAATCTCGGAAGCGAATGCAATGGCGGTATCAACGGTGGAATCTGATGGGTGTGCGAGGACGAGAATGGTGCTACTGAAGGCATATACCTATGAAGGCTTTATATTTTATACGAATTATAGGAGTAGAAAGGCGGAGGCACTGGCTCGTAATCCGAAGGCGTGCTTACACTTCTTTTGGCCGGGCTTAGAGCGGCAGGTGATTATAAAATCTGTGGTGGAGAAGCTGGCTGAGAACCTGAGTGATGGCTATTTTGCTGAGCGGCCGAGAGGAAGCCAATTGGGTGCGGTAATTTCGCCACAGAGTAGCATTATTCCAGACAAAAACTACCTTGAAAACAAGCTGAGGGAGGCTGAAAAGGCGTATGCGGGGAAGGAAGTGCCGAGACCGGAGCATTGGGGAGGGTATCTTGCGCGACCTTATGAGATTGAGTTCTGGCAAGGGCGGCCGAACCGATTACATGACCGTATTCTTTATCGTTTAGGTGAGGATTATGACTGGCAACGGGTGCGATTAGCTCCTTAATCTGCGAATTATCGTATTTATATCTATGCAGAGATCTGTTTTATTGAGGTTGCACTTTATTGTATTCTTGTGGGGCTTTACTGCGGTATTGGGGAAGCTGATTAGTGTAGATGCTTATCGGCTTACCTTTTTTAGGATGGGTTTTGCTGCGTTATTTCTCTTTATTTCTAATCGATTTATTTTACGAAACCGAATGAATATCTCGCTGAGGCTGTTGCTTCAGCTTTTTGGGGTTGGGAGCTTGATGGCTGGGCATTGGATATTGTTTTTTCTTTCGATAAAGGTGGCGAATGTGGCGATTGCGCTGTCTTGTATGTCTCTCTCGACGCTATTTGCGGCGCTTATTGAGCCACTTATCTTCGGGAGGAGGGTGGATGTGAGGGAAATCATCATCGGAATTATCATTGTTGGGTGTATTCTTTTGATTTTTAATGCAGAAATGGAGTATGAAATGGGGATTATGTATGGGATTATCTGTGCATTGCTGGGGACGCTCTTTTCGGTGCTGAATGGGAAGATGTATGGGCGTACGGCGTCTGGAAATATTATTTTTTACGAGATATTTGGGGGTACGGTGGTGCTTTTTTTCTATTTTTTATTAACGGGACAGGGGGAAATATTGGATATGAGTGAAATAAGTTGGCAAAATTTATCGTTGATAGTCTTGTTATCAGGGGTATTTACGGCATATCCGATGCTGGAGTCTGTAAATCTGATGAAGTACATCTCGCCATTTACGATAATACTGACGGTGAACTTAGAACCTGTGTATGGAATTGTGCTGGCGTACTTGATTTTTGGGGAAACGGAGCATATGACGCCTGTATTCTACCTCTCGGCGGGAGTGATGATATTTTCTATTTTTGCAAATGGATATTTGAAAGCGAAACGGAAGCTGAAACGGCATTAAATACTATTAAAATAGCATTAAATACAATTAAAACTATGAAAAAGACGATATTTTTTATCCTTGCGATGGGCTTTTCTGGGCTTGGTGCGCAGGTTGTGAGGAAGTATTCTAATGAATTTTTGAATATTGGCGCTGGTGCGCGGGGATTGGCGCTTGGAGGGGCGGTAGTATCTCATCAAGAGGATGTTTATTCGCCAATGTGGAACCCAGCGGGGCTTATGGGCGTGGATGACGGCTGGCAAGCGGCGGGGATGCACGCAGAGTACTTTGAATCGATAGCAAAATACGATTATCTTGCCTTTGCAAAGCCGCTGGAGGGTAATTCGGGGGTGTTTGGGGTGTCATTGGTTCGATTGGGGGTTGATAATATATTGGATACGACGAAACTCATCGATACTGAGGGGAATATTGATTATGATAAGATACGAAAGTTCTCTCAGGCGGATTATGCGGGAATTATTTCGTATGCTTTTCGGGCGAATAGCCGACTAAGTGTGGGGGTGAATGCGAAAATCGTCCATAGGAATGTGGGTAAGTTTGCCAACTCCTTTGGTTTTGGCTTTGATGTGGGTGCGATGTATCGTACTGAGAGTGATTGGGCTTTTGGTGCGATGCTTCGTGATGCGACGACGACGACAAACTTCTGGGATATTAATAGAAAGGAGCTCTCCACAATTGTTAATGGACAGGAATTTAATCCTGTACCGAAGGAGAAGATGGAAATAACACCGCCGAAGCTGAATTTGGCAGCGAGTAAGAAATTTGAGCTGAGTAGAGAGCTTGATTTGCTACCAGAAGTGGGCGTTAATGTAGATTTTGCAAAGACTTCAGCGCTTGTATCGACAGATTTTGCGAGCATTACGCCTTTTGCAGGAGCGGAACTGAAATATCAGGATATGATTTTCGTTCGTCTTGGGGTGAATAGGTTCCAAACCATAACCGATATTGAAGATCTGAAGCGAAAAGTATCTTTCCAACCAAGTGCTGGCGTGGGAATTAAGTATAAAGGGCTCAGTCTAGACTACGCGATAACCAATTCGGGGATGAGTGGGTCTAATTTCTACTCGAATTTCTTTTCTCTAAAGTTTGAAATCAATAAATTCTAAGAAACCAAAGAAAAATTTCCCGCTATAAAGGAGATTTTTTTTATTGCATAAGAAAAATCGTATAATGGACAGTGAGCCATAAGCAATAGTCTTTAGGTTATTAGCTGTTAGTACTCGAGATATTAATGCAATTCCTTGTACTTGGTGAATGCTTTGATTTTTGGAAATTATTTTTCTGAGTATCACTCATAAATAATGGTAGATTTAGATAGATAACCTCCACCAGCTATGGTGTATAGCTCAAATATTTTTCGTAACTATGCAAGGTTTTAAATTAAATACTTATGAGCACACAAGTTATCGTTCTTATTGTCATTGGAGTGGTTGCACTTCTTTTTATCTTGATGTATAATAGCCTTGTAAAGCTGAGAATGCTGGTACAGGAGGCGTGGAGTGGCATAGAGGTTTTCCTCAAAAAGAGGCACGACCTTATCCCGAACCTCGTGGAAATTGTAAAAGGCTATGCAGAGCACGAGAAATCAGTATTTAAGGAAGTTACCGAGGCGAGAAGCAAAGCAATATCTGCAAGCACCACAGAGGGCAAGGCAGAGGCGGAGAAAGCACTGAGCAATGCAATGCTCCACCTGAATGCAGTGGTAGAGAGCTACCCAGACCTTAAAGCGAATACCAACTTCCTACAGCTCCAGAGCCAGCTGACGGAGATAGAGGACAGTATAGAGTCCGCCCGCAGGTACTATAACGGCACCGTGAGGGAGCAGAATACCGCAATACAGACCTTCCCGAAAAATATCATTGCGGGGATGTTTGGCTTCCGTACTTCACCGTTCTTCGAGCTGGAAAACCCTGCCGAGAGAGCCGTTCCACAAGTGAAATTCTAATCCATTAATCACAAAACGATGAGAATATTTTCTTTCCTGTTGATATTTCTCTTCGCTCAGTCTTTTGCCCAGCAGGCGAGTGGCGATTCTTTGGGCTATCCTAAATATTATGAAAATGATATTGAGGGTATTCTTAGCTTTAAATCCTTTATCAATGTAGATAAAGACCCGAAGACCATCAAGGTAAAGGAGCAGATTAAAGTGCGCTCAAAGGGCGAAGAAATCAAGCGTGGTATTGTAAGGAGCCTCCCTCTTAGCCGTGAGCTGAAGGGGAGAAGACTAAAGGTGAAAACCGAAATCCTCTCCGTGAAAAAAGATGGAGAAGCCGTGCCTTACAAGACCAAAACAGAAGACGAACTCAAAATCTATATCGGGAGCGAAGACACTTTCCTGAATGAAGGTGATTACGAATACGAGATAGAATATACAGCGACCAACCAGATTGGCTTTTATAATGACTTTGATGAGCTCTATTGGAATGTGAGCGGCAATGGATGGAACTTTGATATCGGCTTATGCGAAGCGACCATTACCTTCCCTGAGGGTGCAGAAATCCTGCAACAAGCCTGCTATACGGGTGCAGCAGGCGCTACCGAGCACGACTGCTCCAGCGAAGTTCTCTCTAAAAATGTAATCCACTTTCAGGCGTCTAATTTGGCGCCATACGAAGGGCTTACCGTAGCGGTGGGGATAAATAAAGGCATCATCCAAGAGCCAGAACCGCCTACTTTTTGGGAGCAGTACTTTATGCTATTCCTCATCCTTCTTATAAGCCTCGTGGGGAGCTTTTTCCTTTACAGGAGGTGGCAGGCAGAGGGTAAAGACCCCGAAAAGCCTTTGGTTATCCCTCAATATTCAGTGCCGAGGAAATTATCGGTGGCAGATTTGGGCTATATCCTTAAAGAGGATTTTGATAAAAAGCTGGTTTCTGCATCGCTCACTCATCTGGCAGTGAAGAAGTATATTAAAATTGAGGAAGTCAGCAAGCGCGTTTTTAAAATCATCAAACTGAAAGATGCCAGCGAAGACCTGCCAGAAGAGGAGCAAATACTCTTGAGACGCCTCTTTAAAAACGGAAGAAATAGCTTCACCATAGAGTCGAGCTATGATGAGGAGATGGAGCGTATGGTAGAGAAATTCCGAGTATCCGTAACCTTTAAATACACTAAACTCTTAGAAACAAAGCTCAATCTCAAGGCTTCGCTAAGGGCTATAGGGGTTTTTCTTCTCTCCTTGATGTCGCTCGGAGTTCTGCATACTTTCTACTTTAATTCGGATGGGGGCGGTCTTCTCACTTTGGCAATGACTACAGGGATTGTCTTTTTTGCGGTATTAATCGTTTGCTTCTGGCCGATGCGCTATCTCGCTTTCAGGATTTTCTTGCTCGTTGTTATCGGATTGGAGGTAGTAGGAGCCGTTTTCTTTCTCAGTTCGCTCTATGACCCGGATGATATTTCCTTTTCCTCCCTTATGGTTTTCGGCTGTATCGGTGCTCAGGTGATGTTCTATTATGCTTATCTGATGACGCAGCCAGACGCAGAGAAGCTGAAGATACAATCGGAGATTGAGGGCTTTAAAATGTATTTGGGCGCTGCTGAGACCAAGCTGATGCAGTTCCACAACCCACCGAAGATGACGCCAGAAGTCTTCCAAAAGTACCTTCCGTATGCGATGGTTCTGGGTGTGCAGAACATCTGGGGCAAGAAGTTTAGCAATGTCCTCAATACAATGTCCGAAGAAGAGCGAGAGGCATACGAGGCGAGTGCTCCTTATGTAAGTGCAGCGCTGTACAGCAGCTTGGCGAGCTCCATCAGTGTATCGAGCATTGCTCCGACCTCCAGCTCTAATGTGGGCTCGTCCTCCTCTTGGTCGAGCGGTTCCTCCGGTGGGGGCTTCTCTGGCGGCGGAGGCGGCGGCGGCGGTGGCGGCGGCTGGTAATCTGCCCCGCTTTTCGGTATTAAATTTTGAATCGATGAGCATCTTTTTCTCTGATGATTCATTAGCCTTAAAAAAAAGATACGGATGTAAACAGACAAATTCAAGGTATTGCAGCTAAGCTCTTGGCATTTCCATTACAAGATGAGGGAGTGGAACTAAGTCGAAGGATATTCCTTTTCTCCGTCTTTACGGGGTTGGCATTTGCCGACTTATAGAGTTTGAGAGCTTCGCAAATTGAAACGAATACCGAGAGGAAACGATACATACGTAAGATAAGACAGAAAACGGAGGTTGAGAGCTTGATACCATTGCACCCGATAGCGAAACAACTACTTTGTCCTTTACACAAAGGAGAAAAGCAAGGAGATTACAAGATATTCCCCGATACAATGAGCAAAGGCAAACTATCCACACACCTCAAAACTGTGGGCTTAGCGTGTGGCATTCGCATTCTGCTAACTTGGCATACCACAAGACATAGCTTCGGTACCTGACTTTGGAGGCAGGCATTCCAATAGAGAGCATTGCCAAAATGATGGAACATTCATCCATTGCTAGCGCGCAAATATACGCCCAAATCACTGACCAAAAGATTGCAAGGGATATGGACAGGTTGATACTACATTTTCCCATTTTCCAGTAAAAAAGGACCAATGATGTATACTAAGACTTATTTCTCTGCTAATTTCCTTTTGATCAGTTTCACTAAATCTTTATCCTCTCCAACGAGTTGTTTCACTAGTTTGTAAACCATCGTACAAGGATTGTGCAGATGGAATTTTTGATCTTGAAATGTATTTGCTTGACTTTCAGCTCGTTTTATGGCCTTTTTCTCATCACAGCCACATTTGAGCAGCATGCTTCGCATATTTGGATCATTCTTGGAATAAGTGTATTTCTTTTTGCCATTCTGATAGCCTGTTTTTCGAACTCGTTGTGTGATGATTTTTTTGTACGCTGAACGCTGCATTCCCGTACAACGATTATCAAAGTAATAAACATACCATAGTTCGAATGCTTCGTTACTCCACGCACATCCTATCCCTTTCTTCTCTGCTTTCAATATGGCCCTATTAAAGTCGGAAGGCTTGAAACTGTCCCTATCAAATACAGCCCACACCGAGTCATAAGGGTTGTCTTGCTTTTCAGCTTCTTCTTTTAGTTGTATGGCTTCATCGACTACCTGAATAGTATTAATACCACCTCCTCCTGTTTCGATTTCAACAACCCAACTATTCGAAGTTTTAATCGTATTGAATGATTTAAAATATAACGGCTCTGTTTTTGTCCCTTCACAAACAATTAAAATGCGACATCGGAGAGGTTTTTTCTCATTATTCAGCTGAATGTCCCCTGATGGAATTTGGGGCATTTGTTGGTTAATACTTATCTTTTTTGCCATGTCTACTTTGCATAAGGGGATATATAAGGAATAGCACCATAACGTCCTCGTATATAGTTGCGTTCGATATTCCCATCGCCACGAGGTTTTGTACCATCGGGCAAAACAATCTGCATCATATTGTAGATATCAGTGCGCTCCTGTTCATCCTTTTCGGTAAACCAAATCTGATCTCGACGCAGCAGATGGCTAGACAAAAGGTTGGTATCATGAGTTGTAAAGATAAGCTGAGCACCATGCGGATTTCTTGTCGGATCATTGAATAATTTCACCAATTCTTGCGAGATAAGTGGATGCATTTTGGCATCTAGTTCGTCAATAACCAACACTTTCCCCGAATGAAGAGTATCGAAGATCGGACCAGCTAAATCGAAGAGCTTCCGAGTACCAGCAGACTCCATCTTGTCGAAATCAAAGTCCTTGGTTTCAATCATATTGCCTTCATCATCGTATACACCATGAGAAGATACAATTTTTAGTTTTTTCTTCCCATCTAAGTCTTTGGCAAGCCTCTCTTTAAGGTCCTTAGGAAGTTGCTCAGGCAAATCATTTATATCGAATTTATGGGCAAATGAAAGAACATCCTTAAAGCCTAACTGAACCCTCAAGAAAAACTGCTTCATAGCATCGCATCCAGGAAATTTTTGATCTAAAAATATTTTTGTAAATGGTTCATACGATTCTGTATCTAATCCAGATAGCATATTAAAACCTTGCTGAAAAAAGTGAATGACAGATTTAGAAATCTCACCACCTAACTGTCCTACAACTGAAAGGAATAAGCGATTATCATTAGTCTTTGATTCTAAATCTTTACCTTCGGGGAAAAGTTCTTCATTGATTCCTATTCCTTCTACTGTGCGGATAAACAACTTGCTTTCGTTTCCTGAAGTCTCTACTCGAATAAGCCATTCATCATGAATCCGCTTGTCTGTATTAGAGAATCCATAACGATAGTGGAGGTTATTCGTTACAAAAACAATCTCATACAGAGTAGGAGTATTTTCTTTCGATATGTTAAGACGATAGGGGTCATAAAGTAACTCATCATTATCATTCATCTTAACGGAGTTAAGCAGAAGTTTCTTCATACACTCAAGACCTTGGATAAGGTTGCTTTTCCCACTCGAATTTGCCCCATATATGGCTATCGTTCGAAGATATTTTATTTTGTCAATTTCAGCTATATTAGAATGTGGCTGATCTTTGATAGCAGTGGGCGTAAGTATGATCGACTTTCGTTCTGCTATAGAACGAAAATTTTCTATTGTAAAGCGAAGTAATACATTCATTTTATATTCGAAAAATAGTTTTGGATTAGAGACAACCTATACACACTGCAAAAGTACACATTTGCCACACATAAGAAAAATTATTGAGAAAAAATCTCATTTTTGTTGCAAACAATCCTTTGGACAATACAGAGAAAGAACTTTTACTCCATTTCTACCCCATTATTGATGAGGTTTTCTACTGACATAGTTCTTTTGCAGTAGTTGGTTGATGTCGGAGAGGCTATACAGGATTTTTCCTGCAATTTGGGTATAGGGAATAACGCCTTTATCCCGATAATCCTGCAAAGTGTGGGGACTGATGAAGAGCTGTTCGCAGACATTCCGCCCTGTAAGGTAGATTTCTCCTCCGAAAAGCGGATGATGTGTTTGGACAATCTCCCGAATACGCTTGCTTACTTCTTGAATGCCCGAAATGAAGCAACTCATTTCGGGCGTTTCTTTATTGATGGTTTCAAAATAATTTGCACGTTTGCTCGTCTCGGCATAGCCCGAGCAAGCTCTGTCTCTGCTCTCGTCTTGTCGCAAACCTTCGTATTCCATAGTTCGTTTTATTTATGAGGGGTCAGACTTGGCTATGACTTTTTTCACATTCTCACGTTTGTAATAACATTTATGCCTGATTTGGATAAAGAGTAATACGGAAGTATTCCGATAATGCTAGAGTATCCGTTTGCTGATGTTCAGGATTTTACACGCATCCCTGTTGTGCAACAAGTCGGACATTTCGGGACGAAGCCCGAAATGCTCTTTCATACAAAGAGCCAACTCTTCGATGCTCTTTTTCAGTTCCTCCCAAGCGGAGGAATCGATGGTTGTAAATGCACACACTCTTTTCCTTTCATTGTTTTATTTCTATCCCAACAAGACTTTTCGAGAAGAAAATCACGCAGGAATACTCACTTTCCCTTGCAAATATGTACCTTTGCCAGTGGTAAAAGAGAGTGTTCTTTGGATATTCAAAACAATATGCCTCAATGCACTCCGCTCATTTCTAAATCGTTACCCATACATCTACTCCAAAATGGTAACACTCTATTATCCAATGAGATAGTTCGCTAACAAAAAATCCTTAGTGGATGAATTGTCTAAAACATGCGGATGTTTTACTAAAAACACTGGGAAGAATTTCTTACCCCTCTCAGACGAGCCTGTAGAGGCGCTTTTTCAGGGGTTGAAAACGCTCCTTGTTTTGGTATTTTTTGTATCTGTTCTTTGAATTAAATATTTTTGCGTAATCATATTTTAAAACCCTTTGCGATTATGCAGTCCATATCCGTTTTTGAGATTATTAAAGTAGGCATAGGCCCTTCCAGCTCCCATACGATGGGCCCTTGGAACGCTGCTGAAATGTTTATAGACCAGATAAAAAGGCACAGACCGCTAAGTGAAGTAAAGGAGGTCTTCGTGGAGTTCTTCGGTTCTCTGGCGAAGACAGGCGTCGGTCACGGTACCGATATCGCAGGGATGCTTGGGCTCTCTGGCGAGAACTTCCGAACCATCGATACCAATACCATAGACGAAAAGATAGAGAGGATTAAAACCGAAAATCAGATTCTCCTCGCTGGTGAGGTGAGGCTCCCGTTTGTTTATGGTCATCATTTAGTCCTGAATAAACAGAAGTCGCTGGACTTCCACCCCAATGGAATGATTTTCCGAGCGGTGTTTAATGATGGAGAGGTGCTCGAGCAGGATTACTATTCCGTAGGCGGTGGGTTTGTAGCGACTCAGGAGAATAATTCTATCGAGGAGCATTGCATAAGAACGCTTTACCCTTGCCACAACGGTAAGGATATCATCAAATATCTGAATAAATTAGGGCTTAGCAAGCTGTCTGACCTTATCTATTTGAATGAAGAGAGCTGGCGCAGCCGAGAAGAAACAGAGAAAGAAGCCCTGAGCATCTGGAAACACATTAAGGAGTGTATCTACAAAGGGGTGAATAAGCAGGGCATACTGCCTGGTGGGCTGAAAGTAACCCGCCGTGCTCACGATTTAAACCAAAAACTCCTCGGAGATAAAGTGTATAAGAATATGAATGAGTGGTTTGATGCTGTAATTTCTGCTCCGAAGGATTTCACCGCTGTGAATAAGTGGATTTCCTGCTTTGCTCTTTCCGTAAATGAGGAGAATGCCAGCTTTGGGCGCATTATTACGGCACCGACTAATGGAGCGAGCGGAGTAATCCCCGCCGTACTGATGTACTCTCAGGCCTTTACCCCTCATACTTCGGATGAGGATATTATCCGTTTTATACTCGTGGCTGGAGAGATCGGTACGCTCTTTAAGAAAAATGCAACCATCTCTGCCGCTATGGGAGGTTGCCAGGCGGAGATCGGTGTTTCTTCTGCTATGGCAGCGGCTGGGCTTACCGAGATAATGGGTGGTAGCCCCGAACAAGTTCTAATGGCAGCAGAAATCGCGATGGAGCATCATCTCGGCCTTACCTGCGACCCGATTGGTGGGCTGGTTCAGATTCCGTGCATAGAGCGAAATTCTATGGGAGCAATAAAGGCAATAACCGCTGCGAATATCGCAATGGAGAGCGACCCTAAGAAAGCCATCGTCTCCCTTGATGAGGTGATACAATCTATGTGGGATACCGCCCAAAGTATGAATGAAAGATTTAAAGAAACCTCTGAGGGTGGGCTTGCCATTGCTGTAAATGTAGCGGAATGCTAAGCTTCATCATTAGGTTTAAAAAATCGTTTTGAGCACATAGAAAATCCGATTAAATGGCTACTTTTGCAACTCTAAACAGGATGGATGATTAAATACTTAAAACTTTTGAGAATAGAGCAGTGGGTCAAGAATATCTTTGTTTTTGTTCCGCTCTTTTTTTCTGGGAAAATTTTTGAGTTTTCACTTTTTATTGAAAGCCTTTTTGCTTTTGCTGTATTCTCGCTTACAGCAAGTTCTATTTATATCATTAATGATTATATAGATATAGAAGCCGATAGAAAACACCCGATAAAAAGACGACGACCGTTAGCAAGCGGGGCTATTTCAAAATCCGTTGCACGGCTTGTTTTTGTAGGATTGCTATGCCTTATTGCTGGGCTTGTGTGCATAGGTTTCTGCTGTTTGGAGCATACAGACTGGCGGTTTGTGGCTATCATCGTTTCCTATTTTATAATGAACCTCGCCTATACTTTTAAGCTGAAGCATATAGCGATTATAGATATCAGTATTATTGCTTTGGGCTTTGTACTTCGGGTATTGGCAGGGGGCTATGCTACGGGTATTATTATCTCTCAGTGGGCAATACTTTTGACTTTTGTTTTAGCATTGGTTCTCGCCATTGGAAAGAGAAGGGGAGAGCTGATTAATGCACAGCTTACAGGTAAAACTCGTAGGGCATTAGACGGCTATAATGTGCAGTTTGCGGATATTGCACTTTCGGTATCGGTTACGCTGGGGATTATTTCCTATTTAATGTTTACCATTACGCCAGAGGTTCAGGAGAGGTTTGGGCATAAGGTATTTTATACTTTTATCTTCGTGGTTTTTGCTTTTCTTCGGTATTTGCAGCAGACATTGGTGTATAACCGAACGGAATCTCCCACCAAGATTATTTACAGAGACCGATATATACAGCTTACCCTTTTGCTTTGGATTCTCTGCTTCCTGCTCTTGATTTATTATCATAATTAATTTTAGAGCGGTTGAGATTTATTTTAATTGACTATTCATCATTAGACTATGCCAGAATATAAACAGAAAGTAACCAATTGGGGCAACTTCCCAGTAGTAGAAAAAGTAATGAAGTCTGAGGACACTCTAAGTAAAATAAAGGATTTTGTGCTTAGAAATAGGGAAATCATTGCAAGAGGAAATGGAAGATGCTATGGAGATGCTTCATTGGCAGAGAATATTTTTTCTACCAAAAGGCTTAATAAATTCATCAGTTTTGATAGGATAGAAGGCATTATAGAATGTGAGGCTGGAGTGCTTTTATCCGATATATTAGAGGTCGTTGTGCCTCAGGGATATTTTCTGAATGTAACGCCAGGTACCAAATTTGTGAGTGTAGGAGGGGCAATAGCCTCTGATGTACACGGTAAGAATCATCACGCAGAAGGCTGCTTTTCCGAGTATGTAATAGAATTTAGACTGATGAAAGAGAATGGGGAGATTATTCTCTGCTCCCGAGAGCAGAATGCGGAAACCTTTTGGGCAACTGTCGGTGGAATGGGGCTTACGGGGATTATTCTCTCCACAAAAATAAAGTTGAAGAATATTGAATCCGTTTATATTCGGCAGGAAAGCATTAAAGCGGAGAATTTAGATGAGATTTTTAAACTCTTTGAGGAAAGCGAGTCTTGGACTTATACCGTAGCCTGGATAGATTGTTTGCAAAAAGGCAAGAATATCGGGCGCTCTATTCTGATGAGAGGAGAACACGCTCTGAAAGCAGAACTCCCTGCATCTTTACAAAAAAATGCACTGAAACTCAAGAAATCATTTATGCCTACCGTGCCGTTTTACTTTCCGAGTTTTGTACTGAATTCTTTGACCATAAAAATATTCAACTGGCTGTATTTTTATAAGCAAGCGAAGAAGCAAGTAAATAATTTTGTGCATTATGAACCTTTCTTTTACCCCCTTGATGCAGTTAATGAATGGAACAAAATCTATGGTAAGAAAGGCTTTATACAGTATCAGATGGTAATCCCAAAAGATAAGGGCAAGGAGGGGATGAGAAAAATCCTTGAAACGATTGCTAAGTCGGGCAACGGCTCTTTCCTCGCGGTATTAAAGCTCTTCGGTAAGAATAATCCACAGGCGTATAATTCCTTTCCTATGGAGGGCTATACCCTTGCTTTAGACTTCAAAGTAAATTCTAAACTCAAAAAATTAGTGGAGAGTTTAGATAAAATTGTAGAGGATTTTGGAGGCAGAATATACCTTACCAAAGACAGTATGAGCAAGCCAAGCCTTACCAATTATCTTAAAAATGTAGATAATCCCAAGTTTATTTCTTTGCAGAGAAAAAGAATATTAAATCCCTAATTATTTAGTTTTATGATTGTTTTAGGTAGTAATTCGGAAGTAGCACAGGCATTTGTAGAGAAGGTTTTATCCGAAGGCAATAGATTTGAAAAAATATATCTCCTTACCTCTAATAGAGATTCCGCAGAGCGGTTTGCTCGGCATATAGAGGTGAAATATTTGCAATATTCCGAAGTTGTAGATTTTGATTTAATGAATGATGACCAGTATTATAAACTGGATTATATAGATTCGGATTTGCTCTTCTGTGCTTCTGGATATTTGGGCAAAGGCACAGCAGAGGGGCTTTATGATAATAAAAACACCCAAAAGATTATAGATATTAATTATGCTAAGCTCGTTCCGCTGATGAATTATTTCGCTCAGAAGTTTGAATCGAAGAGAAGAGGGACTATCATCGCTCTCTCTTCGGTAGCGGGTGATAGGGGCAGGCAGAGTAATTTTATTTATGGTTCTGCAAAGGCAGGTTTTACGGCCTACCTCAGTGGGCTTAGGAACTATATGTACAGCAAAAAAATCAATGTGATTACAGTGAAGCCAGGCTTTATGGCAACTAAGATGACGGAAGGTTTGCCCCTCAATCCTAAGCTCACAGCAAGTCCTAAACAAGCTGCTGAATGTATCTACAAGTCCTATAAAAAGAAGAGGGATACGGCTTATGTACTCCCTGTTTGGTGGTTTATAATGGCTATTATCAGGAATATTCCAGAATTTATCTTCAAAAGATTGAAGCTGTAAAATGAAAAAGTTCTATTTCTTTGATTTTGATGGAACGCTTACCCGTAAGGATACAATGTTTCTCTTCCTTAGGTTTGCCAACCCTTCCTCCAAGTACAGATTTCAGTACTTGAGGCACATTCCTCTGTTTATTCTCGTGAAGCTAAAACTGATAGATGCCGCTCAGGTAAAGAAAAGTTTTATCAGTTCTTTGCTAAAAGGCAAAACTCAGGAGTTTATAGAAAGGAAGTCCCAAGCATTTTTTGCGGAGTATTATCCAAGTTTAATTAGAGAACGGGCGTTAGATTTTATTCAGAAAATAGACAGAGAGAAGACTGACTCTTATTTGGTAACCGCATCTTTGGATATTTGGGTAAAGCCTTTTGCGGAGGAGTTTAAGATGAATCTCATCTCTACGGAGGCATATTTTAAGGATGGAGTATTTACAGGTGAATTTAAAACACCCAATTGCAATGGCAGGGAAAAGGTAACCCGAATAAAAGCTGAAATACAAGGCAAGAAATACGATAAGACCATCGCCTTTGGCGATACCAGTGGAGATAAGCCAATGCTCCAATGGGCAAATGAAAGCTATTTCAGGTTTTTCCATTAAAAAATCCTTAGTGAACTCTCACTAAGGATTTTTTTAGATTTTCAAGACTATTCTAATTAAACAGAAACTGCTTTAATTAATCTATTAGTATCGCTCAGGTGCTCTTCCATAGAAATCATACTTTCTGTACGCATTACATCATTAATATCATCAATCTGATAAATGATTCTCTTCGCATCTTCGGTATTTTTAGCGATTATCTTACAGAAGATATTGTATTTACCAGAAGTTACGCTTATCTCTACCACATTTGGGATAGTTGCCAATTCTTTCAATACATTTTGAGTTTTGTTAGATGCAGAAAGCAAGATACCGATATATGCAGTAAAGTTAAATTCCAACTTAGAGTAATCAATAACTAAGGAAGAGCCTTGGATGATTCCTGCATCTTCCATTTTCTTTACTCTCACATGAATGGTACCCGCGGATACATTCATTTGTTTCGCAATCTCCGTGAAAGGAGTTCTTGTATTTTCAACTAAAAAATCCATAATTTTTGCACATAAGTTTTGTATTTCTTCTTTTGTTTTTCCACTACCATATGGTGCATTTCCACTATCTCCATAATAAATATATTCTTCATAAGGTAAATCTTTTAATAAACTCTTTAAAACAGTTACTCCACCTAAACCTGAATCAAAAACACCTATTTTACAATTTTTTTTGTTCATTTATATTCATCCACCCCCATAAAAAATATATAATTAGAGGGTATTTAATAAATACCCTCTTTTTTATACATAGAAATTAATTAATTTTTTTAACTAAAAAATCCAGCAAACAAGCTAATTACTATTGCATTTGTAAAGTCTATAAACATTGCTGCAACTATTGGTAGAATAAAAAATGCTTTTGGTGATGGTCCATTCGCTGCTGTAAATGTTTCCATATTTGCCATAGCATTTGGAGAAGCTCCTAAACCAAATCCACAGTGACCTGTTGCAATAACAGCAGCATCATAATCTCTTCCCATAACATTAAATGTTACAAAGTAAGCATATAATCCCATTATTACAGTTTGTACTAATAATATAATTAATAATGGTCCTGCAAGATCTGCAAGTTCCCATAATTTTAAAGACATTAATGCCATTGATAAGAATAAAGCAAGTGAAATATTTCCCA
>ERZ773068.373-NODE-373-length-24159-cov-9.397776_pt1 | contig 24159 bp, 27 predicted proteins | sample MGYA00580620_ERZ773068 | MGnify/ENA primary metagenome ERZ773068 (study PRJEB29015, sample SAMEA2737983) | human oral metagenome | biome: human oral; feature: human-associated habitat; material: dental | place: China | collected 2101 ... | reverse complement strand
CCTCGCTCTCTACTACATGCCAACCCCCCATGACATACCAAAAATGCTCACCGGAACTGGCAAGTGACAGAAGAAACGCGAAAAGAGAGTAATGAGATGTCATATCTGTGGAGCTTGAGGATAGTAGGATTCTGCTGCATAGCCATAGTGTCGGTCGCCGCGATCAACCTATGGGCGCTGCTGCGGAACGAGATCCGCAAGGATCTGCGCAAAAATTTGAGGCAGACCATGATCAATGCGAACGTGGCGGGCGGTTTCGCCTGCCTGACTGTTATGGGATTACGCCTGACTATGGCGGGCTTGGATGCCTACACCACCGAGGAGACCGCCCGTCAGGTCTTCTGGGAATCATTGGGATCAGCTGGCCTTCCCGGCTACCTCATCGGCGTCCTAGCGGCCCTGGTCTTCCTCATGGTCGGGTGGCTGGACCAGTACCGAGAAGACGACTAGGACACAAGCACGATCGGAAAAATCTGTAACCATCTGCCATCGAGGCGGGGACAGGTCCGCTGCCGGTTTCTAGCGCGGCTAGTGTCCGAAGTTGTGTTAGTGCGTTTAGCGCAGCTAGCGCAAACAGTCAGGGGGTGTCCCGGCTAGCAGCGTTGTGATGGCCCAACGGCACGGGCTGGAGCCCGTGCTGCTGTTACGGTTAGTATTTGTAACATGGTGGAGTTGTCGGAGTTTAGTGATGGGGGATTGACTGAGCTGGATAGTTCTCTTCGTAGGGAGAGGCTTCGGCGGCGTCGGGCGTGGCGGGTCTGTCAGTACTGCTCGCAGATGTTTCTTGGTAGGGCGGATTCTCGGTTCTGTTCAGCGCGCTGCCGGGTTGCTTCACGCCGCCTACTCGCCGCCGCGGCGGGTTGCGGTGCGCCTCCTGATGTGTCCGCAACAGGCCCACTGCCTATGCTGGCGCCGGCGGGAGGAAGTGATGCGCTCGGTACTACCGAGGCTGGCGTAGCGGGTGGGGGAGGGGCAGGGTGGGCTAGGTATGAGCCAGCGGCCACTTTATGACCGGCTGCCACCTCATGAAGGGTTGCCACCAGCCTTTCGTGGGCAGCGTCGCGTGTCTTGAGGGCAGGTGAACGGGTATTCAACTGTTTCTCCTTGAACTCTGCCAGTAGATACTCCACCACCCTGCGCTGCCCCTCAGACAGACCAGCACCAATATCTTCTGGCTTCATGGACACCGGTTCCAGTAACCCGTCCTTGGTGAAACATACCCCCATCGCGGCCGCGATCTGAGGCTTGTTGTAGGCGTACTCGAACGACGACATCGCCAACTTGTTACTCACCGCATACTCATACAGCTCCTGATCATCGAAACGCACCCCGCTGAGGAAACGGCGCATCACCGCCATCTTGAAGAACCTCGGCAAAGACACCTCCTGGTACTGTGCCTTCACATCCTCCACCGTGGTGTGCCCGTCGAGCAGCGAATAGTAGAACGTCGCCTGCTGATCCAGACTCCACCGCCGCTTCGACAACCCTGTATGGAGACGAGCGATATGAGGAGCAGCCGTTTCCCGATCCGGAGCAACCAGCACCCGAATCCGCTCCGGAAGGTCCTCAGCCTCCGCCGTGAACCGCTTCAACAACTGGCGTACTTTCGCCTCATGCCCCGGCGCCAAGCCCGGATCCCGTAACGCCTTGAGGGCGCTCACCCGCCGGTTACCCTCCAACACCACGTAAGAACCATCCGGCGCCTCGATCACGATCGGCACCTCGTTATCGAAGTAGCCATTACGCAAAATCGACTGAGCGGCATCCATCACATCCTCCGAGTCGAACAGGTACTGCAACGCTGCCGCTTCATCCTCCGGCTTGGTCGGGATCCGGTAATTGTCCAAGTCAAGCCGCACATCATCGATCGCGACTTCTACCATCGGCAACGGCTCATACGCCATCGCGGCACCCTCCGATCACTTCACTGCTTCACCGCAGCTGCCACAGACCATAGCAGCCCACCCCGCGCTAGAAGCACTAAACGCACTAGCAGAACTTTAGACACTAGACGCACTAGAAGCCGGGAAAGCATCGAACCGGGAAACATCAATACCGCCGGCTATAGACCAGATAGCGCTTTAAGCGCAGGTAGCGCATGTAGTTCTGGTAGTGCTTCTAGCGCAGTTGCGTCTCCCGAAGGCGGGTGATCGGTGACGCTGGCTGTGTTGGGATTGTATAGGTTTACAAGACACCCGCCAGGCAGCCACTCGTCGAGGGCGGACCCCGATGGTTGCGGGACCAGGGTTGTCTTGGAAAGTCGCCTCAATAGGTTTTGTCTCACCACCCGGTCCTGGTGGTGGTTTATGAGGCATCATAGGGGACATGAGGTTGCTGGGGTATACGCGAGTCTCAACAGCGGGGCAGGATCCAGCGTTGCAGCTGGAAGCCCTGCTGGCGTCCGGGGTGCAGCAACGGGATGTGTTCTCAGATGTGACCTCGGGAGCCAAAAGCGCATCACAGCGGCCGGGAATGAAAAAACTGCTGGAATACGCCGAAGCGGAAGACACGGTAGTGGTGTGGCGGATCGACCGGCTAGGCCGATCCCTGATCGATGTACTGAACACCGTGAACCTACTACGCGACCGCGGCGTGAATATCCAATCCGTCTGCGACGGCATCAACCCACAAACCTCATCAGGCCGGCTGATGCTGGGAATGCTGGCCACACTCGCCGAATACGAACGCGAGTTGATCACCGAACGAGTCAACGCAGGAATCGCAGCGGCCCGTGCCCGCGGCACCCGATTCGGCCGCCCACCCGTCGATCCCGACGTCATCAACCGGAAACTCGACATCGTCGCAGCAGAACGAGCGAAAGGCCGCACCGCCGAACAAGCAGCCCGCCTAGTGGGATGGTCACGCGCCACCCTCTACCGCCACCAACACAATGCCGCCACCCGCGCGACGCTCCACCAACCCTGAAGTGGGGGAGCAGTTGATTGTGGCCTCCAGCCATAACCGGGTGGAGGCCACAAGGCGGTGTGCAGCCCCGCTTGCGCGGGGAAAATAGCCCAACCCAGACGAGTGGGTCACCCCCGCTTGCGCGGGGAAGAGTTGTTTTTTGATTGTATCACTGCACGGTCGCGGCTGGCTGCGGGATGAGTTTATTGTGGGTGAGTTTTTGTGTGAGTTTGCGATACGTGTGATCGAGTATCGCGGGGAGGGCCACGGTGTGTTGACCCGGTTCGGGTTTGCTGGGGGTGGTGAGGTTTTCGAGTTCTTGCTGGATGTGGTGGACCCACTGGCTGAGTTGCTGGTGATCGAGGGGGTCGCCGATGAGGTAGGCGTCGATCACTGGGGCGATGGTGGCGGTGTGGCGGGCGGTGAGGTCTTCTCTAAGGGCCTGCTGGTCTTCGAGGTAGGGATTGCGGGCCAGGTGGGCTTGCAGCAGATACCCGATTGTTGTGGTGATGAATTCATCAAGCAGGGGGAGGTGTTTGAGGCGATCCCCCAGCTTGCGGGTGTCTATCTGGAGGCTGGTGGCGGTGATATCGATGATGGTGGAGCCATGAGGGCCGAGGAGGGTGGTGACGGTTTCTACTCGCATTGTTTCGGGTGGGGTGACCCCCTGTGGGGGGTTGAAGAGACGTTGCAGCCCGATCGGTCGAGGGCCACCACGATCGATGAGCGGCTCCCAGACGGTGTGGAGCTGTTCCGGCCGCCGTGGCCGGATCGGTAACGGCTTCCCGTCCTTGCTTCGGCGGCGTTTCCGCTCTCCACCATTGTCCGGGGCGGGTGGGTTTTTCTGGCGCCAGAGTCCGTGGGGTTCGACTGTGTGGAGGTTGTCTAGCTCCAGGCGGTCGCCGTTGGCCAGGACGGCACCGGTCACCTCCTGGCCATCCGGGCTGTGGCGTAGGAGCAGGCGGCGTGAGGGCCACACCAGCACTCGGCCGGCACCGACCTGTCCTGGTTTGTAGGAGCCGCGCGGCCGAGCAGGATCATCGTCCCACAGCGGCGTGTCCTCTACGCCAGCCCCAGGGCTGGAGGGTCTAGAAGGCAGGTTCCAGGCGAGGGTTTCCGCCAGAGTGGGGGCGATCACCAGCGTGGTGGGCGCCAGGGCCAGGTGAGCCGGCCCGATGGGCATGGATTTCCCGCCGCTACTGCTCATGGGATCATCGGCCAGGCCGGTGCGGATGCCTGAGGGATCAAACAGCATCCGCGCGAGCAGCTGCCGGGCAGCCACTGCCGCCGCCACTGCTGCGGGCACCCGAGCCCCTACCGGGTACGGCCCATCCGACCACAGCAGCCGGTCCAGCCCAGCGGTAGGGGAGTCCGAGAACGGCTGTGACGCGTACTGCAGCGCCACCTCCAGGTCGAAGCGGCCGCGGCGCGCTACTAGATAGGAGCAGATCTCATCAACAGGCAGCCCACCGGCGGCCAGCAGCTGATCCCACGTCCTGCCGGGGCAGGCGTGATACACCACCGCGATCAGGAGCCGGTAGATTCCTCGGGTCTGATCCGCTGACTCGGCGGCGACCTCACCAAGAGCCGAGGCCTCCCGCATCACATCCAGCAGCCCCAACTCGCGCCACTGTCCATCCTGGTCCCAAACCGGAATCCAGGCATCATCCAGCAGATTCATTTCCGCCCTATCCGCTTGTGAACCGTGGTGCGTGACAGCCCCGTCATTTCGGCAATCCTGGTCGCGGACACCCCGGAGACGTGGGCGGCGATCATCGCCCCCTGCGATATGACGATCTGATGCAGCCAACGATAATGGGCCAAGCGTTCCTGCTCCGCCACCTCCTCAAGCGTGACCTCACCCAACACATACTGGGTCGCGGCATTCAGCGCCTGCTCCCGCTCTTCCGTGAAATCCTTCTCCGGGATCATCTGAGTGATCCGCAGCGACGCTTCCCGCAGCAGCGCGAACTGCTCCGACGAAATCCTTCCCCCAGCCAGCTCATCCCCACCCAGCCAAGCCCACAGACCATCATCCGCCTCGGAGCTGTCCAGCTGAGCCGCTATCCGCTCGTCGCGCCACTGCCTGATCCCCTCCACCAGCACGTAATCCGGGCGACGCTCATCAGGATCACCCTGATCCACTTCCGCAGGCCACTCCACCCGCGGAAGGTACTTCTCGATCTCGGGCCAATCCCGTTCCCAATCCGAGTCCCACTTCGGCCCCTCGTACGGGTCCAACACCACCTGCAACCTCGCCCGCACCTCACCCTCTACTTCCCGCACCTCACACCACAGCACCACACCATCCCCAGCATCCGCGCTCCAGAACCCATCCCACTCTGCCTCCCAGACGTACCGGTCCATCGCCATCATCAAACTCCTTCTCTCGGCCAACAACACCCCAACTGTAAACCCCATTAACAAAAACTGTCAAGAGGGCTTACAGAAACAGGCGGAACTCTACCGGCGACACGCCGACAGAAAAACTTTAGGGTAAGACTTGATATAAGGCATATAATGCCCTATAGTTTTAGTTGTGAGGCCAAGCGGCCCCGAAAGACAAGGAAAGGGAAAGCCAATGACCGCCACCGAGCACATGCCCTACATGGCCGAGTTCCGCGACTACAGCCCCGAGCAGATCCGCGAGGGTATCACCGACTACGCGGGAGACTTCGTCGATCACTTCGACGTCGATGCCGTGGTCCGTGACTACACCACCGAGCTGGAGACGCAGCTCGGCCCGGAGTGGTCGCTTGCCTACGACGGCATCGAGCACCCGGCGGACCTTCCCCGCGACGAGGTCCACGAGGTCCTTGACTTCGCGTCGGGGGAGGTCGACCTCGATGCGATTCTCGCTCGCCACACCGCCGCGGGCGATGAGTAAGCCAACGGCTAAAGGGGGCCGGGAGGCCCCCGCCCCGCGCGGCCTGCCCGCCGACGCCGGCCCGGAAGAGGGTGCCAGTGTAGTTGGCTTCGAGCAGCTGACTCTAGGGGATGTGGCGCGGCGGCTGGGGCTTTCCCTGTCGACGGTGCACAACTACCGCTACCAGGGACGGTTGCCCGCTCCTGACGGCACGCTCGGCAACAGCCCCTGGTGGCTGCCCGAGACGATCGACGCCTGGCAGGCGTCTCGTCCTGGTCGGGGTGTTGGCGGGGGCCGCCCCCGCCGCGACACACCACCAGAAAAACTTTAGGGCAAGACTTGACATAGGGCATGTAATGCCCTATAGTTTTAGGTGTGAAGCCGAGAGGCCACACAAGGAAAGGATCGAACCATGACTGCCACACTCGCCACCCGGATCCTCCGCCATCACCGCCGTTACGGCCGCTCCCAGCAGGGTGTTTACGCGGTCGGTGCGGGTGCCGGCCGCAAGGGCTACGACTACTACGGCCCCATCGAGGAGTACGGCCACCTGGTGGGCATGCGGGATGGCGATGTCTACATCGCTGTGGCGGACTCCGATGTCGCCGAGGCTGTGGCCTGGCGGATCGCCCGCCGCCAGGCGGGGCAAGTCGCCTGACAGCACAGGCGGCCCCCGGTGGGTGAGACTAGGGGCCGCCCCGCGGTGGCGGGAAAACCGATGAGGAGCCCGCCATGCCGCCCGCACAACACCTCAGAAAACTGTTAGCGGGGCGCCATCGGTAGCGCGTCCCCAAGGATAACAGCCCTTCCAGGGCTGCCAGAAAGGGGAAAGAAACAATGATCGTACGACGCGGAGCCATCGACTACTGGCCCAAGAGCTATCGGGATGAGGCGTATGACGCTGCACCCGAGCTCATCACGGCCCTGGAGGCGGCCGTCCATGTCGCAAGACGACTGGGCATATCGGATACCTGGCCTGCTGTTGGGGAGTCGGACTCGGCAGAGATGCTGCCGCGTCTGGCCGAGGCGATCCGTGGCGTCACGGGGCTGCGGCTCTGCAATCCCGAAAGTAACCGCGCCAGCTACGGCGGTGGCTCAATCTACGGGTTTACCGGAGCCGTCCGGGCTCTGCTACACGCCCACGCATGGCTGGGCGTGTGGGGGGAACAGAAGCATTACGACTTCGACCAGCTGGTGATTTATCCCCCTATCCACGAGCCGGGCTGCACCAGTGACCACAGCTACACCGCCGGCGTGGCCGTGCTACCCCACCGGAGCGACCCCCTGGGATTCGACCGCCCTGACGACCTCCGCCACTGGCTGGCGGAACACAAGCCGGCTGCGGCCTGATCCCCCAGGCGTGTTCCCCACCTCAATTGAGGCGGGGAACACACCTTTCGCCGACTATACGGCGATCCGTATCGCCGTATATCCGTTCGGGAAGCCGCCCGCAGGGTGGCGCGGCAGCACCTCGAAATCCTCCCCGGGCAAGGAGTTTTGGTGTGCCGGCGGACCCGAGAAACACCGGAAAATTTCTCTGCCAACCCCTACCCCAAGAGTTGTCAATTGACAACTCTTGGGGTAGACTTAGGGTTGTCGAAAGAGAGGAGGTGTGGGATCATGGACAAGGACACCAAGAAGGTCATCAAGGCAGCTGAGAAGCAGGGCTTCGAGGTCCAGATCACTGCCAAGGGGCATGCGGTGTTCAGTCTTGGTGGGGTGCCGGTGGCCACCGCGAGCGGCACCGCTAGCGACCACCGGGCGATCAAGAACCTGATCGCCCAGCTACGCCGGGCGGGATTCCAATGGCCACCCCGCCGATAAACAGGGTGGGGGATAGCCGAATTATCCCCCACCCACCACAACCATACAAAGGGAGGAATAAGGAGGATGGGAAGCTACAACGCAGTCCTGACTTTGGCGCGCCGGCACAGCGGCGCTGAGTTCGCTGACCAGGTGCACGGCACCGATCTGGATGCCTGGCATGCAGTCACCGGTGTCGATCACCGCCAGCGGGCGCAGATCATCATCACTATCGAGGCCGAGGATCTGGCGCAGGCAACTGCCACCGCTCGCGCTGTCCTGGCCGGTTTCACCGACCAGGAACGCCTGGAGGTGATGACCACCGCCGAGTACGACCGGGCAGATGCCCCGATCCCGCAGCTGCTGTCCGTCCTGCAGGTCGCCGCTGCGCAGGGAACCACCCGCCAGGCGGTCCTCAAAAGAATCGCGGCCGGCAGCCTGCCGGCCTGCAAAGTCGGCAACAACTGGGTCATCCCCGCCGCCGCGGCCACCAGCGACCACACCGAAGCGGCGGTATAAGCGCTACACCTGAAATGAGTAAAGGCCCCAGCTGGGGGAGCGGGGCCTTATTGGGTGATGGCTGCTGGAAAACGCCCTCAAAGGAGCTACTCGCCCGGGCGAGGGAGCCAGCAGCCCACCCCTCACACCGAGGGGTGTCGGCTTACCCGGGAGCCGATAGCCCCAGGCTACCAGACACACTCAGCACGGATGTACGGCGATACGTATCGCCGTACATCCGTGCTGAGTGCTGTCAGGCCACGAAACCTAGAGCCGGGAATCCGCCAGCCTGTTCGGCTCTTCGGAAAAAAAGTGCGCATATAAACGCTGAAACGCTATTGCGCAGAAACGCTGAAGTGTGGTAGAGTATGAGGTATCGACCGGGGAACAGCCCCGGAATGACGGAAAGAGGACGTGATGGAGATCGCGAATATTGTGAATCTGACCCCGCACAACGTGAACCTGTACGTCAGCGATGATGTCGTAGTGACGATCCCGCCGGCGCCGAATGCGCGGCCGGTGCGGGTCTCCGACGCTCAGACATTGCTGACCGGTGGGCAGTGGGATGGGCCTGTGCCCATCGTCCGTGTCACGGCCGGGGAGGTGGCGAACTTGCCCGCTCCTCGGAAGGGAGTCTGGCTGATTGTCTCGCGTATCGTTGCGCAGGCGCTACCGCAGCGTAGTGATCTTCTGGCCCCGTACCAGGAGGTACGGGACGAAAATAACCAGATCGTGGGCTGCCGAGCCCTCGCCACTTTTGCGAATGAGGTGATCGCATGACCAGCCGCGGTGAAGATGTGCCTCAGTCTCTGGATGAAGTATTCCCGGAGTTGGAGTTCCGTAACGCTATTGATGTCTACCGCTACGGGCTGGATCATGAATACATCGATGTAGTCGGCCGGGCGATCGCCGCCGGGCATGATGTCAATCCCGTCATGCGGGACCGCTACGAACGTTTCATGCGCTGGCAGCAGCAGCTGTACCAGCCTGACGAACCCATCCGCCCCGACGATGGCCGGCCGGGACACCGCATCCAACGGTCCAGCACACTCGCGGCGGGAATTCTGGGCTGGGGGTGGATCACCCCCGCAAAACTACCCCCCACCCCGCCACAGCCCCAGATAGGGGAAGTAGAGAAAACCTACTGGGATGCCGAAGGCGGCATCCACAGTCTGTCGAAATGGGCCGCCACTGTACCAGCGACCGAAACTGCCGCAGACCACCTCATAGCGGAAGCGATCTACCGGATTGCTGAGGCGAGACTCGCCCCCACATGGCGTGCTTCAGCTGTGCTGTGCTGGGGCAGCTACGAAGCCGCCGGCGGCCGGCGGGTTGAAGTCGACATCTACGCCGACCGCTAAAGGCGTCAAGCAGTAATCATGCTGGGGGGCCGTGACCGGACGGCCCCCCAAACCCCCCGCCGGCCAGAGAAGTCCCCTGCCGCGATCTGGGCCGGGGGGTAGGTAGGGGACAACGGGTGAATCTATTGTGATCGGGCTGTCGCGGCCGCGGGTCAGCGTGGTTCGTTTGCTGCCATGCTGCGATGTGTGAAGAGCTATCTGGAGGAGGCTCTGGCCGTGGTTGTCGCTGAGGATAGCGGCCAGAGTTGGCAGACGGCTCTGGGAAAACTCGATGCCGGCTCCTACCTACTGATGATGGCCGCTGTCCCTGGGGATCCTGCTGTGGTGGAGGAGGTGATGGCGGCAGAGGACCAGATCGCGGCCGCGCGGCAGGTGATCCGTGCCTGGTGTGAGGCCGACCAGGCTGCACGCACCGCCAAGGGCGTCCTCGATGCGGCCCTACGGCTGCACACCGCCCTAGCAGAAGCCGGCGCAGCAGCCAGCGCATTGTCGAGGGTGCTGCTGCTGCGAGGAGAAGACTCCGCCGATGAGCTGTCCGACCTGGCCGAGAGCATCGACCAGGTCCTCACAGCCGGCCAACTCCAGCAGCTCCTCTACGCCCACACCGGCGCAGAACACCCCCCCGCCAGCTGACACACTCCACCACCCCAACCCCCACCGCCAGCCAGGGGCATCCCCTACACACCACAGCTGGGGGAGAGGCCTCTGGCTGGCGGGGGTCGGGTAGATTGACGGCCGAGAAGCCGCGACAGGGCAAGAAGCAGGGGTGGAGAGCAGATGTGTGACGTGCCGCGTGAGGACATGACCGGAGCCGAACTCGCCGCCGCCCGGCAATCAATGGGCCTCACCGTCGCTGAACTCGCCGACCTACTCGGCATCGCCGACCACAAACGCATCCGCCAATGGGAGAAAGGCCACACCAACCACGGCGACCCCGCACCCATCCCCCCAGGCATCGCCACCGAAATCCACGACCTCCTCCACCGCCACCACGCCACCAGCACAGCCCTCGCCGCCCAAGCCCTCGCCGGCGATGGGATCATCTACATCCCCCGACCCCACACCCCACCACACAACAACATCCCCGCCAGCTGGCTACTCGCCGCCGCCGCCAACGCCCGCGCCACCCACCCAGACCTCCGCATCCACTGGACAACCCCCACCCCAGAAACGCCAACACGCAAAAACGCTAAACCACGCTAGAATGCAGGGGTAATCGACCGGGGAAACCAGCCCCAGAACGACCAGGAGGAAACCTGCAATGACCACCAACACTCCCAAGCCTGTCCGGTTCACCATGAGCCTCGACGCCCAGCTCTACCGCCACGTCAAAGCCATCGCCGACGACGCCGCAGCCGATATCGGCATCGCACGAGTCACCAACTCCCAACTCATCACCACCCTCCTCCACCACCTAGCAGAGAATCCTCAGCTCAAAAAGGCCGTCCTCGACGACCTGAAAACCACCCTCACCCCACACCACTGAGGACCTGCAGGTGAGTCGTAAACCTCGGTGGGCGCCTCGGGTGGTGGCGGATGCCCGCCGGGATTTGGTGGCGGGTCATCGGGCTGAGGCGGACCGGATCGAGGCGGAGAATCGGGCAAGGGCACGCCGGTTTCCGCAGCTGCCGGCACAGCTGAAGCGGCTGCAGGAGGAGATGGAAGGGTTTGTTGCCTACCACCGGGACTGTAGTGAGGGGATACGCCGCGCCACGATGGTGTGGGTAACTGGTGAGATGACTCGCCTGGCGTTGAGTGAGTCGCAGCACCTGCCGGCCTTCGGATTGGAGCACTGCCCCCACCCCTACGGGCTGATGGCCTTCGCTGAGCCGCTGCCGGCCAAAAGCATCCACTCGATCGATGGTATGGCGCTACGGCGCAAGGACTACAGCCCCGGCGGCCCCACGTGGCGGGAACCGGTGCCAGTCGACGCGATCGCCTGGCGTACCCGCCCCAATAGCTCAGACGGGTTGCAGGTCACGCTGCTGTGCCGGCCGGATCGGCTACCGGCACCGTATCTTGGTGTGCCGCTACGGTATCTGGTGCCGTTCCTCGACCTGACGACCCCGCGGCTGACTGATCTCCAGGAGCTGGAATTCGCCAGCCGGGAAGGCCAGCAGTACCAGCGCCTAGCTGGCGGGGATTCCCTAGCAGTGCTGGCGTTCCTAGCGACCTGCTGGCATCTGATGTCCCGGCCGTCCATGGCCAAGCGGCAGCACCTCGATACCCGCCGGAACGCCATCACCGCCACCCCGCACGGTATCCAACGCACGGACCTGGTCTCGATCATCGATCTACGGCCCCTCAAACAAGTACACACCACCCACGACCAGCACACCGGCCGGCGTCTCACCGTCCGCCACCTAGTCCGCGGCCACTGGCGCAACCAACCCCACGGCACCGGCCGTAGCCAGCGGCGGCGGCAGTACATCGAGCCCTACATCAAAGGCCCCGAAGGAGCGCCACTAATCACCGACACCATCCGGGTATGGCGTCACCACGACGGGTAGAATCAAGGGGTGTATCGACTAGGGGACAGCCCTGGAAGAAAACCTTGACATAAAGGAGGCTCCAATGACGGAGCAGACCATCAACAATCACACAGCAGAGATATCCGGCCCTTCTCCTTTGGCGGGGTGGTGTCTTACCGCCGCCGAGGTGCGGGCGGTAGAGGAGCGGGCCGGCCTGCTGGGAGTCAGCAGCCGCCAGGCGATCCGGGACGCGATCGAGTTGTGGCTCGACGCCACCCAAGCGGGGGAGTGTGTGTGATGGAGCTACCGGTCCCTGACGGCAGGATCCACCGCGACGAGCTACTACAGCGGGGCTGGAGTCATGACCAGCTGGCCCTGCTCAGCGACAAGGTCAAGATCCCGGTACCCGATGCCACGATCTCACCGGTCACCTACCTCGAAGCCGAGGTGCAGCACATCGAAGCCACCAATACACGGGTGAAAGCCGCGGTCACCGCCACCCAGAAGGCCCAGGCGGCGTTGATGCCCCGCCGGCCAGGCGGCTACACCCGCGATGAAACCCTGCCCCGCTCGGTGTTGATCAAGCAGGGCTGGACCGACGCGCACATCAAACGTCTCCTAGGAGACCCCGACCACATCGACCACAACATCCGTGGCGGAAGACTGGTGGCCAGTCATCGCTGGGCCATCGAGCGCGTCAACCACGCCGCTGCCACCGACCAGAAACTCCAGAAACGCCTAGAACAGGTCACGCAGAAGCGCCGCGCCGAGAAGGAACAACGCATCACCACCACGGTGGAGAACGGCACCGCCGTATGGCGCAGACACGGCGACAGCTGGGTAGCGCAAGGCCGCGGCTTCGACGAAGGCGACCTGATCACCATCACCCGCCGCAACGGCGAAACCGCCCGCCACCGCGTCGAACGCATCATCGAAGACCACGAAGGCCTACTCCTCGCGGCCGTCTCCCGCCACCCCATCACCACACCACCAACCCCAACCCCCAAGCCTGAGCCGGAAATCGAGACGGTAGAGACACCACGCCGGCAGCTACCCGAAACCATCCTCACCACCCGACACGCACCCACACCCGGCGACATCACCCACCATGACGGCCACTGGATCCAAATCCAATCCGTCCGCAAACACTGGATCAGTGACGACGACCCATCCCTCTACGGCTCCCACCTCCTCGGCTGGGAAGGCGACCAAGGCTGGCTCATCACCTACCACGACGCACCCGGCGATGTCGTCGCGGAACGCGAAGCCGCAGCCGCGGCTGAGCGCGCCGCGCGACAAGAACGCATCGACTGGGCCACCGCATACCGCGAGATCGCCCACCACATCACCACCGCCGGAGAACAACCCCCCGGCCCCATCGAACTCGACGGGGAACGCCTCATCGACCAACAAACCCTCGATGGCGGCGGCGACTGGTTCGAAATCACCGCCAGCCACATCTGGTACATCCGCAACAACGGCATGGACGGCGACACCTGGAGCATCAACAACATCACCACCAGCGGCGCCGGAGCCATCGGAACCCGCATCCCCCTTGATGACCACCTCGCCACCCAACTCCGTGACCTCACCCGCCAAGGCCACCAACACGGCTGGCTACCCCAACCAACACACAACAACCACACCCCCCGGGACGAGCGGCCACTCATCGAACGCATCAAAGACATCGCCGCCACCACCCGAAACCACACCCCACCCAGCCACACCACCCCACCACCAGTCCACGAACAACCCACCCTAGAAATCGAACTCTAAACAAACGCTTTGGAGTGCTGCGCTGCAACCTAACCCCGCCAGCCACCACACCAACAGCAGCGGCGGTGCCCGTCAAGCATCAAAACCGGCGCCGCCGCGGCCGGCCCTTAGCACCACGACCAGGACGAGACGCCTGCCAGGCATCGATCGTCTCGGGCAGCCACCACGGCCGATTCCCCAGCCACCCATCCGGGTCAGGGAAAAACCCAGGCCGTTCCCGAGCCCGATTCCGGTAATTCCGCACCGTCTTAACCGCCAACCCCAGCCGGTCAGCAACCTCCTCAAGACTCAACATCACCGGCCCTGCAACCATCACAACCCCACTCCCTTCAGCATGAAAGACAGCGGAGGGGAGACACCCCCACCACGCCGCTGACCTGTAGAATTCCTACCGATGGTCCAGGTCCTTTCTGAACCATCCGCCCGGGCAGGAGTAGCCGCTCCCGCCCGGGCACCCTCCTGCTATGCCGGCGGATGTAATCCACCCCGCCACCCATAGCCGGGGGATCCCCCGGCCGGGCTGCCCAGCGTTGCGGTGCTGGGCGGGCTCGGCGCGGGGATGTCATAGTGGGTTCTCCTATCGGGGAGGCCCGGCCCGCGCATGGCGGGCCGGGAGATGCGTGTGGGTCAGTCGATGGGGGTGTGCCAGTGGTCGAATACCTCGCCGCCCTCGGTGAGGTGTTCGACTCCCGACGGCTCGCGGACAATCATCCAGCCCTCCTCATCGACACGCCAGGCGCCGTAGCGTCCGTGCACCACCTCCCCCACAGCGGCCGGCCGGGCCTGCACGACCGGCCGGTCCTCCAGGGGGGTCCGGTAGGTGCGCCACACCCTATCGGAGAGCTCATAATCGCCGACTGCTGCCAGGCCGCGGACCCCGAGGATGCGTCCGGAGTCGTCGCGTACCTCGCCATAGGGGACCACCAGGTCGGCGCGGGTAGGCGCGGCGGCAGCCGCCAGCCTGGAAACGATGTAAATCGTCCCCTCTACGGGATCCGGGAGCCCGCAGACCCGCCCCGGGGAGACTTGCTGGACGTCAATGCCGTCCAGCTGGCCCCAGTGAGTGGCGGCATCGCTCACCCGCGCGACCGCACCGGAAGGCTGGATGGTGCGCATGGTCTGGCCGTCGAGGCCGATGATCGCGATGGGATGGGGGGTGCAGTTGATCAAGGTTGTCATGGCCTGGTCCTTTCAGGTGAATATTCGGTGGGGTAGCCGCCCCTGCCGAGCTGCTCTACTTACCCCTATTATAGAGCAATACTTGCCCTATAATCAAGGGGGATGCAATACTTTTCTCTACGAATTCCCGGCCATGTCGATGCCGGTCTCGGCATCGAGGGTTTGGAGCAGCTCTTCAAGGGGGCTGGCCTGGCCGTCGTCTTGGCCGATGAGGTGCTGGGGACGGGTGAGGTTATACACCCAGCCGGGGATGGGGCCATTGGTGCGGGAGAGAGTCCGCACAAGCCGGCGACTGGTCGCTGCGATGCCATCGAGCTGACCCCGCAGTTCCTCCACTGCCGCCTGGGCGTTCCGCAAATTGTGGCGGCGATGATCACAATCACCGGGATCCGGTGCCGGGCCGGACGGGGGAATGCACGCGGCATCGTAAACCTGCCCGGCCAGACCAGGTAGATCGGCGCGGGTGACGTAGAGGGGCTGGCTCCAGCCACACGGATGAGACACCACCACGTCCACCCCGCCACCATCGGTGAAGTGGTAGTCCAAGAACCAGCCGGCCAGATCGCCGGTCAGAGCACATCCCTGAGCATCAATGCCAGCGGTCTCGGGTCGGGGCAAAATGCCATCCAACGCAGCGAAGAACTCCTCGATCATCACAACTTCCTTCCTTGACTGTGGGGTTCGGGGTGGGTTGCCGACGCATCGCGTTGGCAACCCACCCCGCAGGATGTTATTTCCCGGGATACCAGGCCAGGAACCCCTGGGCCAGGGTGGGGGAGAGCCGGAAGCCATCCATGCGGCAACGCGGATTCCCAGCTTCGCCGTTGATTGCCGGGCCGTACTTCCATTCGGCAGTCAGATCGCAGACCGCCTGGACGTCATCGATGATGTGCCCATCCTTCCGGAGAGCCTCGACAATCTGGTCGATGGTCCACCAGGTCCGGTCCACCTCAGCCACCAACGCTGAAGCCCCGGGAATGATCCGCTCAGCCACTACAGCACCATCATAGACAACCTTGACCAGGTCCTCGTCTCCAACCACGGCCGAGAAGAAATCCATGGTCAGCCCCTCCATGTCCAAAGGACCCAGCGACCAGCCACGAACGCTGTCGTACTGCCAATCATCCTTGGTGAATTCACCGACAACGCGGATGAACCCCTTCGGCGGATCCGCAGCTTCCCACGCCTCAACGCGGAGTACATTGATCGCCTTGTAGATGCTGTCAGCAATGTCATCAATAACCATGCCCAGGTCCTTTCTGGTGTTGTGCCCGGTAAGGGGTAGCCGCCCCATACCTGAGCTCTTGATCTACCCCTAGTATAGAGCAAAACTTGCTCTATAGTCAAGAGGGGAGGGGAAAGTTCCAGAAAGATAGGTTTAGTCCAGGTGGGCGGGGAGGAGGGGGAGGGGGTCTTGGAGCCTGTCGCCGAGGGGTTTGCCGGCTGCGGCGGTGTGGTCGAGGTTCGCGCCGGTCAGGGCTGCGGTGCGGAGTGCTTCGGCTCGGCCGCGTGCTCCGCGGATGTCGCGTAGGGGTGAGCCGGGGTTCCAGCGTCGGTTGGCCCATTCGAGGGTGTTTTCTTGTGTGGTGCCGGCGGCCCAATGTGTGGGGTTTTGGCAGGATGGTTCGTCGCAGGTGTGGCGGATGACTTCCGTGGTGAGGAGGGCGTCGATGCCGTGGTGGAGGGCGTAGCCGAATCGGTGGGCCACGATGACGAGGTCGCGGCCGTCGGGGCGGCGGCCGAGCCAGAATCGTCCGTGGCCGCCGGCGCTGATGGCGCCGGTCCAGATCAGGCAGCCTGAGGCGAGGGGAATGGGGTGGACGTGTCTGCGCCACCGTTCACCAATCCGCGGGTCAGCGACGAACTCACGCAGCAACCACCCACCACCATCATCCTCATCTTCACCGCGGCCGGCAGAGTGGCCAGCGGTGGTGGTCATGATGGAACCGCTGCGCCGGCCGACTCATCGGGGGAGGGGCCGGTCTGCTGGTTTTCAGTTGCCGTGGGTGATGTGGCCGTGGTGTCGCCGGTGGTGGAGGTGTTGTTGTTTGCGCCGGCAGTCTCGTGTGGCGTATCGCTGTCGGCTGGTGGGGGAGTGGCGCGGCTGGCGCGGATAGCGCGGCGGTGCAGGGTGATGGCTTCCTGTTCGGTGATGTCACACAGGATCGCGATGGTTTCGGCGGTTTCATCGAGTTCGAACAGCGTCGCGACCGCGGCCGCGCGGCTGGCTGTGGCTTCGTCGAGGCGTTGCCGCGCCTTCGCGGCGGCCTCGTCCGCGCGGAAAAATTTCGTCGCGGCCGCTTCCACTTTCTTTTCCCGCTCAGCCAACGCTTTCCTACGAGCCAAGCGTCCAGCCCTAGCCCTCTCCCTAGCAGAAATCTTCTCAGCCACCACTCCAATCCTTCCTCTAGCTACTAACACAGCCACCATCCAGCTGCCACACCAGTCTAACCCACCCCTACTTCCCCTACCACACCTAACACCGCTCACCCCACCCCCCTTCCTTGGAACACACCTCTTGCACTACGGACATATGTAGAATTGACCCTGCCAGCCAATCGTGTGTGTTCTACCGTGTGTTAGGGGAGGTGACCAGTCGTGACCGCTAGCCTGAAGAAGATCTCCGCTGGCGACGGCTACGACTACCTCACCAAGCAGGTTGCCGCGTTCGATGACACCAACTTGGGTCGTGAGAAGCTGATTGATTATTACGAGGAGAAGGGGGAGTCTCCTGGGGTTTGGATGGGTTCAGGTTTGCGGACTCTCGACCAGGTTCATGGTTTTGGTGTTGAGGCTGGGGCGGCGGTGGGTGAGGAGCAGATGAAGGCTCTGTTTGGTGTGGGGAGGCATCCGGAAGCCGACAGAATCGAAGCCAAGGTGATCGCTGAGGGCGGCACTGTGAAGGAGGCGTTGAAGGCGTCTCAGCTTGGCCGGTTGTTTAAGGATGGGGCATCAGGGCCGTTCCACGAAGCTCTTGCGGAGGCGTATATCGCGTGGAATGTTGAGCATGGCCAGTCACCGCGGGCGAAGCTGCCCGATGAGATACGGGCGAAGATTCGCACCACGCTAGCGCTGGCATCCTTCCGGAAGTTGTATGGCCGTGACCCGTTGAGCAAGCAGGAGTTCGATGGGCATCTGAAACGAGAGCTGCGCGGTAAGGAGGGTCGGTCTTGTGCTGGATTCGATCTGACGTTCTCGCCGGTGAAGTCGATCTCCGTGCTCTGGGGGGTGGGTCCGCGTGAGGTGGCGGAGGTCATTGAGCAGGCCCACGCCGAGGCGGTTGCTGAGACGATCGCGTTCTTGGAGGAGAACGCATGCTATACCCGTCGGGGTATCCGTGGGGCGCGTCAGGTGGAAACCAATGGCCTGATCGCAGCGGCATTCACCCACAGGGATTCCCGCGCTGGCGACCCCGATCTCCACACCCACGTCGCTATCAGCAATAAGGTTCAAGCCAAGGAAGATGGCGCCTGGCTCGCCCTCGATGGCCGGATGATCTACCAGCTCACTGTTGCCGCATCCGAGCGTTATAACTCTGCGATGGAGCGGATCCTTACTGCTGAGTTGGGGCTGGAGTGGGTTGGTAGGGAGTCGGATTCCGGGCGGCGGGAGATCCGTGAAATCGCCGGGATCTCTTCCAAACTGTTGGAGGTGTTTTCTCGCCGCCGTGTTGTGATTCGTGAGCGTCAGGCGGAGTTGGTGGCGGAGTTCGAGGCCCGTCATCTGCGCCCACCCACACCCAAAGAAACCCTTGCCTTGGCCCAGCAAGCCACCCTCGAAACCCGCGAAGCCAAGCATGAAGCTCGCTCCCACGCGGAGCAGCGCAGCCAGTGGCGTAGCCAAGCGATCGAGGTGCTCGGCAGCAGCGAAAACCTGGATGCTATGGCCCGGTCGGTGTTGGGTCGGAAGACCACCTTCCGGGTGGTCGACGAAGCTCTGATTGCTCGGACGGCGGAGCGGGTGGTGGGTGTGGTGGAGGCTGCTCGGGCGACCTGGCAGATCCACCACATCACCGCTGAAGCCGAACGTCAAGTCAGGGTGTTGGGGGTGCATGCCCGCCACCACCAGCCCCTGGTGCAGCAGGTCATCGCTCGTGTTATCCGTGACGCGGTCAAGGTTGGGGTTGATCCCGAAGAAGGCCTCGATCTACCCGCTGAGTTGCGGCGCAGCAGCGGTGAATCCATGTACCAGCGAGCCCATTCGCAGCGCTACACCACCGGCAAAATTTTGGAGGCAGAAGCCTTCATCCGCGATGCCGCGACCGCCCAAGACGGCGCGGTCATCGGGGGCCGTTGTGTGGATATTGCGTTGCTGGAATCTGCTGCGAATGGTGTTGAATTGAATCCAGCCCAGGTTGGTTTGGTGCGGGAATTCGCTACCTCTGGAGCGCGGGTCCAACTCGCATTGGCTCCCGCCGGCACCGGTAAAACCACCGCCATGTCTGTGCTATCGCGGGCGTGGCGAGACGGCGGCGGGCAGGTGGTGGCGGCCGCGCCAACCCATATCGCCGTGGATGGGTTGCGGCAATCCATGGACTGTCCAGGCGGCACCATCGCGGGCCTCAGCCACGCGTTGCAGCACGGCGGGAAGATGCCGGCATGGGCCGAGAAGATCGATGCGAACACGCTTGTGGTGGTCGATGAAGCCGGTATGGCAGGCACCCTGGAACTCGCCGGACTCATCGCCCACGTGATGGATCGCGGCGGCTCCGTCAGGTTGATTGGTGATCACCAGCAGCTCGCGGCCGTGGCCGCCGGCGGAATACTCCGAGACCTCGCCGAAGACAACACGGTGCCGGTTGTTCGCCTGGATGAGGTGATGCGTTTCGTCGATCACGGAGAAGGCGAAGCATCCCTCGCACTGCGCGCCGGCGACCCCCAAGCCCTCGGGTTCTACGCCGACCGCGGCCGCATCCACACAGTCGCCGAAGACACCGCACCAGAGGTGCTATGCCAGGCGTGGCAACGCGACATCGAAAAAGGATGGACCTCCATCATGCTGGCGGCCACCAACGAACAAGCCACCCAACTCAATGCCCTCGCCCAGCAATACCGAATCTCCACCGGCCAAGTCAACAACGACACCACAGCACTCCTCAGAGACGGTAACCACGCCGGCATCGGCGATATTGTTGTCACCCGCGTCAACGATAAACAACTCCAAATCTCAGCAACCGACTGGGTCAAAAACCGCGACCGCTGGGAAGTAGTCGAAGTCCGGAAAGACGGTGCCCTGACCGTGAAAGGCGAGCGGCACGGCCGCAGCATCACCCTGCCCGCAACCTACGTTAAAGAATCCGTAGAACTCGGCTACGCCGGCACCGTGCACGCTGCCCAAGGCGTCACCGTTGACTCCACCCACACCCTCATTGTTGGTACCGAAACCCGTCAAACCCTCTACGTCGCCCTCTCCCGTGGCCATCACGAAAACCACGCCTGGGTCTCGTCGGGGGCGGCGGAGGAATCCGGTATCTGGATGGAAACCCTGGAACCCCCCACACCCGTCGAAGTGTTGGAAAGTCTGCTTGGGAAGGATGGTCAAGCCATGTCAGCAACAACGGAGCAGCGCATCGTGCATGACCCGTTCTACACCATCGCTCGGGAAGCCGCCGGGTGGCAAGACAGCGTCGCTGAAGCCCTCGCTGTCCTCGCTGGCCCCGAAGTATGCGAACGCATCGACCACCACATCGACCAGGTCATTGACGGTGCAGCCGAGATGCGCGGCTACAGCGAACTCCGCGCCGAGATGCTCGCTCTCCACCTCGCCGGCCGGGACCCCATCGCCGCGTTCGACCACGCCTACCGCCGCCGTCACATGAACGATGTCAAGAACCCCGTCGCCGTCATGACCTACCGGCTACGAGATGAAGTAAACCTCCGAAGAGGTGGCCCTCTCCCCAGCCTGTGGGGTATCCCACCCGGCGTCACCCTGCCCGAACAATGGACCACCTACCTGCAGGCTAGACGCGACCAAGTGGTCTCGTCGGCCGAGGAGATTCGTGACCAGGCCCGCAGTTGGGGTGAACACCCAGCAGATGCGCCACGCTGGGCCACGCCTTTCCTGCAGCACAGCGATCTGGTCGCTGGCATGGCGGTGTTCCGCGCCTCGACCGGGGTCCCGGACTCCGACCTCACCCCGCTGGGTCCGAAAGCTCAATTCGTGTCTGAACGGGCCTGGCAAAACGAGCTTCGGCGAACCCTGGAAGGGATCGAAGAAGCCCAGGATGCTCGCTGGGATGTGCCTGAAACAGTCAGACAGGATCCGTGGTGGGATGTGCTGCGGCGCCGGCTTGATGCTCACCGCGATGCCGGACAGCCTGTTGAGCAGGACCTTGCCGCAGCCCTCGACCGCGGCCCGCTACCGATCGAACACCCCGCCGCCGCACTGTGGTACCGGCTCGAATCCAGTACAGATGGCCGGTACCAGCTCGCGCAGGAACCAGAATGGATACAGGCGCTGCGTCAGAGCCTCGGTGATGAGATCGTCGACGCGGCCGCGGATAGTCCGGACTGGCAGCACCTTACAGAGGCCATCCAGATCGTCACGGCCGACAACCCAGACCTAGCTGACCTGGTCACCGCCGCCGCTGCAATGACCCCCGACGATATCGACCCAGAAGCCTTGAGCGCAGTGATCGCCACCAAGGTTGATGCTCTCCTGGCTGAGCCACCAGTCGATGTCATCGACCAACTCTACGATCCCGAAACCGAGATCCCCTTCGATACCCTCCTAGCCGAACCCCCCGCCCGGCTACAAGACCCCGCGGCCGCGGTGGTGGTGCAGGAACCCCCAGCCCCAGCAGAAGAAAAGCTGCGGGAGTTGCCCGTCCTCGATGACCCCGTCGGGGACTTCGGCCCCACCAGCAAAGAGCGAATCATTGAACTCAACCACGCCGCAGCCAACTACTTCAAAGAACAGTACAAAGACTCCAGCGCGGCCGCCTACCTGCAACGGCGCCTCGGCACTGATCTCACCGACCACCCCAACATCGTGGTCGGCCACGCACCAGGAGGCCCCGGGAGCAGCCGCCTAGTAGACCACCTCCGTAGTCAGGGCGCCACCGACCAGGAACTCGTCGACGCCGGCCTAGCGAAATGGGGCCGCCAGCAGCAACTCATCGACGTCTTCCGCGACCGCCTCATCCTCGGCCTCCACAACACTGACGGGGACCTCGTTGGATTCGTCGGCCGCGCAGCACCAGGCGCTGGCGACCGCGTCCCGAAATATCTCAACACCCCCGCCAGCCGCGCCTTCCACAAAGGCCAAATCCTGTTCGGCCTACCCGAGCACCAAGAGCTCATCAACGACGGCGCCGACCTGGTGCGCACCGAAGGCCCCTTCGACGCCCTCGCCATCACCCTAGCCTGCGACGGCAAAGCCGTCGGCGTCGCCCCCCTCGGCACCGCCCTCACCAGTATCCAAGCCAAACTAATCGCCGCACAGAACACACGAGTGTGGGAAGCCACCGACCTTGATGCCGCCGGCCAAAAAGCCGCCACCAAAGACAACGAAAAATTCCTAGCCGCGGGCGTAGTGGCTTACGATTTCCCCCTCACCCCGCCCGATAGTGACCCACGACCAGTCAAAGACCCCGCCGAACTCCTCACCCGCCCCGGCGGAGCCCAACAACTCCAAAACGCCCTCACAGCAGCTACTTCAAAGACTGCTGGCCCCCGGACACCGTCCGACACCACCACACTCACTGACCGCGTCATCGAACGCCTCGTCGAGGCAAGCAGTGACAAACTCGCCAAACACGAAATCAACGTCCGCGTAGCTGTAGCCCGCCACGCAGCCACCATCGTCGCAGCCCTGCCCGCAGAGCAATGGGCACACCACACCGCCACCATCGCCTACTCCCTCCACAAAGCAGAAGGACCCGACTCCAACCTCGACGACTTCCGAGACCTCGCAACCAACGAAGTCTTCGACGCCATCACCACCAACACCAAAAACCAGCAACCCCCACAGGTGCAAGACCCCCACCGCGACAGCCCGAAACCAGCAACGCCTGGTGAAACCCAGCCACACCAGAAGCAAGAACCACCTACCAACGAAGCCATCCCAACGGAGCAGGCGCAGCAAAAGCAGAAACCAGCTCCTGCCCCGTCGAAGACAGCCACTGCTGACGCTCTCAAACAAGCACGCGAGGCTCTACAGCGGATCAAGGAGAAAACCACCACCCCGCAGCGGGCCACTCAGCAGACCCCGCTGCCGCACCCCAGCCCCGTCCAGGAGCCTTGGCGTACCGCCCCGGCAACACAACCAGCAACCAAAACTGTCCCAGCACCACCCGCACCAGAGGCGTATCGTCAGCGACAGCCGCGACCTGAACCGGCCCTCAAGCAGACTCGCCGCCAGCGCCGCCAGAACAAAGCCACCCGGCTCGCTGAACGCGTCCAAGTACGACGCGAGATCGCCAGCATCCGCCGTCAGCAACACCGACTCGTCTCGAAACCCCCACGGGAATGGGAAACCACCACAGACCGTCTAGCAGCCAGCACCGCCCTCGACCAGCGGATGCAGCAACTCAACCAGAAACTCCACGAACTCACCCACACACCAGGACAGCTCAGATGGCGTGTCATCGCTATCAGCGCAGCCCAGCAAGCCCGCGCGATCGCCCGCATCGACCAGCAACTCACCCTACTCAAAACCCAGAAACCAACCATCAAGGTCATCCGGAAAGTCGCTGCCCTCAACGCTCAGAAGGAAGAACTCCAAACCCGCCGACAGCGGCGCCGGGACAACATCCACCGAGCCATAGAATGGGTGAAAACACGACACCAGATCGCAGTCATCCGCCGCGAACAAAAAGAACTCGCCACCACACCCCTAGCCACCTGGAGCAGCAAAGACCACGCCACCGCCGGCGCCGTCCTCGACCAGCGGATGCAGCAACTCAACCAGAAACTCCACGAACTCACCCACACACCCCAGCGCACCAAACAGAACACCATCGATGCCGACACCGCCCAGCAAGCCCGCGCGATCGCCCACATCGACCAGCAAATCAACAACCTCAAAAACCAGAAACCAGCCCCCGGCAAAGGCACTATCGACATCATCCGCCAAATCGCCGCCCTCGAAAACCAGAAGAAACAACTCCAAACCCGCAAACCACACCACCACCACCACACCACTCCACAACGAGCCACCCCCGAACGCGACGACCCAGAACGATAGTGAGTGGTTCTCTCGAACCCCCCGGGGGTATGGTTAATTGCTGGTGATGCTGAGGCGTTCTCCGGTGAGCATTTTTGGTATGTCATGGGGGGTTGGCATGTAGTAGAGAGCGAGG
>ERZ773068.365-NODE-365-length-24379-cov-41.383901_pt1 | contig 24379 bp, 17 predicted proteins | sample MGYA00580620_ERZ773068 | MGnify/ENA primary metagenome ERZ773068 (study PRJEB29015, sample SAMEA2737983) | human oral metagenome | biome: human oral; feature: human-associated habitat; material: dental | place: China | collected 2101 ... | reverse complement strand
GGCAGCCTGAAAAGGGCAGCCTGAAAAGGGCAGCCTGAAAAGGGCAGCCTGAAAAAAAACCGCATTCGCGGTTTTTTTTCAGGCTGCTTTTGCGCGTTAAAGGCCGGATGCCTTTTCGTCTCGCTCTTCCTGCGTCAGCACTTCGATGCCGCGCTTTTCCAGCTCGGTTAGCAATCCGGTGGGCGGGTTGAGGCTTCCGAGGCCGATGATGCGTTTGAGTTTGGGCAGGTGCTCAAGGTCTGCGATGGCGGCGTGGGTGACGGCAATCATTTGGTCGCAGCCGGGGTCGTAATACGGCCACAGTTCGGCGTAGAGCGGGGAAAAGCCGTCTTCGATGTCGAGTTCTTCAACCGTGGCGAGCATCTCGGGCGGGATGTCGAGCTGCATAAAATAATCGAGAATTTCGGGCACGGGGGCGTAGCCGTCGGTGCCGCGGCTGATAACGCGCGTTTCGCAGTCTGCGGCGAAACGGTCGAAGTCGAGGCGGGGCGCGAGGGCGTCGCGGCGGTACATCAGTTCGTCAATCACGGCGAGTTTGAGGGCGGTGTCGTGGAAGACGGTTTGCGGCGACGCGGTTTTGGCGGGCTTGGACGGTTTGGCGGCGGGCAGCAGGCCGCGCAGCACGGCGGCGGCGGGGGTATCGGGCGCGGCTGCGGCTTGGGGTTCGGTTTTCAGGCTGCTTTAATCAGCCTAAAAAGCAGCCTGAAAGCAGGTTTTCCGTTTTTCAGGCTGCCTGTTTGTGTTTTGCCGGACGGCAAACGGAATGGCGGCGCTACTTGTTTGAACCTGCCATTGGAGCAGGAATCCAAAAGGCAGCCTGAAAGCTGCCCGATACGGTTTTCAGGCTGCCTGCGCTTTGGTGGCGGCATCCGTTTTCGGCGGTACGGCCAAAGGCGGCAGGCCGCTGGCGCTGCAGAGGGCTTCGAGGGCGTTTTCGGCGGCGGCCGTGTTGTCGGAAAACCAGCGCTGCGTGCTGCCTGCGGATACGTCGCGCCCGCCTTCGCGTCCGGCCAGCCACAGGGTGATACTGTTGCCGTTTGCCGGCGCGTTCTGTTCAGGCTGGCAGTAAATGCCGATGAAATCCGAAGCGGGGTATTCGGCCAGCACCTGCCAACCGCCGCGCAGGGTATAGCCGTAGAAGATGAAACGGTCGGTGTCGGCGCGGTAGACGGTTTTTTGCGGCACGCCGAACAGCGTTCGCAGCAGGGAACGGCTGCGTTCGGACGGATTTTGCACTTGGATCAGGAAAAGCAGAAACAGCAGTCCATAGAGCCATTCGCCCTTGTCCGGATCGTTAAGCAACAACAGAAAGGCTGCGGCGCAGCATGCCGCCTGTGCCGCCTGTGCCGCCATCCGCGCCAAAGCATGCAGCGGTGAAAACAGGCAGATTTCGGCGCTGCCTTGCGGCGCGGCTGCCTGCGGAAACCATCCCGGTCAGCCGCTGCCTGCGGTTGCGCCAGCGCCGCCATACATTGTGCAGGCTGGTGATGCCGTAGGCGGCAAACAGCACCAGCAGCGGCAGGCCCAAAACCAGTACGGCTGCCGAATCCGAATGCTTTTCAGGTGCGCCGGACCATAAATTCGAGCCGAACAAAAACGCGATCAGCAGCGCCAAAGCCAGCAGCAGCAGGCTGACAACGGCCTGCAGCAGCAGCCGCACCGTTCCGGCTTCTGCCAGATGCGCAGGCAGCAGGCGGCCGGGGTCGGACGGTTTTTCTTGGAGCGGCGCAAGGGGAGAAGCGGGGCGGGTCAGGGAGGCCATGGTCTGTCCTTTCGTTGTCTGCCGGTATGTGGCGGGCTGATTATAAAATGGTTTTCGGAAAGCGGTATGATTGAGTGCCTGCCGGAGGGCAGCCTGAAAACCGTGCTTGCGGTTTTCAGGCTGCTTTTTGTTTGAATCGCAAGGCAGCCTGAAACCTTTTCAAAACCCAAAACTTTATCTGAACGACGTCATTAGCTTACGCAAGTCCGCTAATGACGTCGGCTGGGTTGGTTTCGGTTTTTTGGGGCGATTTCAGGCTGCCTGTTTCTGCGCACCGCTTCGGTGCCGGTTTATTCCACCGTTACCGATTTGGCCAGGTTGCGCGGTTTGTCCACGTCGGTGCCGCGGGCGAGGGCGGCGTGGTAGGACAGAAGCTGTACGGGAATGGTGTGGACGATGGGCGAGAGCACGCCGGCGTGGCGCGGGGTGCGGATCACGTGCACGCCGTCGGTGGCGTGGAAGTTGCTGTCCAGATCGGCAAACACAAACAGCTCGCCGCCGCGCGCGCCGACTTCCTGCATATTGGCTTTAACTTTGTCCAGCAGGCTGTCGTTGGGGGCGATCACGACCACCGGCATGTTTTCGTCCACCAGCGCCAGCGGGCCGTGTTTCAGTTCGCCCGCCGGATAGGCTTCGGCGTGGATGTAGGTGATTTCTTTGAGTTTGAGCGCGCCTTCGAGGGCGATGGGGTAGTGGATGCCGCGTCCGAGAAACAGGGCGCTGCTTTTTTTGGCGAACTTCTGCGCCCAGGCGGCAATCTGCGGCTCGAGATTAAGCGCGTGCTGCACGCTGCCGGGCAGCTGGCGCAACTCGTCGGCGTAGGCGGCGGCCTGGGTGTCGGAAACGGTGCCGCGCAGGCGGCCGAGCGTTACCGCCAGGCCGAACAGCACCACCAGCTGGGTGGTGAAGGCTTTGGTGGAAGCCACGCCGATTTCGGCGCCGGCGCGGGTGTAGAGCGCCAGTTCGCTGGCGCGGGGCAGGGCGGATTCCATCACGTTGCACACCGACAGGCTGTGCTTGTGGCCGAGCGTTTGGGCGTATTTGAGCGCTTCCATGGTGTCCAGCGTTTCGCCGGACTGGGAAATGGTGATGACGAGTTCGTCGGGGTCGGCAATGGCGTCGCGGTAGCGGTATTCGCTGGCGATTTCCACGTCGGCACGGATGCGGGCGATCGATTCGAGCCAGTATTTGCCGGTGAGTGCGGCGTAGTAGGAAGTGCCGCAGGCCAGAATCTTGATGCCGGAAATGTTTTGGAACACGCTGCGGGCGGCGGTGCCGAAGTTTTCCGGCTCGAAGCCGCCGTCCAAAAAGATTTCGGCGGTGTCGGCAATCGCGCGCGGCTGCTCGTGGATTTCCTTCTGCATAAAGTGGCTGTAGGGGCCCAGTTCCAGCGAAGCCAGCGACAGCTCGGAGGTTTTGACGCTGCGGGTGGCCGGCGCGCCGTTTTTGTCGCACAGCTTTTCGATGCCGCGCGTGCTCAAGAGCGCGATGTCGCCGTCTTCCAGATAAGTGATGCGGCGGGTAAAGGCGATAACCGCCGACACGTCCGAAGCGATAAAGGTTTCGTCGTCGCCGAAGGCCACCAGCAGCGGGCAGCCCATGCGGGCGACCACCATTTCGCGCTCGTTGTCCTGCGCCATCACCGCAATCGCATACGCCCCGTGCAGCCGGCGGCAGGCAGCCTGAACGGCGTCGAACAGCTTGCCGCCGTTTTGCGTGTATTCGTGGTTGACGCTGTGGGCGATGACTTCGGTATCGGTTTGCGATTCAAAGGCATAGCCCAAGCCTTGCAGGCGTTCGCGCTCGGCTTCGAAGTTTTCGATGATGCCGTTGTGCACCACCGCGATGCGGCCGCCGGAAATATGCGGATGGGCGTTTGGCTCGGTTACGCCGCCGTGGGTCGCCCAGCGGGTGTGGCCGATGCCGATGTGGCCGCTGACGCCTTTTTCGCGCGCCGCGTTTTCCATCTGCTGCACGCGGCCGACGCGGCGCACGCGCCGGATTTTGCCGCCGTCGTTGACAGCGATGCCGGATGAGTCGTAGCCCCGGTATTCGAGGCGTTTGAGGCCGTCGGTAAGAAAATCGACGACATTGTGATGGGCGCGCAGGGCGCCGACGATACCGCACATAATCGTTCCTTAGTATCGGTGGACGGCCGGGAAGCCGTCCGGTGGAAAACAGTCCGGCCTAGCTTTCAGGCTGCTTTGGCAGAAAAAAGCAGCCTGAAAACAGCGGCGGACAGGGAAAACGGCGGCTTGCAAAACGTTCAAACCGCCGCAAAAAACCGCGCGATTATAGCGCAAGGCAGCCTGAAAATATTTTCAGGCTGCTTTGGTTTTCAGGCTGCTTTGGACTTTCAGGCTGCTTTGGTTTTCAGGCTGCTTTGGACTTTCAGGCTGCTTTGGACTTTCAGGCTGCCTGAATACTTTCAGCCGGCAGTTCGGCGATTTCCATGCCCATCTGTGCCATCAGCCGGTAGAGGGTGCGGTAGTTTTCGCCGTCAAAGGGGGGCAGGGCGGGGCGGACGGCGGTGATGCGGGTGCGCGGGAAGGCGTGGACGTTAAGCGCGGCGCTGCTGGCCAGGTGGTAGATTTCAAAACGGTTTTCGGGTTGCGCGGCCAATTCCTGCAGCAGGTAGTCTTCGAAAATCAGCGGGCTGTCGATGTAGTCGGCGCCGGCCACGCGGTAGTGTTCGCGCGGGTGGGGGAAGTAGCGGCCGATATCAAAGCGGCGCAGCAGGGTGTCGGCGAGAGTGATATTGGCAGCGGCGTCGGCAAAGGTGGGCTGGCCGAGCAGGATGCGGATGGTTTGGCTGCTGCCGGCGGGGGTTTCAGGCTGCCTGAAGCCGTCGGCGCTTTGCCACAAATCAAGGGGCACGGTGGGGGCGGCGATATTGGGCAGGCCGGGGTAGAGAGTGTGGTGGCGGCAGGAGAGACGGCGCAGCTCTTCGGTTTGCAGGCGGATGCGGCGCAGGAAGTTGAACAGGCGCCGCTGCGGGTTGCGGCTGTTGTGGTAGAGAATGCTGCTGGGGATCAGGTTGCCGCTGCCGTCGTCGAAGGTTTCGAGTGTATCGAAGGCGAGTTTGTTCAGCGGGTATTGGACGTGGGGGTTGTCGATGCTGGCGGCAAAAACGGTGCGGTAGTGTTTGTCAAAACCGTCGGTCAGGCGCGTCATGGCCAACTCGCGCCGCCATTTTTGCGGGGGAATCAGCACATAACGGGCGCGGCGGCAATGGGCGGCGGCGGCCTGAAAATAATGGTGGAATTTGGCGTTGTCGGCTTCTTTGTAGCAGAGCATCAAGAGATCGAAAGACTCGTGCGGCCGCCGGCGGATCAGGTGGCGGGCAATCAGCGCCTGCAGCGGGGTCATGCAGATTATCAGCTTGGCCGGATTCATTTCAGGCTGCCTTGGGCGTGTTTTTTCACGCAGTAATAAAGGATGGGCAATACGGCGGCGTTGCCGCTGATCATCGCCAGCGGCATCCATCGGATGCCGCGGGTATCGGCGGCGAGCAGCACCAGCAGATACACGCCGGCCGAGATTAGCGATACGGTGGCGATGCGGCGGTTTTGCGCGTGGTAAAACAGATAATTGACCAGCAGGTAATAGGGCAGGGTGAGCGCGAAGCCGACTAAAAACAGGCACACATAGCGGCGGATGCCTTCGTAGCCGGCGCCCAGCAGCCAGACAAACCATGTCTCGGGCACGCAGTAGGCGGCCAGCGCCGGCAGCGCGGCGGCGGGCAGCGTCCACAGCGCCCAGCGGCAGACGTCGGCGGCGCCGATGCGGCCGCTTTTGAGCGCCTGATAGTAGTAGGGCACGGTGGCTTTGTTGAGCGCCATCAGCAGCAGCCCCAGCACCGATGCGGTTTGGTAGCCGGCGGAATACACGCCCAGCAGCGCCGCCGGATGGCTTTGGTAGATCCAAAAGCGGTCGGCCTGGCCTTTGACATAGTTGCCGCCGTGGTGCAGCACCAGCGGCAGGCCGAAGGACAGCACATAGGCCAGACCCTGCCGCAGCCGGCGCGCGCTGAAGCGGCTGCGGTTTTCGCGGCGGAACAGCAGCCAGCCGGCCAGCGACACCGCCGCGCAGCCCAGCGCGATGGCGGCAAAGCGTTTTTCCACCGCAAAGACGGTCGAGATTTCCAGCAGCAGCACCGTCAGCGCCGCCACCAGCACGCCGGCGGCCAGCTGCAGCGCGGTATAGGCCAAAGGCTGCTTGCGGCACTGGCGCAGGCTCATCTGGGTGGCGAGCAGGGTTTGCGCGCCGGCGGCCAGCACGGTAAAGGCCAGTATCGGCGAATGCCAGAACCACGCCGCCGCCAGTCCGGCCAGCGTGGCGGCGGCGGTGTAGCAGTAGCCGGCCACCACCACATTGGGCAGGTTGCGGCGGCCGTAGAGATAGAAATAGCGGGTAACTGCGCCGTCCTGGCTCATGCTGGAAGCAATCAGCAGCAGCGAGAATATCGTCAGCCAATACGACAGCTCGCCGAAACCCGCCGGCCCGAGACGTCGGGTCAGGTAGGGAATCAGCAGAAAGGGCAGCGCTTTGGCAAATAGCTCGCCCGCCAGATAAATCAGGCTGTCTTTAAGGATTTTCATCGTTCGTTTGCAGGGAAGGCAGCCTGAAAAACGGTTTCAGGCTGCCTTTGTGGTTTTTTTTGGGGGCAGCACGCTTTCAGGCTGTCTGCTTCAGGCCGGGTGTTTTTGACTGCCGTACCAGGCAACGATGCGCTCGGCGGCTTCGACGCAGCGCTCCACTTCATCAACCAGCGCGATGCGCACATAGCTGGCACCCGGATTGCCCTGCGGCGTGTCGCGGGCGAAGAAGCGGCCGGGCAGCACCAGCACGCCGGTGTCGCGGTACAGGTTTTGCGTAAAGGCCAAATCGTCGCCGCCGGGCACTTGCAGCCAGATGTAGAACGACGCCTGCGGCAGGGAAACTTCAAACTGCCGGCGCAGCACCGGCAGCACGCGGTCGAATTTTTCGCGGTACAGACGGCGGTTGGCGGCAACGTGTTCTTCGTCGCTCCAGGCGACGATGCTGGCGTGCTGCACCGGCAGGCTCATGGCGCTGCCGTGGTAGGTGCGGTAGAGCAGAAAGGGCGTGATCAGTTTGGCGTCGCCGGCAACGAAACCCGAGCGCAGGCCGGGCAGGTTGGAGCGTTTGGACAGGCTGGTAAAGGTTATTAAGTTGTCGAAACCGCGCCCCGCTTCGGCGGCGGCCTGCAGGCAGCCGACGGGTTTTTTGCCGTCGAAATAGATTTCCGAATAGCACTCGTCGGCGGCGATTACAAAGCCGTAGCGCGCCTGCCGCTCAAAGAGCGCAAACCAGTCTTCGCGTTGCATCACGCTGCCGCTGGGGTTGTCGGGCGAGCAGACGAACACCAGCTTGCAGCGGCGCCATTGCTCTTGCGGCACGCTGTCCCAATCGGGCAGAAAATCGGGGGCGCGGTTGTTGGCGTAAACGATTTCGCCGCCGGCCAAGAGCGTTGCCCCTTCATAAATCTGGTAGAAGGGATTGGGCGACACCACCACCGGTTTTTCCGCCGCCGCCGGCTCGAGCAGCGATTGCACAAAGGAAAACAGCGCTTCGCGGCTGCCGAGTACCGGCAGGATTTCGCTGTCGGGGCTGACGGCCAAGCCGTCGTAGCGGCGCGCGAGCCAGTCGGCACAGGCCTGGCGCAGCTCGGGCAGGCCGGCGGTGAGCGGGTATTTGGACAGGCCGTCGAGCGAGCGGCTGAGCGCTTCGAGCACAAAGGGCGGCGCGGGATGTTTCGGTTCGCCGATATACAGCGGGATTTCGCTGAGATCTGCCGGCGGCGTGATGCCGGCAACCGCCTGGCGCAGGCGGGCGAAGGGATAGGCTTGGAGCAGGTTGAGACGGCTGTTCATGGTGCTTGGACGGAAGTTGGGAAAGGGCGGCGATTCTAGCACGGCTGCCGGCCGGGCGCGGCAGGCAGCCTGAAAGCGAAAGGGGCGGGATAGGCGGTTTGGGGCGCGGAAAAGTTTTCAGGCTGCCTGAAAACGGGTTTCCAAAGCAGCCTGAAAAGGGATTCAGCGTTCCTGAACCATGCGGATGATGTCGTCGGCCAGCGCGGCGCCGGCCTGGCGGTAGCCCTGGGCGGAGAAGTGGACGCCGTCGCGCGCGCCGAGATTCTGCCCCATCCAGTTTTTCATGCTGCAGCTGCCGCCCATCGCGGTCTGCCACGACCAATACAGCAGGCCTTCGCTTTCGGCAATGCGCTGCTGCATCTGCTGCACCTGGTCGAGCATGGCCGGGCGCTGGCCGCAGCTGCCGGCGGTGCTTTTGAGCGATTCGGGCGCGCCGATCACCATAATGCCGGCATTGGGCAGGGTTTTGCGGATGTGGGCGATGATGTCGTGCCACTGCTGCTCGGTTTGGGCGAGATCGAGTTTGGGGTTGAAGGCTTCGTTGGTGCCGTAGGCGAGAACCACCAGATCGGCGCGGGTGGCGGCGAGATCCTGCTCCCAGCCGGCGCGCCAGCGGCTGCTTTGCGCCAGCTGCGAGCCGTTGATGCCCAGCGCGGAATAGACGATGCCCGGCTGGCGGTTTTCGATGCCGATCAGGCCGATTTCCCACAAATCGCTGCCGCCGGCGCTGAGGGTGAGCGGCAGGCTGGCGCTGAAGTTGCTGTATTGCCAGATCGGGCTGCCTGAAAGCGGGGAAACGGCTTCGGTGCGGCCGCTGCCGGTGGTAACGGATAGCGGGTTGTCGGCCAGTAGCGGTTTGATCATCAGGGTGATGTCCTGTTCGCCGCCGCTCGGGCTGCGTTCGGACAGGGTCAGGCTGCCCTGGCCGTTGGAGCGCACCAGGGCGCCGCCGAGCGGGAAGTCGGCCTGTTCTTTGCGGCTGCTGAGCGTTTGCCAGCCGCCGCCCTGATAGCTGATTAGGGCGCTGCGCTGGCCGTTGAGATTATTGGGGAACACCCAGCCGATGCCGCCGTCGCCCCAGCGCTGCTGCAGGCGGCTGCGGACTTCGTGGCTGAAGTAGTCGCCGGCGGTGTGGGAGTCGCCCAGCTGGATGATGCGGAATTTGACTTTGGCGCCCTGGTCGAGCTTGTGCCATTTTTCCAGCCAGTGCTGGCGGTCGCTGTAGGCGGGGGCGCTTTTGCTGCGCGCGGGTGCGGCGGATTTGGCCGCGGCATCCTGCGGTTTTTTGGCGCGGGCGGCGGGATGGTAATTGACGATGGTGGCGGGGGTGTCGGCCGCTTGGGCGGCGGCTTCGCCTTTGTGGCAGGCGCTCAGCTGCAGCGCGGCCAGCAGCAAAAAGAGCGAGGAGTGCGGGAAAAGGTTTTTCGATGCTTTCATAATCGGATACTGCCGCTGTTTTCAGGCAGCCTGAAAGGCTTTCAGGCTGCCTGAAAACATTGCGGGTCAGGGTTGGGCGCCGTTGCTGCCGGTGAAGGCGATGTGGCGCTCGATGTAGGCGGCCAGACGCTGTTGGCCGGGGATGGTGAAGTGGATGCCGTCTTTGCTGCGCATGCGCACGTTGCGCCCGTCGAGGCTGATGCTGTCGCGGTAGGCGCTGCGCCCGCCGAGCAGCTCGTCGGTGGGCAGCCACAGGGCGCGGCCGGAGAGTTCGCTGGCCAGCACGCGGTCGAGATAGCGGGTCTGGTCGTTGAGCTTGTTGGGCTTCATCAGCGGAATGCCCAGCCAAATCAGGCGCACGTGGCGTTCTTCGGCGGCATCGGCGATGCGGCGGATGCGGCTGCGGTACACGGCTTCCCATTCGGGGCTTTTGAAACGCAGGTAGCCGCTGCGTTTTTTCTCGGGGTCGGGGAAGTCCCACGGGTCGTTGGGGCCCAAGAATACCACCAACAGGCGGATGTCCGGCTGTTCTTTTAAATTCTTTTCGATTACCGCCGGCCAATCGAAAAAGCCGGGGTAGGAGAGGCCGGTGCTCTGTTTGCTCAAGTCGATCGACTCGACGCCGTAGCGCGCGTGCAGCGATTTGCGCACATGCGGTGCCACGCCCTGCATCAGCGAGTCGCCGGCGAAAAAGACTTTGTCGCCGGGCTTGAGGGTTACGGTGGCGGACTGCGGGTTTTCAGGCTGCTTTTCGCTTTGCTTCTGCTCTTGCGCCTGCGGGGCAGAAGCAGACTGTCCGGCCGTTTCGGTTTTGCGTATGACCGCGGGCAGGCCGGAGGCGGCATCGTCGTCAAGCGGCGGGAAGGCGGACGGATACTGCGGCGGCGCGTCGCTGCCGGCATCGGCAAGGGGCGTGTTGTCGGCGGCGGGGAACTGCTGCTGCCAGCGGCCGTTTTGGCTGTCGATCCATTCGAGCAGGCCGCGGTAGCCGTCGTTGGCTTCGTTCTGCAGCTGCGCGCCCCGCTGCCACCACGGGTAGGCGTCGAGTTTTTCCAGCGGGCTGCTGCGGTGGAAGGTCTGCTGCCAGTAGGCATTGACCGACTGTTGGCTGAACCACAGGGTCAGCACGGCGGCGGCCAGCAGGCTGCAGTAAAGCGGTAGGAAACGGAAGCGGCGGGCAGCCTGAAAGCCGGCGGGCGCCGCGGCTTGTTCAGGCTGTTTTTGGTTTTCAGGCTGCTGCTCGGTTTGCTGTTCAGACTGTTTTTCAGGCTGCTTTTGGTTTTCAGGCTGCTTGCCGTTTTGCGGATCAGAAGTTTGCATAAATAAATCCCGGAATGCCGGACGGCGCCAGCACCATCAGTAAGACCATCGCCGCGGTCAGCGGCAGCCACCACAGCCATACCGGCAGTTTTTCCAGCGCAGCGGCGGCGAAGCGGAAAGCACGTGCCAGCAGGCCGTAGGCGGCAAGCGCTGCGGCAAACAGCACCAGCAGCGCCGCTACCGGCAGCTCGGGCATCCGCCAGCCGGCGCCTTGTCCGGCCAGCGATTGGAATACCAGCGTGGCATCGCCAAGGCTGGCGGTGCGGAACACCACAAAGCTGAAGCAGACGAAATGCAGGGTAAACAGAATGCCGATCAGACGACCGATGCGGCTGGCGGCAAGGATTTCGCGGCGGCCGCCAATTTTGTCGCCGATATTGAGCAGCACCAGCGCCGCGCCGTGGAGCGCGCCCCACAGTAGAAAGTTCCAGCCCTGGCCGTGCCAGATGCCCGAGAGCAGCATGGCGATCATCAGATTGGCTTGGGTGCGGGTAAAGCCGTGGCGGCTGCCGCCGAGCGGAATGTAGATGTAGTCGCGTATCCAGGTGGACAGGGTGATGTGCCAACGGTCCCAAAAATCGCGGATATTGTAGGCGCGCAGCGGCATATTGAAGTTTTCAGGCAGCCTGAAACCGAGCAGCATCGCCATGCCGATTACCAGGTCGCTGTAGCCGGAAAAGTCCATAAACAGCTGCACGGTGTAGCCGTACACCGCCGCCAGCACCGAGGGCGCGTCGTACTGCAGCGGGTTTTCGAAAACCGGATCGACCCAGCTTTCGCCCAGCGTGCCGGCCAGCCACCATTTTTTGGCAATGCCCAGCACAATCAGCGATACCGCCAGCGCCGGTTTCACCATATCGCGCGGCGCGGCGGTGCGGATTTGCTCGGCCATGCCCGCTTCCAGGCGGCCGCCGCTGCCTTTGAAGGCGGCGGCGCGGATAATCGGGCCGGAAGTGATGGTGGGAAAGAAGCCGAAGTGCAGCAGCTGCTGCAAGGTGCCCAGCCGCGGACTTTGGCCGCGATAGAGCGCGACGAGATAGGCGATGCCCTGAAAGGTGTAGTAGGAGATGCCCAGCGGCATCAGGATGTCCGGCAGCGTGCTGCCGCTGTGCTGCTGCAGCAGCGGGCGGAAAAAGTCGGAGAATTTGAAAAACACCAGATTGGCCAGTGCCAGCACCACGCCTGCGCCCAGCCACCAGCGGCGGGCGGCGGTCGAGCGGCTGCGGGTCAGCAGCTGCGCCAGCAGCGAAACGGCCAGCGAAAACGCCGCCAGCGCCAGCGCCGCCAGCGGAGCGATATAAACCAGCCAGCCCAAGCCGGCTGCCAGCAGCAGCAGGTTTTGCAGGCGCGGCGACGGCCGGCACAGCCAATAAAGCGGCAGAAACAGCAGGAAAAACAGCGCAAATTCGATAGACAAAAAGGGCATGATGGATGCGGTAATCAGTTGGGCGGCGGCAGGCAGCCTGAAAAGAGCGGCGCTCGTGCAGGCTGCCTGCGGCAGGGTGTGTTATTGGAGTTTTCAGGCTGCCTTTCCGGCGGCGGATGCCTGGCGCATCAGGGCAGCGCCGTGCCGTTTTCAGGCTGCTTTTTGCCTTGGCGCGGGCGCCAGCGCAAAAGACGGCAATTGTAGCTTAAGCCTTATGCGGCGGGTATGGTTTTGATGCGCCGCCTTTGAATCGGCAGCGGTTTTTGTTGCCGCGCGCCGCCAGCGGCGCGGGCGGTTGTTTGGGGGCACTATCGGGCTGGGAATTTTCAGGCTGCCGCTTCGGTTTGCAGCGCCGATACTTTGATTTCCACCTTCCATTCGGGTTTGGCCAAACGCGCTTCGATGCAGGCGCGGGCGGGCGTGGCGGCAGGATCGACCCATGCGTCCCACGCCGCGTTCATTGCCGCGTAGTCGGCCATATCGGCCAGATAGATGGTGGCTTCGAGAATATGCCGTTTGTCCGAGCCGCATTGGGCGAGCCAGTGGTCGATTTGGCGCAGCACGTCGGCGGTTTGCGCTTGCGCGCCGGCGCTTTCGTTTTCCGGCACCATGCCGGAGAGAAACACCAAACCTTTGGCGCATACGGCTTCAGACAGGCGCGCACCGGCGCCCAAACGGGTAATCGGGGAAGTCATCGCGGTTTCCTTGGTATCAAAGCATTCAGGCAGCCTGAAAGCAGCCTGAAAAAAGACGGCATTGTAACCCAGCGGCCGCGCTTTTTGCCGCGCGCCAAAGTAAAAAAAGCAGCCTGAAACGCGGTGGGATCTGCGTTTCAGGCTGCCTGTCGTTCAAGCCTGCCTTTTTGCTCTTTGCAGGCAGCCTTAAGCGGCGTTTACCACTGATACAGCGCACCGGCGCCGGCACCGACGCGGCCTTTGGTATTGACCGAGAAGTTGCCTTTGAAAATCCAGTTGCCGCCGTCGGTCATCGCCGAGGCGCCAACGGCAATCGCCGATTGGCCGCCGTAATAGCCGGTGCCGACACCCAGACCGAAGGCGCTGGGGCGGGTAACCTGCGGAATCGAGCCTTGGGCGATGGCACCCGCTACGCCGGCATTGGCTTTGTCGCCGACTTTGCCGATTTTGTCGTCAAGCTGCTGGACGTACTGGTTGTTGGCCTGGTTCAGGTTGCCAAGGCGGTTTTCCAGCGCCTGCAGCTGGCTGACATTGACGGCATCATCGGCATCGGTGCCGGCGGCGACGTTGGTGATTTTGTTGCCGCCGTTGTTCAGGCCTTTATCGGTAAGGCTGACCGCGTTGCCGCCGTTTGCCGGCGTGATGGTAACGCCGTTGCCCTTGGTAACGGTGCTGTTGCCGGCAGCGTCTTTCACCGTTACCTGGCTGAACTCAACCTGGTCTTTGGTGGCGATGCTGACTTTGCCGCCGCTTTGGGTGATGCTGATGTTTTTGCCGGCGTCGATGGTAACGGTTTTGCCGGGATTGACCAGCTCGTTGGCGGTGCCGGAAACGGCGCCGCCGGCCGAAGCGCTGGTGGTCAGGGTAAAGCCGGAACCATTGATGGCGTTGGCGATGTCGCCAGCGGTAACCAGTTTGCCTGCATCGGTGGCGGCCGGCGCGGCGATGCTGCCGTTGGTGGCGGGGGCAAGCGTGGTGGTATTGGCTTTCAGGCTGCCGTCGGCGGCTTTGGTGATGGTGGTGCCGTCGGTTTTGACTGCCAAGTCATACACGGTTGCGCCCGCGGCGTTGGTGCCCGGAGTTACGCTCACGCTGCCGTCGCTGGATTTGACTTCGGTTTTGGCGGCGGCGATGTTGTTGTTGATATTGCTCAACGCGGTGTGCAGTTGTCCGCCGTTAATCGCATCTTTGCTGCCGGCGCCGATGGTGCCGTCTGCCACGTTGGTGATTTTCTTGCTGCCTGCGTCAATACCCGCTTTGGTTACGCTGGGTCCGCCTGTGATGGTCAAACCGTTGGTATCCAGTTTGCTGTCGCCTGCGGTAACGCTGTTGACGGTCAAATCCTTTTTCAAGCCTACGGTAACGGTGCCGTCCGCGCTCACTTGGGTTTGGATATTGCCGCTGTCGTAATCGCTAAACGTGCCGGTGCCGGTGCCTTTAATGGTCAGGGTTTCATCGGGCTTGATGGTTTTGTTGTCGGCGGTGATGCCGGAAGCGTCGCCGTTGGCGGCGATTTTGAAGCCTGCATTAGCCGCATTGGCGTTGTTATTGGCAGCCTGAATCGCTTCGTGGATGGTGTTTTTGCCGGTGCCGCCGATGTTGGTCATCGTCAGATTGCCGTCTGCATCCATTGCTGCGTTGCCGCCAAGGATGTTTTTGGTGGTATTGCCGATGTTGCCGATTTTCTCTTGGGTGAGATACAGCTGGCTGCCGTTAATCGCATCGGTGCTGTTTTTGTTGATACGACCGGCGGCAACGTTGGTTACGGTGCGTTTCAGGCTGCCGTTGCCAACGCTGACGGTTGAAGTCGGAGCAGTTCCCGCGAAACCGCTGTAAGTAATGCCGTTTACGGTGGCGGTGGTGGTGCCGACGGCGGTTTCGGTTTCGGAATCCGCTCCAAGCGCTACGGCGTTGTTGTGCTTGGCTTTGGCGCCTTTGCCCAAGGCCAGCGATGCGGTGTGGCTGGCTTGGCTTTGCTGACCAATGGCAACACCTTGAACGCCTGTTGCTTGGGCGGCATTCGCTGCTTGGGGTGCGCCGCCGATGGCAATTGTGCCAGACTCACTTGCCACGGTGTTTTGCCCTGCGGCAAAGCCGTTTTGTCCTTTGGCATCCGCGGCTACGCCCAGCGCAATCGCTGCCATACCTTCGGCTTTGGTACGGTTGCCGACGGCAATGGAGTTGCCGCCGCTGGCGCGGGTGCGTTCGCCAATGGCGACGTTGTTGTTGGTGGTAACGGCGGGCGAACCGTTGTCTGTGCCGTTGGCGTATGCGCCAAGGGCGATATTGTGTTTGGCCTGAATGCCTTTTGCCGCGCCTGTGCCAATACCAATCACGTTATCAACAGGCGTGGTGCTGCCTACGTTGCTGACCGCACCTTCACCGATACCGATGTTGCTGTTGTTGTTGGCGTGGCTTGTGTTATCGCCCGCCCGTTTGCCGATAAACACATCAGCGCGACCTGCCGCGTTGGCATTCCAGCCCAGCGCAGTAGAATTTTCGCCTGTGGCTTTTGAGCCGTCGCCCAAGGCGGTGGAAGCGTTGGTTGCGCTGGTGTTGGCACCAATGGCAACCGCGCCGTCGTTGCTGGCGTTGGCTTTCAAACCTGCGGCAACGGCGTTTTTGCCAGCGGCATTGGCTTCTGTGCCAATGGCAACGGCGTTTGCTGCCGAAGCCACGCTTTTATCGCCCACCGACAGCGATGACGCGCCCGATGCGGTATTGCCCACGCCAAATGCTGAGGCGCGTTCGGCGGTGGCTTTGGCGTTATGCCCAAACGCGCTGGCATCGGTTTGCGTGGCTTTGGCATCATTGCCAACGGCAACTGCGCTGTTGCCTGTGGTGCCTGCGCCCGAACCCATAGCAACTGCGCCGTCGCCGTTGGCGTGTGCATCCAAGCCTACGGCGGTGGCGTATTGAGAATCGGCTTTTGAGCCTTTGCCCAGCGCGGTTGCGCTATCGGCGGTGGCTTTGGCGGAATTGCCCAGCGCAACGGTGTCTTTTTCATAAGCCACGCTGTCTGAACCGATGGCGATGGCATCGGCATCGGTGGTGGTTACTGTGCCTGCTGTGCCTGCTTGGGCGTTTTTGCCGATGGCGATACCGTTTAATTTGCGTGCGTTGGCAGAGCTGCCCACAGCAAGAGAGTTGCTGCTGCTGGCGGCGGCTTTGTAGCCTGCGGCAAGGGAGGTTGAGCCTGATGCGTTGGCTAGACTGCCGAAGGCGGAGCTGTTCCATGCGCTGGCGGCGGAAGTCATGCCCACGGCTAATGCGCCGCCTTGGCTGGCTTTTGCGCCTACGCCGATGGCAGTGGCTTGGTCATTGGTTGCTTGTGCGCCATCGCCCAATGCAGTGGCGGATTGGTGTGTGGCTACGGTTCCTTGGCCGACGGCAGTTGATGTGGCTCCGCTGGCGTTGGAGTTGGTGCCGATGGAAATGGCATTTTTATTGGTGGCTTTGGCATTGGTACCGGCAGCGAAAGAGCTTTGTTCATCGGCTTTTGCGCCGGTGCCGATGGCGGTGGCGTCTTGTCCGTTGGCAGTAGCGGTAGTAACGGTGTCGCCTTTAAGGATAACGGAATTGGTGCCGGTGCCGTTTTCCACCGTTGCGGCAACGGCAGGAGTGCCGGCCAGCAGCAGGGCGACAGAGAGTGCGCTGAGACGGAAGCGCGGGGCGGCATTTTTCAGGCTGCCTGAACGGCCGCTGCTGCGTTTGCCGCAGGCGGCGGTGAGTTCGGAAACGGCAGTTGCCGTGCCGCTGGCGTGGTTCCAGATGGTTTTGTAGATACGGTTCATTTTCAGATTTCCTTTTGGTTTTGAATGTAATAGGTTGTCCGGCTGCGTATTTTTCATTTTCAGGCTGCCTGAAAAAAGCCTTCCTAAAAGAAGGCACGGCAGTACGGGCGGAAAAATTCGGCGCGGATTATACGGAATTTTTGACGGCTTGATTTGGTAATAGCGAATTTCAATCAGGTGTTTTGTGCTGTCGGGGTGGTGTTAGCGACGCGGAGAAACTATAAGCAAAGCCGGTGCCGATTATCGGGATTTAAAAATGTTTAACCTTATGAAAAACGTTTGCTTTTGCGTTTCAGGCTGCCTGAAAGCCCCGTTTGAAGGGTTTTCAGGCAGCCTGAAAGTTTGGAGAAAAAGGCTTACAGCGAGTAGTACATCTCAAATTCCAGCGGGTGCGGTGCCATGCGGATGCGGCGTACGTCTTCTTCTTTAAAGGCGAGGTAGCTGTCGATCCAGTCTTGGCTGAACACGCCGCCGCGCAGCAGGAATTCGTGGTCGGCTTTGAGTGCGGCGAGCGCTTCTTCCAGCGAGGCGCAGACGGTGGGCACCAGCGCGTCTTCTTCCGGCGGCAGGTCGTACAGGTTTTTGTCGGCCGGATCGCCGGGGTGGATTTTGTTTTGGATGCCGTCCAAACCGGCCATCAAAAGCGCGGCAAAGGCCAGATAGGGGTTGGCCGTCGGGTCGGGGAAACGCGCTTCGATGCGGCGGGCTTTGCTACTGCCCACCGACGGGATGCGGATGGAGGCGGAGCGGTTGCGCGCGGAGTAGGCCAGTTTCACTGGCGCTTCAAAGTGCGGCACCAGGCGTTTGTAGGAATTGGTGGAGGGGTTGGTGATGGCGTTGAGCGCTTTGGCGTGTTTGATGATGCCGCCGATGTAGTAGAGCGCGGTGTCGGACAGTCCCGCGTAGCCGTCGCCGGCAAACAGATTTTGGCCGTCTTTCCAGATAGACTGGTGGACGTGCATGCCGCTGCCGTTGTCGCCCATCAGCGGTTTGGGCATAAAGGTGGCGGTTTTGCCGAAGTTGTGCGCGGTGTTCCAAATCACGTATTTCATGTCCTGCGTCCAGTCGGCGCGGCGGACTAAAGTATTGAACTTGGTGCCGATTTCCATCTGGCTGCCGGTGCCGACTTCGGCGTGGTGCACTTCCACGGGGATGCCGATTTCGGTCAGGATGTTGACCATTGCCGAGCGCAGATCCTGCCCTGCGTCGACGGGGGCGACGGGGGCGTAGCCGCCTTTTACCGTCGGACGGTGGCCGGTGTTCTGGCCGTCCTGATGCAGGCCGCTGCTCCAAGCGCCGCTCTCGGAAGTGATTTCAAAACGGGTTTTGTGCATGGCGGTTTCAAATTCGACGCCGTCAAACACGAAAAACTCGGGCTCGGGGCCGAAATAGGCGGTGTCGCCGATGCCGGTGGATTTCAAATAGGCTTCGGCGCGGCGGGCGATGGAGCGCGGGTCGCGGCCATAGCCCTGGCCGTCGGCGGGGTCGATCACATCGCAGGTAAAGACCACGGTGGCATCGTCGAAAAAGGGATCGACAAAGGCAGTGGCCGGATCGGGGCGCAGCTGCATGTCGGAAGCCTGAATGCCTTTCCAGCCGCCGATCGACGAGCCGTCAAAGGGCTGGCCGTTTTCAAACCATTCTTCGGGGTCTTCCAGCACCACGGCGGCAGGCACGGTGAAATGGTGCTGCTTGCCTTTGGTGTCGGTAAAACGCAGATCGACAAAGCGGGCTTCGCTGTCTTCAATCAGTTGGACGGCGCGGTGGATAGACATAAAGGTTCCCCTAATCGGTATTGTTTTTCGGATGCGTTCCGGCACGCGAAACGCCGCGCAAATTGTGCCACACTCGGGGGCGATGGGAAACGGGCAAACGCGGCAACAGGCAGCCTGAAACTTTCAGGCTGCCTGTTTTTTCGTGTTAATACGCTGTTTGCAATATTGAAAAATGCAAAAACGGCAAGATTCGGAAATCTTGCCGTTTTTGCTTGTCTGGCGGAGTAGGAGGGATTCGAACCCTCGATACAGGTTGACCCCGTATGCCTCCTTAGCAGGGAGGTGCCTTCAGCCTCTCAGCCACTACTCCGTGAGTTGGAAGCGGCGGATTATAGGTATCGGCGCTAGGTTTGTCAAACAAAGGACGGCGGCGGTGAAGTTTGTCACGCATTTTGTTAAGAAAATTGTGGCGGTGTTGATTTCGGAACGGAGCAGGGTGCGGGCGGGCCCGTTAAATAAGGCAGCCTGAAAGCGGGAAAACGGCGCCGGCGGCCATCTTTCAGGCAGCGTTTTTTCAGGCTGCCTGCTTTACCATGCGGGCGGAAGGCTGCGATAATCGGCGCCTTTCTCCCCAATACCTACTGCAAGGAATCATTATGGCTTCGCAAACGGCAAATGCCCTCCGCTTCCTCTCTATGGACATGGTTCAACAAGCCAATTCTGGCCACCCCGGCGCGCCGATGGGCATGGCCGATATGGCCGATGTGCTGTGGCGCGGCTTTCTGCGCCACAACCCCGCCAATCCCAAGTTTGCCAACCGCGACCGCTTCGTGCTCTCCAACGGCCACGCTTCGGCGCTGTTATACAGCCTGCTGCATCTCTCTGGTTACAACTTATCCGTTGACGATCTGAAACACTTCCGCCAGCTGCACAGCAAAACCCCCGGCCACCCCGAATACGGCTACACCGACGGCGTCGAAACCACCACCGGCCCTTTGGGGCAGGGCATTGCCAACGCCGTAGGCATGGCGCTGGCGGAAAAAATCCTTGCCGAAGAGTTTAATAAAGACGGCCTGAACATCGTCGATCACCACACCTACGTCTTTCTCGGCGACGGCTGCCTGATGGAAGGCATCTCCCACGAAGCCTGCTCGCTGGCCGGCACGCTGGGGCTGGGCAAACTGGTTGTGCTGTACGATGACAACAACATCTCCATCGACGGCAAAGTGGACGGCTGGTTCAGCGAAAACATCCCCGAGCGTTTCGCCGCCTACGGCTGGCACGTTGTCCCCAATATCGACGGCCACGATGCCACCGCCCTTCAGGCTGCCATCGAAGCCGCCCGCGCCGAAACCGCTAAGCCTTCGATCATCTGCTGCAAAACCCTGATCGGCAAAGGCTCGGCCAACAAAGAAGGCAGCCACAAAACCCATGGCGCGCCGCTGGGTGCCGACGAAATCGCCGCCACGCGCCAACATCTGGGCTGGACGCACGGCGCCTTTGAAATCCCGCAGGACATCTACGACGCTTGGGACGCCAAAGCCCAAGGCGCCGCGCTCGAAGCCGAGTGGAACGCCCTGTTTGCCGAGTACCGCAGCAGATACCCCGCCGAAGCCGCCGAGTTTGAGCGCCGCATGGCCGGCAGGCTGCCTGAAAACTTCGATGCCGCCGTTCAGGCTGCCTTGGAAACCGTCTGCGCCAAAGCCGAAAAAATCGCCACCCGCAAAGCCAGCCAAAACAGCATCGAAATTCTGGCCGGCCTGCTGCCCGAGCTGGTGGGCGGTTCCGCCGACCTGACCCCGTCCAACCTGACCGACTGGCCGGGCAGCGTTGCCGTTACCAAACAACACGGCGGCAACTACGTCCACTACGGCGTGCGCGAGTTCGGCATGACCGCCATCGTCAACGGCATGACGCTGCACGGCGGCCTGCGCCCCTTCGGCGCCACCTTCCTGATGTTCAGCGAATACGCCCGCAACGCCCTGCGCATGGCCGCGTTGATGAAAATCCCCGCCATTTCCGTGTTCACCCACGACTCCATCGGCCTGGGCGAAGACGGACCCACCCACCAGCCCGTCGAGCAAACCGCCAGCCTGCGCCTGATTCCGAATATGGATGTTTGGCGCCCCTGCGACACCGCCGAATCGCTGGTCGCCTGGAGCGAAGCGGTTAAGGCCGACCGCCCCAGCAGCCTGATTTTCAGCCGGCAAAACCTGCCCTTCGTGCCGCGCAGCGCCCAAGCGCTCGATAACATCAAACGCGGCGGCTACACCGTTTGCGCCGTTGAAAACCCGCAGGCCGTGATTATCGCCACCGGTTCTGAAGTCGAACTTGCCCTGGCCGCGCAAAAACAACTGGCAGCGGAAGGCATCGCCGCCAACGTCGTTTCCATGCCCAGCACCAATGTGTTCGACCGTCAGGACGCCGCCTACCGCGCCGCCGTACTGCCCGAGAAGCTGCCCAAAGTCGCCGTGGAGGCCGGCGTGTCCGACGGCTGGTACAAATATGTCGGCTCAAGCGGCAAAGTAATCGGCATTGACCGCTTCGGCGAATCCGCCCCCGCCGGCGAGCTGTTCAAACTGTTCGGCTTCACCGCCGACAATGTTGCCGCCGCCGTCAAATCGGTGCTGTAACGCCGCTTAAGCCAAAGGCAGCCTGAAAACATGGAAAACCGGTTTCAGGCTGCCTGAATCCCATCAACGGCAGCCTGAAAATACAACAAATGCCGTCATTAGCTTACGCCAGTCCGCTGCGCTTCCCCCGTGCAGGCGGGAATCTTGTTTGACATTCGGTAATTCCTGAAAAACAAGCGCTGCCCGAACCGCAGCAAAATTCCCGCCTGTGTTGGGTAGCACAGCGGACTGGCGTAGGCTACTGGCGCTGTTTAAGCGGTTTTGGGTTTGCAAAGTTTTCAGGCTGCCTGAATCCCGTCTTTTATTAAAGTAGCCTGAAAACCGCGAAACCCGTTTTCAGGCTGCCTGCCTATCGGAACGCCCATGACCACCATCGCCCAATGGCTTGCCGCCTGCCCGCTGCCGAAAAACGAAGCGCGGATGCTGCTGCAGCACCAAACCGGTTTCAGCCGCAGCCAGCTGATTACCCGCGACGGCGACGCCTTGTCCGCCGCCGATTTGTCCGCGCTCGATGCCCTGGCCGCGCGGCGGCAGGCGGGCGAGCCGATGGCTTATATACTCGGCTGGCGCGAGTTTTACGGCCGCCGTTTCGCCGTTTCGCCGGCGGTGCTGATCCCGCGCCCCGAAACCGAGCATCTGCTGGAAGCCGCGTTGGCCGCGCTGCCCGCCGGCGGAAGCCTGTGGGACTTGGGTACCGGCAGCGGCATTATCGCCGTCAGCGCCAAGCTCGAGCGCCCCGACGCTGCCGTGCGCGCGTCCGACATCAGCGCCGAGGCCTTGGCCGTCGTCCGAAACAACGCCCGCACACTCGGCGCCGCCATCGAATGGGCGCAAGGCTCGTGGTTCGACGCCGCCGTGCAGGATAACAGTCCTTTCAGGCTGCCTGAAAACGAAAAATTCGATGTTATCGCTTCCAACCCGCCCTATATCGAAGCGGGCGATAGCCATCTTGCTGCCGGCGATCTGCGCTTCGAGCCACAGGGCGCGCTTACCGATTTTGCCGACGGCCTAAGCTGCATCCGCGCCATCGCCGCCGGCGCCCGCCAACATCTGAAAAGCGGCGGTCGGCTGCTGTTCGAGCACGGCTACAACCAGGGCGCTGCCGTGCGCGAAATCCTGGCCGCCGCCGGTTTCACCGACATCGCCACCCAAACCGACCTGGCCGGACTGGATCGGGTAACGTCTGCACAGGCAGCCTGAAACCAAAGGCAGCCTGAAAGCCAATAAACGCCGTCATTTTCATAAGCGCCGTCATTAGCTTACGCAAGTTCGCTGCGCTACCCCCGCGCAGGCGGGAATCTTGCCGAAATCCAAGCAATCGTTTGTTTTCTAAGTAGCCACCAAGATTCCCGCCTACACGGGAGCGGCACTTAGGCAGCCTGAAAACTTTTCAGGCTGCCTGCCGGTTCAAACCAAAACAAAAGGAACCCCGCCATGCCCCTGCGCCCCTTTCAAAACCGCCTGCCCACGCTTGCAGCCGACGTCTATATCGACCCGCAGGCCGTCGTGATCGGCGACGTCATCCTGGCCGAAGGCGCCAGCGTCTGGCCGCTGGCCGTGCTGCGCGGCGACGTCAATTCCATCCGCATCGGCCGCCGCAGCAATATCCAAGACTTGAGCATGCTGCACGTTTCCCACAAAACCGACGCCAAGCCCGCAGGCTCGCCACTGCTTATCGGCGACGACGTAACCGTCGGCCATCGTGTAACCCTGCACGGCTGCACCGTCGGCAGCCGCGTGCTGGTGGGCATGGACAGCACCGTGCTCGACGACGCAGTTATCGAAGACGACGTGATTATCGGCGCCGGCAGCCTTGTCCCCCCGCGCAAACGGCTCGAGAGCGGCTATCTCTATATGGGCAGCCCCGCCAAAGCCGTGCGCCCGCTCACCGACGCCGAAAAAGAACACCTGCGCTACTCTGCCGCCCACTACGCCCGTCTGGCCGCGCAGTATCTGGCCGAAGCCCGCAGCTGAGGCAGCCTGAAAAACCGTTTACCCCGAAAAAGGAGATGCCATGAAAGACCTAGTTGCCCGCATGCAAGCCCAGTTTGACGCGCTGGTGAAAAAATACTCCGCAGCCGCCGCAGAGTTGGAACTCTCGTTTGTGAACGCAGGCGCCAGCGAAGCGGATTTCGCCGAACTGGAACAAACACTTGGCTATGCGCTGCCCGAAGAGTTCAAAGAGCTCTACCGCGTTGCCAACGGCGAAGCCGACGACATCTACGGCGTGTTCGCCGGCGACGAATGGCTGTCCATCGAGCGCATCATCGACGAATACGATATTTGGCAAGCGTTGCACGCAGACGGCAGCTTCCAAAACGACGACGGCAGCGATTTCGGCTGCCAGCCCGAAGACGCCGGCATCAAGCCCGATTTTTGGTGGAACCCCAAATGGATTCCGCTGACGGCAGACGGCAGCGGCAACGGCAAAATGATCGATCTCGACCCCGCCGAACAGGGCAGGGTGGGGCAAATTATCCAAATGTGGCACGACGATGCCGCACGCGAAAAAGAAGCCGCTTCCCTGCGCGAATTTCTGCAAAACTATGTGCGCGATTTGGAAGCGGGTTTGTATGTTTTGGATGCTGAGTTCGGCTTGATTTTGCAATCCGAATTGGACGAGATGCAAAACTGATCCCGCCTGCACGGCGCCGCCCGACAAAAGGCAGCCTGAAAAACCGTTTTCGGCTTTTCAGGCTGCTTTGCTTTGTTTGGCCGCATGCTTTCAGGCAGCCTGAAAAACGGAAAAATGCTAGAATCCGCCGTTTTCCCTTTTTGCATCAGGCAGCCTGAAAATGTCTAAAAACACACACAAACCCACCCACGACAACGACACCATCCGCATTCGCGGAGCGCGCACGCATAATTTGAAAAACATCGATTTGGACATTCCGCGCCACAAGCTGGTGGTGGTAACGGGTTTGTCGGGCAGCGGCAAGTCATCGCTGGCGTTTGACACGCTCTATGCCGAAGGGCAGCGGCGCTATGTGGAGAGCCTGTCGGCGTATGCGCGGCAGTTTTTGCAGATGATGGACAAGCCCGATGTCGATTTGATCGAAGGCTTATCGCCCGCGATTTCCATCGAGCAGAAATCCACCAGCCACAATCCGCGTTCCACCGTCGGCACGGTAACGGAAATCCACGATTACCTGCGCCTTTTATACGCCCGCGTCGGCACGCCGTATTGCCCCGAACACAATCTGCCGTTGTCGAGCCAAACCGTGTCGCAGATGGTGGATGCCGTCTTAAAGCTGCCTGAAGACACGCGCGTGATGATTCTTGCCCCCGCCGTGCGCGAGCGCAAAGGCGAGTTTGTGGACTTTTTTGCCGATTTGCAGGCGCAGGGTTTCGCCCGCGTGCGCGTGGACGGCGAAGTCTATCAGTTGGACGAAGTGCCGAAGCTGGAAAAAAACATCAAGCACAATATCGACGTGGTCATCGACCGTGTGAAAGTGAAGGCGGACATCAAGCAGCGGCTGGCGGAAAGTTTTGAAACCGCGCTGCGCCACGGCAACGAGCGCGCGCTGGCGATGGAAATGGACAGCGGCGAAGAACATTGGTTTTCCGCGCGGTTTGCCTGCCCCGTGTGTTCGTACAGCCTGCCCGAATTGGAGCCGCGCCTCTTTTCGTTCAACAATCCGATGGGCTCCTGCCCGACTTGCGACGGCTTGGGCAACACCAATTTCTTCGACCCCGAAAAAGT
>ERZ773068.362-NODE-362-length-24448-cov-14.878285_pt1 | contig 24448 bp, 21 predicted proteins | sample MGYA00580620_ERZ773068 | MGnify/ENA primary metagenome ERZ773068 (study PRJEB29015, sample SAMEA2737983) | human oral metagenome | biome: human oral; feature: human-associated habitat; material: dental | place: China | collected 2101 ... | reverse complement strand
GCAAGCGCGACATCGACGGCCTGCCCATCGAAGTGCGCTCGCCCGGCAACGTGGCCGAGTTGAAGCTTTCGCTCAAGACCGATGTGCTGGAGCACTACGAGAGCCAGACCGGCCAGCGTTCGCTGGATCACCGGATGGTCAAGCAGAAATCGGCCACGGTTCAGCTGACCATCGAGGAGTTCACCAAGGAAAACCTCGCCCTGGCGTTGTACGGCAATCATGTCACCGGCAGCACCGGCACGATCACCGCCGAACCCATCGGCGGCGCGACGCCCGTGATCGGCGACCGTTACTTCCTCGCCCACCCCAAGGTGTCGGCGCTGGTGGTGACCGATTCGGCAGGCACGCCCGCCACGTTGACCGCAGGCACGCACTACACGGCAGACACCGATTTCGGCGCCCTCCAGTTTCTGGATACCACCGGCTTCACCGCACCGTTCAAGGCCGCCTACACCTACGGCACGGCCACCGAGATCGGCATCTTCACGCAATCGGTGCCCGAGCGTTACCTGCGACTGGAAGGCATCAACACCGCCCAGGGCAATGCCAAGGTGCTGGTCGAGTTGTACCGCGTGGCCTTCGATCCGCTGAAGGAAATCTCCTTCATCTCGGACGAGTACAACAAGTTCGAGTTGGAAGGCTCGCTGCTGGCCGACACCACCAAACCCTATGACGCGCTGCTCGGCCAGTTCGGCCGCATCGTGCAACTGTGAGGGGGGCGAGCATGAGCGATCTGGACAAGCTCGTTCCGCAAGCCTGCGAGATCACGCTGGCCGGTGAAACCGTCAGCGTGAAGCCGCTGAAGGTCGGCCAGATGCCTGCCTTCCTGCGCGCCATCACGCCGGTGATGCAGCAGATCAGTGGCGAGGGCATCGACTGGCTGGCCTTGTTCGGGCAGCAGGGCGACGACTTGTTGACGGCGGTATCCATCGCCGTCGGCAAGCCGCGTGCCTGGGTCGATGACCTGGCCGCCGACGAAGCCATTGTGCTGGCCGCGAAAGTGATCGAGGTGAACGCCGATTTTTTTACCCGGACGGTGATGCCCAGGCTGGACGATCTGTTCGCGCTGGCGAACACGGCGGCGGTGGCAGCTGGTTCGACACCGTCCAGCACCTGATCGCCCACGGCCACAGGCTGCCGGACATCCTCGACTACACCTTGGCGCAGGTGCGCGGCTTTGCGGCCGCCACCGTGCGCGAGGACGCAGCCCGCGACGCACGGCTGCTTTCGTTGATCGCCATTGGCGCGCGCGGCGACACCCGCCATCTCGACCAGACCCTCGACAGGCTCACCGATCAGGCAAACCGCCATGCGCATCTCCGTTCGCATTGACAGCAAGGCCGCGCAGGCGCAGTTGCGCCGCTGGGGCGGCGAGTTCCGGCAGAAGGTCAAGAAGGCGGCTGCACGCGGCATCGCCAGCGAGGCGGCGCAGCTGAAGCAGAACGTGCGCAGCCACGTCGCAGGCCGGATGACGGTGGTCAAGAAGTCCTTCGTCAAGGGCTTCACCGCCAAGGTGCTCGACAAGGACACAAAACGCCTACCCGCGCTCTACGTCGGCTCGCGCATCCCGTGGTCTGGCATGCACGAACGAGGTGGCGTGATCGGTGGCCGGATGTTGATCCCGCTGCACGGGCGCGTGGGACGCAAACGCTTCAAGGCGCAGATCGCCGAACTGATGCGCGGCGGCAATGCCTATTTCATCAAGAACGCCAAGGGAAACATCGTGCTGATGGCCGAGAACATCAAGGAACACGACCGGCCACTGTCCGGCTTCAAGCGCCGTTACCGCAAGGCCGAAGGCATCAAAAAGCTCAAGCGCGGCGCCGACGTGCCGATTGCCGTGCTGGTGCCGCGCGTGCAACTCAAACGGCGTCTGAACATCGAGCGTATCGTCGCAGGGCGCATCCCGCGTCTGTCCGCGAGCATCGAGAAGCAGTTGCGGCTGGTGGACTGAAGATGGCAAAACGCATTTCCATCATCGTCGCGCTTGAAGGCGCTGACGAGGGTCTCAAGCGCGCCATCACCTCTGCCGAGCGCAGCCTTGGCGGCTTTGGCTCCAGCGCCAAGAGCGCGAGCGACAAGACCGCTGCCGGGGTGGCCGAGGTCAAGGCCGGGATGAGCGCCTTTGGCGATCAGGTCGCCAAGGCCAAGACGCAGCTGCTGGCCTTTCTGACCATCAATTGGGTCAGCGGCAAGGTGCGGGAGATCGTGCAGATCGCGGACGCGTGGAACATGATGTCCGCGCGCCTGAAGCTGGCCACGGCAGGCAGCCGCGAGTACACGGTGGCGCAGAAGGAACTGTTCGCCATCGCCCAACGCATCGGCGTGCCCATTCAGGAAACCGCCACGCTCTACGGCAAGCTGCAGCAGGCGGTGCGGATGTTGGGCGGCGAGCAGCAGGATGCGCTGACCATCACCGAGAGCATCTCGCAGGCACTGCGCATCTCCGGCGCTTCGGCCACCGAGGCGCAGTCGGCGCTGCTGCAGTTCGGTCAGGCCTTGTCTGCCGGTGTGCTGCGCGGCGAGGAATTCAACTCCGTCGTCGAGAACAGCCCGCGTCTGGCCAAGGCACTCGCCGACGGCCTGAACGTGCCCATCGGACGGCTGCGCAAGCTGGCCGAGGAAGGTCGCCTGACCGCCGACGTGGTGGTCAATGCGCTGATGAGCCAGAAGGACAGGCTGGCCACTGAGTACGCGCAGCTGCCGATGACCGTCGGTCAGGCCTTCACCCGCCTGTCCAACGCCTTCGGCCAGTGGATCAGCAAGCTCGACGAATCGACCGGCTTCACCAAGAAGCTCGCCGAAGCCCTAACGTGGCTCGCGGAAAACCTCGACACGGTGATGAAGTGGCTCCAGCGCATCGCCGAAGTCGGCCTCGCAGTGCTGGTCTACCGCCTGATCCCGGCGCTGATCATCGCGTGGCAGACGGCAGGCGCGGCGGCGGTGACGGCGGCCAGCGCCACGGCGGCGGCGTGGGCCACGGCCAATCTGTCGGTGTCCAACGCCATCGCCACGGTCGGCAAGTTGCGTGTGGCCTTCGGTGTGCTTGGGGCAGCCATCGTCGGATGGGAGATCGGGACATGACTGTCTGAAAAATTCGAGATCGTCCGCAAGGCGGGCATCTTCATGGTGCAGGCGCTGGTCACCGGCTTTGAGTTCCTGCGTTATCAGTGGGAGGTGCTCGCGGCGGTGTTTACGTCCGACACCATTGCCGAGGCCACGCAGCGGCACAAGGAACGTCTGGCGGAGATGAACCGCATCTTTGCCGAGATGTACGCCGACGCCACGGAAGGATCGAACGCCGCCAAGGGTGCGATGGACACCGCTGCGAGTGCCGCCGAGGAAATCGCCAAACGGCTCGAAGCGGTGCGTCAAGGCACGCAGGAGGCGGTTGGACGTGGCATCGAGGCGGTTCACTCCGCCCTGGAAAAGCTCAAGTCCCGGCTGGGTGAGGTCGAACAGGCCGTCGGCAAGGCCCAGGGCGTGGTCAACGACGCCACCGCCAAGATGGCCGAGGCTTACAAGGGCTTCACCGCCATCGTCGAGGCCAATCTGCAAACGCAGATCACGGCGGTGAAGGCCGCTACGACCAGGAGAAGGCGGAACTGGAGCGCACCCAACAGTCCGAAACCGCCAAGATCACCAAGTCCACCCAGTTGCTCACCGAGGCGCTGACCCAGCAGACGACGCTGCGCCGTCAGGCCACCACCGAAACGCTGGGCCTGATCGATCAGGAAACGCAGGCGCGCAAGAACGCCGCTGCACGGCAGGGCCAGACCGAGGAGGAGCGCCGCGCCAACGTGCAGCGGGTCGAGAACGACATTCTGGCCACCAAGCGCCAGACGCTCACGCAGGCGCTGGCCGAGTACCGCCAGCACATCGACGCGCTCAACGCCGAGGCCAACCGGCATCTGGCCGAAGTGCAGCGCATCGAGGAAGCCAAGCGCCAGTTGTCGATGTCCACGGAGGATCGCATCCGCGACATCCGCCGTCAGGGTATGACGGAGTACGAAGCCACCGAGGATCGCAAGCGCCAGATTACTGAGATGCAGGAGCAGGCGCGGCGGGCACTGGCCAATGGCGAGTTGGAACAGGCCCGCCAACTCGCCCAGAAGGCGATGGACATGGCCGCGCAGGTGGCCACCAGCCAGACCAACGAGGCCAAGCACGGCGAGGAGGCGCGCAAGCAGTCCGAACAGGCGGTGTCGCAGGCGACCCAACTGGAGGCGCAGTCGCGCGAGGCCTACCGTCGGCAGGAGTACCAGCAGGCCACTGATTTGATGCGGAGGCCGATCAGTTGCGTGCCGAACTGGCGCTGAAGGCCAGGGATGCCGACGCGCAGGCCGTGCAAGGCAAACAGGGGGTGCGTGAAGCCATCGACCGCATCCGCCAGTCCGAAGACATTCTCAATCAGGCGCTGGATGCAGAAAGCAAGGCACACCAGAAAGCTGCACGCTCGGCGCTCACCGCACGCGATGAAATTCAGCGCACGCTGAGCGAGACGACGCGCCAGATTGACGAGCTCACGGCCAAGCTCAAGGACGGGATGAAGCTCACGCTCGACGCCGACACCACGCGCTTCAACAAGGCGCTGGCCGATCTGGACAAGGCGCTGGCGGAGAAGGAGTACCTGCTGCAGATTCAGGCCGACCTGCAGGAAGCGGAGCAGCAACTCAAGGAGTACGAGGCGCTGCTCAAGGAAGGCAAGACGCTGCCGGTCGATGCTGATGTGTCCAAGGCCCGCGATGCCCTGGACAGGCTCAAGACCTACGCCGACGAAAACGCCCAATTCGAGCTGAAGGTGGCCACCGAGAAGGCGCAGGCGGCCATCACCAATGTCGAGGGGATGATCAAAGCGCTGGATCGCATCCAGACCGAGTCGCAGCATCAGGTGGCCAGCAACGTAAGCACGGTTCGCGCGGAGATCGACAGCCTCAACGGGCGCAATACCTCCAGCACCCACACCATCTACGTGAGAAAGGTGGAAGCCAATGCCACCGGAGGGCTGGTCGGCGCTGGTGTGCAGAAGTTTGCCGAGGGCGGCGCGGTGGCGGCAGCCTTTCCGCGAATGAGCGGCGGCACCGTGCCCGGTTCCGGCCACCACGACACCGTGCCGCGCACGCTGGATGCCGGAGCCTTTGTGATCCGCAAGGCGGCGGTGCGCAAGTACGGTGCGGCGCGGCTGGCAAGTCTTGCCAAGGGTGTGGCGCATTTTGCGCGTGGCGGGCAGGTTCGCGGCGGCGATCCGCCCAAGCGCAACCGGGAAACGGCCGAGGCGCTGAAGATGATCGACCTTGGCCTGCAAGGCATGAACGAGTACACAAGCTGGCTGCAGCACAAGTACGGCGCAGCGGTCAGCTTGACCATGAAGTCCGACACGATGCGCTATTGGGGCCAACTGGCGCAGCAGGATCGGCGCAAGCTCGAGGAGTTCATCGACCGCAAGACACTCACCGGCAACGAGAGCCAGAACCTGCAACGCATCAAGCAAAGGTGGCGGCAGGCGATGGCGCAGCCCTTGCTCTGGGGCAAAGACCTGGAGCGCGAGCTGATCGAGTACATGGAGCAGAACCAGGGCCAGTTCTACCGGCGCGGGGGGCTGTCCCGATCCGACACCGTACCGGCCATGCTGACACCGGGCGAGTACGTGGTCAGGCGCGATGTCGTGGCGCGACTGGGTGTGGGATTTTTTGAGGCGATCAACAACTTGAGCGCCCCGGCGCAGGCGCTGGCAGGCCGCACGCTTGCCAGTGTGCAGGGCTTTGCCAGCGGTGGCCTGGTGCAAGCCATGGGCGCGAATGTGCCGCGTCCAGCCTTGACCGATACCAGTGCGCCCACGCGCACCGTGCGCGTCGAACTGGCCGCAGGCGGTCGGCAGGTCACCGCCACCGTCGATGGCCGTGACGAGGCGCGCCTGTTGCAACTGCTGGACGCTGCACGCGCCCGCACGACCTGAGATCGACTCCGATGCAACTGAAGAACCTCGCTACCGGGGTGGCCCTGCCATTGCCCGACGACCTGCTGTGGACTGACGAACACGCGTGGTCGCCCGCCATCGCCTCCGTGTCCTACCTGCTCACCGGCGCGCTGCTGGTGCAGTCGGCCACACGGCAGGCGGGCCGCCCGATCACGCTGGTCGGGCCTTCCGACATGGCGTGGGTGACGCGCGCAGCCGTGAACCAGTTGCACGGCTGGGCTGCCGCGCCACTCACGGCCCACAGTGGTCGCTTTGAGTTGACTTTGCGCGATGCACGCGTGTTCACCGTGACCTTCCGCCACCAAGAAGCGGCCATCGAAGCCGAACCCGTGCTGGGCTTTCCGGCACAGGCCGACACCGATTTCTACCGCATCACCTTGCGGCTGATGCAGATCTGACCCAAGGGAGAGTCCCAATGCCCATTCTTGCAGGCGACGTGAAGCTGGTCGCCAGTCAGGTGATGGACGACGTCGCAGAAGGCGGCGGCGCGCCCACCGCCAACGTCATCGTCGATGGCGCGAGCAACTCGCTGTTCAACGACATCTCGGAACTGGATCGTGCGGGCGGCCGCGTGAACTTGCGCAAGGTGTTTGCCAGCATCCAGACCGACACCACCGACACCTATCTGGGTGGCAACGTCATCGTCTCCGATCCGCCCAGCGATCCGCGCGTGGCCGTCACCATCTTCTCCACCCAGGAGGTGTTCGACCGCCGCACCCATGCGCGCGACCGCATCGAGGCCTACCTCAACAAGGGCTCGCAGTGGAACGGCTATCTGCTGGAGAACCACATCGCAGGCCAGCGCAGTATCCAGCTGTTCCAGCGCGTGGGCGCAGAACTGCCGACCATCGGCAAAACCCTGTTTCTGGTGATGAACGAGGGGCTGGCCAACGAGTATTCACAGTACGTGCGCATCACCCGTATCGAATCGGAAACCCGCACCTTCAGCTACGGCACGGGCAGCGGCATCCAGGACTATCAGGCGGTGGTGGTCAGCTGTGATCTCTCGGATGCGCTGCGTTACGACTTCCCCGGCTCGCCGCCGGATCGCCTGTTCACGATGACCAGCGGCAAGACCCGGACGCGCGACACCGTGGTGGCCGATGCCGCCAAGTACTGCGGCGTGGTCAAAACCACCCAGCCGGTTGCCATCGGGGATGTGGCGGCCAGCGTCAGCAGCGTGTTCACCCAACTGGTGCCCTCAGCCCAGACCGAGACACCGCTGCTCGACCTCACGGCAGGCGGCACCTCAGAAACCCTGATCGAATCGGACAACGGCACGGTGTCCTACACCTCGGCGGCCGCCTTCAATGCCTCCACCGTGCTGTCGGTGGGCAACGCCATCCAGCCCGGTACGCTGTCCATCAGCGTCAGCGGCGCAACGCTCACCGACAACGGCGGCCATCTGATGTCGGGCACAACGGTGGTCGGCACCGTCAATTACGGGCGTGGGCAGATCGCGCTGGCCTCCAGCGCACTGACGTACTCGGGCACCAAGACCATCAGCTTCCGACCTGCTGCCGCGCCGATCCGCGTGGCCGACACGGCGGGCGTGCGGGTGGACATCGAGAGCCGTTCGTACAACTACATCCTAACCATCGTGCCCAGCCCTGCACCGGGTACCCTGCAGGTGAGCTACCGTGCGCAGGGCAAGTGGTACGACCTGCGTGACAATGGCGCAGGCGTGCTCAAGGGCGTCAGCCCGGAGTACGGCGTCGGCACCGTCAGCTACACCACCGGCACGGTGGCTGTGACCTTGGGCGCTCTGCCCGATGTGGGCAGCGAGATCGTCTATGCGTGGGGCGGCAAGGCCAACTACTTCAATCGCGCATCCAGCACCATCGCACCGCCATCGGTGGCCCTGCAACTGACTCATGCCGGTGTCACACCGGGGTCGGTGAGCATCACCTGGAACGACGGCGCGGCGCGCAGCGCCACCGATGATGGCAAGGGCACGATCAGCGGCCATGCCAACGGCACCATCAACTACCAGACCGGCCTGATCCAGATCACGCCGACCGTGCTGCCCGCAGGCGGCCAGACCTACAGCGTTGCCTACACCTGGGGGCCGCCCAACGAGGAGGAGTTCGAAGCGCCGCTTCGCAATGGCGACGGCAGCATCGACGTGGAGGTGGATTTCGACGGCCTGATTCCGGGCACGGTGGAACTGGAGTGGAACCTGCTCATCGACCTGTATGAGTACATCTCCACCACCCCCGCCGAGCTGCAACTGATCGCGCGGGTCGACCCGATCAAGATCGTCAAGGATGACGGGCTGGGCGTGCTGCGCGATCCGCAGGGCACGGCATTCGGGACGGTGAACTACGCCACTGGCATCGTTCACTTCACGCCCGACACCACGGTGCGCATTCCGGTGGCGCGCTACAACGTCACCCAGATCGGCTGGACACGCACCGACGGCAGGGTGTTGCCGGTGTACCGCAACCTGTTTTCGCATTGGGAGTACATCCCCGCGGGCGCGTCGATGCCCATCGACGACACCGGCTGGGCCAAGGTGCGCTACCGGGCAGCGGGCGCATCCAATGCCACGAATGACAGCTTCACGGCGGGCGCGCTGGCCATCGACCTCACGCCCACCTTTGCCGAGAACATCGTGCCTGGCAGCATCAACTTCACGCTGGGCGGCAAGACCTATTTCGACCGGCTGGGCAGTCTGTACTACGACCTCGACCCGGTGACGGGCGCGGCCACGCTGGCGGGCAGCGTCAACTACGCCAACGGCGCGGCCAACATCACGGCGTGGGTTCCCGCCGCCGCAAACGCGGTGGCGCTGCGCTCTTTGCTGACCACGCTGGATGGTTCGCCGGTGGACGAAGTGACCTTCCGCGTTCCTGCGTCTCCGGTGCGTCCGTCCAGCCTGCAACTCCTCGCCACGCGGCTGAACGGCGGCACCATCAACGTCAGCGCCAACAACAATGGCGACATCACCGGCACCGACGTGCTTGGCTCCATCGACTACGAAACCGGCGTGGTGCGCGTGCGTTTCGGCGCGTGGGTGGCGGCAGCGGGCAACGAAGGGCAAAGCTGGTACGACCCGGATGCCGTGGTCACCATCGAAGGCGTGGCCAAGATCTTCAAGCCCGTGCCGGTGTTTGCCGACACCATCAAGTACAACGCGGTGGCCTACTCCTATCTGCCGCTGGATGACGACATCATTGGTCTTGACCCGGTGAGGTTGCCTCAGGACGGGCGGGTGCCGATTTTTCGGGCAGGGGATTTCGCGGTGATCGGCCACACCGCCACCGTGGGGCCGTTCACGGCCACCAGCGGGCAGGTGGTGGACTGCGGTCGTCAGCGCCTCTCGCGTGTGCGTGTGATCGATGGCAACGGGGAAGTCGTCACCACGGACTACACCGCCGATCTGGAGGCCGGAACCGTCACCTTCGGTGTGGTCACTGGTCTTGTGCAGCCTGTCACCGTCGAGCACCGTATCGAGGACATGGCCCAGGTCTCGGATGTGCAGATATCCGGACGCCTGGCCTTTACGCGCCAGATCACCCACGACTACCCAGTCGGCTCCCATGTGTCCTCGGCCCTGGTGTCGGGCGATCTGCGCGCCTACGTCTCCAACCTGTTCGATCAGGCCAGCTGGAACGGCAGCTTTCTGAATGCGATTCAAGGGGCTGCGGCCACCGCCACCTACAACGACGTGCTGGCCCCCATCGTGGTCACCAACGCCGGGGCGATCACCGAACGCTGGGCCATCCACTTCACCAACGCAACCTCGTTCAACGTCATCGGCGAACACGTCGGCGTGATCGCCACCGGCAGTACGGGCAGCGACATGGCTCCCATTAACCCGGCCACCGGCAAACCGTACTTCACCCTGGCCGCCGTCGGTTGGGGCTCGGGCTGGGCCACAGGCAACGTGCTGCGCTTCAACACCACGGGCGCGCTGTTTCCGGTGTGGGTGGTGCGCACCATCCAGCAAGGCCCGGAAACCGTCACCAACGACGCCTTCACCTTGCTGGTGCGCGGCGATGTGGATCGCCCTTGAGGAGAACGTGATGAGCAACAAGGTCAAATGGATGCACCAGGGCTTTGCAGGCGCACCGGTGCTCACCAACAACTGGGGAAGCCTTACAGCGCTGCTGGATGCCTGCCTGGTCAACGGCTTCAATCTGAAGGCGGTGACGGCCCTGACCCGCACGGGCGACGAGGCCACTGCCACCGTTGGCTCTGGACACGGCTTTCTGGTCGATCAGGTCGTGCTGGTCGAAGGCTGCGATCAGCCGTCCTACAACGGCGAGTTCACGGTCATCGCCACCACGGCAAGCACGGTGAGCTTCCGGATCGAAGGCGAGCCTGCCTCGCCTGCGACCACCCAGACCGGCATCACGATGAAGATCGCGCCGCTGGGTTTCGAGATTGCCTTTACCGGCACCAACAAGCGCGCCTATCGCAGCCCCAATCCCTTGTCGAACCGGCACTACCTGCGCGTGGACGACAGCCTGCCCGCAGGTTACACACCGACCTGGGCCAAGTTCGCCCGCGTGACCATCGCTGAAGGGATGGCCGACATCGACACCTTCGTGGGCGCGCAAGCGCCGTTTACGCCCGGTGCGCCGACGCGCAACGAAGTCCCAACCGGCAGTGGCGCGACGATGTACACGGGTTGGTTCAAGTGGTACTACGCGCGCCATTCCTATGCCGAGACGTCCGGCGACAACGGCAACTGGGGCCGAAGCTGGGTGCTGATCGGCGATGACCGGGGGTTCTTCCTCTTCAACTCGTCGGGCTATTCGGGGGACTGGCGCGTGCTGCACGCCTTCACCGATTTCGACAGCTACAAACCCGGAGACAACTTCGCGTCCTACCTGATCGCCTCGGAGCGCTACCAGCAGGCCAACTACACCGGCGGCAGCTACCCCTGGCAGGATGCGTACTCGGCCTATGCGCAGGACACCACCGGCAAGATCTGTATGCGCGATTACACGGGCATCGGCGGCAACTGCCGATTGGGGATGCTGTCCCTGAACGATGGCAATAACCAGAACATCTCCGGGCGTTCCGGAGCCATCCCGTTTCCGAACGGGCCGGACTACGGCCTGATTCTGCATCCGATCTACCTGCGCGAAACCAGTGGCGGTCATTTGCGCGGCACCTTGCCGGGGATGTTCTGGGTGCATCAGAACCAGCCCTACGGCCATCTGACAAAGATCGACAACGTCATCGGCTACGAGGATCGCAAGTTCCTCTATGTGACCGTCAGTTCGTACTCGAGTGAGGCCAACAGCTGTGGCTTTTGCTTCGACATCACCGGGCCGTGGAGGCCGTGAGCGATGGCCTATCCGTTCGAGGAGCACTTCGCCACCGGCATTCCATCGGGATTCGCCAGCAACGGCGGTGGCGGCGGCATCACGGCGACGTGGAACGAGGGGCAGCAGGCGGCTGACCTGGTGTTCAACCACGCCCTGAACTACTGGCGGCTGACGGATGCGCCGCTGTCCAGCGATTTCTGGTTCGATATGGACGTGGAGATCGTCGAAGCGGCCTACACGCCGCCGCACTTCGGCTTCTGGCTGTGGGCGGGCATGGCAGCCTACGAAGGGCATCGCCTGTGCGTCTTCAACCACCACTGGACGCACTCGTACTGGACAAGTGGTGGCTCCGAACACGAGCGCATCGCCCACGCATGGGCGGGTTGGGCCGTGGTCGGTGCACGGCGCACGCTGCGGCTGGAGGTCAAACGCCAGGCTCAACTGGGCGTGTGGCTGCTGCAACTGTCGGTGGATGGCGAGATCATCTGGCGCGACACCAAGCGATGGTATGCATCGCTGCGCCCCTGCATCTTCGGCTACGGCATCACGCTGCGCCTGCATCGCGTGGCAGGCGATGCACCGACCGCGCTGGAAGACGCGCCCACTCCCGTGCAACGGTGTTTGCCCGTCGCGCTGGCGCATCGCATCCTCGTTCCGCGCAATGCGGCGATGGTGGGCTACCAGCACCGTGCCTTGCGCCCGTTGCTGGGCCAACGCAACCACTACTACCACGGCGATCACCGCATCGCAGGCACGGTGAAGCACCGCGTGAGAGGCGTGATCGCCGATGAACCCTTGCGGCGGCGCGTGTTGCTGATCGACGAAGCCAACTACACCGTCGTGCGCGAGACGTGGAGCGATGCGGCCAGTGGCGCGTATTCGTTTGATTACATCAACGCCGAGCCACGTTACCTCGTCATCGCCTTCGACCACGAACGCCAGCACCGCGCAGTCGTTGCCGACAACCTGCGCGCCCAGCCCATGAGGGAGATGTTTCCGTGATCCAGATTTCGACCGAACTCAACGACTACCGCCTCAACGCCGTCGTCAACTTTCTCGCCATCGGCACGCAGAACGCCAGCGTGCGGATTTACAGCGGCGTGCGTCCGGCCCTGGGTGAGCCCCCGAGCGGCGATTTGCTGGCAAGCATCGTGCTGGTGGAACCCGTCGGTGAGGTCGAGGATGGCCTGTTGAGCATTACCCCCACCGGCGAGGCGCTGATCGAAACCGGCGGCGTGGCGACGTGGGCGCGCATCGTCAATGGTGACGGTGCACTGGCATGGGACTGCGATGTGTCCGATCTGAACGGCACGGGCGAATTGCGCCTGCCGTCCACCACGCTGTATGCCGGGGGCTACACCCGCATCGTGTCCGGCCTGCTGGGGTAGTCCATGAGCGAACCCGGCGATGTCATCCTCGCCGCGACGCTGCCGGAACTGAGCTTTACCGCCACCGCGATCCCGAGCGCCCATGCGGCGCTGAACGGTTCGCTGCCCGCGCTGGTGTTTGCGGCGCAGGCCGTGCCGGTGACGGAAGCGGCACTGGAGGGAACCTTCCCGCCGCTGGCGATGGTGGCCGAAGCACGCTACCAGTCCTACGCCGTGCGCCCGGTGACGGGCCAGAGCATCAGCCGCTGGCAGCACGCGGCCGAACACAGTGCCGGGGCCCAGGATCGGCGCGAAGCCACCGCGCAGGAACACGCGCCCACACAGGCTCCGTGGCAAGCGGCTGAGCCACAGGGGGTGGGCGTGGCGTTTCGACGTCACAGCACGCGCGTACGTGCGCCGGTGTCCAGCCGGTCGCGCTATCAAGAATCCGTGCCCGTGCAAACCGGTGGGCGCGCGAGCCACGCCGACGCCATCCGGCTGCGCACGGCGCGTGCTTCTGCCTTCGAGGAAGCCATCCGCGCCGAGTGGCTGCGCTGGGCCATCGGCCATCAGGAGACGTGGCGTGACCGCCGTTTTACGGCCATCTCCCGCTACCAGGAGGCACAGCGGCACGACGGGCATTTCCACGGAGAGCGCATCCGCAGCGCGGACTACCTTCGCCGCTGGTGGGCCTCGCTTTGGCAGGCAGCGATGCGACCGCTGCCGGGTCGCCATCCGCCGGTGCCGTTCGTGCCGCCGGAGGAACCCGCTTGCTACCTGCCGAACGCGCATCTGCTGTTCACCGAGGACGCCGCCACCAGCGGCGACATGTTGTTCATCTGCGAGCACCACGAGTATCCGGAAGCCGGATCGGTGCTCGTTCCCAACCGGAGGGTGTATTTCGTGATCAATGAGGTGAAGCTGACCCGCTGGCCCGACGGCACGCCCGTGCCGGCGCTGGGCTTGTCGCTGTCGCTGGATACCGATTCGTGGGCGTGGGGCTTCGATGCCACGCTGCCCGTGACCGCCGAATCGCTGGTGGTGCCCGAGGAGGGCGCTGCGCCGGTCGAGTTGATCGCCACGGTCAACGGCACCGCCTTCCACGTTCTTGCCGAGAACCTGAGCCGCGAACGCGTGTTTGGCGACGCCAGCATCCGCATCACCGGACGCGGGCGCAGTGCCACTCTGGCCGCGCCGTATGCCCCTGTGCTGAACTTCGCCAACACCGAACCGCGCAGCGCCCAGCAGCTGATGGAGGATGTGCTGACCATCAACGGCATCCCGCTGGGCTGGACGGTGGATTGGGCTCTGACCGACTGGTTGGTGCCCGCAGGCGTGTTTGCCAAGCAGGGCACCTGGATAGAGGCACTGAACACCATCGTCGGCTCGACAGGTGGCTACTTGCTGCCGCATCCGTCCGAGAAGATTCTGCGCGTGCGTCACCGTTACCCGGTCGCGCCGTGGCACTGGTGGAACGAGGTGACACCGGACTTCGTGCTGCCGGTGGATGTCGTGGCGCGCGAGTCGCTGCGCTGGATCGACAAGCCTGCCTACAACCGCGTGTTCGTGGCAGGCCAGGAAACCGGCGTGCTCGGCCAGGTCACGCGCACAGGCACGGCGAGCGATGTGCTCGCACCGATGGTGGTGGACGCGCTCATCACCCAAGCGGCAGCGGCACGTCAGCGCGGCATGGCCATCCTGTCGGACACAGGCCGCCAGATCGAGGTGACGCTGCGCCTGCCGGTGCTGCCGGAGACCGGAATCATCGAACCGGGAGCCTTTGTGGCCTATCAAGACGGCGGTGTGGCCCGGATGGGCATCGTGCGCTCGACACACATCGACGCAGGCTTGCCGGAGGTTTGGCAGACCCTGGGAGTGCAGAGCCATGCATAACCTCTACCAGCAGTTCCGGCAGTTGCTGCCCGACGCACCGCTGCAAGCGGGCACCGTGATCGAAGTTGGTGCGGGCGTGGCCTTGGTGGTACTGCCCGGTGGCGGCCTGATCCGTGCGCGCGGCGAGGCCACTGTGGGCGAAACCGTGTTCGTGCGCGACGACGTGATCGAGGGCGTCGCCCCGTCGCTGCCGATGGAAATCATCGACATCTGAATCTTTCCCTCAACCACCCTCGTTCCCCCTGAAACCCGCTTTGGTGCTTCGGCATCGGGCGGGTTTTGCCTTTCTGGAGAAAGCCAATGACCGAAGAAACCCAACCTGCCACCCTTGTGGAAAACATGCTCCTGCTGCGTCGGGAGGACTTCGACGAGTTGCTCGACCGTGCCGCAGAGCGCGGTGCCGAGCGTTGTCTTGCCCATCTCGGACTGGAGAACGGCCACGCGGCGAAGGACATCCGCGAACTGCGCGACTTGCTGGAAGCCTGGCGCGATGCCCGTCGCACAGCCTGGCAGACCGCCGTCAAGGTCGTGACCACCGGCATTCTGGCCGCGCTGCTGATTGGCGCGGCCATCAAGCTCAAGCTGATGGGAGGTGCGCAATGAACTGCCGCATCAGCCTGCTCGATGACTGGCGACGCGTGCTGCGCCGCGCCTGGAGCATCCGTTTCTCGCTGCTGGCCGCTGCCTTCACGGCGGCGGAAGTGGTGGTGCCGATCTTTGGTGATGTGCTGCCGCGCGGTGTGTTCGTGCTGCTGGCATTTGCAGCCAGCATCGGCGCGACCGTGGCGCGCATCGTGGCCCAGCCGGAGATGCACCGATGAGCAAGCCAACATCTCCCCGCACTTCACCTACGGTGCGCCGTTCCGTAACGGCGCTGGCGCTGTCGGCGGCCGCACTGGTCGGCATCGTGCTGCACGAGGGCTACACCGACCGTGCGGTGATTCCGGTCAAGGGCGACGTGCCCACCATCGGGTTCGGTACCACCACGGGCGTGAAGCTGGGCGACACCACCACACCGCCTCAGGCACTGGCGCGGGCACTCAAGGACGTGCAGCAGTTTGAGGGTGCCCTGAAAAACTGCGTGACCGTGCCGCTGGCCCAGCACGAGTACGACGCCTACGTTTCCTTCGCCTACAACGTGGGCAGCCGCGCATTCTGCCAGTCCACGCTGGTCAGAAGACTCAACGCCGAGGACTACGCGGGAGCCTGCGCTGAGCTGCTGCGCTGGCGCTTCTTCCAGGGCAAAGACTGCGCCTTGCCGGAGAACAGGCGCTTGTGCGGTGGTCTGGTCAAGCGTCGTCAGGCCGAGTACCGCCAATGCATCGGGGAAGCGCCATGAGCCTGATTCCGTGGCCATACCGCTGCCTGGCCCTCATCCTGCTCGCCGCTGCCCTGATCGGCTTCGGCTGGATCAAGGGCGCAGGCCACGTTCAAGCGCAATGGGATGCCGCCGTCCAGCAACAAACGCTACAGGTCGCCTCAACCCGCGAGCGACAAGCCCAAGCCACCGTCAAGGTCGTCACCCGATACGTCGACCGCGTCCGTGTCGTCCGTGAAAAGGGCGACACCATCATCAAGGAGGTTCCCGTCTATGTCCCTGCTCAAGCCGATGCTGCTTGCACTATCAACCGTGGCTTTGTGCGCCTGCACGACGCTGCCGCCGCCGGTGAGCTGCCCGAGCCCGCCACAGATGCTGATGCGGCCGCCGCAGGCATTGCGCTCTCTACCGTCGCCGGAACCGTTGTCGCCAACTACCAGACCTGCCACGAGACAGCCGAGCAGCTGAGGGCGTTGCAGGAGTGGGTTGGAGAGATGGTATCTGTCGTCAAGTAGTCAGCGCCCGATGTATTACGCCCGCGTCGATCTCCTTCACAGTCATCAAAAAAGTGTGAGACAATATTGTTAGTCCGTTTTCTGAAAACGAAAACATCATATAAATAAATGAGTTATAGCATTCATGGGCGAATTGAGTGGTTTGAGGGCTGATTTAGCCCAGGTTGTCCGGCTGGCGCTTGCGGAGCAGGCGGAGGATGTGCGACTATTTGCTGCGAGGCTGGTTAGAAAGTACCGAGACTCTGAGCCAGAGTTGGCAGAGCAGGTAGATCTATTCCTTCGCACCAAGCCGCATCGGGCGGGAGCACCGCTGCGCAAGATGACATCGCCTTCACTGCCGGAGCAGGTGTTGCCGGTGGATGACGAGTCGCGCCTGTCGCTGTTGAAGGTTTTCAAAGACTCTCCGGATCGTGAGGCTCCATTGTTGTCTGTCGAGCTGGAAGAGTCCCTTGGGCAGCTGATCCAAGAGCGCAAGCAGGCCGTGCGTCTCGCCACGCTCGGTTTGACCCCGACCCGCTCTGCCATATTTGTTGGTCAACCCGGGGTGGGCAAGACACTGACGGCTCGCTGGCTGGCGGCCCAACTGGGCGTGCCGTTGTATGTGCTTGATCTGACTGCCGTGATGAGCAGCTTGCTGGGGCGCAGTGGCAGTAACCTGCGCGCAGCGCTGGATTTCGCAAAACGTAGTCCCTGTGTACTGCTGCTGGACGAGATTGATGCAATCGCCAAACGCCGCAGCGATGACTCGGACATCGGTGAACTCAAGCGCTTAGTGACCGTGATCTTGCAAGAGGTCGACGAGTGGCCAGCAACGGGGTTGCTGCTGGCCGCCACTAATCACCCGGAGTTGATCGATCCAGCGCTATGGCGACGGTTCGATCTGGTCTTGAAGTTCAAGGTGCCAGCGGCACCAGCTGTCAAAGAAGCCATCAAGCGCTTTTTGGGACCGGACTTTGCCTTGTTCGGTCGCTGGATCGAGATTCTTGCTTTCGCGTTTCACGGACAGTCCTTCAGCGACATCGAGCGTGAGATACAGCGCTTCCGACGTGCTGTGGCGTTAGGGACAACGCCGGATGCTGATCTGATTGAAGAGTTTATCAAAGCACGCGCTCTTTCTCTAGATCGGCAAGGTCGCATCGACATGGCAGTGCTTCTGGCAAAGCAGACACGCCTATCTCAGCACAGCATCTCGGACATTACCGGCGTGAGTCGGGACACCATCCGCAAATACACCACTGACAGGTCGACTGTGGTTCCCAAGAAACGGAGACGTGAGGTATGAGCCAGACCAACTTTCTGATCGGGCGCGGCGAACTATTGACCCACGAAATCAAGGGTCCCAAACGGGGCATGGAAAAAGCTGAGGTGTACACGCTGCAGCAAGCAAAGAGCCGGCTAATACCACAGTTCATCGAGGTCGCTGCCAACCTCGATAGCGTGCCCGGCAAAGCCTGCCCGGGGGATTTGGGCGTGGCGCGCCTTACGCTCAATCCGAGTTACATCGCGCGTTCTTTTTTTCCGACGGCTATGTTGCGGAGTGCGGGCTTGGAATCGGTCGGCAGCAGGGCCGTAAAACTTACCCCAGAAGGCTGGTCAAAAAAGGGGGAGCCACGCGAATCGGCCACCACGGAGTTGTTCGTCGTGGGTCAGCGCCAGGCATTTCGCCAACTAAAAGACTGGGCTGGACAACTGAATGAAGGGTCGAACGAAGCCAAGGATCTGTCGCATATTGAACGATTTTCCTCCTTTGAACCCGAGGATCGCATCGTCTCGCTGGGCAAGAAAAAGGATCGCTTCTTCGAGGTTGGTATTCATCTTCTACCCGGCAACGGCGATCAGTTTGTGCAACGTGAATTCGCCAAGTACGCGGCAGACATTGGTGTGAAGATTCACACTGACTTGGCGTTCAGAGCAGGTAACCTGTGGTTTCTTCCTGTGGAGGGTACGCATAGCAGCATTAAGCGCTTGGCTGAGTTCACCCTTGTGCGCGTGATTCGCCCCATGCCGCAACTGCGTGGCATGCGCCCGGTACATCGCTCCGTGGGTGTGAAGGTGGCATGCAGTTTGCCGACAGAGCAACCCTTATCGTCCGAGCCCAAGGTGGCCATCCTAGACGGTGGCCTACCTGAGCAGCACTGCATCGCTCCGTGGGTGCGAACCTACCGAACACTGGATGAAAACGCGGCGGATGACCCAAGCGGCTTGGAGCACGGCCTCGGTGTAACCTCTGCATTCCTGTTTGGCCCAATCGCCCCGAACAGTACTGCGGCACGCCCATACTCCTTTGTTGACCATCTACGTGTACTGGACCGCGAGACTGAATCAGAAGATCCACTGGAGCTGTATCGCACGCTGGGGCTTATCGAAGAAGTTTTGCTTTCGCGCCAATATCAATTCCTCAATCTCAGCCTGGGGCCAGATCTACCGATTGAAGACACCGAGGTACATGCGTGGACATCGGTGATCGACGACTTGCTCAGTGATGGTGATACCTTGATGACCGTCGCCGTTGGTAACAACGGCGAAATGGATCGCTCGGTGGGTAATGCCCGTGTGCAGGTGCCCTCGGACTGCGTCAACGCCTTGTCCGTGGGTGCTGCCGATAACGTCGATGCGACGTGGGCGCGTGCCGCCTACAGCGCCGTTGGGCCTGGACGCAGTCCTGGTGTGGTGAAGCCTGACCTCATGGCATTTGGTGGCGACGCAGCCAGCTCCAAATACTTCCACGTTCTGGAATCAGGTTCTAAACCGACGCTGGTCCCGCAGTTGGGCACCAGCTTCGCATCTCCATATTTGTTGCGCAATGCCGTTGGTGTTCGAGCCATCCTCGGCGCGGACCTGACGCCGCTGGCTATCAAGGCTCTGCTCGTTCATGCCGCCAACTCATCCACTCACGACAAACTCGAAGTAGGTTGGGGCAAGATTCCCGAAGACCTAATGGAGGTCATCGCTTGCCCGACCGGCGTGGCACGGGTGGTCTACCAAGGTGAATTGAAGCCGGGCAAGTACTTGCGCGCAACGCTTCCTCTACCTGTCGGCGGCCTGCAAGGAAGAGTTCGTTTGAAGGCGACTTTTTGCTATGCATCGCCGACAGACCCTCAAGACGCTGTCGCCTACACGCGCGCTGGCCTGGAGGTTGTGTTCCGCCCCAGCGACAAGAAGATCAAGGAAGGCAAGACCAGCGCCGATACCAAGGGCTTCTTCAACATGAAGAAATACGCTACGGAGGAAGAGCGTCGCTCCGACTTAGGCAAATGGGAGACTGTTCTGCATGGCAACAAATCCATGCTGGGTAGTAGCCTCGACAACCCGGTGTTCGACATTCACTACAACGCCCGAGAGGCAGGCGGGCCAACAACTAGCGCCGAAAAAATTCGCTACGCGCTGATCATCACGGTTGAAGCGCCCAAGCATGCAGACCTCTACAACGAGATTCTGCGCGCCTACGCGAAGACACTGGTACCTATCCAGCCGAAGGTGACGCTGCCGGTTCGCGTTTAGTGCCTCCTCAATTCCATGCCCTATGGAAACATCACACCCCCCCAACGTAACTCTCAGCAGATGCTTGACTGGCAAGTTCAGTAGGTCAACAACAATCGATCTGATACATGCTCTGTCTCAAGTGTCTGACCATCCATTTGGAAGCGGCGAAGCATTGAGCGGCCGAGATGGACATAAACCTCGCGCTCGAACAGGCCCTCCGGGATAGGAAGCTCAACCTTCTTGTTGCCAGATTTCTTAGTGCCGTCGATGCTCAATGCAACCCGAACACCCCGGCGCTTGCAGTCTGAAATGGCTGAAAATAGGCGCGGGAGGCTGAAGGCCTGCGCTCCGTAGATGATTGCTTGGCTGTCGGCATACGGAGGATCAAGGTAACAGACGTCACCGGCTTTCGCACGCTTCATGGTTTCTTCAAAGTCCGCATGGACAAACTCCACACCCTTGGTGCGAGCAGCCCAAATTCGGGCGCGTGCGGCAAAGTTGTCGGGTGGCATAGGCCGATGGGGTCCACAGGGTGTGCTCATGTAGCCATCTGCTTTGCGGAAGCGAACGACGCCTCCGTAGCAGACACGTGATAGAAACAGGAGGTCTGCCCCGTTGGGCGATGCGTTGTAGTCAGCCTTGACCTTCTCGTAGGCCTCGACCTTGCCCATCTTTTCTATCAGCGCATGACGGGCCTCGTACCAGCGGATGAGTTCCTCGGTGTCATCATGTAGCTGCTGCCAGATTTCAATCAGTGGTTTGAATACATCGGCTGCCACGGCACGTTTCGGCGCTAGATGTGCAAGCACCGCACCACTACCAAGAAACGGCTCGTAGTAGGTGCCGAAGCCCTTGGGTAGATATCCGATGATTTCACTGGCAAATTTTTGCTTGCTGCCGATCCACTTGAGAAGTTGCCCCTTCAAGGCGGGCACGGTTCGACCATCTTCATTGAACGGCAACATCTCTTGGATGTATCCTCGAGGGCTTGTCATCGTCGAAGAAAATTCATGCGGGCTAACGTCGATTTTCAAGGTCTTGATAAGAGTTTCTGGGCTCATGTTCGTTCTTTATCTCAAACTCTAGGCTACACGGAACGAGGCAAGGGAACCATCAAGGTTCCGACGCTTGCCGAAGTGCTTGACGGCCTGAAAAAACTGGAGCTCTTGAGCGACCACCCTGTTGAAGGGGGAACGCCCACGGAGTTTGCTCAGAAGCTCCTTGGTTACTTTGCATTCCGCGCTGACGTGCTGAACAAAACTGTTCAGCATCAACTTATGGACGCTGCTGCAGCCAAAGCAATGTACGAAAGATTGCTCGGCCTTCAAAGCTACAAAATTGCAGCGACCATGAACAAGCAGAAAGGCGAAAAAAAGCAGGTCGCCTATCTGACTGCGATGGTCAACATGCTGGTCGAGGCTAATGCCGACGGCATCGAGTACGACCATGACCCCCGACAACTGACCACGGTAACCAAGAACGGGCGACCGCTTCGCACGCTGTCGAGGCGGGTCGATGGTGCTTTCCCGTCTCCGGTCAATCCGGTCGCGGTATGGGAGATTAAGGAGTATTACCATACAACAACATTCGGGAGCAGGGTTGCCGATGGTGTCTATGAGACGCTGCTCGACGGGATGGAGCTGGAGGAGATGCGCCTTGAGACTGGCGTCGAGGTCGAACACCTGCTTGTCGTGGATGCGCACTACACGTGGTGGGACTGCGGTCGTGCGTACCTTTGCAGGATGATCGACATGCTGCATATGGGCTACGTTGATGAGATTCTGTTCGGACGCGAAATCGAAGAACGATTGCCAGAAATTGTAAAAGGGTGGGTCAAAAAGACTCGTAGCCGCAAAACAGCGCAAGTTCCTTGAAGCTAACATAGAAGATGGGTGCCGAAGCATATCGACGTTGGGCTCCCCGCGATGGATTGGCTGATGCGAGGCTGCGGGGCAGTTCATTGCTCTCCTTTCTTTGCAGATACCCCCATGAAAACGCTTTTGGTCAAGGAAGCCAAGTCTTACTTTCGAATGGCATAAGCCGGAATAGGAGTTGAGCGCCAAGGCGTGTCCCTGTTCGGCGTGCCAAGTGTGCTGGTTGTAAGTCCAGCGCATCGGCAAGCCTGATCGCCTTGCGTCTGCATTGGAGTAGATACAGCAGTCCAGCGACTGCCGCATTTCGCTGACGCTCATCCATCAGGCCTTGCTACTCGCGGGTGAGGCCCGTTTGATCGATCCAACGGCCAAATCATCGAATCCACGACCTCAAGGCCAAGGCGTTACCATCTGGCTCGACGAACGGTCGCGGGTTCGGTTCCGTGTTCCGCCACCATTCGGCATTTCAAGAAGGTTTGCCTGAATTCAAATTATCATTGAAATCAGGCTATTAACGCCGTGTTGTGAACGTGTCATTGCTTACACTAAATTGAGCCGATGACAAAGCGCAATACTCAGTGATATCAGTAATGAGAAATAGGGGGGCTTTGCGGCCCCCTTATTTGGCCTTCATTGATCAAGGCGCGCCGCGGCGCCAACGTGATCTGAACGAGGTGACACGCTGCGCTGGCTGACTCGTACAAGCGTGCCTTGATAAATGGCCGGTCTATCAGCAAATACGCTGCTGGTTGCAAACAGGCTTGCTTTGAGGCCACGATTAGTGAGCTTCGCTGCATGATTAGCGTCGTTCAAGACTGCTAGGGCCGACCCGGTGCTGTAGTTTTTGATGCTTAAATGGCTACCATTGAGTTGTAAAGATGGCCCACGCGCAGACCATATGGGCTACAAGTGTCGCAAAGCTCGAGGGTGTACGTGGCCGCAGGCATGTTGGAATATGCCGATCAATGAGCGAAAGCGCGCTCAAATGATCCAGCTGTGAGGCGGTGCAAGAGACCACACGCCAAAGCGTGAGTCTGGCCCGGCCCGGTCGTCGGGGCTACACGGGAGATGAGAGCAGCGAGCGTGTCAAGGCGCTCGGCGGCGGAAGAAAGCTTTGGCTTACTGGTGCGTTTCAGGCACTTGAGCCGAGACCATGAACGCTTGCCCTCAGCACTGTCAGTTCTGTGTCTTCGTGACACTCATGCTGACCAATACTTTGTCAGCTTTGGCAATAGAGGATAGTTCATGGCACGCTCTAATCTCTTTGGGATCAGGAGGTGGCCTGAAACGAAAAAGCATGCGAAGAATTGACATGGCCAAGCAGTCTTAATCCCTTTGAAATCAGGGGTGGCCTGAAACAAGAACTCACTAAAGAGAAACTATCAGTTTGTTGTCTTAGTCCCTTTGAAATCAGGGTGGCCTGAAACGCTATGAGCGCCCTGGTTAAGTCGGTGCGGCTTCGTCTTAATCCCTTTGAAATCAGGGGTGGCCTGAAACCTCACTATAGGCTACTAGGGGAGTATGCACGCCATCGTCTTAATCCCTTTGAAATCAGGGGTGGCCTGAAACTTGGTAAGTCCCGGCTAGGCCGGGCGGGGCCGGAGTCTTAATCCCTTTGAAATCAGGGGTGGCCTGAAACTGAAGATGTACTCTCAGGAGAATCTGAAGTTTTGTCTTAATCCCTTTGAAATCAGGGGTGGCCTGAAACGCGAGCTGGATATTAATACAAGCGCGGCCTGGGAGTCTTAATCCCTTTGAAATCAGGGGTGGCCTGAAACGGCTGGGCCGGGGAAAATGTGCGCAACCCGTGGGTCTTAATCCCTTTGAAATCAGGGGTGGCCTGAAACCAGAAAAGGGTTATGACATTGAAAATGGATGGAGTCTTAATCCCTTTGAAATCAGGGGTGGCCTGAAACTGAAATAATGAACAAGATTGCCGCACTAAATGCGTCTTAATCCCTTTGAAATCAGGGGTGGCCTGAAACGTAGCTACCCAGGGAAATAAACCCTACAGCTAGTCTTAATCCCTTTGAAATCAGGGGTGGCCTGAAACTTTGCTGCCGTCTCCATTTTCCAGACGGACGCGCGTCTTAATCCCTTTGAAATCAGGGGTGGCCTGAAACGCAGGATGCAGGCGGACTCATCCACGAGTGCCGTCTTAATCCCTTTGAAATCAGGGGTGGCCTGAAACCCGAGGCTCTGGTCGATTCTGCAATTGATTGCAAAGTCTTAATCCCTTTGAAATCAGGGGCGGCCTGAAACCTGTCCGCATCATTGATGCAGATGATGACTTCGGTCTTAATCCCTTTGAAATCAGGGGTGGCCTGAAACCTCGCGGTCATCCCCGAAAAATTAGTGCTGGCTTGTCTTAATCCCTTTGAAATCAGGGGTGGCCTGAAACGAATGAACAAGAAAGTGTAGCACTTAACTTCAGGTCTTAATCCCTTTGAAATCAGGGGTGGCCTGAAACGGAATACGCCGTCGAAATTGAATACCAAGAACGGTCTTAATCCCTTTGAAATCAGGGGTGGCCTGAAACCGAAGTCTGATTGAACAATCATCGGGCTGGGCGTCTTAATCCCTTTGAAATCAGGGGTGGCCTGAAACCGTACGCCTCTGAAATCCGTTGCGGGACAACAGCTTGCAGAGGGCTTTATGGACGGTCACAGGTCGTTGGGGAGATGTCGCTTCAGGCGTCGTTTCAGGCTTTTGGCGGGGGGTATTTTCGCCTGGTTTTGG
>ERZ773068.361-NODE-361-length-24468-cov-3.281244_pt1 | contig 24468 bp, 23 predicted proteins | sample MGYA00580620_ERZ773068 | MGnify/ENA primary metagenome ERZ773068 (study PRJEB29015, sample SAMEA2737983) | human oral metagenome | biome: human oral; feature: human-associated habitat; material: dental | place: China | collected 2101 ... | reverse complement strand
GCTTGTACATCGGTAAGGTCGAATTCGGCAATTAAATCTTCTTTGGGTTTATCGTGGAAACGGATAATCTCAATAGCTTTACCCATAGTGTCCTCGGTTGCCATCACCTTCATATACCCTTCTAAAATATGAATACGCTCTTTGGCTTTGCGAAGTTCATAGTCGGTACGCCTATACACTACATCATAACGGTGTTCTACGAAGTGAAAGATAAGGTCTTTAAGGTTTAACAACTGAGGGCGTCCTTTTACTAAGGCGATGTTATTAACACTAAATGAGGTTTGTAGCTCGGTATGCTTAAAGAGATTGTTGAGCACTACATTAGGCACAGCATCGCGTTTGAGAATATAAACGATACGTATTTTACCACGAGCTGATTCATCGCGTACATCGGTGATACCCTCTAACCTACCTTCTTTTACGAGGTCAGATGTTTTTTTCAAAAGCACAGATGTATCGACTTGATAAGGGACTTCGGTTACTACAATACAATCTTTACCTTTTATTTCTTGAAACTCAGCTTTGGCACGAATGATTACTCGTCCGCGTCCTGTTTTGAAGGCTTCTTTTACGCCTTCATAGCCATAGATAATACCTCCCGTAGGGAAATCAGGAGCTTTGATGTATTTAATGAGTTCATCGATTTCAATATCGTTATTGTCGATATAAGCAATAGTTCCATCGATAACTTCATTAAGGTTATGAGGAGCCATATTGGTAGCCATACCTACTGCGATACCTGCTGAACCGTTCACCAATAGGTTAGGGATGCGTGTAGGGAGTACGATAGGCTCTTCACGAGAGTCGTCATAAGTAAGTTGGTGGTCAACTGTCTCCTTGTCGATATCTGAGAGCATTTCTTCGGAGAATTTACGCATACGGGCTTCGGTATAACGCATTGCGGCAGGGGGATCACCACCCATTGAACCGAAGTTACCTTGTCCGTCTACAAGCATATAGCGTAAACTCCAATATTGTGCCATACGCACCATAGTGTCATATATAGAAGAGTCACCGTGCGGGTGGAAATTACCCATAACCTCACCTACAATTTTTGCAGATTTCAGGTGTTTTTTATTAGAGAACACTCCCAAATCGTACATACCATAGAGCACTCTTCTGTGCACTGGTTTTAGCCCGTCTCTTACATCTGGCAGCGCCCTTGAAACAATTACCGACATAGAATAATCTATGTAAGATGACTTCATTTCATCTACAATATTAATCGGTATTAGTCTTTCTCCTTCTTTATGCATAAATAAAGTTTATTTTAATACGAAAAATTAGTGTGCTAAAATACGAAAAAATAATAAAACAGCGGTAAGTTTAGGCTATAAGCAATAGGCTGCAGGCAGTAAGCAATAAAAAGCCTCTTTCAAAGTAGTTTTCCTTTCTGTCACCATATAACAATATCCTCGTAAAGACCGTAAGCCGTACGCAGCAGGCAATAAATGGTAAAAATATCCTCTCAAAGTAGTTTTTCACTCCATCCCGGTACCAGAAACTCTTAGCAGGGTGTCCCGATACTAGGACACCTTCGCAAAGTAGTTTTCAGTATTTCTGGTATATGCTAATAAGCATTATAGACAGTAGATGACTGCTAGCAATTAGCGACTGGCTGCTAGGTTTTGGCGGTGGGTGGTTAGTTAAGAGTTCTCCACGCAGTTTAAGTGCATCACCTGCAAGGTGTGCCTGCTGTGCTACGGCTAAGTGCTCCCCAGGCAGTGGGTGCCTCACCGGCTACGGTGTTAGTGAATTTTAGCAAAAAGGTCAGGATAGATACCTATACCGATAATCAGTAAAATAATCAGTAGAGAGAGAAGATTGTAAGTAAAACTCACCCTCTCGGAAGTATTAAATGATGATTCTTTTGCAAAGAACATAGAGATAATCAGCCTTAGGTAATACGCAATAGAGAGTGCAGAACCTACCACAGCAACTACTACCAGAAATGGTGCTACGCCAATCGCTTGGGCGAATATCCCAAACTTCCCTATAAAGCCAGCGGTAAGCGGTACTCCAGCCATAGAAAATAAAGAGACAGCAGTAACGAGAGCGAGTAGAGGTTCGGTCTTTGCCAAGCCTCGAAAAGCTTCGTAGGAGGTTTCTCGTTTTATTTTTTCTACCCAAATCAGGCACATAAATACCCCAATGGTGGAAAGTGAATACGCAAAAAGATAGAATACCAATACCCCTACCGAGAGGTTATTAAACCCGAAGAATACCATCGCTATATATCCTGCGTGAGATACGGAGGAATAGGCAAGCATTCTCTTGGCATTGGTCTGTGCAAGCCCCATAATATTTGAGAGCAGAAGTGTGATAATCACAAGCACACCGATAATATTAATCCAACTTGGAGCGATACCGATAAACGCAGTAGTCATCAGCTTAAAGAAAGCACCAAATGCAGAGATTTTAACTACACTCGCCATAAAGGAAGTAATGAGGGATGGCGCACCTTGATAGACATCTGGCGACCAAGTATGGAAGGGTGCCAGTGAAGTCTTAAACGCCAAAGCAACAAGCATAAGCACAGCTCCGAGAATGAACATTGTATCATTAGCATTCTCAGTACTCAACTGAGCGATTTGATGGATATCAAAACTCCCCGTAGCACCATAAACGAGGGCTACACCAAACATAAGGAAACCCGTAGCAAAGGCACCCATAAGAAAATATTTGAGGGCTGCTTCTATCGAGCGCAAGTCGGTCTTACTACTCCCCGCCATTACATAAAGCGGTATGGAGAGAATTTCTATACCTAAGAAGAGTACCGTCATATTCTCAAAACCGAAAAGGATAATCCCCCCACAAAGAGCAAAAAGCATAAGGGCATAGAGCTCGGACTGATGACTTCTGTGATTGCTCAATGCAAAGCCCCCAAGGAAAAAGATAAGCGTAGTAATGATGATGGCTATCCTTGTAAACAGCGCTGCCGTTTCATCATAAATATACATTGACTGATACTTCGCGAAGAATGAACACTCGGGCTGGAAACTCACAACCAAAGCAAACAAAAGCCCCGCAATACCAATATATCTGGAAAACTTACCTCGCCCCGATGTTCCTGAAAATAATACCACAATGGCCGTAAGAAAAACTATAATAAGTGTACTCATTTCTTTAATTTAAATTTAAAACTACGATAGGTCTTTAAGATTATGATATTAGTTCATTTTAGGTAAGGTGAGATAGATGTACTCGATAGAGCTATCTACCATATTCAGTACAGGCTGAGGATAGACTCCCATCACGATAACAAATACCGAAAGCGTAGCCAAAACGATGAATTCTACACCCGAAATATCCTTAGCGGTAGCCAGCACCTCATCATTCCCCTTGCCAAACATTGTCTTAGCATAAAACCTCAGTAGATAGGCTGCTGCTAAAATAACCGTAATACCTGCAATAACTCCCATAAGGGCATTATAATCAAATACAGATTTTATAAGGATAAACTCACCGATAAAACCATTGGTGAGCGGTACGCCCAGTGAACCAAAAAGGATAATCATAAACACAACAGCGAACTTCGGTGCTACCCTTGCAAAGCCACCCATTTGATTAATATCTCTTGTATTAAACCTTTTGTAGAGGATATCTGCACAGTAGAAAAGCCCTACCACATTTAAACCGTGAGCAAAAGCCATTACCATAGCTCCCTCGCCTCCTTCAGTAGTAAAGTTTCCATTGGCACTCAGTATGGCAGAAGCAAAAAGCCCCGCCGTTAATAAACCGATATGCGAAAGAGAGGAGAAAGCAATAATCCTCTTGGCATCGTTTTGTACGATTGCGATTAAAGCACCATAGAGCACTCCAATGACCGCTAAGACCACAACGATACCCCCAGAAACACCTGCAATAGCATCTGGTGTAATCGGTAAAAGATACCTAAGCACACCGAATACCGCCATCTTTAGCATAATCCCCGAGAGGAGCATAGAACCCTGAGTAGGTGAATAAGTATAGGTATCCGCCTGCCAAGAATGGAAAGGAAATACAGGTAGCTTCACTGCAAAAGCAAAGAAGATAAACCAGAATACCAAGTTCTGCTGATTGATATCAAGAGTAGTATTATACAAATCTGTAAGAGCAAAAGATGCTGTATCAGGGAGTGCATAAAGATATACCAAACCCGCTAACATAAAGAGAGACCCCACAAATGTAAATACGAAAAATTTGGTTGTAAAACGGGGATTCTTATCTGCCTGCCCCCATATCCCGGCAATAAACCAGATAGGGATTAAGGTAATCTCCCAGAAAGCATAGAAGATAATTCCATCTAATGCTGTGAAAACTCCCACTAAACCAAACTGCATTAATAAAATCAGCGCATAGAAAGAGTTCCTGTATGATTTTTCTTCATTAAAAGAAGAAAGAATAATAAGCGGAACGAGGATATTGGTAAGGAGGAGCATAAGCATACTCATTCCATCTATACCGAAATGTATGCTGCTTTTTATGAAGTTAGACCACGGATACTGGATTTCATATTGCAGTGCTGAATCTACCGTAGGAGTAGCATCAAAGCTGCAAAGCATACAAAAGCTGAGAACTAACTGAACGAGGGCTATACCCAAAGCAAAATACTTAGCGGCTGCATTTTTAGACGCGAAAATAAATCCTGAACCTATAAGAGGTATGAGTAGTAATGCTAATAACTGATACATTATTATAGTAAAAAGTTAATAATTAATATAATTCCTACTGCCAATGCCATAATCAGCAGATAGTTCTCCACATTTCCATTTTGGAATTTCTTCATCGCTCTACCAGAGTCCTCTGCTCCATCTCCTATAAACTGAGCGGTAGAGTCTAAAATATTTTTATCAAAAGTCCTTAGAACCTTACCTAAACCTTCGGCTGTTTTTACAAAGAGAGCATTATAGATTTTATTGTCATACAAGGTCTTTGCGGAAAGTTTTTCCCAACCTGAATACTCAGCAAGAGGGAGTTTGGCTTTATTTACATAGATATTTCTCACAATAAACCATACAGTAAAGAACATTATAATGGTAAGGGATAAGAGAAGCATCTCCGTTGTGAAATCTACTGCTAAAACAGAGGTTTCGTGCAGACTTTTGCCCTGCTCAGTAATGATTGGGCTCAGCCACTGATTGAGGAAAGAGAAATGACCGTGCCCTACAAAGTGAGGGAGATTAAAGAAACCTCCAAATACCGAAAGCACTGCTAAAACGATTAAAGGTAAAGTCATATTTAAAGGGCTCTCGTGAAGGTGATGCTTCTGCTCCTCCGAGCCTCTAAAATCCCCATAAAAAGTAAGGTAATATAATCTGAACATATAAGTAGCCGTAACCGCTGCAAGCACAAAGAGTATAACCCAGAATGCTGGATTCTTAGCAAATGCTGCGATAAGGATTTCATCTTTTGAAATCATACCAGAGAATAGCGGCATACCAGAGATTGCCAAGGTCCCGATAAGGAATGTCCAATGGGTAACAGGGATATACTTTCTTAAACCACCCATATACCTCATATCTTGCTCTCCGCTCATTGCGTGGATTACAGAACCAGAACCGAGAAAGAGCAACGCTTTAAAGAATGCGTGCGTCATCACATGGAACATCGCTGTAGTATAAGCCCCTAAGCCCAATGCTACAAACATAAACCCAAGCTGAGAAACGGTAGAATATGCCAAGACTTTCTTAATATCATTCTGCCTTAGAGCGTAGAACCCAGCTAATGCTGCCGTTAGAAGACCAATAAGCAGTATTATATCTTGCACAGATGGCGCCAGCGTATAAAGGAAATTTGAACGAACGATGAGGTAAATACCCGCAGTAACCATCGTAGCAGCGTGGATAAGCGCCGATACAGGAGTAGGCCCCGCCATCGCATCAGGGAGCCAAGTGTAAAGAGGTACTTGTGCCGATTTACCTACCGCACCGATAAATAAACTCAGTGTAATGAAGATAATTATAGTGCTGTCCATTCCAAATACACCTGCATTATTGGCTACACTGATATAGTCCAAAGAATTTGTCTGCTGAGCGATAAGAAAAATCCCTATGAGCAAACCTAAATCCCCAATACGGTTCATTATAAATGCCTTTCTCGCTGCTTTACCATACTCCCAGTTTTGAAACCAAAAACCAATTAAGAGATAGGAGCAAACACCTACACCTTCCCAGCCGATGAAGAGAATGAGGTAATTAGACCCCATTACCAAAAGGAGCATTGAGAAGATGAAAAGGTTGAGATAAGTAAAGAATTTATAAAATCCTGTATCGTGGCTCATATAACCGATAGAATAAAGGTGGATAAGCGAACCGATACCCGTGATAATCATCACCATCATCAGGGAAAGCTGGTCAATCTGGAAACCGAAATTCACCTGCATACCATTTACTCTGAACCATTCAAAAGCCTTTACTATTACGGGTTGGCTATCAGAATCAAAGTTGAGAAACAGGCTTACTGCTATACAAAATGAAGAAAAAACCGCTAAAGTTGCTATACTCCCCACTAAAACCTTTGGAAGGTATTTCCCAAAAAATCCATTGAAAAGGAAACCTATAAGCGGCAGTAATATGATAGTATAAATTAAATTTTCCATTCCTTATTATCCCTTTAATTTATTTAAAATACTCACATCTACAGATTTTGTATTACGATAAATCATTGCAATGATAGCCAAACCTACTGCTACTTCCGCAGCTGCTACTACCATAATAAAGAATACCAGTATCTGCCCATCTCCATTTCCTTTGTATGCAGAAAAAGCTGCTAAGAGAAGATTTACGGAATTGAGCATAAGCTCTACACAACCTAAAATAATGATTGCATTTTTCCTGAGTAGTACACCCAGCACTCCCAAGCAAAACAAAACTGTACTCAGCACAATAAAGTTCTCCAAAGGAACACTTTGTATAAAAGTATTTGCTTCCATAATATCTTATAAATCTCTTTTACCAATTAATACTGAACCTACAATACCTGCCAGAATAAGAATTGAAGCAAGCTCAAACGGGAGGACATATTCATTAAACAAAAGCCCACCAAGATTTTTTGTAAGCCCTACTGAATAATCTACATCCTGTGCTACGGCTCCTGTTTTCAAGCCTCTATAAGCCCCAAGCATACCGATGAAAAGTATCCCACTGGCAATAATCCCAATGAATTTATTGATGCTCTTCTTTCTACTTTCATCCTGATTGTTTAAGTTGAGCATCATTAATATATAGAGGAATAAAACCATAATAGCCCCTGCATATACCATTATCTGAACAATTCCCAAGAACTGTGCATTGAGTAATACATACAAGCCTGCTATTGAGAAAAAAGTAACGATGAGCGAAAGTAAAGAATACAACGGATTCTTTGCGAATACGAAATAAACCGCACTACAAAGCGCTACCCCCGATACCAAATAGAAAAGAAATTGCTCCATTACTTCTTTAATTTTAAAAAGTTTCTTTGTTTTTCACTTTGTCTTTCAGACACATCTATTCTGTCATCCATAGATTCTAAGAGTTTTTCCTTACCATAGATAAATGAGCCTCTATTGTTCTCTGGCTCTACAAGACGATCGGTAAGGTAGATTGCAGATTTAGGGCAAGCCTCCTCGCAGAGACCGCAGAAAATACATCTAATCATATTGATTTCGTAAGTAGCTGCATATTTTTCTTCTCTGTAAAGGTGCTTTTCATCTTTCGTACGCTCTGCTGCCGTCATTGTAATGGCCTCTGCTGGGCAAGCCACAGCACAAAGCCCACAAGCGGTACATCTCTCCCTTCCCTCATCATCTCTTTTGAGGACATGGCGACCTCTCCAAACCTTAGCACGAGGCTTTTCTTCATCAGGATAAGATACACTGCCTGGCTTTTTAAACATATGCTTCAATGTAATACCCATCCCCTGAATAATCGCAGGGAGATAGATACTCTCACTGAAAGTCATTTTTTTATTAGAGACAACCTTAGATCTATTGGTTAATTTCATTTCTTCTTTATGTTTTAGCTAAAAGTATAAATCCCATTAGCTCTTAAATTCTAAACTATTCTATTAAATCTCTACTATTAGTTATTAAATAATAATATGATAGCGCCTGTTATCAATAGGTTTATCAATCCGAAAGGGATTAATTTTTTCCAACCGAGATGCATTAGCTGATCGTATCTGAATCTTGGAATCGTCCATCTAATCCACATAAAGAGGAATATTCCAAAGAATACTTTTATAAGGAAAGAGACAATGCTGAGAACTCCCGCTACATTTTCTCCCCAGTTTTCTGCTACCCAGTCTATACCAGGATAATTGTACCCACCGAAGAACAGCACAGCGATAAGGGCATTTGAGATAAACATATTTACATACTCACCAAACATATAAAGCCCTAATTTCATTGATGAATATTCGGTAGAATACCCCGTAACCAATTCGGATTCGCACTCTGGCAAGTCAAACGGGTGTCTGTTGGTCTCCGCAAGTGCAGCGATAAGGAATATAAGAAAAGCAAAAGGTTGATAGAAAATATTCCAGTTTATCCCTGAAACTTCTGGTACAATGCCCCAAAGTTTCCCGTGCGTCTGTTGCTCTACAATTACTTTTAAATCCAATGAACCACTCATCATTATAATTGCTAAAAGCGCAAGCCCCATTGCTAATTCATAAGAAATCATCTGCGAACTCGCACGGATAGCCCCGATAAGCGAGTATTTATTATTTGAAGCCCAGCCTCCGAGCATCATTCCATACACAGATACAGAGGCTAATCCTAAAATATAAAGAACTCCAATATCAATATTGGCTACTTGTAAATCAAAAGACTCTCCAGCGATATTTATCGTGCTTCCCCAAGGGATAACCGCCCCTGTAAGCAATGATAAAAACATTACGATAGAAGGACCGATAACGAATAAAAAACGCTCTGCATTATCTGGCGTAAAGTCCTCCTTAAAGAAGAACTTCCCTCCATCAGCTAAGGGTTGCAAAAGTCCAAAAGGTCCTGCTTTATTAGGTCCTATCCTGTCCTGCATTACGGCTGCTACTTTTCTTTCTGCCCAAGTAGAATATGCTGCTACTGTAAGAGATAGAAGGAATAAAGCTAAGACTAATATGATTTTAAATGTAATTAATTCCACTTTTATAAAATTAAATTTTACTAAGATTCGGTGAATAACTATCCATTACTGGTTTCCTTTTTATCAGGAGACCCTATTTTATTTTGGTTGAAATGATTCCAAAGGTTGGTTTGCTCCTTAGGCTGAGGCGTTTCATAGTGGTTGAGAGAGATAACGGAATGTCTCTCAATATTTCTTGGACCTTCTACCGCCCAGTATTTAAGATCTTTCTTATGGAAACGGCAATCATCACAAATAAATTCTTCTACTTCTCCATATTTATCTTTTCTACCTGTAACACGAACGATTTCCTCACCTTTCATCCAGATAACGGCTTTTCCGCTACATTTATCGCAGTTGCAAGTAGCATTCATAGGTTTTGTAAACCATACACGGCTGGCAAAACGAGCCGTTCTATCTGTAAGTGCTCCCACAGGACACACATCTATCACATTACCAATAAAATCATTTTCCAATGCTTTATTGAGATAAGTTCCTATTTCTGCATGCTCACCTCGGAACAGGATGCCGTGCTCTCTCTCTTCTGTAAACTGATTTGCCAGTAAAACACATCTTGCACACAGAATACAGCGGTTCATATTCAGTTTGATATTCGGACCTATATCTTCTGCATCAAAAGTTTTCTTTTCAAACTCCATTCGGCTATCGGAAAGACCGTGCTCATAGCTGAGGTCTTGCAAATGGCACTCCCCTGCCTGGTCGCAGACTGGGCAATCAAGAGGGTGATGGATAAGCATAAATTCGGTAACCGCTTTTCTCGCCTCCTGAGTTCTTTCAGAGGTAAGGTTTTTCACTTCCATACCATCCATTACGGCTGTACGGCAACTTGCTACCAATTTAGGCATAGGTCGTGGATCTGCTTCGGAACCTTTTGAAACCTCTACGAGGCAGGTTCTACATCTTCCTCCACTATGTTCAAGTTTGCTATAATAACACATCGCTGGCGGTACAGACTTACCACCTATCTGTCTTGCCGCTTCTATAATCGTAGTCCCTGGCAAAACTTCCGTAGTCTGTCCATCAATGGTTATTTTAAACTTTTTTACTTCTTCGCTCATATGATCAGCGTTAAAATTTTATTTATCAGCTCTTAAAATTAAACTTCTAAAAGCGTTTTAGTCTCTTCTTTTTTTTATCAATATTCTAATCCACTTACTCGGCTGGCACTGGGATTGGGTCAGCATAATGCGCCAATCCGAATGGTTTTACCTTAGCCAGTTCAGGTGTTTTTACATAATATTCAAACTCATCTCGGAAATGTCTGATAGCTGCCGCCACAGGCCAAGCTGCTGCATCACCGAGAGGACAAATCGTATTACCTTCTATCTTTCTCTGGATATCCCAAAGTAAATCAATATCCTTCATCTCGCCTTCTCCATTTACTATTTTCTTCAAGATTCTGTAGAGCCAGCCTGTCCCCTCTCTACAAGGAGTACACTGCCCACAGCTCTCGTGATTATAAAATCTTGAAAGTGTCATCGTATGCTCTACAACCGACTGGTCTTCATCCAATACGATAAAACCTCCCGAACCCATCATCGTTCCCGTAGCAAAGCCACCATCGGAAAGAGATTCGTAGTTCATATATCTCGGCTCTCCTTTTATGGTTTTGAGCAATAGATTGGCTGGCAAGATAGGAACGGAACTTCCACCAGGGATGCAGGCTTTCAGCCTTTTTCCATTAGGAATACCTCCGCAATATTCATCGGAATAGATGAATTCTTCTACTGTAATGGTCATATCAATCTCATAAACACCAGGTTTATTGATATTACCACAAGCGGAAATCAGTTTCGTTCCTGTAGATCGCCCTACACCTATCTTTGCATACTCAGCACCCGTCATATTAATAATAGGTACTACGGCTGAAATAGATTCTACATTATTTACTACAGTTGGCCTCTCCCAAAGCCCTTTTACAGCTGGGAATGGTGGTTTTAATCTCGGATTTCCTCTCTTACCTTCGAGAGATTCGAGGAGTGCCGTTTCCTCTCCACACACATATGCTCCGGCACCTCTTTGCACATATATTTCCAAGTCAAAACCAGTTCCTAAGATATTCTTTCCTAAGAAACCAGCATTTCTTGCCTCTTCAATAGCGGCTTCCAGTATATCTGGAATCCAAGAATACTCACCTCTTATATAGATGTAGGAAGCATTTGAACCCAAACAATAAGAAGCGATGATAATCCCTTCTATTAATATATGAGGAATATGCTCCATCAGGTATCTGTCCTTAAAGGTACCGGGTTCTGACTCATCGGCATTTACTACCAAGTGTCTTGGTATTCCTTCGGGTTTTGCAAGGAAGCTCCACTTCATTCCTGTAGGGAAGCCCGCACCACCACGACCGCGAAGTCCAGAGGTTTTCACTTCCTCTAAAATCTCTTCGGGCGTCATTTTAAGAGCCTTCTCAGCGGCTTGATAACCGCCTTGCTTTCGATATACATCAAAATATCGAATTCCCTCTATGTGAGCATCTTTAAGTAAAAGTTTTTTACTCATTTGTCTATTAAATTTTGTAAGTATCTAAAATAGCTTACACTTAATTATTCAACTTTATTTCAATTACTCTCTCTTCAAGAGTATTTTTATTTTTAATCCAAAGCTATGGCTCCCTGTCGGCAAAGCTCAAGGATTTCATCTACTTTCTCTATGGTCAAGTTCTCGTGATAAAACTTACCGAGTTGCATCATTCGGTACCGAGCCACAACGCAACCGAGGCATTCCGCAGGTTTTAATGTAAATAGCCCATCTTCGGTAGTCTCACCATCTTTTATATTGAGCTTTGTGCGAATATGGTCGAGAATTTTCTCACTCCCTCTCGTCATACAAGGGCCTGTACGGCATACTTCCAATACATATTTACCTACGGGCTGCATATTAAACATCGTATAGAAAGTTGCCACTTCATATACTTCAATAGGTTTTATGTCTAATAAGCTCGCCACATAATCCATTACAGGGACATCTAACCAGCCTCCAAATTCTTTCTGTGCAATATGGAGAATGGGGATGAGAGCAGATTTCTGCCTTCCATCTGGGTATCTTGCGATAATTTTCTTTACCTGCTCTAAGGTTTCAGGTTTGAAAGTTATTATTTTTTCGCTCATTTTCTTTTGCTTTTTTTCAGGTAGTTTGTCTCTGCCTTTTTTATCTTAAATTTTATTTGTTAAGCCAGATTTAAGCATCGAGCTCACCTGCAATTATATTCATACTACACATTGTAACAATGGCATCTGAAATCCCAGCTCCCGTAATCATTTCTGGATATGCCTGATAATAAATAAAGCAAGGTCTTCTGAAATGCAATCTGTACGGACTTCTACCTCCATCGCTCACTAAGTAAAACCCGAGCTCTCCATTTGCTCCTTCTACACAATTATAAACCTCTCCTACAGGTATATTGGTCTCTCCCATTACAATTTTAAAGTGATAAATAAGGGATTCCATTTTAGAATAAACATCTGATTTCTCAGGGAGGTAATATTCTGGAGCATCTGCGTGGAAGTCTCCATCTGGAAGGTTTTCATAAGCCTGTTTAATGATTTTAAGAGATTCCCAAACTTCCTGCTGGCGAACCATAAATCTATCATAAGTATCACCAGAAGTTCCCACTGGAATGATGAAATCAAAATCCTCATAGGAAGAGTATGGCTGTGCTACACGCACATCATAATCCACTCCTGTCGCTCTGAGGTTAGGACCTGTAAATCCATAGCTTAAAGCCCTTTCGGAAGAGATAGCACCTACATTGATGGTTCTATCCATAAAGATTCTGTTTCGCTCTAAGAGGGAGCAGAATTCTCCATATCGCTTAGGGAAGTTTTTAATAAACTCCTGTAAATATTCGTGGAATTTATCATTAATATCTCTTTCAAAGCCACCGATTCTTCCCATATTGGTCGTCATCCTCGCACCGCAGATTTGCTCATACATATTGTAGATGCGCTCCCTGTCTTGGAACATATAGGTAAGCCCCGTAATAGCTCCTGCATCCATACCTGTAACACCATTGCAAATCAGGTGGTCACCAATCCTTGCAAGCTCCATAAGGATTACCCTTAGATAATCTACCCTCTTAGGCGTTTCTATGCCCAAGAGTTTTTCTACGGTCATATGCCAGCCAAAGTTATTAATAGGCGCAGAGCAGTAGTTGAGCCTGTCGGTCAAAGTAGTAATCTGAGTAAGATTTCTCCTTTCCGCAATCTTCTCAAATGCACGGTGGATATAACCTACGGTTTGCTCGGAGTGGAGGATTTTCTCTCCATCCATCGTGAGGACATTCTGGAAAATCCCGTGCGTAGCGGGGTGTGTAGGCCCGAGATTGAGGGTATAAAGTTGCCCATCAATCTGCTCATTAATATCGTGGTTTAATATATTAGATAGCTCGTTGTTTTTCATATCTCTTAATTGTGAATTACCTTCCGAACATTAAATCGTTTTTATCTGTTCTTGTACCATCTTCCAGTCTATATTCTTTCAGAAGAGGGTGGAAGCCTAAATCTGGCATATTTAGAATAACCCTTAAATCAGGATGCCCTTTAAATTTAATCCCAAAAAAGTCAAAGGTTTCTCTCTCCATCCAGTTGGCACCAGAAAATAAATCAACCAAAGAATCTACTTCTGCATTTTCTCTCGGCATAAAGGTTTTAAGGCGGATTCTCACATTCTCCATCATATTATGAAGATGGTAGATAACCCCGATTTCTTTCTCTTTATCATTTGGATAATGTATACCGCAGATATCGGTTAAGAAAAAGAAATTAAGAGACGAATCTTTGAGGTAATGAATCACCTTTTTTATCTCTTCTTTTTTTATTTCAAGAGTTAACAAACCATACGGCTCCGAAGCAGACAGCACGGCTTCTGGGAACTCGCGGGTAATGGCTTCTAAAACAAATTCATTTGTCATTTTCTCAGCTTTTAAGCGCTAAACAAAGTCTTAATTAATTCCGTAAGATTCTAATAACTTCTGATATTCTGGCAAATCTCTCCTTCTAATGCTTTCACTCTCTGCTAGTGCTTGCACCTGGAGCACACCTTCTATAATCTGCTCTGGTCTTGGCGGGCATCCTGGCACATACACATCTACGGGGATTATTTTATCTATCCCTTGGAGAACGGAATACGAGTCAAAAATACCACCACTACACGCACAAGCCCCTACAGCTACTACCCATTTAGGCTCCGCCATCTGGGTATAAATCTGCTTCAGTACAGGTCCTAATTTTTTGGAAATAGTACCGCAAACCATCAGCATATCTGCCTGTCTTGGCGAGAATGAGTTCCTCTCCATACCATATCTTGATGCATCATAGGTAGGGTTTAGCATTGCCATATATTCTATACCGCAACAAGAGGTAGCAAAAGGAAGAGGCCAAAGAGAATATTTCCTTGCCAAACCGATTACACTACTCAGTTTTGTAACAAAAAAGCCCTCACCTTCATATCCTTCGGGCATTTCTGCGGTAGTGATTATCTTTTTATTATTATCAGACATTATCTTTTTTATTGTTTCGCTTGATTATTTTGTTCGAGTCATCGGTTATTTATTCCAATCCAAAGCTCCTCTTTTCAGCACATAGAAAAAAGCCACGAAAAATATAGCTACGAAAGTAAGCACAGCTAAAAAGCCTTCTACTCCAAATTCTTTAAAATTCAAAGCATAAGGATAGAAAAATACCACTTCTATATCAAAGAGTACGAATAAAACTGCGGTAAGAAAATACTTTATAGAGAAAGGCGTTCTTGCGTTTCCTTCTACCTCTACACCACACTCAAAACTCTGGTTTTTTGTGGTGGTAGTTTTCTTTTGCCTTGGTCCTAAAAAATGCGCTCCCAATAGAGAGACCGCTACAAAACCTATAGCTACAACAGCTTGAATTAAAATTGGAATATAGTCGTTTGGTAAGTCCATTTTACACTCAATTTTATTTGGGGGCAAATTTAGCCAATTAAAATCATCATTAAAAAATAAAAGACAGCAATATCCCCTTTAAACACCCTAAAATGTTAAATTTATAAATCATATAAATTAATTTTTAGTTACCTTTGAGCCCCAAATTTTAGACTTGAATAATGAAAATAGGAATATTATGTTATCCCACTTATGGAGGTAGTGGAATTGTGGCAACAGAGCTTGGGATGACGCTCGCAAATAAAGGCTACGAAGTTCATTTTATCTCTAATAATCTACCCGCGAGGTTAGACATTACCAACCCCAATATTTTTTTCCACAAAGTCAATGTACAGACCTATCCTCTTTTTCAGTATCAGCCCTATGATATTGCGCTTTCTTCTATGATTTACAGGGTGAGCACGCTTTACAAGTTAGATCTTCTGCACGCTCACTATGCTATCCCTTATGCTTATGCGGCATTTACCGCCAAGCAGATGCTTAAACAAGATGGCAAAGACATCCCTCTCATCACTACTTTACACGGGACAGACATCACTCTGGTGGGTCAGCATCCTAGCTATAAGCACGCGGTAGAGTTCTCCATCAATCAGTCCGACACCATTACCGCCGTTTCCGAGAGTTTAAAGAAAGATACCCTTCAGTTTTTCAATATCAAGAAGGAGATAAAAGTCATCAATAACTTTATAGATAATAGTCTATTTATAAAATGTACGAAGTGCGACCGTAGCCAGTTTGCCCTTCCAAATGAGAAAATCCTCATCCATATCTCAAACCTCCGACCTGTAAAGCGGATAGAAGATGTACTACAGATTTTCAGGAATGTAAACAGGAAAATAGCCTCCAAGCTCATCATCATAGGCGAAGGTCCCGATATGGAAAAGGTAAATGAATTTCTGGAAAACCACACCGAACTGATAGACAAAATCCGCCTTCTGGGCAAAACCAATGATTTATACAAAATCCTTGAGCTCTCCGACCTCTTCCTCCTCCCCTCCGAGCAAGAGAGTTTCGGTCTCGCTGCCCTTGAAGCAATGGCAGCATACACTCCCGTTATCAGCTCAAATGCTGGAGGTATCCCCGAAGTAAATATACAAGGAGAAACAGGCTACTTAGCAGAAGTAGGAAATGTAGAAGCGATGAGCAACTATGCAATAAAACTCCTGAGTGATGACCACCTCCTCAACCAAATGAAGCAACAGGCAAAAGAGCAAGCCCTCCGCTTTGATATAAAAAACATTATCCCCCAATACGAAAAAATGTATTCCGAAACTTTGGAAAGCAGCAAAAAAAATACAGTCTTTTAAAGACTGTATTTTTTTTGCTATTAGCTTTAGGCAGTAGGCTGTGGATGGTAAGTTTGTGGTAATCGCATCACCGGCTACGGTGCGGTGCTACGGCTATAAGCATATTTGCTATCTTTGCAGCTATGGAAATTCAAGAAAACATCTCCCTAAAACCTTTTAATACATTTGGAATAGAGGTACAAGCGAGGTTCTTCACTCGTGCAAAAAGCATCGATGAGCTGAAAGCTGCAATAGGCTTTGCAAAGGATAAAAACCTTCCGCTCCTCTTCCTTGGTGGCGGGAGTAATGTACTTTTCACCGAGAATTATAACGGTCTGGTGGTTTTAGTCCAGATGAAAGGAATCACAACTCAGCCTGCGGGTGAAAATGAGGTTTTGGTAACGGCACAGGCGGGTGAGAACTGGCATAAATTCGTGCAGTGGTGCCTTAATCAAGATTTTGGTGGGCTGGAAAACCTCTCATTAATCCCAGGAAATGTAGGCACCTGTCCTATGCAAAACATCGGGGCGTATGGAGTGGAGATTAAGGACAGATTTCACCACTGTAAGGCGCTCAATATTGAAACTTTGGAAGTGGAAGAGTTTAGCCTTTCCGATTGTAAATTCGGCTATCGGGAATCTTTCTTCAAGCGCGAGGGCAAAGGGAAATATGTGATTTTGGAAGTCAGTTTCCTCCTTACCACGACTAATCACGAACTGAAAACAGGCTATGGAGCCATCCAAGAAGACTTGCAGCGCTTAGGGATTTCCAAACCTACGATACAGGAGGTTTCAAAGGCAGTGGTACGCATCAGAGAAACCAAGCTCCCCAATCCAAAGGAGACGGGCAATGCAGGCAGCTTCTTCAAAAACCCAGTTATCAGCAAAGAAAAGTTTGAAGCACTCAAAAACCTTTACCCAGAAATACCGAGCTATCCAAATGGTGATTTCATCAAACTCCCCGCAGGCTGGCTGATAGAAAAAGCAGGCTGGAAAGGCAAGCAAGTGGGAAATGTAGCGGTGCATAGCCGTCAGGCACTCGTGATTATCAACCGCACGGGAGAGGCAACTGGAAAAGAGATTTTTAATTTCTCGGCACAGATTATCGCTTCTATAAAGGAGAAATTCGGAATCGAGCTGGAAAGGGAAGTCAACATCATCTAAAAAATGAACGATATAGATATTTTAGTAGATAAAACGGTGGAGTTTGCCATAGATGAGGCTACGCAGAAGCTCAATTCTGAGCAAAAATTTCAGCCATTTTCTTTTCTGATAAATTCTGATGGTGGCTTTACCTCCGTTATCCCTGCTGTGTACGATTATTACTTTGATGAAAGCGTGATGGTAGATTCTTTTAAGAGCTTTGGAAACGAGAGGCTAATGGGCACCGCTGAAGGCTTTTGCATTTGCTACACTTCTACCGTTTCTTTAAAGGGCGGCGAGGCAGAGGCAATCGTCGTATTCTGTAAGTTTAAGAATGACCATCTCCCTCTTAAAACAAGGATTTATTACTTCCCATTTACCACCTCTCACGGCAGTGTTTTCATAGATTTTGAAGCCTCTTTCGCCAGCGAGGCTTAGCCCTAAACCTCTACACCATAGACCGTCCTGTGGATTTCCTGCTCTACCGCTTGGATATCCTCTGGGAGCCAAGACGCCATAAGGAAGAGCTCTAATGGATTCTTACCCTCCTCATAGCTCGGCTGTATATAGCTTTCATTAATGATGCTGAGGCTATTTTTCTGGTAAAAACCAATCCGCCTCTCGGCAATTTCACTGAGGTAGGAAGGTTCAGATTCTAATATGATATTAGAATGCTCTTCTATCAGGGTTTTTACAACCACAGAGCCGAGTTTTTGATTTCTAAACTCTTCAAAAACCTCAAAATGCTCCACAAAAATACTTTCGGAGAGCTTCCAGAGAACGAGGTAGCCCACCTCTGCCTCCCGCCAGAGAATAGAATTTACAAAAGCATTCGGATGCTCAAAAAGTGCCTTAAACTGCTCATCATTTCGTCTTTCATCTACTGGGAAAGTGGTGGTATAGGCTCTGTAAATCTTCTGTGCAGAAGGATTTTCAAAAGAGTGTACAGGTATGAATTTCATTGTTCAGTTATAAATCAAAAACGCTGGGTCTCCTCACGATAAAAATATCTTTCACCCAAAGTACAAACGCCATAGCGAGGTAGATAAGAAAGAAAAAACCCGCCGTAGCAAAGGTTGAATAAATAAAAAATACCCTGAGTTTAGAAACGGGAATCCCGAGCTTTGTACCGAACCGTGTAAGTACCCCGAACCATTCGCGCTCCATTTTATGGCGTAAGTTGCTAAACATATCTTATTATTAAGTATTAATTAGGCTCCGATTTCCTGAGAATCTGCAAACCGACGGCGCAATTTAAACATTTTTTTCTAAGGCAGAAACTCCTGTATTGGTAGAGATAGCTCTGGCTTTGCAGTGCATTTTTTACCTCACAACCGAGCGCTTTCCATTCGGAGATAATCGTATTTTTCTCAGCAGGGATTTCCTTATAAAGACCGATGATTTCTTCCTTCATTTCCCCTCTTTTCTCCTCAAAAGCGCTGTAATAAGTATATTTCATAGGGAGAATGACATTGATGATAATAAGGTCAATAAAGGCTGCACTGAGCTTCTTCGGTTGAGATTTTGCTACCTCCTTCCCAAACTTAAAATGCGTATCCCAATAGCTGGAAGCCTTCACTCCGCTAAAAAGATTCCTCAGCTCAGGATAGGTTTTTGCCTCCATTATCTTTGAAAATAGATTTTGATTGAGATGATAGACCTGCGCCAGCTGAGAGAGCCTGATAGTTGGGAAGTTCGCCGGCCTTAGCCTTAGGAATTTTGGAGAGAAGCAGATACTACCGAGATTAAATTTCTTAGTGATAAAATCATACTCCTTCTTCCAGCTCTGGTGCTCTTCATCGGTAGAATGAGTGAGCCAGCCAGCCTTCCCAAAGAGGAAAGACTCCAGCTGCTTTGCCTCCTGACTGAGCTTCCTGATGGTAGAAAACGGAGCGCTTTCGGCTATGCTTTTAAATATCTCGGCATTTACCTTCAGCCCGAAGCTATATGCCATATAATGGAAGAGCACTGCCTCATAATCGTTCTTATAACGCTCTAATTCCCGTTGAATTTTCTCAGATTTCTCATCCAGCTTCTTCAAAAGGTTCTCTCTGTGGAAGTCCTCAGACTGCTTCTGACCGAGGAAAAGCTCTTGGCAGGGAATAAATTCTGCCTTTGAAGCCAGCGCCTCATACCGAGCAATAACCTCTGGGCTAATATAATTTTTGAGTTCTATTGTGGGGATATTTCGCTCCTTAAGGAAAGCGATTTCCTTGTTGTGAATAAAGACAGCGTGGAGAATTACATTCTGATATGCCTCATCTTTGGAGTGCCCGTGCAAATCCCAATCCGATGAGCGCAAGTGCAGTTCTATATGCCCCGAAAAGCGAATTCCGTTCGTCTCTATCCTTGCAACTTGAAAGTCTGCCCCAGCATCTCGGTTCCAGCTTCCAAAGTCTAATACCTTCACAGGATTCCCCTCCGTATCCTGAAAAAGATGAGTACCAAAAACCTTGTGATTCCAAAGGTATTGAAGCAGTAATTCATTCATATCTTAATCTTTGACTTGCACAAATATAAGGCTTCTAACAAATAGCTAATTGCTATTAGCTAACAGCCAACTGCTAATTATCGTTTTAATAAAAAAATACACTGTTTTTTATCAACTTTTAGGTTCTTAACCTAAAAATTCTGGTTTCTAACCTAAAATTTTAGGTCCTGAACCTAATTGAATACGGTGCCCCACCTAATCGTTCGGGTTTTTAACCTAAATGACGGCCTTTTTAACCCAAAAGATAGGGTCTCTGACCCAAATAATAGGGTCTATGACCCCTTTTTAAAAACTTCCCCCTAGACAAATCATCTAGGGGGATTTTCTGTTATAATGCTAATGATGCTATACCTAAAAGCCAATTATCAACACGCTAGTGTCCCTACTAAGTGCCTGCCGTGCTACGGCTAAGTGCGCCACTTGCAAGATGTGCTCCCCACGCAGTGGGCTATGGCTGCTTTTTCAATTCTTCTTTATCTTTATCTGAGGGGTTCCAGACTTTTACTTCGGCATTTTTATCTATTCCTGAGAGGATTTGTACATTCACGCCATCGCTTGCACCGAGTTTTACGAAGACTTTCTTAAATGAACCTCCTGGCTGCTTTACTTCTACGAATGGTATGTCGTTGCCTTTTATTTTTTCGTATTGGATGAGAGATTCGTCGAGGAGGAGGGCATTTTTCTGGGAGCTGAGGATAATCTCTCCATTGGCAGAGAAGCCTGCACGGATGTATTCGTTATTCGGATTGAGAACGCTTCCCTTTACAGGGAATTTTATGGTACCACTCTCTTCGGTTCCTTTTGGGGCGATGAGGGTCATCTTTCCAGCAAAGGTCTTGTTTTGCAATGCTCCGATGATGATGTTCATCTCCATTCCCTCTTTAATCTTACCGACTTGTGCTTCATCAATCTTACCCTCGAAGATGAGGTAGCTGAGGTCTGCGATGGAGCAAATGGTGGTGCCCGCATTGAAGGAATTAGCTTCTATCACTTGGCTTCCTGTTTTTACGGGAACTTCGAGGACAGTACCGTTTGCCTTAGAGCGAATCTGGGTAGTCGCCATATTTTGAAGCTCAGGAGTAGCCCCTGTACGCGCTATTTGGAGGTTTTTCTGAGCGGTGGAGAGGAGCTGCTGTGCGTTTTTGAGGCTCTGCTGATTGGCATAGAGCTGCTGCTGAGCAGTGAGGTACTCCTGCTTGGAGATAACGCCCTGTTTGTAGAGGTTCTCCTGCATTGCAAACTGTTGTTGCTGGTTGGCAAGGTTGGCTTTGGCGTTATTGATTTGCAGCTCTGCATTGCTCACCTCTTGGAGGGCAGAATTTACACTCGCCACGCTGGGAACGATGCGGAGGGTAGCAACCAACTGCCCTGCAACAACTTTATCTCCCTCTTTTACGAAGATTTTATCGATAATCCCCGAGATATTGGGTTTGATTTCTATCTCTTCTTTGGGTACAATCTTCCCCGTTGCCATTACTTTATCCTCCATATCCTGTACGATGGGTTTTCGGGTGAGGAATTCCTTGCGCTCGGAGATATTGGAGCTGATAAGATATCCGATGACAGACGATAAAGCAACGAATGCGATAAACCCGAGTACGATATAAATTGTCTTTTTCATTGTTATAGAGATTAGATTAATTTTTATTGATGTTTTAATGTTTATCCTTGTTCTTTATTCACTTCTCAGTGCATCTATCGGGCGAATGCTGATGGCTCTCTGCGCGGGGATTAAACCGATGATAAGCCCCAGTATGACCATTATCGCCATTGCACCAAATACATTGAGGTAATTGACCGTAGGGTTGTAAAACGGTGCATCTTCCTGATTTTTTGTAGCGAGATTCAGTAGCATCAAGACCAGCATACCGAAAATAAAGCCTATTAAGCCCGATGAAAGGGTGATGACGACGCTCTCCAAGAGAATCTGATTCCTCACCTCCGAAGGTTTTGCCCCGAGCGCACGGCGGATACCTATTTCTTTCGTTCGCTCCTTTACCGTGATGAGAAGGATGTTTGAAATGGCAATAACCCCCGCGATAATCGTAAGCGTGCCGACAATAATCGTGAGGAGCTGCATACCATTAAGGAAGCCCGTTACTTTTTTAAACTCATTACCGAGGTTGAATGCCCCATAGGCATTGGTATCTTCTGGTGATATGCTGTATCGGCCTTTGAGTACTTCTTTTATTCTTTCATCCACTCTACCGATATCTGCATCGGACTTTGATACAATGGCAAAGAAATCTACTTTATCACCATCGTTATACATTTTGGTAAAAGTGGATAAGGGGATATAAGCGCTATTATCACTATCAATACCGATGGACTTTTTAACACTAAAAACTCCAATAACAGTAAAGAAAATCCCTTTGATATTAATTGTTTTGCCAACAGGGTTTTCGTTCTTTTTAGCATCGAAGAAGTTCTTGTAAATCTGCTCACCGATGACTACTACATTTTTATTTTCTGAGACATCAGCATCGTTTAAATACCTTCCAAACAGAAGCCTCTTCTCTGCTATTTTATTACCGATGGGATAATCGCCTTTCAGGATATAGGTGGCAGATTTGGTACCTCTCACCATCGTTACTCCACTCGTACCGAAATCTCCTCTTGAGTTTTGCGGAGAGATATAATCAATCTCTGGGATTTTCTTCTTCAAATATTCTATGTCTGAAAGATGAATATAGACCGTTCTCCCCTTAGGAAAACCACCATAGGGGATGGTTGTCTCCTGCCCCCAAAGGAAAATCGTATTGGTAGCAAAGCCAGAGAAGAGCTTATTGAAGCCATTCTCCATACCTTTGGCAGCACCGAGGAGGGTTACATAGAGAAACATTCCCCAGCCCACTCCTATCATTGTAAGGAAAGTCCGAAGTTTATTATTCCGTAGGGAATGATAAATCTCCTGCCAAGTATCTATTTTAAATATGATATTCATCTCGCTTTTTCTTTTGATATGAGTAATTATCCCCTTAATGCCTCTATGGGTTTTATCTTTGATGCCCGATAGGCAGGCACAAAGCCCGCAATAGCCCCAGAAATGATAAGGCAGATAAATGCAGAAATGATGACTCCCCAGCCTACATTCGGATTTAAGATGAAGTATTCTTCAAATCTGTTTCCGATGAGGTTTAATGACAAAACGCCCAAAGCCCCCCCAATAATCCCCGATAATACCGTAATCACGATACTCTCCTGCAAGATAAGCCCTACGATACTCATAGGCTTAGCTCCAATCGCCTTCCGTATTCCGATTTCCAGCGTTCGTTCCTTTACGATATACACCATAATATTACTGATGCCGATAATCCCTGCGATAAGTGTCCCAATACCGATAAAACCTACAATAATCCCAATAACACCGATAAATATCGCTCCTTCCTTACCATTCTTTGCGTTGTTGAATACCGTAATCGCTTCCTCATCTTCTGGAGATACTTTCTTTCGCTCTTGGAGCTGGCGCTTCACCTCATCACCAAAGGCTATGGCTTCGTCGGTAGAGAGCTTCATATCGTAGGTAATGGATATTCTTGACAGGGTATCCGAACTCTTCCTGAGCTGCTGCATTGTGCTAACAGGAATACTGATGGTGCGCTCTTCCCAATCGCCATTATTATCCGAGAAAACTCCGATCACCTTAAATGCAGTTCCATTAATGTCCAGCTCCTTACCGATAGGTGTACCGTTTTTTATAAGGTCTCTCTGTACCATTCTCCCGATAACGGCTACGAACTTCTTCTCTTTAATATCCCTTGGAGAGAGGTATCGTCCGTCCAAAACTTTTCTATTGGCAATATAGACTTCCTCTTCTCCTGCACCATTGATTCTGTAGCCCCCACTTTCTTTGCCGTACTTCACCTTCCAGTATGTGGTATAAGTTGGCGCTGAGTATTCTATATTCTCCTTATTTTCCTCTCTTATACTACTGAGGTCGGTATTATTAAAACTGATTTTTCGGTTAGATTGGAGCCCTGCATAAGCAATAGAAGTATGCCCCGTAGAGAATGTAATAAGGTTCTGAGCACTTCTAAAACCCTGATTAAAAGCATTTGCCAGACCATTACCTATCCCAAAAAGCACGATGAAGATGTACAAGCCCAAAGCTACGGTAAAGCCAGAGAGCACCGTCCGAAGCAAATTACTTCGGATAGAACTAAAAATCTCCTGCCAGCGGTCTAAATCAAACATTCTAATCGGTTTTTAAGTTGAGTGTTAAAATTCTTTGGCTTTTGCTTTATTGATGGGTTTTAGAGCACGACTTGTTCAATGACTTCATCACTTTCTATTATACCATCTTTCAGGAAGACATTCCTTTTGGTCTGGGCGGCTACATCGGGTTCGTGGGTTACGATGATGATGGTCTTCCCTTCGTTATTAATCTCCTGCAAGAGCTTCATAATATCGTGAGTGGTCTTGCTGTCTAAAGCGCCCGTAGGTTCATCGGCGAGGATAATTCTCGGATTGGTTACCAATGCCCGTGCTATGGCGACCCTTTGCTTTTGCCCTCCCGAGAGTT